>ENA-OWNT01005710-OWNT01005710.1-seawater-metagenome-genome-assembly--contig:-NODE-5710-length-10134-cov-3.633091_pt1 | contig 10134 bp, 10 predicted proteins | sample MGYA00238136_ERZ651165 | MGnify/ENA primary metagenome ERZ651165 (study PRJEB26861, sample SAMN08777766) | seawater metagenome | isolation source: coastal seawater | place: USA: Florida | collected...
TTCGTTCGTTCCTTCCTTCGTTCCTTCGTTCCTTCGTTCCTTCGTTCGTTCCGACGTTCGTTTGTTCGTTCCGACGTTCGTTCGTTCGTTCCGACGTTCGTTGCCGTTGTCTTTGCTGTTTGCCGTTGTTCGCCGTTCGCTGTTCGCCGCTCGCCGTTCGTTCGCGGTGACCTTATTCGTTGTCGGTCGCCGTCGGTCGCCGTGCCGTACGTTATCGTCACTGCCGTTGTCCACGTCACCTCGAAAGCGCGGAGCGTTTTGGTTGTGACGTGTGGAGCGTTTTTTGGACCAGTGCACCCGCCGCAACGTGTCACCAAGCAAGTACGCAGGAGGTGCCGAAACGAACCGTTTAGCGGGACCGGCGGCTGGCGTGGTTTGCGGCTCGTGGTCGAGGCGGTTTCAACTGCTGCAGCACGTGCATGGCTGCTTGCGTGTGCGTGCGCTGGGTGCGCACCGATCCCGTTCGGCAGTGGTTGGTGTGGTGCTCCGCGCGAAGCACGGTTGGTCGCTTGGTTTGATGGTCCGCGGAACGGACCCCTTGGGTGCACGGCAAGCACGCTACGCACGGCACGCATGGCACGCGTACGTGGGCGGCTCGGCGGCGGCAACAACCAGCGACTCGTTGTTTTGTAGGCTGCAAGTTTTTGTCCACAACAGAAAATTTCCCGAGTTGCAGCTTTTTTCAAACATCCTTCTTGTAGTTCGTTGACCACACCCGCTCCTTGACGCAACAGCAGGCACCATGAAGCACGTATTTGCGTCTGCGATTGCAGCGCTTGGCGTGACCGGTGTGCAGGCTATCAACTCGTTCACCACAAGCAGCCCGACCAGCACCACGACCGGCCCGACCAGCACCACGACCACCACGACCAGCACGGGCGAGTTCACAACCTCCGGCAACGACGGCCCCGACCTCAGCGAGTTCCACGGCCTGCGCATCCGCAACGACGACGCCATCATCGAGCTCGTAGCCGACGCCGACATCAAGCTCGTGCGCACAGACCCAGGCCGCCTCGTGCTCAGCGCCGAAGAATACCACGTCAAGGGAGAGGTGCACGCCGACAGCGTGTTCGTCGGCGGCGTCGACATCGAGACGCTCTGCAACTGCTCGGAGCCCACCGACGTGGACGTGCGCATCCGCACCATGACCGCGATCGGCAACACCTACGCCCCGTCCGCACAAGCCACGAACGTCGAGTTCTACGTCCCCGGCCACCACTGGACGCCATTGTACCGCTACACCCAGTCCAGTGCGGCAGGCGAAGTCAACGAGGCCTGGTACCACCTGCCTGCCCGCCCCACCAAGTTCCGGCTGTCAAACACCGGTGAGGACGCGTGGGGCATCGCCTACGCCAGCATCCAGGTCGAAGACGAGCGACCGGTCTCCGTGCTGTGCTCGACGCGCGTCGGCGAAATCCCTGGCCGGGGCGACAACAGCCACTGGGTCTCGACCGCCGATGAGAGCAACAATGTTCCGAACGTGCTGGAGTTCGCCGCCGACGAGGCCGAGTGCACGTCCTTCGTGTCCTTGGAGGCCATCACCGGCGAAGCCGATGCAGGTGCCACTACCAACACCGTGTACGTCGACTTCCTCATCAACGGCACGTGGACCGGCGAGATCGAGTTCTTCGACGGGTCCTCCGAAGGCGACTACGAAGTGCAGGACTTCCAACTGGCCGCGGACCCGACCGCACTGCGCTTGACCATCAGCGCCACGGATGCATGGTCGTACGACTTCCTGTCCATCAACGTGAACGGCGAGGTGCACGTGCTGGCGTGCGAGGGCACGCAGAGCGCGCCGACTCAAGACACCCGGCACTGGGTCGAGGGCGGCAGCTCGCCCAACCTGGACGCGCCGGTGGAGCAAGTGTGGGACGTCGAGCACAACGAGTGCGAGTTGGTCAACGTGACGTTGGACCTCCACGTGGGCGACGCCACGAACTCCGGCAGCGACGACCTCGTCATGGTGCAGTTCTACGACGGAACGAACTGGACGGAGAACTTCGTGCTGACGCAAGACGTCAACACAGGCAACGATCGGACGCTCGAATACCGCATCCCGCGCCGGCCGGCGAAGCTGCGCATCTCGTCATACGGCAGCAACGCCCTCGCCATCGGCCACCTTGCCGTTTCCATCGACGGTGGCAAGCCCGTCGACGTCATCTGCAACCCGACGATCGGGCTCAACGCCGCCGGCGACGACTACTGGGTCGGGGGCAGCAAGCAGAGCGCCTTCACCCTCGACGTGGACGAGAGCGCCTGCCCCGTGCGGTCCACCGTCACTCTCACCACAGCTGGCGTCGATAGTGCGGGCACCACAAACACTGGGTACATTACCTTCCACTACAACTCCACATGGTCGGAGGAGAGACAGAAACTCTTTTCCGGCACTAGCAAGAACGAAGTCAACGTGGGCTACTACGGCCTGCAGGCGCGCCCCGAGTCTGTCACGCTCTCGATGGGCGGCTCCGACGCTTTCGGTTTCGACTCCTTCTACGTGCAGCTGAACAACGAGACGTTCACCATCGTGTGCGAGGGCAGCGAAGAGGCGCTGGCGCAGAGCTCCGACTACTGGCTCGACGGCGACGCCAGCGCGGCGCGGACGTCCATCGATTACGCGATCGTCCACGACGATTGCGAGACCACGACCGAGCCGCCCACCACCACAAGCTCAAGCACGACATCATCATCCATTGTGTTCGGACCAAACTAAGTTGCGATGACGAGACGATAATATAAAACGTTGCTGAACACAGCACGCCCCTGCTTGTGCTGAAGTGGACAATTGCGTCGTCTGCGAGGTGTCAGAGTGGCGCAACTCCGTTGGCGTGCAATAGTTCGTCTTTGCACCCCACGGAGGAGATGCAGACAGACTGTTGTACATTCGCTCAAGCGCGTTGTCATTTATTTTATTTTAGTTGGCGAGCAGTCAACAAAGTGTTACTGTTGTTGCACACAGGTGGCTGATCAAGATCTTACGCCTGTCCGAAAGATTGTCGAGCTATGCAAGCGATGGTAGTGACGTTGCGTTCGACCACGTCGCCGATGTCTGTACTCGTGGGGCGATTGTACAAGTGTGGCGTCGTGCCCTCGGGCAGCGTTTTGGTGAATGTTGTTGAACCGCCACCGTCCATGTTGATGGCGTGGGCGACGTTGCCGCCAAACGGAAATCCAGGTGTCGACGACGAGAAGATCTCGGCGGATTCTGCCAACGTGAGTCCAAGGTCCAGCGCCTCCACGCCGTCGATGGCGACCAACACGAGCTGGCCGTAGTTGTCGAGACCTATCACGGTGCGAGGCGCGATCTCCTCGGCCTTGACCGACGATGACAGCGACTGCGGCGAAGCAGCGTCAACGGTCGTCGCCACGGACTTCGCAAAATGCTTGTGCCTTCGCACAGCTGCTGCTGCAGCTCGCACGCCCTCGTGGTGAATCTCACCATCACGCACGAGCACGCCGAATCCAGAGACGGCGTACGTGACGTTGAGGCGCGAGATATCGTCCTGGGAAGTCAGGGTTCCGACGAAGGAGCTGCGGTTGCCGAGTATGCCGAACATAGGGTTGCCGTCCGGCGCCCATTCCTGGATCGCGGAGTCTACGACGATCTGCCCGAGGCAGTACGTGGGTTTCGGCACGAATTGGAAGTATCCAGCGTTGACAGCAATCTCGCAGTCGTGCTCAGCCGCCGTCTGCGTCGTTCCCGCACGCGTCGAGCACCCGCCATTCAATGGCAGCTGCACTGTGAAACGGGAGAGGTCGTTGAGTGTCGCAGAGTACCACGAAAACCGCGTGCCCGTGCTGGGCACCGTTCCGTAGCCCATGGACACATTCAGAGACATCTCAGTCGTCACTGGCCACGGCACAACCACAATGTCGTCCGCGGGTGCCGGAGCAGGTGCTGTCGCCGCGGCACCTGTGCCGCTTGAAGCAATGGCCAGAATGGCGACCACGCTGGCAATGGTGGTTTGCGGGGACATGGCGGCCACAAGATTGCGGACTTGGCCTTGTACTGAAATCCGTGATCGAACTCGCTCCGTGTTCGCGGGGAAAAGGTTTGAGAAAAAGAAACGAATGGAGACCAGCAAAAATGTAGAGTTTGAACGCTTAAGCATCGACTCTTGTGTCGACGCTTCGGCTCCCCCGGACTTTTTGGTGCCACAGCAACGTCGGGTGTGGTGGCAGTAGTCGTCCGCGGTTCCTCATCCATCGACAAGACTTGGCTGCGAACTCTTTGCCGTCCCGGGCAGGCGCTGGGATCATTCGTGAATGCACGGGGTTCGCTTTTCACCCGCGGAGTTGGTTTGCACATCGTTTGTGTGGACGAGTGCCAACCACTGCTTTTCAGGCATCATCTCCGTCGACTTCCTTGATCCCCTCCCTCCCCGACACACACACAAACACATGCGAAGTAGTCCCAGTCCCAGTCCCAGTCCGATCGGCCAGCCAGTCCACACACGCGTTCTGGAAACATGGCCTCGTTGCAACTCTCGGCCAATCATCAGCACTCGACGAGTGAATGGATGCATGGACAAACGAACGAACGAACGAACGAACGAATGCAAGAATGCGGTGCGATCTCACTCAAAATCACGCAATTAAAGCCGATGGCTAATATCCAAATTCATGGTACCGTACGTTATCATTATTTAGTTTATCTCACTGCGTAAACATTGGTTGTAATATTGTAATCTAACATCACAGTACACTAAGAATGACTTTCACTGCTCCGTGGATACTTCGCCATTTCGCACCATTTCGCAGCTTACCACAGTAACATTCCGACCGTGAGATCTCCTATCCATAGTATTCCCGCTTCCGGATACTACAAAACCTCGTTAAGCTGTACTACAATATATCCACTTCCGAGATATACAAAGATTTCCCACCGTCGTCGTTGTTGTCGTCGTCGTCGTCGTCGTTGTTCGTTGTTGTGGATCTCATTGATACCTTTCTTTTTTTGCGACTATTCGCTCAAAAGTCTTACTTACGGATGAACGACCACAATAGCCCTATGTAGGGATATCAAACCCGAGGGAGGTTGCCTGCACCATAGGTAACCGTAAACGGGACATTGCAGAAATAGTCAGTGCGTCGTCGTCGTTGTCGTCGTTGTTTTTGTTCGTTCGTCGTTCGTCATTCGTCATTCGTCGGTGCTTGTTGCGCCACTCACTCCATGTGCCGCCGGCCGCCGCCGACAGAAACGCGGCACTTTCTTGTGGTGCGACACCGACACGCCGCGCCACGCCGGAGCTGGTCTCGTCCCGGAACATTTCGTAGAAGCAAAGGTGGGTGGGTGGATGTTGTTGCGTTGCTGCGTCGTGCGTTGGTGGCATCAGACGGCGGACATGGGTGAACAGATGAAGGGAAGTAAAGATGAATCGACGGATGTGCGTCTTCTGGCGGGAAGAAATCGCGTCGAGTTGCTTGGCTTGACAACGTGTCTGGCGGGTACCTTCGTCCCACGCCTCATGAGCTAAAATGTGTACGCAGTTGTGTGGAAGGACGTGTGGCAATCTGGGCTTAATTGTGGTTGTGGTGGGGGAGCATGTGTACTTTTCGGAAAAAAAACAGATGCGTGCTTGTATCAGGCGAGTACATCTCGTCTGGAGGAAGCGACGCTCAGGAAGAACCATGTTTGCGGTCGAAACTTATCTGTGGCTAAGTGCAGTCTGCTAGGCAAACTATTTGCTGGTTCGAATTCACGGTGGTGTGTGGGTTTCCTTGGTCAACTTTTCTTCCTCCAAAAGCTTCGAGCAGACCGAAGCAACGCCCGGCCCCCATTTGCAGCTGCTGTTGCGAGGCCCCCAGCTGAAACCCCGGGCGTCGAATGGTCGTCCGCGGGCGGCCTATTACCAGTCAGAGTGAACTGTTAGTGCGGCTGCATAATAACACACGCATTTGGCGCTGCAGCGGTACAGGGAGAATCGACTCGGCGCTTACCCAAGAACAAGATTCTTGATTTGCAATTGTCCGGCTCGCAGCATTGCTTCCTGCTGCTCGACTTTCCTGCAGTAAAAGCAACCACACAAACGCACCAACTCCCAAGGTTAGAATTCAGTTGCAACGCGAAGCAACCTATGAGCACAAGCTGCAGCTACTGACATGTGTAATCTGTGGTTTTCCAGCAAAAGCTCTTCCACATCGACGCCAGCTCCGTCTTCGCCGATGCTGCTCCCATCGAAGCTGTTGCCATCAATTCCAGCATCAGGAGACATTGGCGTTGTCATGGTTGCGAGTGCACTTCTTTGGTCTGGTGATTTTATCTGCTCCGCGGGGGGACGCAAGGGTGTAAAAAGCATCCCGTGACCGGCACTATCTTGCTTCTTTGACTCAGGAAGAGGCTTGGATGTGTTTTCTACGGAGTCAGGGCCATCCTGCCCGAGCTTGTCATTGCACGACACAGTATCAACTCGCGGCGTCGCGGTGTGGTGCGTTCTGTCGTGGTGTTCGCGATGGTGCTGCTCTTGCAGTCTCTGCGCCACAGCTTCGTCGATGCCGTAAGCATGGATCACTCGCAACAGCTCGCGATCAGCCGCTCGCTTCCGCGCCGCGACCACCATTTTTGCGACATCGCCTGTAACAGCTTCCGTGGCCTTCGCCTGCAATTGCTCATCACGCAACGCTTTGACTTGCTGCTCTAGTGAGTGGATCTCCACCTAGTGACAATTCATGCGTTGCAGGCTTTGTTCAAGGACCCACAATGCTACGCTTCCCGAACTCCACAGTGACAACAAACCTTGAGGTCAACCACACACTTTTCGTGCTTGGTTTCTGAGTCCCGAACTAGCACTTTCTGCTCCTCAAGAGCGGTCTGTAGCTGACGCACTTGTTCGGAATGCTTGCGTCGAGCGGTCTCCTCTGCCTGGAATCGCTCTCTGGCGCGACCTGCAAGCGGAATACACATGGCAGAAGTTCATCCACGTGCACATCATCGTTCTACAGTGCAACGAGTCGGTCGCAGACGGTACCTCGTTCCATGCGAGCAGCTGTCTCGGCTTCGACTTTAGAAAACGCAGCTTTGAGCGTCTGAGCGTGTTGGCTGGCGTACTTCGCCTCCACGCGAGCCTCCATTGCCTTCACACAACATTCATGCAAAATCAGCATTTGCGAAGCCCGCAGACAATTGCGGGAGCCGTGGGGCGCAATCACCACCTGCATATCGCTGTCATGCAGTTTTTTCGCTTCTCTAGCTTCCTGCTCGACCTCTGCCAGCTTTTCCTCAGCAGCAGTCTTCGCTTCACATGCCTCTCGCAGGTCGCGCTGGCCGACTTCCATTGCATTGCGGGTTTCTGCGAGCTGAGCACGCAAGGTGTCCAATTGGTCCGAATATTCCATTGATCGCCGCATCTCTGTGTTGTGTTCCCGCAGCCGAAGCCTGTGACAACAATGTGCAATGAGTTTTACAAGCAGAATGAGGGGGCGGGTGCTCGGGAGGCACAGGTGCGTGCGGCGTCAACTCGACAGCTCACCCGCTAGTTTCTCGTTCTCGTTGTTCAGCTGCGTCCAACTTCGCTCGGCAAGAGTCAAGCGCATGTTGCAGCTGGATCGCACTTGTTTGCGCTCGACTGTGTAACTCTCGGTTCTTTGCGACTTTCGATCGAAGCGACTCCACCCGCTGCTGGAACTGGGCTTGTTTGATCTGCCTCTGCGTCCTCTGCGCCGCAGCGTAGGAACTGAAGGCCGAGACAAAATTGGAACGGATCTGGTGGAGGCGCTGCGTCACACTTGATACCACATCGTTTGGATCCGGGATCGGCAACTTCAAAATCGTGGCAACGTCAACACTCTCGAAGTCGGAGTCGCTGCTGCTCGTGCTGTCGCTGTCGCTGTCGCTATCGCTGCTCATACTGCTGCTGCTTTCGCTGCTGTCACTACTGCGACTACTGCCGCTGTCGCTGTCGCTCTCACCATTGCTGCCACTGCGGTTTGGATTGGAACGCTTTCTCTGTTTGGAGTAGCGCTTTGGGTGTGCTGCTTCCATCGAGTCAGGACCACGAGCAGCAGTGTTATTAGGTTCCGCATGTGCCGGTGCTTTCGTCTGTGAAGCAGAAGTCGACGCCGACGCCGAAGTCGCAGTGGTGGACGCTGGGCCGTTGATTTCGGAAGCCATCTCAGCCACCGTGGCGACACTCGCAGCCAATGTATTCCAAAGACTGCCCCCTTCCGCATCGTTTGATTGTTTGGTACTTTCAGCGGTGGACTGTCTTTGATCGGGCAAGAGCATGTTCATGAAATGCTGGGCGAGGGCGCGCTCGTTCTTTGGCCGGTCGGCTGAACGAGAAACTCGAGTGTTGCCGCGTTTGTGCTTCACCGACAATTTCAACATCCGCTTTGTCACTGCTCGAACTACGGTGGTTTCTGCATGAAAAGCGGGAAACACAAGCGACGGTGTCAAATATATCGATGAACGGCAACACCAGCAGCAACCAACACAATCTCACCTTTCTTGAGCATTCTGATAAGAGCACTGTTTGCGCAAAAATACGCGCGTAGTCGCTCCTCGACGTCTTGTCTGCGCCCACGTTGCTTTCCAATGAGCTGTTTGGCGGTAGCAACTTGTGACTGGGCAGCCTTGAGCTGCGTGTCGAGTTTCTTTGCCTTTTCCTCCCACTGTGCGGCATCGTTACGCGCCTTCTGAAGGGACGCCTGGACGGAGGCTGTTGTTGACGGTGCCGATGCCGACGGGGTGTCATCGGCCTTGTCGGCTTGCGCATGATCTTCGTCGCTCGATGAATCGGAATGCTGACGTGACGACTGCGATTTCGAGTCATTGTTGGGCTCATTGTCGCTGGCGTTAGTGGTCGAGTCGTTGTCCACATTGACCTCGCATGACCTTTGCTCGTCATTGCCGTCGGGTTGACGTGGCTCCTCGGGCAAATCACGGGCAGGCTCATTGTTGGGGACGGCAGCGACTGCTTCTTCTTCATCATGTGACGATTGCTGGTTGGCTACTTGTTCTTCGAGGGTTGCAATGCGGTGCAAGTGTTGAGACTCGCGTTCTTGCAGAGTGATGATCTCACGCTCCAATTCCGCGACTCGCGCTGTTGCGACCAGCTTCGCATCCTTCTCGGCGTTTCGCTGCGCTTGTTGCTTTCGAATGAGAGCTTTTGCTCTCTGCACTTGGGCTTTCAATGTGGCAATCTTGTCACTGTTGTCACTGCTCCTCTCGGATACCTGGCTGCTTGCCGCTGCTGCGACGGCTTGTGCCTTGTCCGCGAGTTTTCCGCGTGCGGCGTCTAACTGTTCCTGGAGGCTCTGGCAACGTTCGCGCAATTGAAGGGCCGTCGTGTTGGCTTTTTTGCGTGCGAGCTTTTCGGCAGTCAGCTCTGCTTGCAGCTCGGAAAGCCCAGTTGGGTCGGCAGCCTCGCCCCCCTTTGCACTTGGGGATGCTGGATGTGACGGTTCCTTCTTCTGGAACTCGGACAATTGCTGCTTGATCCCTTTGTTCTCGTGCTGCAGCTTGCGGTACTGCTTCATGAGGCGCTCCATGTGTTGCTTGAGAGTCAAAAACTTGGACTTTGGCACAACGGCGTCATTGTTGGTGTCGTCGTCCACAGCATCGCTGTTCGACCCAGTGCCGGCGTCTGGCTGGCTCACCGCTTCCTTGGTGTCTGCGGAAGTCGACATTGTCACCGACTACACACTCGATCCCACGTCGAGCACGTGTGTGAAACACCTGCTTGTCACCTCACATCGGCACAGTCGATGGCGCCCGCCGTGCAGCATGCCACTCGTAGAGATTCAACGACCATCGCCTAGAGCAGGCCAGCATGTGGCAATTTGGACGCGAATTTGAACAATAACCCGCAGCCAATAGTAGAAGCCTGAACAAAAAGAAACGATCTGCCAGCGGGTTCGATGCTTCGATGCTGCGACAAGCGACGAAAAATGAACAACAGCGACAGCGACAACGACAACGACAACGACTGCGTGGTCGTAGTCTCTGTGTTGCTGTTGATAACTTGACTTTAACGTGAACGAACGAGAACGAAGCAACAGCGACAACGCAACAACGACAACGAACGCACAACATACAACGACGACGACGACGACGACAACAACAACGACAACGCAACAACGACAACACAACAACGCAACAACGACGACGACGACGACGACGACGACGACAATGAC
>ENA-OWNT01005711-OWNT01005711.1-seawater-metagenome-genome-assembly--contig:-NODE-5711-length-10132-cov-5.296569_pt1 | contig 10132 bp, 10 predicted proteins | sample MGYA00238136_ERZ651165 | MGnify/ENA primary metagenome ERZ651165 (study PRJEB26861, sample SAMN08777766) | seawater metagenome | isolation source: coastal seawater | place: USA: Florida | collected...
TTGGACAGACCGGGGCGCTGTGTGTCGATCACGCGTCGCCCCTCGGCGGTGTCGATGTCGCCGCTCCAGCTCGGCGTGGCGAACTGCAGGCCCACGGCCTCGGGATCCAGTTGTTCCATCCCCGTTCCTGACCGCGCCCAGACCGTGGGGCGCTACCTCGGTTGGAGCGGCGCGAGACCCTTGGACCACCGCAGGAGTTCGAAACAGAGCTCCTTGAACCCCGGTGAGCACTGGAAAGTCAGGCCGACGAGGGTGGTCGCGTCCGGCGGGCCCTCAATCAGCCCCTCGAGCCACCCTCGGAGCGGCTGCCGATCGCCATCGCAGGCGCGAGTCGTCAGATCGCGCCACTGCCGAACGGAGGGGATCTTCGCCAGGCCGTCCAGCTGCGAGAGGATCTTGGGAGCCGTGTCCGGGCGCAGCTCGCGTGCGGCCCTCGCGAACCGCTCGACCATGTCCCGATCGAAGCACACGGCATATGCGTTTGGGTGGGCCCTGCGCGAGAGGACCGTCAGCTCGAACTCCGTGGCGGACTCAATGGCCTTGCGGAGCATCAAGATTCGGTTCGAGGCCCGCGGTCCCAGGGGGGCGCCATCCTTGAGCCAGTTGTTCTCCTTGAACAGGATGCGCAGCGTGGCCCAGTTGGCCGCGGCCAGGTTGCGAAGCCCCTCAGCGCGGCGCGCGTTAGAACCGTCTCGGAGCGAGACCATGCCTCCGTCGGCGGAATGCCAGAGAAGATCGGGCGCTCCTCCCTCCCGGTCGATGAGTACGAGATCCGGGGAAGCTGGACCCAGGTGGAGCGGGGTGGGTGCCACCTGCTCGTCCGTGAGAGCGCGGATCGATGGGTCGGTTGGGTGCAGGACGCCGGCCCCGTAGCTCGCTTCCGCGGTGGCCGCCTCAGCCATGGCGTTCCAGGCTGCGTCGGCGTCCGTAACGTCGACGGTGAGCGCCGACAGGCCGAGTGGTCGCTGGACAGCGAAGTGGCGCGTCAGTGCTCCTTCGTAGTCGCCCCGATGATTGCGGAACCACGTCCGCGGGCTGACGTCGACGCGCAGGACCCCCCGATCGCTGCTCGCTCGCACCGAGAGCACTACGCGACGGCCATCCCCTGGGCCGAAGCGCCACACGTGAACGCGGGGCGGATCCCGGCTCCAGATCTGGTCCACGACCTCGGTCCGAAACCCACTCCATGCCCAGCTGACGTAGACCGCGAGCAGGTAGCGGAACCGCTCCGCTTGTTGACGTGAGTCCGCGCGGATCTCGATCACCCGGGGAGAGCGCGTCGGTCCGAGCAAGCGGCTGTGAAGCGCAAGCGCGGTCTTGGCGTCCAGGAACCAGCCGTTGAGACGAACGGCGAGGAGGAGGCGGGCCCAGGCGTTGAAGACATCCCCTCGGTTCTTGTCGAAGAAGGCAAAGCGCGGGTCTTCCCGAAGCTGGTCGATCACGGGGAGCCGGTGGAGATCGGAAGGGTTCGCCAGGTCCTGTTGGTTCCCGGACAACACGCCCATCGCGCTGAGCTTGTTCACGCGGCGGGCGCGGCGAAGGACGCTGATTCCATTGAGTCGTCCGTCGGCTGGATCGTCGTTCTCCGAGCGATTGAGTGCCAGGTCGACGACCGCCAGGTCCGTGCGGGTCGCCGAGAAGTGTGCGTCATCGAGCCGGTGCGAGCGGTCGTCTGCGTCCAAGTAGCGGCCGACCTCAGTGCAGAGATCGAACGTGGGCGTGGTCGCGAGTTGCCAGTCGGAGAAGGAGTCGTCGAACCCGGGGTACGGGCCCACAACTGAGGGGCGGTACAGCACCCCCAGCTCCGACGTCAGCCTGGTGAGATCGGAGAGGACCTCGGGCTCACCGTCTTCGAAGACGAGGAAGTGCAGCGGACGCTTCGGCACGTCCCGACGCTAACGAACCGCGCAGGTCACCACAACGGTTACGGAGGCGCAGGCCTGACCACGGCCCGGGATCGCCTCCTGGCTCCGCTTCACCCGAATGTCCCGGCGACCGGCGAGTGACCTGGTCAGGGCCATTCCACTGCTCAGGTCCCGCGCCTTGAACTCGCCCGTGAGCGCCGCGAAATTCTGGTGCGGCTCTGAGGTCAGGTGGAGCTCGATCCGGCCGCGCTCCCGAGCGGATCGCAGGGTGAGGCGGACCAGGAAGGTGGGATGCTCTCCGTCGAACGGGGGATAGCAGTCAGGGTCTCTCGCTCGGTGCTTGATCGCGTCGCGCGCGGCGTCGAGCAGGACCCACTGGACGTGCTCGTCGCACTCGTACGCGCCTTCGGCCTCACCGTCGATGTCGAACCGGAAGTGGAACCCACGTCGCTTGAGCGATTGGAGGTGGAGGCTCGTCGACTCAGCGTGGGTCTCGGCGTACCGCTTGACCTGCGTCACCATCGCACTGAGCGATTTCGTCTTACGTTCGTCAGGCGTGGTCGCGAAGGCGCGAGCCGCGTCGGCGACGGTTCCGAGATGCGCGAGCATCGCCTGGTGGCGAAGCTTGGCGGCGTCGGCGTCCCCTCCCGCTGGCGTCCCTACAGCGCTGGCGCGCAGGACCTCCGCGCTCCCGCGGAGGCTGTTGATCGTATTGCGCACCTCGTGATCGAGGAAGAACACAGTGTCCCTCAGCACCGCCGTCAGCCGACGAGACTCGCTCGCCTCCGACGCGACGATGCTCCGCAAGAAGTCCTGAACCTTGCGTTGCACCTCGACCGGCCGGAGGTCTTCACGGCCGGAAAGTGGGTGTCCAACGACGGCGCGGAGATCAACCCAACAGGGCTCGGCCTGGAGGACCCCCACGGGGATCTCCACGCGGACGCGCTCCTGCACGGCGGCGGCTGCGGACTCGGGGGCGTTGTTCGTGGGAGGCGAGTCTCGAATGCGTGCTTCCTCGGCATCGAGGACCCAAGGGACGACATCGACGAACGCGGCCCTCCGGGTGGCCCCAGTGAGGCGGCGACGGGCGTACATGTCGCGCGCGATGCGAAACCGCCCCTCCGCGATGCGGGTGCCGTAGCCCTCGTACTTGATCGTCTCAATGAGGTTGGTGAGCTCGCGGGGCCTGAGCGGCTCGGGGATGAAGCCGAAGACGATCCCCTCCGGGCAGCCCCGGTCGAGGAGGGCGACGGCGAATGCCTGGGGCGCCATCACCTCCGGTGTCGCAAGGTCGAGGAGCGCTTCGGGCTGCAGCACGGACCCCAGGTAGACGAATCGCTCCAGCACCTTCCGCAGGGCGTCCGGGCCGTCGCCCGGTACGAGCCACGGATAACCGGTTGGGAACGGCTGTGCACCGGAGCCACCACCGTAGAGCGTCTTGCCAGCGACCTCCTCGTTTGTCACCCGGCGCGATTTCGAGGCGGGCCCACGCAGCCGCTGGGGAAGGAACACCAGGGCCTCCTCGAACGGCGTGGGATGGTCGCGCTCCAGCGCATCGAAGACGGCGTTGAGGAGGCGTTCCGGGCTCTTCAGCTGCTCCTGGAGCCGGATGGCTGTGCCCTCCAGTGCGTCCGGGGACCAGTAGCCCTGGAGCACCTGGCGTTGACGGGACCGGAACCGCATGAAGTCGATTCTGTTGGTGAGCAAGTCCGCCTGAGCGTCGGCGCACAGGTACCCGGCGGCTCTCGCGAACGCCGCCTCGGCTGACGCCGACCGTCCCCAGTGCTGGAACACCGTTCGGTGCGGGCGGAGGACGTGGAGCAGCTCGCGGTGCTTCGGGCTGTAGATCGCAGAAAACACCGCGAAACTGGTGTCTGGATGTCGTCTGGCGACGTCCCCTTCGATCTCGTGGAAGACTCGCCAGAAGTCGAGGAAGTGGGACTTCATCCGGCCGGGGACTGCAGGTGAGACGCCAGCGTGGCCGAAGAGGCCCGGTTGAACGCCGCGGACAGCGCCTCCGGCGTCTTGTGCTCTCCGACGAGGCTCTCCTGGATCCGTCCCACCGCCATGATGTGGATCTCGTCGGCGTGAGCCAGGACCTGGGCGGGGTCGTGGCTGACGAACAGGACGGTGGTCCTCTCGGTCTCGAGGTGGGTCTCGACCGCCTCCCAGAAGAGGTCGATGTTGGACGGGTCCAGCGAAGCGGTCGCTTCGTCGAGCAACAGGACGTCAGGGCGTCGGATAAGCGCGCAGACGATGGCAAGGAGCTGTCGCTCTCCCCCGGAGAGCTCGCCGGGGGTCGCGTTCAGGCGCCCTGCCAGCGTCGGAACGAGGGCGCTGAAGCGGCTGCGGAGGGCAGCACGCGCTTCCCGTGGTGAGTAGAGCCCGAGCCCGCCCGCGAGGAAGAGGTGCTCTTCCAGGCTGAGCCCGCTGAACACCGCTCCGTCCACGTCCTGGGTGATGTAGGCGCGGACGCTATCCACCGAGAATCCGACGACCGTCCCCCTGTCGGCGGTCAGTCGTTCGCCCACCACCCGGAGCAAGGTGCTCTTGCCGGCGCCGTTTGGGCCGACGAGGGCATGGACGCGTCCCGTCTCGAACTTCGCCTCCAGGCCGTTCAAGGCCGAGACCGCGCGCCCCTCCCCCTTGAAGGCCAGGTGGAGATCCTCGACGTGGATTGGGGGCGTCATCTCAGAGTTCCTTGAGGGACTGGAACGCGCCCCTCGGTCGACGTCCGAAGAGAAGTGCGAGCAGGACGATGGCGACGGTCACGAGGTTTACGTCGGTGGCACCCACCCAGGGGGTCTTCAACGCGGCGAACACCGCGATTTTGTAGAAGATGGCGCCGATGGTGGCTGCGATGAGCGTGCGTCCAGTCGTCCGTCGGCGCCCGAACGCCGCCTCGCCCACGAGGATCGCGGCCAGCGCGGCGATCACGATCCCGAGTCCCATCCGCACGTCCACGAACCCGATCCGCTGGGCCATGAGGGCGCCCGCCAGCCCGATAAGACCGTTGGCGAGGCCAAGTCCCACCGCCTGCGTCGCGACCGGTTCGACTCCGTAGTCACCCGCGGCGTCGGGATTCGACCAACTCGCCCTGAGCGCGATCCCCAGCCGGGAGCGCAAGGCGGCAACCGTCACCCCGATCGCGAGCACCAGGCAGCCGCCCACCACAGCGCAGAGCACCAGGTCCCGCGCCGCGGGCGCCATCCCGGCCGCGAAGATCCCCGTGAAGACGCCGTCGATCGGGTCGATCGGGGCGTTGGGGCGGCCGAGGATCCTGAGGTTCACCGAGTACAAGCCCAGCACGACGACGATGCTCGCCAGCAGGCCGTGGATGCGGAGCTTCGAAGAGACGAGGCTGGTGACTGCCCCCGCTGCGGCCCCTGCGAGGGTCCCGAGGAGCAGTCCTACCCACGGGTGGCCCTTCAGTACGAGCGCGCCCGAGACGAAGGCGCCCAGCACGTACGTACCGTCGCCGGTCAGGTCCGGGAAGCGGACGGTGCGAAATGCGAACGCGACGCCGACCACCACCAGTGCGAAGCTCAGCGCATCGAGCGCCGTCGCGGCCAGGACATAGCCGAGGATCAAGGTGCCTGGACGACTTCGTCGACCTGCGCCCGTACGGCCTCGACGTCGACCCCGTGAGTTGCCGCGGCCGCGGCGCTGAGGAAGGCCAGTGGGGACCCGAACGCGATGGGGATCGCGGCCGGGTCCTCTCCGAGGAGCACCCGGCCGGCGAGCTGCGCTGACACCTTGCCGATGTCCCGATAGTCGACGCCGACCGAGAACAGCGCACCGCGCTCCACGCTCGAGCGATCGCAGTTGAACACGGGGATCTTGGCGTCGTCCGCCACACGGAGAGCCGCGTCCAGGGCGCTCTGCATCGTGTTGTCCGGGGGCACGTACAGGGTGTCGATCTCCCCCACCAGGGACGTGGCGGCCGCAGTCACGTCCGCCGGGGAACCCACGGTCCGCTCTACCACGGTGTATCCGAGCGGCCCCGCGGTCCGCTTCAACAGCGCCACGGCGGCGTTCGAGTTGTCCTCACCGCTGTTGTAGATGACGCCGATCCTACGGGCCGCCGGGACGAAGGTCTTCAACAGCGCGAGTTGACGGGTCACATCGGGCAGATCGGTCGTTCCCGTGATGGGTCCGCCCGGCACGGCCCAGTCCGCTACGAGTCCCGCGGCGACCGGGTCGGTCGCGGCCGCCAGGAGCAGCCTCTGGTCAGGGGCCTTTGCCTTCAGAGCCTGAGCCGTCGTCGTCCCGATCGTGTAGACGAGCGCCGGCTTGCTTGCAGCGAAGTGCGTCGCGATCGTCTCGATCCGGGCGCCGTCTCCCCCTGCGTTCATGTAGTCGTAGGTCACCGCGAGCCTGGAGTTGGTGCCCAGCTCGTCCTTGAAGCCGTCACGCAGCGCGTCGAGGGCAGGGTGGTCCGCGATCTGAAAGATGCCGACGGTCACCGGCGTCGCCGAAGGTGGGGCTGGCGACGAGGGGGTCTGGGCCACCGACTCGGCGGGAGGGGCTGGGTCGTTTGCCGTGCAGCCAGGCCCGACGAGCAGGGCCAACAGAAGGAACCACCGGACGAGTGCAGGCATCAGAGGATCTCCCTTCGGATGGTGTCCTCAGGATCATTGATGTGCGCCTCGAAGACCACCTGGGGAGACGTTACCCCGTCATCCACAGCGACGCGCCGAGCGACGGTCAGACCGGCGGAAACGATGATGCGCCGCAGGTCGGCGGGACGGCGACGGGGCACGCTTTGGCCGCAAAGGACCAGAACCGAGAGCTGAAACAAGTCCTGTGCTGCCTCTACCTCGTCGTCGTCTCCGCCATCGAACTCGACGACAATGACCTTGCCGCCCGGCGTGACGAGGCCGGCCGCGGTCTGGAGCAGCGTGCGGGCCGCGGACTCGGTGTGTTCGTGGACCACATGGCTCACCAGGACTACATCGGCTTGGGGCTGTGCTCCCAGAGCCAGGATGTCCGACTGCAGGAACTCAACTCGATCCTCCAACCCGTCAAAGTTCGCCCAGCGGGCGATCTGTTTGCCGACCGGCAGGGCGTCCACGAGGGTTGCCCGCCAGCCCGGATGGCGAGCCAGGAGCCTCCGTGTCAGGGGCGCCGCACCACAGCCGAGGTCCAGCAGGCGGGCCCGCGCTGGCACGTCCTGCACCAGCGGCTCCAAGTACGGGCCCAGCGGTTCGGCGATTTCCGCCATCGCGCGCCCGAACACCTGAAGGAACGCGGGGCTGCGCTCGACGATCTCGCCGCGCCGCCCCCTTCCAGGGTTCCTCAGGGCGCCAACCAGGTCGAGCCACGCAGGTGCGGTGTGCCGGTGGTAGCGAGCGATGTCGCCGGCGTAGGACTTGCGGCCCTTGACGAGGAACTGCTCGCTCGGAGGCGTGAGCCGCCACCGCGGAGCCTCCCGGGCGATGAGGCCGGCGTGGACCAGCACCGGCAGGAGGATTCGCAGGGCGTCCTCCTGGACCGCGCAAGCTTCCGCGATCTCGCGTGTCCTCGCGGGTCCATTCCCCAGGAAGTCGAAGAGCCCCACCTCGACGGCGGCGATGAGCCCCATGCTGGTCTTGTACGCCCGCAAGGGGGCGCCGATGTATTGCTCGAACTCGGTCATGCGCGTCCCTTGACCGCCACCAGGAAGTCGAGGGTCCAGGGGACGTGGCTCGGGTCCGTGGCGCCGAGGTCCTCGCGCAGGATCCTCAGGGGCTCATCGAGGTCTTCTCGGCGCATCGACGACGGGGTTTGGAACGCCCGCTTGCCCATGCCGAACAACTCATGGATGAAGAAGCCGGCGTCGGCCCACGAGCTGAAGGACCAGGGCGTATTCAGGCTCGCGACGACGCCGACGTCCGCTGACGGGCCGAAGCAGTTCGCGAGCGCACCGAACCGCGGGTAAGCCGCTTCATGACCAGTGCTCGATCGATGGGTAAGGGCTCGGAAGAACGCTGTGCGCCGCTGGAGGCTCAGTCCGCCGACCCCGCGGCGGCCTACGACCCTCAGCAGCGGTCGAGCCCAGGGCGCAGGCCGGCTCGGTTGACCATCACCGTTCGTGATCGAACGCCCGGCGCCGGAGGCGCCAACGTCACCGATGATCAAGATTCCGCCGACCGGGAGCGCCCGATAGAGCCGCTGAAGGAGGCGACGCTGGTGGGCGTGAGACGCCCTTGCCGATACACCCTGGGCGTCCCGGCGAACGACATGATGGAGCGCGGCCATACAGACAACGGCCCGGGGGGCCTCCTGGCCCCACAATGGGGCGGCGCGGTGGAGGTCCGCTGGACGGACGCTCAGCCCGCGGGCGCGGGCGGCATCGAGCAGATCGAAGGACTCGTCGACGACGACGACTCGATCGAAGAGGTGCGCCACGGCCCCACCGAGGAACCCGGTTCCTCCCATCAGATCGGCGCAGAGGCCGCCACGCTGCGGCGAGCTCTCAAGGACCGCCAGTGGAAGTGTCAACTCTGCCCGGCGAGCGTTCGGAAACAGCTCCATGGCGCGCCGATACCGCTGGGCCCTCAGCCCGAAGTCGGAGTTGCGCCCGGATCTCGATTTCGCGGCTGCTTCGTGCATCTGATCACCCTCGGCAACTCTAGCGTTGCCGGCCATCGACCGTAGGTCCGGGCCCCGGATCCGCAACCCGAGGGCCGGGTGCCGTCGATCCTCGGAAATCCCCGGAGATCTCCGAGGGAACTCCCACCTCTTTCGCAAGGGCGCTCCGGCTGACCATCTCGTAGGGGCCTGAAAACACAGGACTTTCTTGGGGGCGGCTGAACTGGCACGCAAGGTGCGAAGGCTGCCGGGCGAAGGGAGTCCAATCATGCGACTTACGACGAAGACGGCGCACCTCGTGCGTCACGAACTGACAAGCCGGCCGCGCCTCGCGGACGCGCTCATCCACCTGGACGGACCGGATCTCGCCGGCGTCTGGGTCAATGGCCGTCGCTGCCCCTGCGGCTACGACCTCGACGAAGTGGACGATGAGAAGATCAACGAGGCTCACATTGGCGTCACCCTGGTCAACCGAGCGACCGACACCCTGGTGACCGCCACGGTGCTGAGCGAGGAGGCGGCCTGATGCGTCGCCTCCTCTCGTTCGTGACCATCGCGGTCCTGATCATCCTCATGTGCGGCTGTTCACAGCACCTCCGTCTCGCCGACGGCCCGTCGATTCAGTTCGGCCTGCCCGGACTGGCGCAGCGGGTCGATCTGGTCATCCCCCATCACCTGCTGCGGCATCCCGGGCGGGTCACCATCGGTCAGCTGCCGCTGGAGATGTACCGGCAGAGGACGCTCGGCAACGGCGACGTGGCCATCACCCTCTGCGTCGGTCTGAGCTGTCGGTCCATCGACCTGGGGTCCATCAGCGTGGAGATCGGCGGGGTGTCCGTGTTCAAGCAGACCGTGCAGATCGCGGGGCGATGGTGACCGGCCATCACAACCCCACCCAGACGCTGCCCCCGAAATTCGGGGGCAGCAACCTCACTACCACCAAGAAGGAGACGAACATGTTCGACGTCAAGTACCCCCGCCTCGGCACTCTCGGTTTGACCATCCTGCTCGTGACCGGCTGCGACGGCACGCTCCCGCTCCCGGCGCGACCCAGCGTCGGGTTCGACGGCGACTTCGGCGCGATCACCAAGGAGACCGAGCTCAACTACGTCGACTACTTCGGCGAGGTGCCCGGCGCGGACGAGGCAATCACGCTCCGGCTGTCCGAGAAGCTCAGCTTCGAGGAGACCCCCTTTGAGCGGACCGAGGATCAGCCGATCGACGCGAACGGCCGCTACGGCGGTCGGATCGTTCTGGACCAGCTCTGTGGCTTCGACATCGGAGACGAGTACTGCACGGCGTGCGACGCGAGCACCCTGCTCAAGCTCAGCAGCCGCGACCCGGTGACGGCCCAGTCGGCCTGGGCCGTCACGGTGCTTCGTGCGGAGGAGGGCTGCTCGTGGATGGTGCGCGAGATCGCGCCCTACGAACCGGGCTGACCGAATGGACAACCGAGCAGAGCGGCGGCCACTTCGGCCGCCGTTTCTGCTTGGCCTCCTACTCCTCGAACTCCTCGCCGCCGTCGCCGCCGTCGCCGCCCTCTTCGTCGGGCTCGCCCGGGTCGTCCTCGCCCTCGACGTCGATGTCGTTGGTGCGCTCGAACTCGTCCATGTCCGGCGGGTCGATGCGGGGCATGACGCGGCTCGGGACGTCTTCTTCTTCGTCCTCGTCCTCGGCGCCGTTCTGAGTCGCCT
>ENA-OWNT01005712-OWNT01005712.1-seawater-metagenome-genome-assembly--contig:-NODE-5712-length-10131-cov-4.173264_pt1 | contig 10131 bp, 10 predicted proteins | sample MGYA00238136_ERZ651165 | MGnify/ENA primary metagenome ERZ651165 (study PRJEB26861, sample SAMN08777766) | seawater metagenome | isolation source: coastal seawater | place: USA: Florida | collected...
TGTGTTCTAAACTCAAGCATGGCCCACCGAAGCGCTTAAAGGCACACTCGGGAGTGGGCTTGGGGGCTGCCGCTCGGGAACACAAAACGCAGGGCCACGCAGGTCGCCGAGCCGCCGCATCAACTGGAGGACGGCGTTCGACTGGTTATCCAGCCGCATCATCGTCATCATCGCGGTCGACGGTTACACAGCGTCGCGGTGGCGGACGGTCTGGACCCAAACATGGCGCCCGGCAAGGATCGAAGTCAGCGCCGCGAGGTAACGGCGGAGCGCCCAAAAACAAAACGGGGTGGCGCGAACAGCGGGCCCAACTGCGCGAGGCCATCAAAGCAGGGCGTCAAATGACGCGATTCGAAAAGGGACTCACAGATGTGATGCCAGACGTGAAGCCATCTGCTCCAGATCCATCGTTTGTGCAGTGTCCCCATTGCAGTGCGTCACAGTTCGCGCCCTGTTGCCCCGTTGCGGTGTTCGCAATATCACTCCCATGATTAATGTTCATGTGTGCGTAGCACGGACGTTCAATGAGTCGGCCGCCGCACGGCATATTCCGATATGCAAGAACCTGGTGCATGACCGTTAATGTTGCTGCCGCCTTCGCTCGCTGACAATGTCTCACTGGCTGTCACTGCTGCTTCCGCACGAAGGTCAACACTCGCCCGAAGCCTGTTCGCCGCACCCCATCGCCACAGCGCCCAAACAGAAACACGGTAACATTTGTGTGTTGCACACCAAGTTGAACCGGCAGTATTTGTTATGCCATATTCATATTGTTCTGTCCATATTTGTGGTGCCCACAGGCCAGTAATTTCATGGGCAAAACTAGTTTAGACAACGCAAGCAAGTGGGGAGGTGCACAGACAGCGCGTGCACGACGTGGTGGAACTGGTGGCATCGCAAAAGGCAACCACACGTCCGCCAACAACCCTATTTTCGGCCGACGGTGACGCGCTGCTTGTGTTCACCGTTCAAAGTGTCAATAAGAGACAGCAACACCCTAAATCTTACACGAAAACTGTCAGCTCCACAAAGAATAAATAACTAGATACTGTACGCAGATGCGCTGCTACACAGTGTGCTCCGTCTTGGCTGTCGCGCACTTCCAGGTTCGGCGAATGGCGACCACTACGAAAGCAACGAACGTGACCCAAAACAAAATGTCTCCGAACCCAAGCACTAGGACAGAGCCCTCTCCCTCATCAACATTACTCATGGCTGCTCTGCGGCTTGACGCGCGAGGCGCAATTGGAGACCGAGTCGTGTGCCTCAACGAAATCCCAAGAGATGCAAAACAGAGATTTTTTGTGTGCTTCGACATCGTTTCATCAATTAAGGCTTCCTCACCCATTGCACAGTCATAGGCACTGAAGAAAAGTTGCACCACGGACCACTTAGCGCTCGTGTAGGTGCGTTCAATTGTAACTTTGCAAGAACCGTGGCATTCCCAAGCTCCCGCTGTGTCAAGCTCGCCCCTAAGTCCTCTTGTAGATCCACGTGCCACACACCGCACACATCCAAATACTGCACGCTTTCTGCTTGATTGCAGATGTCACAGCGGCCACTACGGCGAAAATAATTCCTGTCAGACGACCGAAGAAGGAAAGCAAAGCAGAGCAACGACGACAACGGCGACGACGACGACGACGACGACAACGACGACGACGACGACGACGGCGGAGGCAAAGACTTCGATAGGTAATCCACGGTGTAATAGTACCGCAAGTACTGCAACCAGGCATTCACGGTTACACGGCTTCCAAAAATGCTCAGTACTTGGTCAATATTGAGTACTCACTAAGCGACTATTTCCACATCACCCGGAAGAATTCATGAATCATAAAACTAAGCCTGTAAGTATAGTCAATTCAATATTCGATGGTACCACGCGCACTGAGTACTGAACTCAATATTGCACGTATAAGCCCGTGAGCAATATTCCGAATTTCTAAGTACCGATAGTACTACGGACAATGCAGTGGATCGTTGTCGTTCGTTCGTTCGTTTTCGTTTTCGTTTTCGTTTTCGTTCGTTCGTTCGTTCGTTCGTTCGTTTTCGTTTTCGTTCGTTCGTTCGTTCGTTCGTTCGTTCGTTCGTTTTCGTTTTCGTTCGTTCGTTCCCGCCGTTGCCGCCGCGATTGGTTATTGGTAGGTCCGTTGGTTTGTCGTGCGTGCCGGGCGGAATAGAAAGGAGAAGTATGGCAGCTCGATCGGTCAATTGAAAGCATGGGGGTGCATGTGGGGCGTGGTAGTTTGGCGAGATGGATGGGGTGAAGGTGGTGACAGAGTGGGGCGTAAATAGGACACTGCAGGAAGAACGGCCATGTTGGTGCATTTATTCGTGAATGATGTTCGTGGACGAGGTTTTGGAGTTTGTGAGTAGAGTACGGCGCAGACTGAACGAAGCAGAGCGGAACGCAGACCTGATACAAGCTAGGCGGTTGGTGGCGTTGATACGAACCCCGCGACGGTTGTTGAAGTTTTTTCCCGCACAATGTTTGGTTGAGAGAAGTAAACCGCGGTCTTATTCTTGCCGCCACCAGACGTCACCATGCTGCTCCGCTCAACGCCCCGTTCGCTGGCTGTGCGGATTTCGAAGAAGATTGCACGGCCGAGATCCAGCCATCTGCGAGCTTTTGTGCGATGTGCTAGCGCCACTACATTCACTGCAGCGCCTCAGCGTCACGCATCCGGGCTTCGAAAAGATTCCCACATTCGATTTGTCTCCACGAACGAACACGAGCCTGAAGAGTCTGAGTCCCCGCTTCACTATGACAATGAATACATCTCCAGCATCCTCAAAGAATGCAAGGTTATTGCGTGTGTTGGATTGAGTGGGAATTGGCAACGGCCATCCAACTTCGCCATGAAATACCTTCAGCAAAAAGGCTACAAGATCGTGCCAGTGAACCCTGGAGCTGCGGGCACTAAGATCTTGGGCGAAGAAGTGTACGCTTCCTTGAAAGACATCCCGTTCCCTGTTGACATGGTCGACGTATTTCGTCCGCCCAAGTTTGCACCAGGTCTCGCTGAAGATGCAGTCGCGATTGGCGCAAAGGTGTTGTGGTTGCAATTGGGAGTGATTAGTGAAGAAGCACGGGTCATTGCTGAATCAGCCGGACTCGAGGTAAATGACGAGAAGTCATCGCCGTGTTGCAATGCGCCAAACGTCACACCGTCACTGTCGATCATGGTGTTATGTCGCAGGTCATCATGGACCGGTGTCCGAAAATTGAGTTTTCTAGACTGTTTGGCGAGCTCGGATGGCATGGCTTCAACTCCAACGTCATCAGCTCGCATCGTATAGGTTGTGCGCCGAAGGTTGGGCACATCGTCGTGGTGTTAACGTGTTTCGTGTGTTTACCTTTGGTATGTTCTCGCATTATCTATCAGGAAGCTAAATCTCTGACCTTTTCGGGCTTCGACACCAAAGCGATTCATGCCGGCGCCCGGCCTTGTGGGACTACGGGTTCGTTGTGGTATCAAGCCATGTCTGTTGCTGCACTGCACCGTGCCAGTTAACATGTCATCTTGGTGTCAGGTGCTCGTTCCACCCCCATCTACCAGACCTCGTCGTTCGTTTTCGACGATGCAGACCATGCGGCGTCTCTCTTCAACCTCCAAACATTTGGCAATATATATGGGCGTTTGTCCAACCCAACAACGGCGGTGCTCGAAGAGCGCCTCGCGTCACTTGAAGAAGGTGTGTGCTCGTGCCCTTGCTTGGACATGCAGTCTGTGGTTCACGACTTTGATATCTCCACATTATGCCAGGCCGTGGCGCAACTTGCACGTCATCAGGGCACGCAGCGCAACTGCTTGCATTGTTCCCGTTGATGGAGCCCGGGACTAAACTTGTGGTATGTTGCGGCCGTGAATACTATTTGTACTTCAACTGCGTGCAGTCAACGAACTTCAACGCTGTTCAGGCGAGTGACAAACTGTATGGTGGATCCATCACACAGTTCGGCAAAACTATCAAAAAGTTTGCCTGGGACTGCGAATTCGTTGACATGGATGACCATGAGGCCGTCAAAGCTGCAGTGTCAGATCCGTCCACACGAGCGCTGTTCTGTGAGAGTTTGGTAAGCGTCAAAAGCGTTGCGAAAGTATGCAACAGCCACAATCGATATGAACCCAGAGTATGTCACCGTGCCACAGGCGAATCCTGGCGGGTCTGTCAGTGACCTAGAGGCCCTGGCTGGCATGTGTGGAGACGCTAAAATTCCGTTGATCGTTGACAACACGCTAGCAACCCCCGTGCTATGCAAACCAATTGATCATGGCGCTGATCTGGTACGCGTGGCGCGGCTTTGACATGTGAGCACAACACATATCGCACAGCTCAAGTGCTGGACTCATTCTTGTGTAGGTCGTCCATTCCACAACTAAGTACCTGTCTGGCCACGGCAACGCTCTTGGCGGTGTTGTCATTGACAGCGGTAACTTTGATTGGGGCGTGACGGACGACAACGGTGTCCCGAAGTACCCTTCTCTTGCAACACCGGAACCTGCCTATCACGGCATCAACTTTTTTGAAAGTTTCGGCGACCTTGCGTTCACAATTTTTGGTCAGTTCGATTGTTGCGCTGCCGCTCGTCGGTCGTCGAGGGCAGGGTGTTTTTCTAAACGCTTTCTCGGTGGCGTTGCTAGGTCACGCTGTCGCGCTGCGCGACTTAGGTCCAACCATGGCACCGATGAACGCATACCTCACACTTTTAGGCATTGAAACCCTGAGCCTCCGGGTGCGGCAGCACACCGACAACGCACTGCGTGTTGCCGAATGGTTGGAGAGCCACGACAAGGTGGGTTGCGGTGCTTTTTGTCGGGCAGCTCGCGTCATTTTCAATTCGTCGTCCGAATTGAACTATCCATGTCCAATCCGTATTGTGTAGGTCGAATGGGTGTCGTACGCGGGTCTGCCCTCCAGCTCCTACAGCACGCTCCAACGCAAGTACCTTCCGCTCGGCGGCGGAAGCGTGTTTACCTTCGGCGTCAAAGGTGGATATGACGCTGGTGTAAAGGTATAACTGATCGACGTCACATTGTTGAGATGCGACCGTCGCTGCGTCATCGTTTACGGTGCATGCTAGGTTGTCGAGAACTGCCAGCTCATTTCGCATCTTGCCAACGTGGGCGACGTTCGTTCACTGATTCTTCACCCCGCAAGCACGACGCACCGACAACTGACAGAAGAGCAACGTCAAGCCGCAGGTACTGAACATGAGAAAAATGGATTTTATTTCTTGAGATCTCCGTTCTCTCACATTTTTGCTCCTCTGGCTCTTGCTGGGTTTTCTTTTGTGGTTTGTATTGTTAGGGGCTGGTGATGACACTGTGAGATTGTCGATTGGAATAGAAACGGTAGACGACATCATCATGGACTTAGACAATGCACTGCAGGTAAACGCAGCGCCATCATTGCTCGTGCCCCTGAGTACAAATGGTTCACGATTCGCTTGATCAACAGGTGTAGAATGACCAAAGGTGCCCGACGCATTGTTGTGGGAACCTTGACCTCACCTTTGGTCAAGCTGCCTCACGATAATTTCATAATTTCACGTCTGTGGTTTTCATGTGTTTACTTACTCACACAACGAATCTATTTCACTACGTCTAGTCTACTTGCTGCGAGCTGTCCTCGTCGTCGGCGGCACTATCTTCTGCACTGTCGTCACCAGCAGCATTGCGCGGATTGTCTTCGTCATAAATGTACTCCAATTCCCCGACTTCGACCAAGTCCGGAGAATGCCCGCCAAAGTACGCCCCTAGTCCGTATCCCTCATCCCTGTCGCCGATGTCATCATCGCTGGCTAACGGGTCGAATATGCCACGCGCATTTGCCGCCTGCCGAAAAGCCTCGAATCCACTGTCAGTCGCATCGGCGCTGGAGCCAATGGGCGGCTGACCGTACCCGGCGGAGCGGTGGAGACCCGATGACGATGCCGCCGACGAAGCACTCGTAGAACTTTCCTCGAGCACACCGCTGTCTTCAACAGAAGACGTTTCAAATGTCTCCGTGCCAACGTCCATGTCTTCATGCAGAAGATTCAACGGTCTATCCCCACCACTTGGAACTCCACCGTCATCAGCATCATCCAAGCCGAGCGAATAGCGCCCAGTCGAACGCAAACTGCCATCAGGAGAGTAGTAGAAACGCCGCAAATTAGAGGGCGCAACTGAAGCCGCTGCTGCATCATGAGAGTCCAAGTCCCTCGGCGGGAGCTCGGGTGCGTCCCCACTATTATTACTCGTGGTGGCGGGTAAGGAGACTCGCGAGATGTGTTCGTGCGAAGATCTTGCGGGGCGTGTGGTGCTGTTCGAATCGTTGCCCTGGAATGGGGTGACAAAGGCGTGAATGTGGATGCCAAACGATCGCTCCCGCTGCGCCGGGGCGTGGGATGGCGGTGGCACTGTTACTAAGTTCGTAAACGGGTTCGGAGACTGCATCTGGACTGCTGGTGACCGGTCATGCACCGGCGATGCCGGTGATGAGGCAACATTCAGTCCAGCCAACCGCGGCGCAGCCTGGGTCGATATCGTTGGGAGCCGCGATGCTTGAGGCAAAGTCGCTCCAAAGACTGCAGCCGAGGCATCGCTGCTTGCGTCGTCGACGCGGGATTCCTCAGCTTGTACCTCGCCTGCAGCTGCGGCTACTCCTCTCAAGTGTGGTGCGATGTCAGTCAGTAGCCTCCCCAAGCGATCCACTATTGGGGCTAACTCTTCGGCCAACAGAGCTCTCTCTTCTGGCGTTGGAGGTGCAGGATGTGCCGCAGATGGTTCCGCGGCACTGCCCCCGCCTCTCGCCGATGCACTTGGGGGATTATCTGTTCGGCTAAGGCGTTGCATCAGAGGGGCCGTCGTAAGCAGCAACTGCTGAATTTTGCCGAACACGAAGGCAGAATCATCGGTACCTAGGCGCACAGCGTTGGTCTACGTCCACAAAACGGTCTTGCATTAGCGGGCGCAACCAGCCCTGGGGCAGTGAGGCTCGACAAAATGAAACACCTACCACTTGGAACGTCGGTGTCGGGGACAGGCGCGGGTTCAGAGAGTCATGCGGAGTCATGGTGCGGAATGGAGCGATTCGGTCGGAATCTTTTGTGATCCATTCATCCCATCGACTGGGCCAGCCGTTGTAGTGGATGAACCTGAGTGGGACAACACACAAGCAATGCAATGGTCAGATATTGGTGGGGATTGCGATGGAAGATGGCGGGGATACAACTGGTGAGTTGACGAGGGCAATCTTCACGCACAATGATGTCTCATTCATGTCCATTACTGTTGCTTCAAGCCATTGATTCACTGTATCTTTCACGTCGAGCCATTGACCGACGTAGAATTTCTTTTCTTCAGCGTTGGACAGGTCTTCAGCGACCTTACTCTCTTCAGAAGCAGGCGTTGCTGGAACAGTGGGCTGAGCGTCGCGCGCGCCATCAAAAGAGATCTCGGGCACGGACAAACCTAGTCGCCGAGTGCTCTGCATTGCAGAAAAGAGTGTATTCAGGGTGTAGACGCTCTGGCACATGTGCTCAAGGCTTTCTGGGCGTGGTTGCGTGCGCAATACGGCGGAGCGAGACGCGATGCGTGACGGCCCGGAGCGATAGTATCGCGTCGTGGTGCCGTTCGACGAGCGGTATCCTGTCAGCCGCGGACCGGCGGACCGGGTGAGTGGCGTTTGCAAGAGTCGCGTCCTTCGCTGAAGAGCTGGCCGGGCGGCGCTGCCCGCTCGCAGAACCCGCCCCATCCAGTTCTGTCCGTCCGTGGAGCGGTTGGTAGTCTCGAGGACGCGACGAGCAAGGTTTCTGCGCGTGTGAAGGGTGCCGGCGCCCACGGAGTCGGTGCTAGCGTCCGCCGTGTCGGCGTCGGCGTCGACGGCATCGCTCTCTTCTTCCGGTGGAGGCGGCACTTTTTGGATAAGGTGCACGCAGTAATTCTCCTCCAGTTTGAACTCCGACAGAGTTTGCGTGTCCATCAGCAGCCGCCCCCGGAACAAGAGTCGCTGCAAGTCGGCAGCGATCCCGATCTTTGTGGCGATCTCCTCCTTGAATCGACCTACTGACCATGCAAGCGAAATCTGGATTGGATGCATTGTGTTGTCGATGGTTTTGAGATTGATGTTGATTCGATCCTCATCGCCAGCGGTTGCACTGTCAAGCGCACCCGGCGCTGCGGCGCCGTCTGTTGCAGCCGGGTCGGACATTCTCCCGCTTATCTTGTGTTTTTGTACGGTTAACGGAGGACCAGGGACCCACAAGCACGCTCAACCAAGCTCTGCTCGGGCGTCACTCATGCCATTTCACGGTACTCTGTGTGGATTGCAGGGCAAACACCTGCAGCAAAGGGTCGCACGACCAAGGTCGCTCCCAGCGAGCGCGGCTGCTGCTGCTGCTGCGGCGGCGACAACGATAACGACAACAATAAAGCAAAACAAAATAGTTGTCACACAGCAAAAAAAATAACAGCAACAGCGTCAGCGTTCTGTCGATCCCGCAGAAGTGAGTCCGGCCGTTGGCGTCAACCAACGGAAACCCAACGCAACTGACGTCAACATGGGTGCCAAGCCGTCGAACACTCCAGAAACGAAGAGGACGAGGACGAGGGCAACGTCAACGACGAGGGCAACGTCAACGACGATGGCAACGACAACGACGAGGATAACGATGAGGAGAACTACAACGACAACTACAACGACGTCTCCGCTGGCCCGGGTTCGATTCCCGGACCTGGCATATTTAATTCTCTGAGTGCGTGCGTGGTAGTAGTCTATTCATTGCTTCGATGGCTTTAATTAAAACGACAACGACACCGACACTGACAACAACACCGACAACGACAACGACAATGCAGGACTCCATACTCCACACACGCTCGTGCGTCCGTCCGTCCGTGCGTCCGTCCGTCCGTCCCTTCGTTCATCAACCAAACACCAAAAACCAAACGCCAACGACCAACGACCAACGACCAACGACCAACGAACGACCAACGACGACACTGCGACGCTGTCGTCGTCACGTCAGCGAACTTCGATCGATCCGTCAACGAATCGGTTTCGGACGCTGTCGACGCTGGCGACGCGGATCAATACCGAACTTAGTAGTACTGTGAGTACAATACTGCGTGGTATAGTGCATTACAGGTAAAATGTGAATGTAGTACCGAAAGTACAATGGACATGGAATTGAAGTATGGTACTGTATGAGGACATTGCGAGAATGCGAGGATGAACGAACGGCGGCGGAAGGTTTCTTCTATGGTACGGGAAAAAAGTGCGAAAGTGCGAAAGCGCGAAAGTGCGAAAGTGCGAACACAAATTTGGATTTTGGGACTTCGGGAAATTGAATGTTTGAATGTTTGAATGTTTGAAACGATTTCCGAAATGCCAAAATGCCGAAATGCCGAAATTACAATAAGTGGCTGTAGGCGAACGTAAATCCACAGTTTGATTGAGATCGCCGTCGTTGACTCACTTTGTTCTTTGTCGTTCGGACGTTCGTTCGTTCGTTCGTTCGTTCGGTTGAACAAAGAAGCTGCAAACTGCAAAACTGCAAAACTGTTCTTTTTTATAAAAAAAATCCGCTTTTTCTTTTCTGACTTCACTGCATCACCGCCACCCTAAAACACATTATACGTAATGTACATCCCATAAACACATTTCAACACGTACATTGGGCACAGGGGCGAGTGGGCGCGGACGGAGTCTGCCGCCTTCGTTCGTTCGTTCGTTCGTTGTCACGCAGCGTCGTAGTCATATATATCCGTTTCCAGGAATACGTTATTCCTCCACCGTCGACTCCATACAAAGCCATAAAATGTCCACGAAGTACCGGAAAGGGAAAAGGTGTCCTTCGGCGTGGTTGGTGAAGTGAAGTGAAGTGAGTGAGTGAGTGAGTGAGCTGACAGTGAGTGAGTGAGCTGAGGGTGGGTCTTGTTTGCTCCGCGAATGTCTCGTCGGCAATATTTTTGTAGATATATTCGGATTTGACCAGCCTGTAGACGACTCCAAAATTCTCGAATCTTCCGAATCCGGCTTCGAATTTGGAAGGTTTGCGAAAATTTGATCACAGCCTGTATATGTCCACTTCCGAATTTTTCCTTTCTGCTCCACCTCGGCCATGTGAAGACCCAGCCT
>ENA-OWNT01005713-OWNT01005713.1-seawater-metagenome-genome-assembly--contig:-NODE-5713-length-10129-cov-4.525567_pt1 | contig 10129 bp, 7 predicted proteins | sample MGYA00238136_ERZ651165 | MGnify/ENA primary metagenome ERZ651165 (study PRJEB26861, sample SAMN08777766) | seawater metagenome | isolation source: coastal seawater | place: USA: Florida | collected...
ACGAAGGAACGAAGGAACGAAGGAACGAAGGAACGAAGGAACGAAGGAACGAAGGAACGAAGGAACGAAGGAACAACGAAGGAACGACGACAACGACGAACAACGAAGTCAAGTCGACGAACGAACGACAAAAGTACAAAAGTCAGTCACAGTACTTTCAGTACAATAGAGTAGATAGTGCAGTTGAGCCAATGATACCTGTTGTACTCAGTAAGACGGCATAGGTAGACTGCTGAGTCGAGCGACCACCAGTTCGCGCTCGAGTGTCCATTTGCCAGTTCGCCAAGTTTGCAAGTTTGTGTTTTTGTGTTTTAGTAATGTTGAAATTTGTATTGTACAGTACGAAAGCAATATTATGGCATTACTTTGAGGCAGTACACATAAAACCGAAGTCGGAGCTTTTGATATGGATTCCAATTTAAGCGATTTTTAAAATTTTCGGATTTTCGGATTTTCGATTTTCGGATTTTCGGATTGTGCGACGGTGTGTGAGATTTTGAGATTTTTGAGCGACACAGCTCATCTACCCAACAATACGCAATACCAACAGTACCATTGACGCTCCCGCCTTCAACAGGCATCCCCACACGCATGTACTCCCAGTACACTACTTCGCCGCGCCAACTGTACGGCACACCGTACAACTCCGTACAATCCACCCACAACCTCACTACCTCGCACATACACGCATTATTCCACACATGTACACTTATGCGTACAGAAAATGTACATGGAGCGTGTTGAGATGGCGCGGAGGAGCGTGTCGAGCGTGTCGAGCGGCTCCTGTTGTTGGCGCGACACGCTCGACACGCTCGACACGCGCGTGTCGCGCCAGTGCGCGCCGCACAAAGCACCAACTCCGGCTGCCTGCCACCCGCGGAGTGCGGAGACGACGGAAGCAGAGGCGTGTTCGAGGCGGTGTTCGGGTCGGTTGCTGGTTAGGGAAGGAAGTGGGGATGCAGAAAAGGTGGCGGCGTTCGATGGAAGAAGAAGAGTCAAGGGAGGAGGGGGAGGAGGAGGAGATCGAAACGCATGCTCGATCGATGGGGAGAACGAGGAGGAGGAAAGTGCTGGAGGGTATTATTTGGCTGTTGGTCGCGTGCTCGTTTTGGTTTGTTGTTGGTTTTGGTTTTTGGTTTTGGTTTTGCTTTGTTTTTTTGCGGTTGCTCGGCGTTTTGTCGTGTGTGTGTGTGGTTGTGCTTGGGCTCTGTCCGCGGTGTGTGCGGTCGGCTGTGGTGGTGGGTATTCATGTGGCACTTGCGTTCAGTGTTGTTGTGTTGTTGCGCCCACAAGTCTTTGATTTTGTCTGGATTGCTTTGTTGTTGTTCTTGTTGAAAGCTCCTGTGACGTGATTTCGTTTCAGGTGGTGCTCCGCGAGCTTGCCACAATATATCCAAGGGAGGCGCACAAAATGTTCCATCAGACGCAAACCCGCACGAAATTTCGTCAATCTGTCGTTACAACCAAATCGAAGACGACTCAGAAGTATGACAATCTGTCTCAAGCGACGCGACGCATTTTGATGGAGGGCACTCGGCTAGCGCAACAGCAAAGCCACCTCCAAGCCACACTGCAAAGACACATCAAGCTGCAAACTGCCTTTGAAGGCTCATTGTCCCGTATCGCAGTCACCGAACAGAAGCTAAAAATTGAGGCTGAAAACTCCGACGACACACTCGTGACAGTTGAGCATCACATGACTTCTCTGGAAGACGTTTTGGGAGGTGTTTGCAGCAAGTTTGTTGATGCTCATTGTTCTACTTTGCTCACCGAAAGAATGTTGTCATAGGTGTTAAAGTGCTACGTCATCGAGCACAGAAAGCAGACAGCTTCCGTGCGTTGTGTGCTTTGCAGCACCACTCTTGTCTTCTGCACAATCTCACTCCAGTTGGTTGTCTGTGTCCTACCACTTCAAACAAAAATATCCCACATAGTGATCGCATGCAAGGTTGCAATTGGCGAGTTTTGGAGTTGGAGCTCTGTGGCTCAAAGTGCTGCTCAAGAACGATATCAACGCGGGTGCGAACGCAGCGCTGCCTTGGATAAGGCTCTGACACAAGTCAATGACGAGCTCGAAGAACGCAAGCGACGTGAACAGGAGCTTCAAGGTCAGCATGACGAGTTGGTGAACACTCTTGCCGGAGTTCAGGCAGAACTTGCCGAGGCGACATCTACAGAAGCGAATTGCGAGAGAGACGCAGCCGAGGCGCAATCAAAAATTGCGGACAAAGAAAAGCTGGTTGAAAAGTTGCATGAAGACCTCGCCCGTGCGAAAACTGACCACGCAGAGCAACTTGTGGCCTCGAAGCAAGAGCTGGAAGCTGCACAGCAAAAGGCTGAGGAAGGCAACAAGGTTGGTGTTCGCGGGATTTGCGCTCAATAAGAATTCGCTGCTGTGATGACTCGCCCCACTTTCGCTTGGTAAAGCTTCTGGAACAGATTAATTTGGAAGTAGCCAATCTTGAGGCCAAGGACAGCGTCTTGGCAAATGAAGTTGATGACATAGCCAAGCAACTGGAAAGTATGAATCTGGAGCAAAGTGACATTCAAGGCAAACAGACGTCAGCACTCGCCGACTTGCAAGCTGCCGAAGCCAAAGCCCAGGCTGCGACACAGGAGGTTCGAACTTTGTGAATTGCCGGCGAACTTTCTCGACGGCTACAACACCGACCTAACGACTGACGTTGCACACTTGACAGGCAACAAGCATTGGCACAGCACTCGATGCGCATCAAGAAAAATGTGAAGAAGAATTGAAATCGCTGGCAGAAGAGGACAAGAATCTCGTGGTTGAGATTGAAAGTATTCGTGGGCAGTTGAAAGTAAAGCGAAGTGAGGTCGCCGCCTTAGAGGCAGCAATAGCGCAGCAACAAGAAACAGAAGCAGCTTCCTCGAACAACTCCAATCAGGACAGCCTAGCAGCTGATGCCAGCGACACCTGCAGCGCAGAAGATAGCGAGCCGGAAGCGAGCACGTTGCCAGCAAAGCAATCTAAGGCATCTCGTAGTCAGCGTCAGAAGAGACGGCAACAGCGTGGACAACGTTCCATCCGCGCAAAGAAGTCGGTAACCCCACGCAGTGAGGCCAAGAAGCAAGGGCGTACCAAGCAAGCAACCAAACGCGGCCAGCACAGGCTTAATCATATCAACGCGACTTCATCCACGGTCAAAGTCAAGGTAATAACCGCTCGCAACTGTGAAGAAAGAACATGCTTGAACACATGTAACTGGCGCTGATGGAACAGGCAACTTCGCGCCGCCGCAAGAGCAAAGGTTGGGAATCACTTACGTCGAATCTCAGCGAAGACAGCGAGTCAGATGCAGACAGTGGAGTAACTGAGCACGTCGAAGTCACCACGAAGACAACCAGTGCTAAAGCCAAGGGCGGGGGCGCAAAGACACAGCGTGCGCAATCCCGCACGGCCAAACAGCGGCGCAATTTGAGGTCCAAGAAGAAAAAGAAACGCAGCCCGACCACAAGTCCACCACTTGCACCGAAGCCTTCGGTACGTTTCAGATGCACATTTCGCTCTTGCGCCAACTCCGTCGAAAACTTAGGCATCGAATGCTGTTACTGATTTTGTATCTCAGGCTGCAAAGCCGCCGCAGAAACCAGCAAAAAAGCGCACGCCCCGAAGCGATACGACTTCAGACTCAAGTCCGGAGGGAAACATGTTCAAGATTGCCGTGAAGCCATACGTGAAGCCGGTGCGATTTGAATATTTTCGAAAGTGTTTGGTCAGCTCGTGATTAGGAAATTTGACTCAACCCTGTTTACACAGCGTCAAGACAGGAGCACGCGAAAGCCGCTTCAAAAAGCCAAGAAGTTGTACGTCACACGTGTTGCCGTGGGCAGAGCTAGTGTCCCTCTGTCCCTTTGACGCAATTTATTGAACTGTTGTAGGGGCGGTCCACGCAATACGCGCAACCGACGCGTTGTGAGGAAGCCAACCACTTCCTGGTCGACTGACTTGGACTTTTCTTTTGGCTTTTGATCACGATGTCCATTTCGAGAGTGGCAGTTTGCACATGGACCCAGCACGCGCCTGCGCAACCTGCAAGAAACATAACATAGAACACGAGGTGTATCTACATGCTTATTCTCTAACGAAACACAATCTATACTATGCTACTAGAATCCCTTGCCCCGACTCATGCCGTTGAAGAGGAGAATGCCTGTGGAGCCCGGGAGCAATGTTCGCTTCTTGCGCTCTTCTGCTATTTTGGACCGTTCGATGTCTTTGATGTAGCCAACGTGGGCCTGGTATATGGACTGGAGTGGCTCGTCCTTCTTCGCGAAGAAGTTGCGCCCTCGAACTGTCATTCGGATGGTCACGTTCTGCAGCATGTGGCGCTGCTCTGAACGGAAGAACCGGCGATCCATGTCCGTGTCCTTTGTGTTGTGGAAAAACACGAGATCGAACAAGAGCAACAGAACGTTCTCCACCGGCTGGAAAGGCGCGAGGTAATACGCAATGCGGCACAGAGCGTCAATGAAGTCGCAAAACGACAGGCGGTTCGTTTTGGCCGAGGCCACCCCGACTATGGCTTCCATCTTCGCTTCATTGAAGATTTGCCGAGCGGCAAGGGGTGTCAGCATCCCGGGAAACAGCTCAGACTCCTGGTCCAGCAGGTCGAAGAACTGCCGAAAGCTCATTCTGAAGCCCATCGTGTCGACGGCAGTCTTGTCTGGCTGGACTTCCTCGTGAACGTGCTTCGCAAAGATGCGGGTAAGCCCAGGCAGGAATGCACGGACGCAACGGTCGAGGGATTCATTGTAAAACAACACGCGGGCCTCGTTGGGGACGTGGACCCAGCGGCTTCCGTATTTGCAGCTCTCACGCATGTCATACCTAAGAGACCAGGCCGAAACAGCAAAGACGGTGTGAGATACGACGTTTGGAGGCAGATTCACACAAACACCAGAACAACGACAAAATCTTACAGTAATGTGTGCAAAGACTCCACAGGCGTGTCCTCTTGGGGATACTTTACAAGAGCAATTCGCAGGAAGGCCTCGATGAACTCATACCGACACATGGCGAGGTCGGAATTCATCTGGTTCAAGAGCTTGAGGTCCAGGTTGTCGGCGGCTTCGATCTCGACATTGCACGCAACAAAGATCTGCCGCGCCGTGGCCTGCGTGAGGTTGTCATCGAACAGGTCCGCGAACTCCAGGAAGGTTAGGAAACCATCCATTTCCAAAGCGGGAGCCGGCGCGTCTAAGAATTCTAACGCAGCCTTGCGCAGCATCGTGGCTGAGTCGGGAGGGTTGATTTCCTTGTACGTTGGCATGTGGGTGAACATGGTGCACACCTGGCGGAACAGCGCACAGAACCACGGGAAATTGTTGTGCATGAAATCCTGGAGGCCACTGGAATTGCTCGGACTGCGCGTGAAGTCGGTGGGGATTTTCATCAACTTCATGTCCGTCATGCAAGCGGCCTCCAGCGCGCGAGGCTCGTCGACGTAGGATCTGGAGTCACACTCCTTACGCCGCGAAGAAAAGACGGAGTAGTTCATGTTCCAGTTGACTTTTTGGTTCACGGCCGACTGCGCGCGCGCTTGACGTCGTGCTTGCTGTGCATCGGCCTGCAGTAGAGGGTGGTTGTCGAGCACACCGTCGGGCCTGTCGTGTTGATGGATTTTCTGACGAATGCTGAGCTTAAACGGCCCGGTTCTCGGCACAGCGTGGTCGACCCGAATCGGACCGTGGGGGTCCCGAATGCGAACGACATTAAATTCTTGCACGGTGACGTCGATGAACTCAGACGCCGGCGGCGCAACGTCTTGGCGGTGAAAGACCATCACCTCATCCCAGCTTTCCGTCGGGTAGTCCTTCGTCGTGAAAGTGAGCATCGAACGATGCATGTGCGCGACCACGCCCGACTTTTTGTCTTCGGACTTGGGTAACATCTTCGCCTTTGACGCAGTACTCGTCGTTCTGCGCCGGATGAGTGGCTTTCTCGCCGACCTGGTGTTCCTCCCGATGACTGCGCGGCTGCTCTTCTTGCGTTGCATAGTAGAGGGCTTTTCATCACCGTCATTTCTACGGCTTGCGTGGAGGGCAGCGGCCGCAGCAATCGCTGTGGGCGACGTGACCTGCCTTGTGATGGCGATGGTTGGCAGCGTTGGTGGGTTGCGACGGATTTGGCTGAACGGGCTGTGGATGTAATGCAAAGAAAAGTAAAAGTGCTGGATGCCTGAGGGCACCATACGCCACTTCTCGAAGCTGAACGTGCCCCTGTACTCGCTGCCTTTGGTGCGCTCCATCATGTCTCCGCCCCAGTCATCACATTCCAGGTGCAAGTACACTTCGAGAGTGAAATCTTTGCCATGCACAATCTCTTTGCAACCTGTTGAGTACTCGATGCCCGTGTTCTGGAACACGAGCTGCTTCACGTACTCTGGAGACACCGTGCACTTGAAGCACTCCTCGTGCCACCGTTGCCCAAGCCAGCAGATGGTGCCACGGGGCAGCGGTTCCGTGAGAGAGCGTTCGCGCACAGGCGGGGTTGAAACCCAGTCGAGGTCCTCCTTTTTCTTTCGCCGAGGAGCCTCCATACGCCGCGAGCGAATGCCGTTCACGGCAGATCTCTCTCCGGCCTTGTCGAACACGCACACAAAGCCGCGCGCGTCAACCCATGCCTGATTGTCCGCATTCCCGTACACGTGCAGCGACAGTAGCGAGTGATTAGACAGCAGCTGGTCGCCCAGGTAGGTTATGGCGTCCGCGGGCAGATTGTTTCGAGAGATGTCGAGGTAAACGAGGTCCAGGCACGCAGTGGTGCCTTTGCGTAAATCCGCTTCGTCGATGGGCACTCCTGCGCTGCTACGCTCATCACCATCACCGTCGACACCGAGCGGACCGGCAGATGACCCTGTCCCTGACCTCGCCCTTGACGATGCGGACGCGGGACTGGTGGCGCCCCGAGGACTTCTTGGTGAACGCGGGCTGCGCGGGGTAGTGGCGCCCCGAGGACTCCTTGGTGAACGCGGGCTGCGCGGGCTGAGTGGACCACGTGGACTTCGTGGGCTGCGGCGACCGCGGCGACCACTACGAATGCGTTGCCGTGCGTTGGCTGTTGTGCCAGCGCTGATTGGCTCGATTTCGCCGTCCTCGAAAGTTGGGATCTCCATGGAGGGGTCGGCACGATGGAGCAGCTCTTCGACCGAAGGGTAAGGCGTACCTTTCATGTGCTTCAGCGACAGCAGCTGCGTAGCCACCTGAAAGAACGAGCCAAACTTGGAACTCGCCTTTTCAGCGGCCGCTCGGTCGCCGTTTTGGTCGTCACCGGCACCGGCGGCTTCGAGCCGTGCCGTGGTGCCGTCGTCATCGCTGCTGTTGATGTTCGAACGCGCCCCGAGTTTGGGGAGTACGATCTCCTTGTACCTGTTGATGGCCTGGCCCAGCGCGTTGCTCGCCACAGACAGGGTTTCGAGGTACGGCAGGCACAGAAGGCGCGGCAGGGCAATGCCGACGCGATTCCAGGACAAGTTGAGCTCCAGTAGAGGGCGCTCGAGCTCCTTCTTGTGGTAAATATCATCGTAGAACTTTGCGTGGCGGGCCTCGAAAGCCGCGGCAATGGTGTTCGCGCCCACGGACGTGATGGAGTTGTTGGACAGGTCGAGGCGGTAGATGAACGGGTTGCGTCGAATGCCCTTCGCCAAACCGACGACGCTAATGTCGTTGATCTTGTTGTTCGCGAGGTTGAGCTCCTGAATGTTGCACACGTCCAGCGCGATGTAGCGTCCGATGTGGCTGCAGCCGCTGAGGCCAATCTGGTTCGTGGAGAAGTCCAGCTCGAACACATGCTTCGTCAGAGCTTCCAGGAGGGCCGCGATGATGCGGTCGTCGAGGCAGTTGTTGCTCAGGTCCAGCGCGTGGAAGTCACGGTAGATGAACGTGGAGAAAATGCGGCGGATGCGGCGCAGTGCGTCGGCGGAGTTTCGCGTCACCGGTAGATGCACCTTCACGGCGTTGTGGTGGTGCACGACCTCCGTCTTGTGCTGGCCGCTGTGACCGGCCGCGGAGTCCGCTTCTTCGACGATGTGGTCGATGAATTTGTTCTGGATCTGCGGAATGGCCTGCCGGCGTTTCCGGATGTCCGTGAGGGAGCTGACGACCGCCTCCACGGCGCGGTGCTCAGCCATACCGCTGCGGAATTCCTGCTTCTGCTTCTTCTTGCGCCCGAACAGCGACTTCAGTTTGCGCACCTTGGCGGCACTCTTGAGGATGGATCTCCTGAAGTCGCGTTTCCGCCGCGGTTTGCCATCGAGCTTGATCTGTGGGAGGCTGACGTTGCCGGAACCAAGGGACGACTCCTGCAGTTGCGGGAAGCCTTCTCTTGTGTCGTGCCCGGGGAGACTCGCGACGCCCTGCTTGATCGCAGGAAGGAGCGTCTGCCTCACTTTGGGCGTGGCGATGCGGCTGCTGGCAGGCAGCGTCGCTGCCGGAAACACGCTGCTGGAGCGCAGAGGGGCAGGCCTTGCCCCTGCTGCTGCGCCTCGGTCGCTCCGAAGGCTCTGTGCGAGTAAGTGTCCGAACCCAAAGCCATGCACGAATAAATTCCCAAAGACACAGCACAACAACGGCAAGAACAACAACAAGGCCATGGGTGAGAGCGAGAGCGACAGCGAGGGAATCTTCGACAATGGCGACAAGATCGACAACAGCGTTCATGAGCACGATGCGTGGTGACGTCGGCAGTGCAACACGTACCTCCGGCTCGGCAAGCATGCCGCCTCCGGGGATGTTGTGCAGTTGCCCGAAGACGTCCTGCTGCTTCGCGGAGTAGCGGCGTTCGTGCATCTGGAAGGACGGCTCGTGCTTGTCGGCCTCCCACTCCGTCCAGCGGTGAATGAGCTTGAAGTGCACGAAGAAAGTGTCCATGTCAACCTTCATCTGGTCGTCCGTCGGCGACGCGATGTCCACACCGCGCAGCGCATCCTTGAGTTCGGTCTGCTGCCGAGAGAGCGTCGGCGGGGAAGACTCCGAGCGGTGGTGGTGGTAACTCGGGTGCTTGTAGAAGAGCTCGTGACAGATGATGTCGCGCACTTCACGCGGGTTGTGGTGTTGGTCCATCTCCGTGATGTGCATGGTCTCTTCGATCAGCGACCCAAACGCATTGACGTCGATCCATCCGTCGCCGTCGGTGTCGAAGATGTCGAAGAGCGACTTGGCCTCCTCGTACAAGCGAGATTCGTCCACAAGTGACTTTTCGACGTCGTTCGTCGGCAACCGGTTGAGGATCGACCGGGACCGCTTGGTCTGCAGCTTCGCCGCGGCCTTCCGCGCGCCGATGGCGCCGTAGGTGCTGGCGTCCGGCAGCAAGAAGTCGCGGCTGCCGAAACTGTCGGCCCGCAACAGCTTCATCTCCTTGCGCTTCTCCTGCACGCGCTCCTGCTTTTTCTGGTTCACGTAGCGCAGGTACGGCTCCATGGTGAGAACCCCCAGCGAGCAGGCTGGTGCGAGGAGGGTAATGCAGACGGGGGATAGTCGGCTTACATGGTCACAGAAAGCGCGGTGGGCGCGGCGAATTTGTTGCCAGCAAGGCACGGCCGGCCGTTCATGGCTACGAACCCCGACGCTGCGCGCGGAGTCGCCGTCATGTGCGGTAGTCAACAAGACCAGCCCCAAAAAGTAGGTTGGGTTTGCCAACGGAATGTTTTTTTTGGTCACGACAACGGTGACAGCGTTGTTGACAGCACAACTGGAACATCAAACATCATTGGCAGTTGCAACATCGATGGCAGTCACAACCCTGAGTCCAACTACAACGACAACTACGACAACGTCGTCGACGACGACAATGGAGACAGACAGAACAATGACGACAGTCAATCGACAACGACGGTAACATACATTGATGGCGAAACGCGAAACGACAACAACGACGCCGGCACCGACGATCTAACGATACCTTGACAGCAAACGACGACAATCAAACGACGAACGACAAAGGAAGGACGAACGGCAAAGGAACGGCAAAGGAACGACAAAGGAAGGGCGAAGGACGAAGAACGAAGGACGACGAACGACGAAGGGCGAAGGACGAACGACGAACGACGAACGACGAACGACGAACGACGAACGACGAACGACGAACGACGAACGACGAACGACGAAC
>ENA-OWNT01005715-OWNT01005715.1-seawater-metagenome-genome-assembly--contig:-NODE-5715-length-10128-cov-3.555069_pt1 | contig 10128 bp, 8 predicted proteins | sample MGYA00238136_ERZ651165 | MGnify/ENA primary metagenome ERZ651165 (study PRJEB26861, sample SAMN08777766) | seawater metagenome | isolation source: coastal seawater | place: USA: Florida | collected...
ATGGCAGCAACTCCTCGAATGCCTGCGACACGGACGCGGGTGTCTTTGTCTTCGATGGCATGGAGAAAATGCTGGAGGAATTTCTCCTTCAGAAAATACTTCTTGTATGCCACGACCAACTCAGCAAAATTGGTCACGGTGGCTTCACGGATGTGCCAGTCCACATCTTGCGCACGGTGCATGAAAATGCCTTTGAAAACAGAGTCCATGACTTTGTTCGTGTCGTTGATACGGTCTTTGTCCGCCTGAACAGCGTCAGCCAGCTTGCGCGCACGCGGATGATTCTGGCAACAGCACGTGCAAGAGGTGCGAAAGGTGAGAACGCAACATTCGTGAGCGTAACCCTGCTGGGGATACTGCGACAGTTCCGTGAGCGCACACACGAACATTGCGATGGCAAATTGGTCGTACCTTGTTCGAGCTGCTGCGGCGTTCGGCTTTCAGCCTTGTTTGGTTGTTGCTGAGTTGGCGTTGCACGGCAGCACACTGCTTGGCCAGCGCCTTGGCAAGAGCAAAGGCGGAGAACGTGGCCGTGTGTCGCAAGGCGCGGTTCTTGGCACTGGAAATCGCCGTCAGCCACGAAAAACACTGCGTGGTGATGTCGTGCCCGGTTTCCGCGTCAGTACCCGCATTCACCGCAGCTAGGAACGTCGCCCAAAAAGTCGCGAGACGGGTTCCGAACTTTTTGTACTTCTTCAAATGTGCGAGCTTGCTGTTGGCAACGAGTGGATAGAACACGGCGGCATCGCCGACAGCGTTCATGCTTTCGATGACACCTTCCACGCCGTCCTCCACACACCCGGCAACACCTTCGATGGCATCGTCATACTCGGCATCAAGTCCCACGCAGGAGTACAGGCAGAACGCAGCCACTTCTTCCATGGCCACAGTGTCATGTGTCCCGTAACGTTGAAGCCACGCACGCACGACGTTTTGGGGTTTGGCCTGGAGGAGGAACTCTCGGAACAGGCGCTGGCACCTCGGTCCAGAAACTTCGTCGGCGTCTTCGTCGGCGTTGTCGACGTCGACATCGTGTTCGTCTTCATCACTGGCAACGACGTCATCGTCTGCGTCGCTTCCGCCATCCTCATCAGCGTCTTCCACGGAGCTGTCGTCTGCGGAGTCATCAGATGCCGCGTCGTCTTCGTCGTCCACGACTCGAGAACTGCGCCGCCGCCGGGATCGTTTCGATGTAGACGACTTTGACTTGCCATTTGCCGTGGTCTGCAACTTGGCGCGTTTGGATGCAGATCCCTTCTGCCGACTGTTGGAGGAGGCTGCCCTGTTTTCCTTTGCCGCAGGGCTTGACTTGTCGCGCTTTGTCGGCGTCGATGACTTGAACGATGTCATCGGCACGAACTGCGTGACCGGCTTGACCTTGCGTCGACTGCGTCGGGTGCTCATCTTTTCCACGAAACGAGCAGTGCAACGAACTCAAACCACTGCGAAAGCTTTTTGGCGCGTTTTTTTTTTTGTATTCCGACAAATCTACTCGTGCGCTTGATTCCAGCGCGAGGGCGTCGCGAACAATAGCTTGTGGTTCAAGAACGGGTGTCAGCAAGACACCTTCGTTCACGAAGAAAGAACCGAGTTCTATTCGATATCGATGCTTCTGCGTTGAACACTTTCTTACTTCTGTCGCACGCTGTGGTGGTCAGTCGTCACCCACGCCAGTAGCACCGCATCGCTGTCACACACACACACACACACACACACACAAGAGCAACACCCTCACGTGGTGTGCACGATGCATTCCCCAGGACGCTCGCTCATGTGCGCATCGGCACCCCCGATTGTCCAATCAAGGAACAACGCTCCACTGATGGGAGGACGAACACGCCACATGAAGACAGAGTCGTCGTCGAAGCAAGAACGTCGGGGACATCCACACTCACCGTGAAAGTAGGAAGGGCAGGAAGGACAGCTCCACCGCACCCCAACGACGATCGAACGGACGGACGCAGGGACGAACGAAGGACGCCGTCGAAACATCGGAGCCTTCGAACGAACGAACGAACGAACCAGAGAGCTTATGAACAAACAAACTGCAACGAAGGAGCGAACGAACGATTGAATGAACGAACGAACGATTGAACGAACGAACGATTGAACGAAGGAACGAAGGAACGAAGGAACGATTGAACGAACGAACGATTGAACGAACGAACGAAGGAACGAACGAACGAAGGAAGGAAGGAAGGAAGGAACAACAACGACAACAACACGCCGGCCGCGCCAAGATGCGACGCCGCTGTTGGCGCGCACGCGCGTGTCTGCACTGTCGTTCACTGTCGTTCACTGTCCTTCATTCACCCGCTCTCCCTAAAAGTCTGGCGTTCGTGTTTTTCAAACTCCGTTCGCTCGCTCACTGTCACTCACTCACTCACTGTCACTCAGTCACAGTCACTCAGTCACTCAGTCAGTCACTGAGGGCTGGCAATGGGCAGAGAGTGAGTGAAGTTTCCCGCGCGCACACGCAGTGAGTGAGTGACTGAGAGCGAGTGACTGTGAGTGAGTGAGAATTTGGAACGCAGCAAGTTGGCGCGAACAAACATACATCGCTCGGTGGCTGGCTGGCTGGCTGCTGTGTCTTCACTCGTTCCCTCTCAGTCCATACATTTCATTTCAGTCGACTTCCTTCCAACATCCTAAGTTCGTTCGCACTCGCCTCGACAAAAAGTCAAAGAGTCAAAAATCAAATCAAAAAATGCATTTGGTGGTGACTGAAATGTGGGCGCTGGGAGGGGACGTGTGGGAGTTGGAATGCATGCACGCACGCGCCATCAACAACGACCAACTAACTCACAGTCACAGTCACAGTCACAGTCACACCCACACCTTCAGCTTGATCTATTCCGGTTTTATCAGTACTGATTTCAAAGTTCGTACTCCATACACCACCGCATACACGCCCACATCTCTACATCGTACTATCAGTCCCGTCAAAACCACTATTCCCGACTTTCCCAGAAGCAATCGAGCCGTCAGGCAGGCAGGCAGTCAGCTGACTGACTGAATGATTTCGAAGCGGCGGCGCGTGGTACGAGACGACTTCGGATGTCCTGCAGAGTGCGTCACACGCAGTGGGCGTGGGAGTGGGAAGGACGGCGTAAGCCAGCCAACTGCGCTGCACTGACTGACTGCCTGATGTGGGAGGGAAGGAGGGAGAGAGGGAGTGTCCTCAGGACACGGCGTTGGGGGCGGTAGTACCGACTGCACTACGTACGTCGTCCTTCGCGGTTGAGTGAGTGAGTGAGTGAGTCAGTCAGTCACCAGCACAGTGAGTGAGTGAGTGAGTGAGTGAGTGAGTGAGTGAGTGGCAGTAAGGGGAAGCGAAGGTGGCCAGGTGTCGTGAGTGGTCAGTGATGAGTTGATGAATGGGTAGTGGTCAAAAACGAGTGGATAGTGGATTTGTTAACCACTCAGTCAGTGGACGACGAAGACCTTCACCACTCAGTCAGTGGTTAAAGGATCTGCTATCCATACAAAATGGACACGGTCATGGACCGGTTAGGTCACTGGGCGTGGCAGTGGATTCAAACAGCGAGTGAGATGAATTCCTTGGCTTCGGCAGTGGCGAAGGTTCGGGCAACTTTCGGACGCCGCAGCCGCTGGCAGTGAGTGACCGCGTAAGTTACATCACACCACGGTCTAGAAACAGTGAAACACTTTTACTCCCGCTCTCTCTTCACGTTTTCCGCGTCAAATACGAAAACTTCTTCACTGCATAAACGCCGACCGAAAACCCAAAACAGAGAGAGAAAAAGAGAGAGAGAGACAAAGAGAGCAACGACAACAACAACGCAGTGAAGGAAGGAAGGAAGGAACAATGGAACAGTGAGTGGCCAGACAGACAGACAGACAGCCTGACAGAGACAGAGAAGCTCACTCACTCACACTCACTCACTCACCTCTTCACTGTCACGCAGTCATTCAGTCACTCATTCACTCACTCAGTCATCACGACCTCCACTGTCTTTTCTCGACCGTCACGTCATCGACATTTACATCTACAGCCTGTACATACATCCGTCTCCTGATTGCATCATTGCACTGCACTGCGCTGCGCTGTGCTGCGCTGCGCTGCGCTGTTCCTTCGTCCGTTCGTTCGGCTTTGCCAGCAAGGCGGCGGGCGGCCGGACGCTGTCGTCAACTGTCTGTCAACCCAACCCAACCCAACCCAACCCACTGACCCACTTGTAGATCCGTAGATCCAAGACTGAAACGCAGTACGGTATGAGATAGAGAGTATGAAGAATTGGGGAATCAGTGGATAAACGCCGCGTGTGGAGGGTGATGGAATGTGGATTTGGGGAAAGAGCAGTGCGGGGAGAACAGTGGATGGTGGAGGGTTGGACTGCGGAGTGAGTGAATGAATGAATGAGTGAGTGGGTGAGTGAACGAAGGAAGGAAGGGAGGGAGGGACGCAGACGGAACCCAACCAACCAACCAACCTTGGTCACTGAGTGAGTGAAGGTGAGTGAGTGAGTGAGTGACAGGCAGGTGCGTCAAGTCACTCACTCACTCACCCACTCACTCAACTCACTCACTCACTCACTCACTCAGTCAAAGTCAGTGACGTGACTGACTGACAGTCCCCCACCCACGCACTCACAGTTAGTTCGTTCACTCACTCACTCAGCCACTCACTCAGCCACTGCCGTCCCTACGCTCACTCACTCACTCACTCACTCACTCACTCACTCACTCACTCAGTCGTTCGGTCGTTCGGTCGTTCGGTCGTTTGGTTGTTCGTTCGTTCGTTCGTTCGTTCGTCGTTCGCTGCTTTGTTGTTCGATGTTTTGTTGTTCGTTTGTTGTTCGATGTTTGGTTGTTGTTGTTGCTTTGTTGTGTTCGTTGTTGTTGTTCGTTGTCGTTCGTTGTTGCTTTGCTGTTGCTTTGCTGTTGCATTGTTGTTGTTGTTGTTGTTCGTTGTTGTTGTTGTGTTCGGTCCGTTCCAGTGACGTTGCTTCGCCTGGCTGTGCATTGCTGTGCTGTGTATTCGTCCGTGAGGTCGCCTGTTGACTTTGTGGTCTCCTTGTTGGTTGGTGCACTTTTGTTTTGCCAACGACGTCGTCGTCGTTGGCGTCGTCGTTCTCGCGATGGTTGCCAGTTTGTGTGCCAAAGCCTTGCCGAACAACCACCGTCACAGGTCGCAGCGACCGGACTCGTAGGCGCGCTCGAAGCGTTTTGTGCTGCTGCGTGGACCTTCATAAGCCGTCGGCATTCAGACCACCAGCACAGTTCGCCACCGGCATTCGCTTCACTGAGAACACCCCACAAAGCGAAGAAAACCGGCCACGGCGGCGTTTCTGGTGTCAACCCCGAACCTGGAGCATGCTTGCTTCGGAAAGGTCTTTCGGAGCCACCCGCCCAACCTACCAACTCGCCGCACGAAAAAGAGTGCCGTCGTTGCGTTTTGGCCGTGCTTGCTTTTTCCCTTGTTTTCTTGCACGGAGTGCCACTACAGTGTGTTCATCGGAGTCGTCCTGCTCGACTTCTTTTTCACGTAACGTTGACTTTTGCACTCCTGTCAGTCGGGATTGCGTGGAGCTAAGCAAGCATGGCCCGAAAGTATGACCAGAATATTAAGCTGCTGCTCATCGGCGACAGTGGTATGTGTTCACCCACTGAATCCGTTTTGTGTTGCTTCGCGGTGTTGTGTTTGCCGTCGGTGTGCCTTCCTCGTTGCCTTGCTACTTGTCACCGCCCTCGCATGGTGCGCACGCTCCTGATTGTGGTATGAATGTGTTCCAGGCGTTGGCAAAACCTGCTTGATGCTTCGGTACGCCCAGGGCACCTTCTCCGAAACCTTCATCACAACGGTACGTTTTTGTTGGGACGCGGGGACGAGCTGCGACCACCCACTTCTAAACTCCCGACGAAACATGCGCGATGGTTTGGGTTGCAGGTTGGCATCGACTACAAGTACAAGTTCATCGAAATCGATGGCAAGAAAGTGCGGTTGGAAATTTGGGACACCGCTGGTCAGGAACGCTTCAAAGCCATCACGCGATCTTATTTGCGCGGCGCGCAGGGTATCCTCTGCGTTTACGATGTCACTGACTCCAACTCATACGAGCATGTATCCAGTTGGATGCTGCAAATCAAACAGTACGCGGACTTGAAGGTGGTTAAGGTCTTGGTCGGCAACAAGTGCGATCTGGAACAGCGTCGCGCTGTGAAGTTTGAGGACGGACAGAACTTGGTGCGTTGCATGTGATGTGCTTGCGCGACGCCACAATGTATGTTTGTGCTCATCCTGGGACTCGCGGGACGCTCATTTGGCGTAGGCAAAGAAGAGTGATGATATCCCGTTCTTCGAGTGCTCGGCGAAACAAGAAACCAATGTGAAGGAGGTAAATTCCCGCGCATTGAACCTCGTCAAGCAGAAAAAATAGTTGCTCCGCTGCTCGTGTCGCCTCCGACCAGTGCCCTGATCTCCTCCGTCGTCATTATCGCTGTGCAGGCCTTTGAGACCCTCGCCCGTGAAGTCCTCAAGAAGAACGACAGAGCGGAGCCCGCAAAGTCATCTGGCGTGAAGGTGACCGACCAACCGTCCAACAACAACGGTCAGCAGAAGGGATGCTGCAAGTAAGGCCAACGCAACGGCCCACTTGGGGCACTTTATATTGTGGGTGTAGGAGTGACAGCAACGTGCGCTAGTGCTAGTATCCGCAAGAGCTGCCGATCTTCAGTTGCTAAATTCACTCAGTCTTCGTGACACTGTTTCTGTTGCTGCTCGCTTTTTATTGTGTCAGTGTATCCCCGGTTGGTCTCCGCTTGATACTCATATTTTGCACGTGCCTAAGAATCGTTTTCTGTTGTTCACACGTCATCTGTATGGCAAGGATGCGCAGTGCCCAGTTGCGTCTTGTGGGAGTGCACATGGTTTGTGCATCACAACACGGTCGTGGGCTGTGCACGAAAACTCCCTACGAGTGCAGCGCTGCCAACACAGACGCACACGGCTGCTTGTTTCGAAACACATTTATTCCACTGCGTCTGCAGTTGCAGTGTTATCGTTTACCTCTTTTAGGTTTTAGTAGAAGCTAAACATTTCTTCGCACCGTGAGCCCTCAAATCCCGAATGACAATCGCACTTCCCGTTGGTGCGGTCGCACTCTCCTCTGGAACTGCATTCGTATGGCGTGTAGATTTCTGATTCATCGTTGTAGTAGCTGACTTCACACTCAACCCCAGTAGGGTTCACAGACTTGATCTTCGGCTGCGTGCCAGACTCACACGACGAGGCATCTGTGGTACTTGGTGCAACACAGGACAGCAGCTGTTGCCGACCAGCCATGGTCTCATCGGAAAACGCCACTAGCACCGTGGCGCTGTAGCCAACGTCATTGTCTAGTAGCCGAGTTTGGCAGCTGGGCATAGCCTGATTTGGCAACGCCTCAAGCGCGACTTGGATATCACCGACGAGCGTCGCTAAATGTGTGGAATCATAATGAATAGGGTGGGTCCGGAAGGGCTTCCCCCCATACAGCGTTTCAAAATCTAAGTAGAACCACTGATCGTTCGGCATGTCATCGGGAAATTGAATGACCTGCTGGTCAACACCGAAAAAGTCAGCCGACCGGTCCACCTCGGGGTCACAGTCGATGTCATAGGCGTTGACAGGGTCGAGTCCAACCGGGCAAATGCGATCGGAGCAGTCCACACCCGTATACCCGTAGTCGCATTCGCATCGGAAACTGCGTTTCCGGTCCCAAAACTGCGATGTCTCTGGGATATCCGCCACGTAATCTGGATTGATGATGTAGGCAGGCTGACAGACGCCGTGGTCACCACAGTCGTTTGGGCAAGTCTTGTGTCGGCACCCCTTCCCATGGAAACCGTCAAGGCACTTGCACTTGCCTGTATCTCGATTGCATATTCCTTTTCCCGAACATTCCTGGTACGAGTGCATTGCGCCCTCCGTGGATCGGCCCCATGGAGTGTACAACTCATCGGATGGTGAACTGGCCATGAAAGCGTCCACTGTCCACGATTCCCCAAAGGGACAAAGTCGTTTCGCACACTCGTACCCAAAGTATCCGACGCCACAATCGTACTTGTCCAACACTTGATGGAAGTATGCGGCGTAATCCGTCGATTTTGGAGTCGTGGTGCGTGCCTGTGAAATGTAGAACACGTCTTCTTCACCGTCATTATCAATGTCCACGAGACTTCGCCGGTCAGCAAGTTCGGGACCAGCGAATTCGTATCCTGGTGCTGCTTCCACGGTGCGCGCACTCGTTGGAGTACATGCCAGCAACAGCGGTCCAGTGCACGCGAGCACAGCAGATCTCATTCTGCTTGCAAGCAACACTCGAGATGAACTCCAATTCGTGCAACCAATACTACCTGACTTGCTCTCACGATCCGACTTCACATACCGCGCTGGTCGCTGTGACGACCATCTGTTCCCCCCTTCTGAAACTCAAAGGGACTATCTTTCACGGCGACTCGAACGCGTCAGGGCTAAATCAGCCATTCAAACCACACACAAAAAAGCGCCGTAAAACAACTGTAGTTCTGGGTTGAATGTCGTGAAGCGGACGTCGTGGTCGCCGACCGTGTGGACTTTTATTGGGTTGGCTTCTGGCAGCGAAGTCAATCGCTTGCAACATCACTACGCGACATGCTCAGGCGCTTGTTATGTTATTGTTCCTTGTTGCGCTTCTTTGTCCATCACAAGCAAGCATTGCGGCTTCTCATCGCCGCGCTTTCGTGCTGCTCTCACTACCACTTGCTTCCTTGTCCTCGTCGTTGCTATTCAGTGCAAGAGAAATTCCAATCATGACAGACAGTTGCAATGGATCAGCGTCGGGAGGATGGAATAACCTGACGACGCCATGCTGCTGGGTTTGCTGCAACGACGACCAATTGTGCAAGAAACGACGATGTGACATGATCGAGTGATCGTCACGAACACGCAACACACCTGAACGACGTCAACGACTGCCTCCGCCTCCAGCAGCGCCGTCTATCATCACCGTCCATCAACTGCAACCAACCAACCATCAACGGATACTTGCTGCTGCCTAGCTTCTCTCTTCTTCGTTGACTGACTGACTGACTGACGCACACTCTGCAGGTCTGTCTCCCGGTCGGTATTTAACCGCGTAGTTCTCTCAATCTCGGACCAGGATGGCTCACTGCGCACCCGTCGAAAGGTGTCATCACACCGTCCGTATTAGGAATTAAATGCACAGCGCCGATTACGCGCAAAGCAGTCCCATTGATGGAGAGAGGAAGGACGGAGCCTTTTGTTCGGGAGGCAGGGCGTTGAGTCAGTAAAGGAAACTTTGAAACATTGGGCAGTGGGGTCGACGTAGGTGTACGCGCTGCAGTAAATAGCCCTCTACGAACGAGAATTCGCCTTTTAGTGCGCGCGAACGAGGCACCTCAGACGGGAGGAAGCCTGGGAGCTGGGAGCTGGGAGGGAAGGAATCACACGAAGTGGGTGGGTGAAACGACCAGCCAGCCAGGTCCACGCTGTGCTGAGTGCAGACGTCGCGCTCCGCCGCTGAGCTGGTGCATCAATCCGGGTTAGCATAGCACTGCGTACAACATGTTTCACAATACTCACACATCACAACGTCTCCTTAAAATAGCACACTGAACGCTGAGACCAAGCACGCTTTTTACAACATCATCGAAGTACTCGAATGCTAATTAGTACTGGAATCACATCCATGTCCACGGCATTGCGGATTGCAGCTCGCTGGCAACATCAAAAAGTCAAAGCCCGCCCACCCACAGACAACAGCGCCGTTGCCGTCGATTCAAACAATTTGACACAGGACGCAGAACCAGAGCGCACGCGAATCCCGCCCATCTTGCGCACTTACTAAGTGACTTGGCTCTTTGGTGTGCCCGGTTGATGTTTCCACAAAGCGACGGGGTTCCTTGCTGGTGACGTGCAGGTCGGCGACGCGCGTGGTATGCTCACGACCGCAGTTAAGCGACTCCGGGCAATGGTGGTCGCCGGTTACGTATGCTGTCCCTCGTGGGTGTGTTGTGAAACATTGAACATCGTGGTTGCTTTGAATGCGGAGCACGCGCGCAAACGAACCGAGCTCCAAATATAGTTCACGGAGTTTCTGCTCCATAAAGCAAACGAGAAGTATC
>ENA-OWNT01005716-OWNT01005716.1-seawater-metagenome-genome-assembly--contig:-NODE-5716-length-10126-cov-6.458155_pt1 | contig 10126 bp, 7 predicted proteins | sample MGYA00238136_ERZ651165 | MGnify/ENA primary metagenome ERZ651165 (study PRJEB26861, sample SAMN08777766) | seawater metagenome | isolation source: coastal seawater | place: USA: Florida | collected...
CTCCTCGGCGCGTCGGCGATGAACACGATCCTCGTGGCCCAGTCGAGCACCGTGGCGACGGAGCAGGCCCCCATGGCACCCCGCGAGATCGCGCGCGCGGCGCGCACGGCCCTCAACGACGCGAAGCGCCTCATGGATGGTGGACGGCTCGTGCTGATCTATCCCGAAGGCACGCGGTCCCGGACGGGGGCGATGGGTCCGTTCCTGCGCGCGACCGCCCGCTGGGTCACGCTGCCCGAGCTGCTCGTGGTGCCCATCGCGCTGCGCGGCACGGACGGCTGCTACACGCTCGAGGACGTGCGCCTGCGCCCCGCCGTGGTGCGCGCCCGGTTCGGCCCGGCGGTGGACAGCCAGGCGCTGGCCGCGAGCGGTCACAAGCGCGACGACGTGCTCGAGGCGGTCCGCGGCGCCGTCCAGCACGAGCTGACCGCGCTCGACGCCTCCTGAGGGCTCAAGGGTCCAGCGCCCCCCACACGGCGATGCCCCGGTCGCGATGCTCGAAGTGCAGCACGGATCCGGCGCTCCAGCGCAGGCCGGCGAACACCTCCGCGCAGCTCAGCAGATCGTCCGTCGGCAGGTCGTCGGCGCGGGGCGCGGCGGCGGTGGCGCAGATCCGGGGTTCGCGATGGATGCGGGCCGCCCACGGCGTGTCCTCGGCCCACAGATCGAACAGGACTCCCGGTTCGGGGAAGAAGCCCATCGGCGCGTCGAGCCGCACGATCCGCTGCCGGACCTCCGCCTCCGTCAGGCGCTTCGTCCAGCGGCGCGTCAAGCGGCCGTGGCGAGCGGCGGCGGCGCGGCGCGCACCAGCCAGCTGAGATCGGGCGTCCCGGCGCGCAGCAACCAGCCACAAGGGTCGTCCGGCGTCCGCCCGGCCGTGTCGACGTGCAGCAGACCCGGCGCACGGCCGGCCTCCAGCGCACCCATCGTCTCGAGCCCGAGCGCGTCGGCGCCGCCTTCGGTCGCGGCCCGGAAGAGCACCATCGACGGCACCTCCGGGAAGCTGGCCCAGAGCTCGCCCGCCTCCCGCAGCACGGACATGTCGGGGGAGGAGGCCGTGGAGTTCGTGCCCAGCGCGATCCTGCAACCGGACTCCAGGTACGACACCAGCGGGGTGCGCTGCCCGCTGACGTGGACGTCGGAGCGGGGGCAGAGCACGACCGGGGCGCCGGTCCGCGCCGCGCGCTCCGCGGCCTGTCGACCGCCCCCGAGGGGATGGATCAGCACGAGCCGCTCCAGCATCTCGCGCAGCGACCGGGCCGCCGTCTCGCCGGTGCGCAGCGGATCCCAGTCCTCCTCCGCGTCCGCCATCTGGATGACCGTCTCGGCGCCGACCTCGAGCGCGACGCCCGCGAGCTCCTTGAGGACGTTGACGGCCGCCGAACGCAGCCCCTGGGGAGCGAGCCGATACCGGATCCCGTCCGGCCAGGGGACGATGCCCGCCTTCTGCACGGCCGCCGCGGCGAGGGCCTTCGCCATGCGTCGCTTGCTGACCAGCTCGTGGAAGACCACGCCGTACATGCCCTCGCGGCCCATGGCCGGGACGGGGCGCAGGCTGTGGGTGATCTCGCCGACGGCGGCCGTCCCCACGCTCAGCGAGCGCCGGACGGCGGTGCGAATCTGCGCCTCGCGGGACAGGTCGTCGAGGCGGTCCGTCTCGGCCCGGAGCTCCGAGAGCTTGCGCGCCCACCGACGCAGCCCGATGCCGGACGGGACGCTGCGGGTCAGCGCCGTCAGCTCCAGGTGCGCGTTGGCGTTGACCATGCCGGGCATCAAGATGCCGTCCAGGTCTGCGCGCAGGACGCCCCGCCAGTCCGCCAGGAGCTCGCTCCGCTCGCCCACCGCGAGGATCCGGCCGTCCGTCAGGTCGATGGCGACCGCGCCGTCACGAATGGGGGCAGCGGCGCCCGGGAGCACCCAGGGAGCGGTGTAGAGCCGGACCTGGGACGGGTCCCTGTCCAGGTCCGGGAGGCTGCGGCTACCCGTTGCCCAGCGGCGCAGGCGGTCGCGAATCATGGTGGGTCCTCTCCGTGGGGCCGGCCACTGGGGCCACTGGTCAAGGTGGCCCCGAGATCGGTCGGCTTCAACCCATTTCAGCACGCTGGGCCCCCGTCCGTCGAATCCAGCGCGGACTCCTCGCCGGGAGGAACCAGATACACTCGCGAACAGCTTGGGGGCGGGGATCCCCGGAGGAGGACGCCAGTGACCACCCGCGACGTACTCGCGAACCTCGACGTGTTCGCGCAGTGTCCGGCCGACGCGCTCGACGCACTGGCGGGCCTCGCCCGTGTCGGCACGCTGGAGCCGGACGAGATCCTCTTCGAGGAAGGCGATCCGGCGACGGCCGCCTTCGTCATCGCCAGCGGAGCCGTGCGGATCAGCAAGGCCGTCCTCGTGGAGTCCGACCGGACGCTGGCGGTCCTCCGCACGGGCACCTTCTTCGGTGAAGCCGGGGTGATCGACGCATCACCCCGCTCTGCGACCGCCACCGCCTTGGAGACCTCGGAGATCGTGGCTCTGCCGGCGGATCCGATGCGGCTCTGGATCGCGACGCACCCGCAGGCCGGGGTCACGGTCCTCAACCACCTCGGCCGCCAGATGATGCAGCGGCTCCGGGCCACGAACGAGTTCCTCAAGGAGACGGTCTCCTGGGGACTCGAGGTCTCGGGCGCCTCGCTGCTCGGCCTCGACGAGCTCATCAGCCAGCGGGCGACGCTGCAGGTGGGACTGGGCTCCGGGCGGAGCATCGCCGGACGCCTCGCGCGGCTCGACAGGGAGGAGGACGGCCGGATCCGGCTCTGGCTGGCCGACCTCGACGGGCACGTGCACCTCGTGCCCTACCACGCGGTCGAGACGATCCAGGCCGACGTCGATCTGGAGGCGCTGCACCGCGCCGCCGCCGCCCCGAAGGAGGGCTGACTCATGGCCACCATCGACTCGCTGCTCAGGGCCATGGTCCAGGCTGGCGCCTCCGATCTCCACATGGCGTCCGGCGAGATCGCGCGCGCCCGCATCGACGGCTCCATGAAGCCGCTGAGCAAGAACCCCATCGACCTCGAGACGATGCGTCGGCTCCTCAAGGAGATCGCTCCCCCCGGCAACTGGGCCGAGTTCACGGAGACGAACGACACCGACTTCGCCTACGAGATCGAGGACGTCGCGCGGTTCCGCGCCAACTACTTCCGGGACATGACCGGGCCGGGCGCCGTGTTCCGTCAGATCCCCAGCAAGATCCTGAGCGCCCAGCAGCTCGGGCTGCCCGAGGCGATCCTCAAGCTCTGCACGCTGCACAAGGGCCTCGTGCTCGTCACGGGGCCGACGGGCTCGGGCAAGTCCACGACGCTCGCGGCGATGATCGACTACATCAACTCGACGCGGGACGACCACATCATCACCGTCGAGGATCCGGTCGAGTTCGTGCACCCGAACAAGCGCTGCCTGGTGAACCAGCGCGAGATCGGCACGCACACGAACTCGTTCAAGTCGGCGCTTCGCGCGGCGCTCCGCGAAGACCCGGACATCATCCTCGTGGGTGAGCTGCGGGATAAGGAGACGGTGGAGATCGCCCTGGAGATGGCCGAGACCGGCCACCTCGTCTTCGGGACGCTGCACACGACGACCGCCGCGAAGACCGTCGATCGCATCGTCGACCAGTTCTCGGCGGACCAGCAGGAGCAGATCCGCTCCATGATGTCGACGACCCTCAAGGGCGTCGTGTCCCAGACGCTGCTCAAGAAGATCGGCGGGGGACGCGTGGCCGCGCTGGAGATCCTCCTGATCACGAACGCCGTCGGCAACTACATCCGCGAGGGCAAGACGCACCAGATCCCGCTGGCCATGCAGACGGGGCGCAAGCTCGGCATGCAGGAGCTCAACGGAGCGTTGCTGGATCGGGTGCGCGAGGGCGTGGTGACGCCGCAGGAGGCCCTGTCCAAGGCCGTCGACCGCGAGCCGCTCATGAAGGAGATGCAGCGCTACGGTCTGATGGACGCCCCCCGCGAAGCGGTCCCGCGGGACGCGGGGGCCACGACCTCGTCGGCCGCGACCGTGAAGATGGACAAGGAGACGCTCGACGACGTGCGCCAGCGCGCCGCTGCGGCGGCCGCCCGGCCGCTCCCGCTGAAGAAGAAGAAGACCTGGTTCAGCTGAGCCGGCGGCGCGCTATACCTGCCCGCCGTGGACGTGCTCGACGAGCTCAGGGCCCGGTATCCGGACCCCGGCAGTGATCCCTTCTTCCTGCTGATCGCCCGGGTCGAGCGCGCACAGGCGGCGCTGCTCACCCACCCGCTCTACCAGCGCGTCAACAACCTGCCCGCGCTCCGTGTCTTCATGACGAACCACGTCTTCGCGGTGTGGGACTTCATGACCTTGGCGAAGGCGCTGCAGGCCCACCTCACCTGCCTCGATCGCCCCTGGCTCCCGCCGGCGGACATCGTGTCCGCGCGCCTCATCAACGACATCGTGCTCGGGGAGGAGACGGACGAGGTCCGACCCGGCGTCTTCACGTCCCACTACGACCTGTATCTGCAGGCGATGCTCGACGTCGGCGCCGACACCGCGCCCATGAAGGCGTTCGAGGCGGCGCTGCGCGCGGGAACGGCGCCTGCGGACGCCATCGCCGGCGTGCAGGTCCCCGAGACGACCCGCGCGTTCGTCCTGCACACGCTCGCCAGCGCGGAGCGGCCGGTGCACGAGGTGGCGGCGGCGTTTCTGCTCGGGCGGGAGGACGTGATCCCCCGGATGTTCCAGTCGATCCTCGACAGCCTCGACCGCTCCGAGGACTTCGGGGTCCGGGCGCTGACGGGTCTGGAGCGGGCCGAGAGGAAGCTCCCCGAGCGGGTGCGCGGCCGCGTGCACGGTCGGTTCCGCGGCGCCATGCGGCGGGTGCGCGCGTCCACCGGGCTGCGGGATCCGCGGGCGAACCTGCGGCTCTACCTGGAGCGACACATCGAGCTCGACGGCGACCACCACGGCCCCATGGGGGAGCGGCTGCTCCGCGTCCTCTGCGGGAACGACCCGTCGAAGTGGGATGACGCCTTCGCCGCCGCGCAAGGAGCGCTGGAGGTGCGTGTGCGTCTGTGGGACGGCGTCCTGGACGCCTTCGGGGGCCCGCGCGCTACTTCGCCGGGCGCGCGCCGAATCCGACCGTGAAGCCGGCGGAGGCCTGCACTCCGTCCACCCAGCCGAACGACACGCCGAAACCGAGCCGCAGCGCGGTGCCGGGAGGGGCGAGGCGCACTCCCAGGCGCGCGAGCCCGCCGGCAGCAACGTTCGCGGTGCGTGTCCCATCGGCGGCGGTCTGGTTCCGGACCGCGAACGCAGCCTGCGCGCCCGCGTAAGGACGCACGGCGACTCCGCTGAAGGCCCACTGCAGCCCGGCGCCCCAGGTGGGGAGGACGCTGATGCTGTCGTCGGTGAACGAGGCGATGCCGACCCGTCCGAAGAGCGAGACCTCGAGCCCGCGCAGAACGCCGATGGACACGTCCAGTCCCGGCGCGGCGTAGACGAACGGCTTCCGGTAGGGCGCCTCCCGCACGAGGACGGCGGCGCCGACCCCGACGGTCACGACGTCGCCCGTGGGGCCCAGGGGCCGGCGCGGCTTCTCGAAGCCGATGTCTGCGCTGTATCGCAGCACGCCTCGCCGGCTCGCGACGTAGAAGGTGTCGGCCTCCCACTCGGTGAGGCCGAGCGCGAGCAGGGTCGCCGCGGCCTCGCCGGCCGGGCCCTCCGTCGCGCCGTCCATGACCGCCTGCGCCGCGGCGCGCGGATCCGCCCACAGCGCTGTCGCCGTGGGCTCCAGATCGAGGCCCACCGCCCGCAGGGAGCCGCCGGTGGTCTCCACGTGCACGACGTGGGTGCCGGGTCGCACCTCGGCGGACATCGCGGCTTCGGTCGTCGGGCGTCCATCGAGCCACACGCGCCGCGCGTCCGTCGGAGGCAGCACCGTCAGCTGCACCATCTGGGCCGTGATCGCCTGCTCCTTGCCGAGAAGGAAGAGCTGCTGGGCGCTCGGATCGTAAGACTCGTTCCAGGTGACGTCGGGCTTCAGGGCCGCCGCTCGGGCGAACTGATCGACCGCCTTGTCGCGCTCTCCGCGGTACGCCGCCATGAGCCCCGCGAAGAAGAAGACGTCGTGCAGCTGTCGCGCGGGGATCGCCGACACGGAACACGGGAGATCCCGCTGGAGGCTCTGGACGGCCTCGCTCGCGGCGTCCAGGTCGAGCTCGTCCACGAGCCGGACGACCTCACTCAGCCGGGCGTCGAAGCCCGTCGCATCCACTGCGGGGCCCTTGCACGTGAACACCGAGGCGCCACCCCCCGTGAGGGCGGCGTATCCGGTCACCGCAACGAGGTCGTCGAGGCCACGCGTACGCTCTGCGGGGATCTCGATCCCGGTGAGGAGCTGGATCTTGTTGCGCGCCGCGTCCGCCGCCGCCGCATCCGCCGAGTCCTCCACGAGCAGCACCGGCTCGGCCGCCATGGCCACGCCGGGAACGATCACCGCGACGACGAGCGCTAGACTCAGCACATGCTGCATCGTCCTGACTCCGCGCTGATCGTGTCCTGCGTGGTTCTTGCTCATCTGCTCCTGCTTCCCCCCACTGCGCGCGCACTGACAGCTGGCGAGCGGTCGGCCTCGTCGGCGCCGCGACTCGTCCTGGGTGCGGATCCCGGGGAGGAGTTCGGCGCGGCGGTCGCCATGCCCGGCGACATCACCGGCGACGGCGTTCCGGACCTCCTCGTCGGGGCACCCGGAGCCCGCGAGGGCTCGGGACGAGTCTACCTCTTCTCGGGGGCCGACATCCTCGACCGGCAAGCCGTCCGCGCCCAGGACGCCTGGGGCGTGCTCGAGGGCACCGCCGGGACGGCCTTCGGCTCGACGCTCGAGGTCCTCGGGGACGTCGACGGTGATGGCTGGACGGACTGGGCCCTGGGCGCGCCGTCGTTCCCCGGTGGCGACGCACCTCCAGGACGGCTCTGGATCATGCCGGGCGCCGCGACGGTGGCCGACGAAGCTCCGGGGGAGCTCGCGGGGATCGCGCTGGCGGCGATCGACGGTCCCAACGACGCCGCCCAGCTCGGGCAGGGCATCACGGGGATCGGCGACATGGACGGCGACGGACGCGCGGATCTGGCGGTCGTCTACCGGGACGCCGCGGCGGGCGACGGCACCGGCCAGCTGCGCTTCATCCACGGACGCGCCGCCGACAACTGGCCGGCGTCCACCGAGCTGCACGATCACGTCGGTGGGGGCTACACCGTCGCGGGCCTGGGCGACCCGAGCCTGGGCTTCACCACGGACGGCCTGGTCGCGTCGGTGGATGACGTGACCGGCGACGGTCTGCGCGACGTGTTCCTGGGACTCCCCGGGTTCACCGGCGATGCGACGCGGAGCGGGCGGCTGGTGCTGCTGCCCGGCCGTCAGGACGTCGCCACCGTGGAGGCTGCGGACGACCCGGCGCTCGTCAGCTTCACGCCGGACCCGACGCTCTTCGGGTCGGTCGACCTTGTCGACGCCCACTTCGGCCAGCCCCTGAGCGCCCTCACCGACGCGGACGGGATGGTGCTGTGGGTGGGCGCGGACGGCCCGGATCGCGGGACTGCGCTCGGGCTCCGGGTCGGCCCGGCCCCGTTCGTGTCAGAGGCCGGAGTGGTGGCCGCGATCGCCGCGCCGCCCGCGGTCCTGGGTGGGCTCGCGGTGACCCAGGGTGACGTGCGGGGCCGCGGTGCGCCGTCGCTGCTCACCGGCGCTCCGCGGGACGGCGAGGCCGCAGGAATCGAGGGCGCCGGACTGATCGCGGTGCTCGAGGATCCGTCGGACAGCCTCGTGGAGGTCGACGGCGCCTACGCCCTGTTCCTCGGTGTGGAGGGTCAGCGGATCGGCGAGGTCGTGCGGGTCGCGAACCTGGACGCGGACGCCTACGACGACGTGTTCGTGGGCTCTCCCGGCGCCTACGGCACGGGGGCGGTGCTCGTGCTCCTCGGCCAGGACCTCGCGGACGGAGACGGATTCGCTCCGAGCGAGGGCGACTGCGACGACAGCCAGGCGACGGTCCACCCCCAGGCGCGTGAGGTCAGCGCGTGCGCAGACGGCCTGGACAACGACTGCAACGGGCTCGTGGACGGCGCCGACGCGCCCTGCGCGCTGGAGGAGTCCGGGCTCGTGTTCGGCTGCAGCGCGGCTGGTGGAGGCGCGGCACCGTTCGGGTTGCTGTTGCTGATCCCCATCGCGCTGCGCCGCCGACGATGGGCGCTGCTGGCCCTCGCTGGCGTGCTCGTGGGCTGCCCGACCGGACCGTCCACGGACACGGCGCCCACGATCCGGGTCGTCAGCCCAGAGGACTCCGAGCGGGTCGAGGCGACGTCCGTGCTGCCGGTGGCCGTGGAGGTCACGAACGCGCGACTCGCGGCGGAGCTCGAAGGCATGGAGCCCGGTGATGCCGTTCCGCCGGCCGCTCTGTGGACGCTGTCCGTGGACGAGGTGGTGCGCGCCACGGGTGGGGGCCCGCTGCTCGTCGCCGAGGGACTCGGCCCGGGCACGCACAACATCCGCGCGGAGCTGGTCGACACGCTGGGCGCGCCGCTGGATCCCCCGGTGATCCACGAGGTCAGCATCCAGCTCGTCGCGGGCGACCCGGCGGTGGTGCTGACGGAGCCGACCGAAGGCGAAGTGCTGTCCCCCGCTGGCTTCAACGTCCAGTACGACGTGAGCGGCTTCCTGCTGAACTCCGCGGCGATCGGTCAGCCCAACCAGCTGGGCGTCGGCCACGCGCAGGTGATGCTGGACGGGAGCCTCGTGGCCACCGACGCCGACGGGCAGGCCTTCGTCGCGAACCCCGGCACCGGCGAGCACGCGCTGTCGGTCGTCCTCGTGAACAACGACGGATCGGACCTCGACCCCGCGGTGCTCGACTCCGTCACCGTGACTGTGGCGGAGCCGAGCGTCACCATCACCTCGCCGACCGGCACGGTCGCCGGAGGAAACGTCCTGCTCGAGTACGAGGTGGCGAACTTCACGCTCGACCCGGTCAACGTCAACGGGACTCCCCAGGACGGCACCGGCCACGCGCACGTCTATGTCGATGGGCTGTACCGCGGGCTGGACGGGACCGGCGCGTTCACCATCCCCGACGTCGACGGCTGCACCCACACGGCTTCGATCGAGCTGGCGTTGGCCGGTCACGCCGAGATCGGCGTGTCGGACCAGGTCGAGTTCTCCGTGTCGCCGTGCGTCGCGATCGAGGGACTGGCAGACAACGACACGGTGGCGCCCGGCAGCGTCACGATTCCCTACAGCACGACGGGCCACGACATCAGCGGTGACCGGTACGTCACTCAGTACCTGGACGGTGCGTACGTCGCCTCCTCGGTCAGCTCGGGCAACGCCATGTTCCTCGGCGTCACCGAGGGGGTGCACGAGTTCGAGATCCGGCTGGCGGAGGGCATCGGCTCCGAACAGGACGGCGAGCTCGCCCCCCGAGCCAGCGCGGCCATCACGCTCAACGTCAGCCTGTAGAGTCCCACCCGGGGGCGGGTAGCTCAGTCGGTAGAGCAGCAGCCTTACAAGCTGCGGGTCGCAGGTTCGAACCCTGTCCCGCCCACCAACTTCGTTGTGGACCGGTCCACGAACCGGTCCCTTCGGGCTCGAACCCTGTCCCGCCCACCAACTTCGTTGTGGACCGGTCCACGAACCGGGCATGGCCCCCCTCGGTCTGCCGCGGCCATCCGAGCTGGAACGGCAGACGTCGCCGCGGCGCTGGCGGAGGCCGACTCCCTTGAGGCCTCGGCCGGCAGCGTGTGTCCGTGCACGGGCTCGAGCTGCGCGCCCGGAGAACTGGGGGTCACCCTTCCCTCACGAGCCCCCTGACCGCGGACTCGCCACGCGTCGCCGACCCAGCAAGACCACCAGGGGGAGCCAGGTGAATCGCACCGCGGCCCCCTCGCACGACGCGGCGCAGGCCGAGTCATCCATGACTCCCGGGACCCCGGTGTCGTCATCTCCGACAGGACCTGTCCCGAGGTCGTCGTCGTCGCCCGAGTCGTCGTCGTCGCCCGAGTCGTCGTCGTCGCCCGAGTCGTCGTCGTCGCCCGCGTCGTCGTCGTCGCCGGCGTCGTCGTCGTCGCC
>ENA-OWNT01005717-OWNT01005717.1-seawater-metagenome-genome-assembly--contig:-NODE-5717-length-10123-cov-4.052956_pt1 | contig 10123 bp, 11 predicted proteins | sample MGYA00238136_ERZ651165 | MGnify/ENA primary metagenome ERZ651165 (study PRJEB26861, sample SAMN08777766) | seawater metagenome | isolation source: coastal seawater | place: USA: Florida | collected...
GTCCCACCACCAAAGTCTCGAAAGTTGGTGGAAAAGTCTCGAAAGTGGAAGGTGAAGCGATGTCATCAACGACGACGACGAAGGATGAAATAAATGGCTCCAAGCTCAATCAAAGTTCTGATCTCTGATTGATCTCTGATGATCTGTGATTTCGGATCTCTGTGGCATTTTTCTGGCCTCTGTGTCTCCGTTAGTAGACTAGCTGAATTCTGCGCCTTTGTGTCTTAGATAGTCTTTGGACTTTGGTCTTTGGTCTTTGGTCTTCGGTCTTTAGTCGTTGGATGGTCTTTCGTCAATGGGCTACTCTGGGCTCTGGGCTCTGGGCTCTGCGCTACCTACGGACTAAAGGAAGTCAATGAGTATTGCCTTTCGTTCCATTGAGCATTGCCAATGAGTATTTAGACTACGGTATTGCCCTTCAAAAGTAGGCGAGTATTGCCGCTCCAAAGAAACCAAGGACGCATCAAAGGAACTTGCAGCGCGCGACATGTGAAAGAACACTGCGCCCAAGTCACATAACACGCTACGAGACAAAGATACGAACACACAAAGGCGATAGACAGACAACAAAACAATAAAATTTTAAAAAAAAATTAACGAATTCGTGACCAACTTATTTCAAATGCGCTTGCACAATCTGAAGTTTACGTTCAGTGACCGCTCGCGCCTTGGAACCAGCTTCCATTTTCTTCAAAGCTGCTTGTGCAGCGGCCACAACGTCTTCATTCCATTTATTTTTTATTTTGGGATCAGCTCCGTGAGCCAGCAGTGTCTTGACGACATCTTCAGAAATGGAAGAGTCGAAAACTGCGATGTGTAGCAATGTACAGTCGTTGCGAGCTGGCTTGCGGCGGTTAATGTCTGATCCTGGTTGCTTCAGAATCGCATCCAGCTCTTGGCAGTTGCTACTTTTCACAGCTTTGAAAGCTCTTTGAACTAAAGTTGCCATTGTACCGCCGCTCTCTAAAAAAAATTGGAAACAGTAGAAACTTGGCGGTGAAAAATAATGCCCGTGAAAATGTAGATGACAATTTTTTAGGCTTCCGAGGAAGCAGTGGCCTTTGGTCGAAGCGGTGTTGCCTCCGTTGACAGAGTCCTCCAATGCTACGTTAATGGCAATCTGGACACAGCACACACCTTCTCAGACTACACAGCCAGATGCCCTACGACAACGTCAACCTCAACGACAACGACAACTACAACGGGCGAAGGCGTACACTGCAGCGCCGCTGCAGTGCCTGTCTTCCTGATGGTGAAGGGAGTGAAAGTGCAGCCGCTTGATGGGAGTGAAAGAGGTCTCTCTGCGCGTCGTCCTCGTCGCGCTTCGGCTTCGGCGTGAGTGAGTGAGTGAAGTGAGTGCGCGGTAGTATAATACTCGTAGTCTAACAATGTTTTGATAGCTACAACAACGACGACGACAACGACAACGGCGACGGCGACGATAACGCGACGACAACACCGACGTCAAGCAAGGTCGCGTCAACGCCGATGCCACAGCAACAACGCCGTGTTGTTGTTGCTGAGCACACGGGCGCCGACATCTTCGTTCCTTCCCACAAAGATCGCTGGGCAAAGTACAGTAACGCCGTCGTGTTTTAGTGAAGGGATATTTCACTGCACTCTGTGACTCATGTACTAAACAACAATGTTCTCTGACAAATGTGGAACAATGTTGTACTATCACGTACTAGATCAGTTATTAGTACTAAAATTGTTGTTCAAAATCTACATCACTGTTATTGCCTTTGAAGTGCAGAAAATAAAGTGATTCTATACAGTAATATACAGTACTGTTTGGTACTAACATTATTATCATTGTTGATGTCATCGTCGTTGTCGTCGTCGTCGTCGTCGTTCGTTGTCGTTGTCAAAACGAATCTTTCGCGCGAAGTTGTTGCTCCGCGGTGGCAACACTACGTCGACGTCCATGGCGCATGCGTGGCCGGCACCCTCTCTCTCTCTCTCTCTCTTTGCTTGCAACACACGAATCCCTCACCTCATCAGCACACGCACGTGTCGTGTGTTTCAATGTTGTTCTACTTGTTCTTGACTGTGGCATGTGGACTTTTGGTTGGTGATGGTTGCAAAATGGCGGTTGGGGATGCGAAAGGTGACGAAATGCTGCAGGGCGAGCGAACGAGGTGGAGTGAGATATTGTACTCCGCAACGTGCGATCAATCGGGAAAGGGTGGGGCAGACGGAGGTGTAGTGATGAAAATGGCAAAATGATGGATAATGATTATACTCGTGTCACTGGTTAGGGCAGCACATTGCAGGCCCTGGAATGTTCTGCGGGCTGGGTTTCGAACAGCAACAAAATAGTGGCCAAAACATGCGCCGCTTTCTTATGGCAGCTCTGATGTGACGTAGACCCCGTCGGACCTCCCTATGGGGTCCAGTATCAACTTAGCGGTGACGATGAGAACAGCAAGAACAAGTCGGTGGCTCGCCATTTTAGCGTCCCTGGCTTTTTTGTCCACTGTTGGGGTCGAGGGGCAGCTGCTCGGGTACTTTGGGCAGCAGCCACACAATCTAATGGAATACCCTCCGCTGGCAATAGGCCAAACACTTCGAGAAAATTCAGCTGGTCTTGCACATTCACCAACTACACGACAGAACAAACTCCTTGGTATTTTCCCTGCTGACCCACTCGTCACTGTGCGAGGTCTGCCGTCCGTTCATGAAGCGACGACGTACACGCCTAGTGCGAATCCTCACACAGCAGGGCTACGCCGCCGAATGTACCAAAACGCTTTGCGAACAACAACCAAGCAAGGATGCAACATCGGCAAGGTATCGGTCTCACTCCGTGACGATAGTAAAGATGACTTGACTCGCGTATTTGCGCGCGAGGTACAAGCGAAGGCGGTTGCGGCCGATCTGCAGCTCAAGGTATTGAACCACTTGGCTTGGTTCGCAGGCATTTCAGATGTACAGTATTGCTCACACGAGCAAACATCGCATTACACCGGAGACTTGAACACTCAATCGCTGCCAGACTGGCATTCTGGTTGCTTGTTTGACGATGCAACGGTGGCCGTGTTGACACGCCCAGATAATATTCCATTTCAGCAAGTTCCGGGTCACTTCTTCTCCGATATCGACTTCCGACACGAGTATGCGGTTATGGCAACTCCAGGCGGGGACCTGGGTGAGTTTGCACGAGGAATTGGAGCCGTAGAACAGCTGTTGGGAATCGAAATTGCCAGTGATCAAGTCAATGAACTTTTTCACAGCTTTCTGGAACAAATGTCGCAATTTGGTCGCAGTTATTTTTACATGGGTTCCGATGTGGATGCTGATCGGGCTTGGTATCGTACCGCGAATGTCAGGCCGCCGCTCATGCCAATTGATGAGCACGGTCGACTTCGGCTTATTCGAGCATCGTCACTGTTGACCTCCATTGGAAGTCCAACTCTCCAACTTATGGTCCGCGACAGAGATGGTAGTCAATATGGCACGCGGGCGGCCGTGACCCAAGCATGTATTGAAGCTTTTGCGGCATGCCATCTCAACCCTTTCGACAGGAATAGAGCCAAATTAGTGTTCGTGTCGCGAAATGCCGTGTTGCAAGAACGATTGCGCTTGCCTTGTTGTGGCCGCCTCTTTTCAAGCTTGCAATGTGCATGTAGATATGTCGTACTCCCATCTTTGCCACAACAATATCAAGAGCGTCTCCGGCGTGATCATGAAATTTCTGCAAACATGACCAAAGCGTTGCAGCAGGCACGGCCACCCTGTGATGTAACACCGTGGTGCATGCGTCGTATAATAATTGACTTGTTTCGTTCCTATTCATCCACGCAGAAAATTAAAGTGGAAGAAGAAGTAGCAAGGACAGAGCAAGAGCAAGCTGTGCTTGAACGTTTGAAACATCAATTTGCGGATGAGTTCGATCCAATTCGGCGCGCCAATATTCAGGAAGAGATCAATCAGAGATCAAAGAACATTGAATTTCAAAAGGCGATGCACGTGCATGTTGAAGCTAACTTGAAAGCGCAGGCATCCGCCGTGCAGCGGTAGGCATGCATCGACATGGCTCCATTGGCGTCATGTTGGCTTATTGTGTGGTTGCTGACTTGATTGTTGGTGCCAGTGAGAAAAGCCTCAAGCAATTTCAGCAACGAGCTTTCGCATCCCCAACGAAAGTCGGACAGAGAAAATGGTTGAAGAGACTGGAGCAAGAAAAATCAAGCGGCATTTTGCTCGACATCAAAGATGCCCGTGCAAGGAACACTCGACTGAAAGCTCTCCTGCAGCTGGCAAAAGATGCCGGTGACTTCCTGTCTGATGATGCTGACATCAAAGACTTAGAGACTGACATTGCAAGCAACAGAGATGAATTAATTCGCCTGCTGCGCGAGAAAAAGAATCGGCACCAAGTTCGTGAAGCATTGCAGAAAAGTGTTCAAGAAGCCGCGCAAGCACGCTTGGAGATTCGTCGAATATCACGTAAGGTCAACGAAACCGTGCGTTTAATCGCTGAGCAAAAGGCTTTAGATGGTTTTGTGGTTGATGTCGATGAGCACCAAAATCAAGAACAAAAACTGAAGGAGCTCGAAAACCAGTTGCTCCGCGACTCTAGAGCGATTGCCACCATCGAGAAGCGACTATGGGCGGAGGAGGAGCAACGCGAGAAAGTCATTCGTCAAGGGCAATTGTTGGTTCAGTACTATCGTGATCTGGCTACAAATTCCAAAGGCAAGTTGTGCTTGTTGAGACTTTCGAGCGCTCAATAACCGTTGGGTAACGGGCTCCTGAACTCGTAGGTGACGGCGATGCTGACGAAGGGAGCGACTCCAGTCGATCCTTCGAGCGCATATCAAAGGCACTCACAGAAGTTGTTGAGCGGCTTGAAGAAGAAAATGCGCTCATTTTGGACGACGTTCGTTGCTGTCTTTCATGCTGTCGATGATTGCCCTACTTCGTTCGTCATTGCATGCCACTCGATGCTGATCAGGTTCCTGCTGCTTTGGATCGTGACACTGCCCACGAGGATTGGCTGGAAGGTCAACCTGGGACAAATCCTAAGCTGAAGCGAAATGCACAAACGGTGGCAGATCAGATGATCGCAGTAGAGATTTTGTCTTCGAGCCAATGCCCAGGTTGGAATTGAAACGCGGTCGCGTGTGCAATGCCCCGCCATGACATCAAAGACTGTTCTTTCATTGCAGGTCAAGTACCGATGATTGTACCTCATGTTCACTCGATAGTACCAGACGCTTCCGCACTCAACTTCGACAAGAGACCTCCGATCCCGCCGGAGCCTCCCTCTTTTGATGCCAAATCAAATTCTATGTCACGGATTAAGTCCCTGAAGCAACAACAAAGTCAAGCCGTTCAACATCAGGTATGCAGTCAGCTTCAAAAATGCCCCAAGGTCTCATGCGACTCCGCTCAATGCGTCTGGTTACGCAGGAACAAAGTGCATTGCTAGTATCATCGGACTTTGCACAGTCGAGCAACCTGCGTCTGCAAACTGCGTCTCCAACACGGAGAAAGCTAGAAAAGCGTAAACGAGCAAAACTGTTGTCGCAAATGTTGGGAGCCGCAAGCTCTGCACCGTACGTTGTGATGCTTTTGACAACCACAATCATCCCATCCTCAATGATAGTATCAACCTCTTCACTGCCACAATAGTTTTACCCCTTCTCAAGAAATTTCACGTCTGGAAGTTTCTGGTGATACGGACACGAACATGGATGCAAATTCCATGGCATTCGTCGAAACATCTATCGTGACAAAGGAAGGGATTCTTGATTCCTACCCAAATGAGCAGCAAAAAGACCAAAGTGAGCTGCATTCTACCCATCGAAGCGAGCACCGTGGCGGCATGCAAGGTGATGGCAGGGATGACATCGGTCACCTTAGGGCGACAACTAGCCGGCGCTCTGGAACCCACAATGATGATGCTTCAGAAATGAACACTGAAACGCGCGCCACTGGTAGTCTTGATGACGAATCAAATGTCGCCAACAATGATGTGAGTGCGGTTCCTTGTTCTTTGTATCAACCGACAGATCTCACAAATCACCTGTACGTGACAGGAGCCTACACACAACAGTCGTACCGGGAACGAGCACAGCAGCAGACGCGAATCGGGCACCGAATCTGGCAGTGGATCGGACGACGAAACTGACAATAAATCGAGCGATGTTGATAACGGATCGGGAGTTGACTCCGACTCCGACAACGGATCAGGTGACTTTGGCAATGGATCAGGCAACGCATCGAGCAACGGATCCGGTGACGAATACAAGGAGGGCTCGAAGTCCAGCCACGAGCCCCAGGTCGGTAGTACCGCTACGTCTTCAGAATCAGGCCAGGGTGGGGACTTGCCGGCAAACACAGCCGAAAATGCAGACGTACGAGACAAGTTGAACTTTTGATAGTGCGTCTGGTCCATTGAATAAGCTCATGGATGGTCTGTGCGTGTTGTAGAATCCCGCTAGCGGTCAAAGTAGTCTAAATCAGGGCAAAGGATTCAAAGATAAGAGCTGGAGGAACGCTACCATCGCGTATGAGAAGGTGATGTCTGGATGTCGTGCGTTTCCTCTATATCGTTGAGCTGAACGCAAAGCCTTGTTGTCGTGGTTATCATATCAGAACGCTTCTGCCTTGAAGTCGAGGTCTGTCGGTGAAACTCTAAACTGGTGGGAAAAGGCGGCCGGTAAGTCCTTGCCGTGGTCAAGTCTTTTAACCCGACGGCTTTCGCGTCACAGGTTGTATTCGCACAGGTGTAAATTTAAAAAAAGCTTTGGAAGCTGCTGTGTTTGAGAATGAGGAAGTGTTGTCCGACGCCGAGCAGCGAGCCAAACAGGTACAGTTCTTACTGCCAATCGCATTCGGCAGAGGTAGGTATTTGTGGCTGACTGGCATGCTTTACCTCAGATTGCTGCGAAAGATGAGGAAATAGCGCAAGTCAAGAAGGCGTGGGCACAAATTAAACGTACATTTGAGATCGTTAGTGGGTAAGAATCACCATGTTGAACAGAGTCCATGCGAGAGAAGGCTTCGGGTGTGAACGTTCTTCTGGATTGTGCAGGAAAGGCAGTAAGCCGCCGTTCTCGGAGGCCGTCCTTGAGGACCATTTGAAAGTGCTTGAAAAGGAGAAGCAGGAATTGACAGAAGCAGACAGGAGTGATTCAAAGTTTGAGATTGAGCCACAAATATGGTCCAGGGACTTTTCCGTACCCCCACGCATCGAATCCGCTCCGGATCCCAAGAACGTCATTGGCGATGGCACGAGTCTCGTCGTGTAAGATTTCATTCTTTGCTCAGTACCGCATTGGCACCGCTGTTCGTTCACGCTGGGTTGTCTCAGGTACCACGCCGAGGCTGCGGCGGCCTATCGTCGATTTTTGGCGGAGTTCTTCACAGCCATTTATCCGCTCGAAGTACGTAAATGAATTCGAGATTGTTATCGGTTCAACAATGAGAGAGGTCAACATGTTGTGTGTCGTTCAGGCAACGTCTTTACTTGCGAGGTTGAACACGAACGCAGAAAAGCTTTATGAGACCGTGACAGCAGATTGCATTCATGCGAGTGCGTTCTTCGCTGTGTAGTGAGCAATCTCGCAATGTCATGTGAAATGTCATGCGCAACAGCATATGTCCATACAAGTTTACGAGTACAGCGTACATAAAATGAAAGACTATTTCGATTGTTTAGTTAGTGTCCCTTAAGCGTATCGAAATGCTCTTGGTCTTGATACATCCACAAAGTGATACTCTGGTATATGCCACTGGACTCAATATCATGGAGCCACCCGGCAGGTAAGTACAGGGCCTCTCCGCCGCGCATGTCAATTTCGAACTGTCGGCCGGGACTCGTTGCTTCAAAGCTGTTTTCGTAGTGCACCGTTCCAAGTGTACTGAAACGCGTTTGCATGTCAAAAAGGGTGAGCACTGAGGAGGGCCTATCATGCAAGAGAAACAAAATTAGAACAAAGAAACACAGACGATTTCGGTCATTAAGCACGCACCCGCCCCAACCCTTTTGACCAATGTATCCGTTTTTGAAGAACTTGTACGGTGGGATAATCAGCGACGCGTGTCTCGAGTCACGGGGGTGATAAATTTTCCACACCTTTCGACCGGTGAGGAGAATGTGAAAGTTGTCCAGGCCATCAAAATGAAGACCTGGTGTATGGAAACAAATCGGTGATCTTCATGACACCAACACAATTGGTGAAGTGAATCGATTTACACGAACCACTTCGGCCTGGCATGCTGGGGTCTGCAGATCCCATCCAATATGTTCCAGCCATCATACCTGCAGAAGTTGTGAGAGTTACTTTGGATCAACAGAGACGCAGTGGCACTCGCTCCAATGAAAACTTGCCCATCTTCCCAGGTTCCGGCCTGTCGCTGTTGAGTCCAATGTTTTCTTGTAAAAATTTCGGGATCGGGACATCTTTTCTCAACTTATTGAGTGGAAAATAAAAGTTGGGTTCACCAAGGTTCAGGTCCTACACGCAGTTCAACATACCACATGAGGTGCACTTAGCTGGCTCACGCTGCCATGTGGGAACACTCACTTTATTGCTTGCAGACCCAGCGTCGAAGTAGCCAATTCGCCGAGAAATATTGTGGGACGGTGAGTCAGGTGCCAACACGGCGCTCGCATATGAGCAAAAGTTGGTGTAATTGCGATGATTGGTGACGGCCTACAGCATTGTGAATGAAAACTCAGTGGTACGGTAGCGCAGAACTCGGGAATCAAAATCAAACATTTACCCCTCCAAAAGTGTATCTGGCGAGTTCCGTATCACGGCTTGCTCTGGCTAAACTAATCTCCTTGTGGCCGGCAGCTTCGCACATATACTCTGCCGTCCATTTTGTGCAGATACGGTCCCATCCCAGCTCAACAAAAAGTGGAGGACACTTTTCCAACGCTGCAAGCTCTGTCTCTGTCAGCGATCGATTATGACAATCGAATTCTTCCAAACCGCCCCCAGCATGACCTGATGGATATCGCTTGCACTCCTCGTACATCTTTTCGGAATGAGCTGCTAAAGCTGCGTTCTCATCGCTGTGCACTGCATCGGTGATGCTCAGTCCAACGTCTAGCAACCAGCTCGTACCATTAGACACCAGCCACTCGCGCACATTAGTCGGGCAGGGCACGGAGGTCTCCGGCAGAGTTGCAGGCGCTTCGACTCCGGCAATCCAGCCACCCTCTCCCGATTGTGCACTTTCCGCGGAGCCAACATTCCATGTCTGATGTGTTGGACTCTTGAAGAGGAACGCCACGTAGGGACACGAGGGCTCCGAACCGACGGACTGTGGGTCGTGTGGAAAGGGCGTGCGCAACCCGAAGACGTTGTCCACGTTTGCGAGACCACATATATTCTTGTCGTCAGGCGCTAGTGCCTCATATGCTCCCATGAGGTGCTGCTGCCACCGTTCGTGTCCTGCGAGAAGGAGACGCTGCGAACATTGCGGCTGCGAAAGGCACTCGCCTTCGGAATTTTTGCTTGCATCTTTATTCCTCTTGTACTCCGGATCGTTGAGCGCAAGAACAAATGGCTCGCCTCTTTTCACAAAGCCGCGGAACTCTTCGGCACTTGGAACATGATGCAAGCGCTTAGGTTGCCACACGGGGCCACCTCCACCCACACCGGTGTAATTGTGTGGAGGTTCAAACCTGTCAAACTCATCAACGATTCCGTCCTGCGCAACGAGCAACCCGCATCGAAAGATGATAATCAGGGCATATTTAACACATGGCAGCAACCTGTCTTACCAAGTGTTCGTCGTAACGTTTCGACGAAGCATCAATTGCCGCTTTACTCTTGTCAAGAATTCTAATGCAGTCCTCATGGGAAGTCACAGCAGTATAAAAGTCTGTCTCGAGAGCAAACCCGCGCCCACCTGGACCACTGCCGCGACCAGCTTTGCTCTTCTCAACGGCAGCAGCGAGTTGGCGATGCAGCCATTTCAAGATGAAAAGAACGGGCCAGTCGGTATCACGCTCGTTCAACAAATCCGCAAAAAGGTCCGCTGACGTTGGAAAGCTGCGACGCAAACAACGACAAAGTCGCAATGGTTACACCACGCGTGTCAGCACCAATCCCATAAACAGTTGCTGAACTTACTCTCCGACACGAAGTAAAGCGAA
>ENA-OWNT01005718-OWNT01005718.1-seawater-metagenome-genome-assembly--contig:-NODE-5718-length-10123-cov-2.845312_pt1 | contig 10123 bp, 9 predicted proteins | sample MGYA00238136_ERZ651165 | MGnify/ENA primary metagenome ERZ651165 (study PRJEB26861, sample SAMN08777766) | seawater metagenome | isolation source: coastal seawater | place: USA: Florida | collected...
AGCCGATTGTCGTCCTTTTTGAAACTGGTTTGATTCATTCAAACTGCGCTTCAGCAATTAGGCACTGGTTGTTGCAATGAACAACTTTATTTCCCCTCAGAAGCAACTTGGAATTGCTTTGATATTTTTCGGGCTGCTATTCCTGTTTTTGGGCGTGCTGTTTTTGTTCGACCGCTTCTTACTTGCGGTTGGAAATTTGCTTTTCCTGTCAAGTTTCCCGGTATTAATTGGGGTTGTTCCAGCGCTGAACTTTTTTAATCCGTTCTACGGTGGAGATGGCAGATTCAAGGGCAAGAAACTCATCGGAACTATCTTGTTCTTCTCAGGCGCCTTTTTGGTAATCTTCATTGGGTGCGTATTATCTCTATGCGTCATATTTTTTCCGCAAACTTTTTATTTCTGACCGTGTGACTTGGACTTTTACTAGGTGGACTATTATTGGATTTTTAATCCAGCTCTGTGGTGCAGTCCCGCTTTTCCAGAATTTGGATTTCCTTCGAATTCTGCGGTCCATTCCGTTCGTGTCGCAAGCATTGAGCTTTATTCCGTCTTTTCGGACCACGAAAACGGCAGGTTCAAACGTTTAGCATACCGGGTACGCCTACCTCGGTTATTTATGTCACAATAATGGACATAAGACTAGATAGATTTCTGTGATTTTTTACAATAAATCCTTTTACACTAATTTCTGTTACTTGTTGCTTTCAGTTGTTGCAGTTGTTTTCTTTGTTGTTGCACCAAGGGTATACGCCATGGTCAGAGTTAATTTGAACGAATTTCCTTTCCTTTTGCCATTGCCTACTTCCTTCGGCGTCTCGAGCCTCGAGCACCGGTTGTCAGTCTTCCTCCCAGCTTCACTTTGGGAACCTTCGCAATCAAAAACAATACGTTATGTTATGCGGGGGGATTACGGTGTGCAAGCAAATTCAAATTTGTGTTGGAACGGCTGACCTTGAAGGCTTCCAAGAAACTGCCAAACATGGATGCGTTCGATGACCTTCGGCTTGTATCGAACGTGGCTGCAGATGCAACAGAAATACGTTGCTTTGATGACCCACTAATTGGTGAGGCGTCAATTTTGCTGAGATCCGCCGGAACGCCTACTTTGCTAAATCCCAGTTTTGGCGCTGCTGCATTTGATTTCCACGACGGTTTCAACAGACTTTTTGTTGTCTTCGGAGCTGGTTTGGACTTTTTGTTGACTGTCTTTCGTCTAGCTTTCCGTTTTGGTTTGGGTGCTTCTTCTACCACGAAATCGTCAGCACTGGGACCCGAGTCGTCGAACCTACAGCAGTGTGTACTTCAAATCAGCCAAAACAGCACACCGATTTTCAACATCAACATCCACGCTTACATTGCGACCAAGTCGAGGCCAGAGCTACTAGCGACTGGTTTATCGGTGGACTTAGCCGATTTTGCTGTTCTCTTCGCTTTACGTGTGGGCTGTTTGGTCTTGCTTTTAGGAGCAGGCTTCTGTGCCGCCTTTGCGGAAGTTTCTTCGCTACCGGTAATGTCATCGTCAAGGGCAAACTGGAAATCGTCTTCATCATTGCCCACTGCAAATGCAGAATGGTCCCCCTCGTCATCCTCCTGGCCGACTGCAAACGCAGAGTTCTTGCTGTGGTGTTTGGACTGGACTCTTGAACTTTTTGCCTTGTCTGCTGCCACCACCTTTGATTTCGAAGCTTTCCGTGGCGCCTGCTTTGTATTTTTTCGTGTCGACTTCTTTACTGAGGTGGTCGCAGGTTCCTCGCTTCGAGATGCCGTCAATCGCTTTTCTAGGGCGAAAATTTTGTTGTCCAAACTCTGTCGGCGCACGTAGGTTGAATTGTTGTTGCTACTATTGGAAATAGTGTCCTTTACCTCCTGTATAGACGTGGCAAGACTGGCATTGGATTTCAATGCAGCGTGGAGATCACCAAGACGAGCCTATAGCATTTCAATTCACCGAAATAACACGTTAACACGAGCGGCCTGAACGTCGGACAAGTCTTGGGTGTGCTGCATACGGTTATTACCTCATAATGGGACTTTAGCTTCTCGACTTCTTCATTATGGGCTTCGCGAGCGACGTCAAACTCTGCTTCAAGTTTTGCTTTCTCTGCCTCAGTGGCATTCACCATGCTATCCTTCTTTTCAAGTTGCTGTTGAAGCGCTGCTTGCTGCTGTTGAATGCGACTCAGGGAAATCAACAGGGTGTTAGTGGGCTGGAAGAGTTCTTGAAGCAAGATCTGCAATTGCTCAAGTTGCATCTGTTTGTGCTGTTGTGCTGCTTCCTGACGTTTCACCTGTTCTTTAAGTCTCAGATTTTCAACCTTAAGGGCTCTTTGCTCATGCGATTGCATCATAGTGCTCACTGTTGTTTGACGTTTCTGAAGACGCATGGCATTCTCAAACTGTGCTTTGAGATTCGTCGTTTGCAAACGCTGCTCTTCAAGCTCCTGTTCAGTCACCGCAACGCGCTCTTTCAGGACAGAAACATTGGACCGAGTCTTCTCAATCGTTGTTTGGTATCCAGAACAACGCTTTTGAAGCTCTAATTGCTTCTGTTCCAAAAAGCTGTTTGTTGACAATGCCGTTTGCAGTTTCGAAAACAACTCCGGATCTGCCAACAGTTCGGCCTTTTTCAATCTCTTCGTGAGATCTTCACATCGTGCTTCTAAAGCAGCGACCTTCGACTCCATGGTGAATCGGCAAAGACAATTACTCTTCTGATTGTACCAAAACTTTTTTTGTAATTTGTCAAACAATCAACCCCACGTTTGGAACAAAAAAAAATATTTTAGATGCTCCAAGTAGAGTCTATCAGACCTGAGCGCCCGGCCCCTCATCGTCAGGCAATCCTCTCTTTTTGTTGGTTGGTTTAACAAAGAACAACAGCCAGCCACACCCTTGACCACAACACCAGACCGATAAATTTGCTTTTATTAGCAGTAGTGGTGGTGGATAATCCACACCTCGCGCAGTCCAAAGAGTAGTACGGAGTACAATTTGAAGAAGAAGAAGAAGAAGAAGAAGAAGAAGAGATGAGCGGCAGCGGTTGCTTTTCGAAATTGACGGCTGACACCAAATTCTTCCGTCTTCGCTCCTGAAAGTCAAACACGCTCGATTTATTTTGCAGCTTTATATGCATAAACTTGTCTGCCTTGATATTTGTCTAACACCACATAATAGCTACACCAAACTATGATTTACGTCACATGTCCGAAATTTCACCAACTGGCTCATTTTCAACGGCCGCGTCACGGGACAGCTTTGTCGGGCTTGCCCGCATTCTTGTCCTGTGTCGTTCACAGATTATTGTTGTTTGCGGGGTATGCCCACTATACCGAATATTGAATTGGCGGGCCGGCACCGGGCAGGCAAGGCCATGCACTACGTCAGCCAAAGGGTTCCAGTGACAGGGCTGACAAGGGCGAGTGTCTGAAGGCCAGTTCGTGGTGTGGGAGTGACAGTTGGGACGGCGCCATCAAGACAAGAACATTCAATGACAATCAAAAACACGATTGGAGGAGGAAGAAGGAGGAGGACATTCTTCTTCACACTTTTGAATATTTTGTATTACCATTGGCAATGGCAATGTTGGTGGAGGTGGAGGTGGTGCCGAAGATCACAAACAAGGAGAGGTGTGGGGTGAGGTTGGTTCCGAACAGGGGCTCACTGTTTCACACACTCCGTGGGGTTTATTCAAGTTCATGTACTTTGAATGCATTCACTGCTGTTGATCACGTTGGTGCAGAAAAACAATGCAGATGCCGGAGTTTTGCGCAAAGTCGACCAAATTGTTCAAAATTTAATTTCAAGCCTTGATTGATTATCTTATTGAATTTTATCACTTGTTTCATTGTGACAACAAAGCAAAACCAAAATGCTGACTCGTTCCGCTCGGAAGCAGAAGCGTATTCCGCTGGAATCCATCACTGCGGCTGCGCAGACGCCAAGAAGTGGCAGGAAGTCGACCACCGGTCGCAACAGCAGACGTTCATCGTCAGCTGCTTCGGTCAAGTCGAAGTCTGTGATCGTAGACGACAACGAAAATTCATCGGTCAATGTGTCCACTGTCACCACAGACAGTGCACAGATCGCGGAATTGCAAAATCTCAGTGAACTGGATAGTTCAACCATGTCCACGAGCGGAGACAACACGGCATCGTTAGGAGACCTTGCAAAACTCATGCAGTCCGACGAGGACTCTATGATTGATGAACGTGCCAATCGTCGTCAAACTGCTGATCCTGCCCAACTTCGCGGTATCTTTGATGATGAGAGTAGTGACGATGAGTCCGACGACGAGCAGACGGAGAAAGCCGCAACACCAACTGCAACGAAAGTCAGTTCTCCAGTTCAAAAATCTCCAGTTGCACCTGCGCAGCCAACTCCCAATCCTAAGCCACTGAAAAGTTGTCTCAGTGCTCGAAAGAGTCGCTCCACTCGTTCAGCAGTCAAAAACCGTGTGCGGTTTGGTTCCCCGGAGGCGGCCGAGTACCACAAGCATGAGGTCACTTCAGCTGTGACGCCTTTGCCAAAAGACTACACTCGGAAACGGTACCGAATGATCAGTTCCGAGGACAAGGCCAAAGAAGCCCGGGATATTGCCAATGAGAACGACCGCATTTTGGAAGAAGCTGAGAACGAGACGGACGAATCGGAAGTTGAACTCAGCAGTCGCCTCACCGCTTCGGAGCGTCGTCGTAATGTCGGCAAACACTCTGACCGTCGTGAATTCCAAGCCCCTCGTTCGTCTCAACGTCGCAAAAGCAGTTGGATGCCACGTAGTCCTTCGTCAGAGAAAAAATCACTCAAGAAGGTACGACGTAGTCCCCGACTGCGAAAAGCTGCAAACACCAGCACTGAAGCGTTTGAAGATGAACTTCGAGCCATCGCTCCACTGCCCAGCCCCATGGTAAGATTCGCAAATCAGTTCTTGTTTTTCTTTTTGAACACTGTACGTCAAGTAACTCTGGCATGGTGCTTATGATAGGATCGTCGTCGCTCCAGTATGCCAAATTTCAACATTTTGAACGCAGTCGATGCGAATTACGACGATTCCACGTGCGAGGATCAACCGGCGAATGAATCCGTCGACACTGAATACTCCGAAAATTTCGAGGACATGTCAGTGGACGAATCCCACGACAAGAAGGACACAACGAGTCGCAGATTGTCAATGTCATCAGTTGCCTCTGAGATGTCAGGAGCGGATCTCACAGTTCCTTTGCAGAGCCTCAATGATCTTGTTAAGAAGAACCAGACGAGTGACAACAACAGTGATGACGAATCGGAAGATGACTACACTCGCGACTTTGATGAAAGTACTGAGATTCAGTCCCCAGCGGCGAAAAACGAAGATCACACTGTAGAACTTCCAAAACTCAAAAGCATGTACAACAAGACAACAGTTGAGAGCACTGCGCCAACTGTGCCAGACTTGTCCCACATGGAACAATTTGCCGCGACGAAGTCCCCCAAAGGGGACAACACCCCTGTCAGTTCTGATAGCACTGTCTCAGTGGTATGTTTGTAGCAATTTGCTGATACGCCACTGACCAATGAACCATAAATGACGACTGCAATTTTTTTGATTCACAGGTTGATGAGTCCCTTGACACGAGTAACACTGTGGAACTGCCGCAATTGCAGCAGCTGATCAAAAATTCCTCAGCTTCAGATAAATCTACGACTGCAGTCGATGAATCCAATTCAGTCGAAGAAAGCGACGACGAAATTGACGATGCAGACAACGCCGAACACACTGTTCCGCTTGGCAGTCTGGCCGATTTGTACAAAGGCAAGGACAAGACCGTATCAACACCGAGTCCGAACGCCTCACGGAAAAAATCAGCAGGCGTTAGTGTTGTCTATCCTCCAAACAGTCCCTATCCTGGTGATATGTCCAGCATGAGTGCCATGTTCACACCTGAAACCACCCCAGCAAAACAGTTGCTTGAATCACCTGCAACCACCCCAAAACGGTTGAATGAATCTATGGAGCCTGTTGCAGTATCTCAGCTGATTCAGAGTGTTGGAGTTAATTTCGTTGACGCTGCCCCCCAAACTGACACTGCCCCGGATGCAACGCAGCTCAGTACTGAAGAACTGAATGCGTGGACCCCAGCTCTTAACTTCTTGACCGACCGTCTCTGCACTGAAACTGAAGAACTTGAAAAAATGACCCAGGAGATGGAGAACAATCTATCAACCACCAACCCACCATTGCTTCGTTCGTTCCAGAACATTGTCTTCTCTCAGGACAGTGCTGCTGCACAAAATTTCAAACAGGGCATCATGTCCATGGTTGCTGCCAGCAGTTCTGAAGCTGAAAAGGAGTGGCTCAACAGCATTCAAAAGAGCCTTCTCGCTCAGGTTTCAGACGGTATGAACGCCATTGTTTCCGAAATTACCACCGACGCCACTGATTTTGCTCAGCTTGGGTCGGAGATTGATGAACTCATCGAAGCTGTGAGTAACACAACCAGTTCCAGTAGTGCAACTGACCAAGTTACCCAAAACCAAGCTATTGAACAGCAACAAGCAGAACTCATTCGGCAATACGAAGCCCAAATCAACGAGCTCACGAGTGAACTCAACGGAATTGCAATCGACACCAAAGAAATGCAAGGCCAAATTGGACAACTCAACGCCACCATTGCAGTGCAAGCATCCAACGCCATCTCGCAGCCACCAGTATCGAGTGTCAACATGACTGCGCCAGCGCCCAATACCGACTTTGTGTCGAAGTACCGCCAGTTGCAACACAGTCTAGGATGGCGCTTGGAGTCATCCGTACAGTGCAGTGGAACCGATTGCATCAACGGCACTGCCCATACCTTCTCTTACTGCGCTGCGTCATCACGATCCATGCAGCGAGTGAATTTCCCTGCTCTCGAAATGCGGGTGAGCGGATCTGGTATTGTCTCCAGCATTCAATTCAAAGCAGCTCCTGGACGCACGTTAGCTCCATTTTGGAGCCGTGCCTGTCCCGTAGTTAGACCAGCTTGCGATATCAACAGCGTAGTTGACTATATGTCCAACTTCAATTTGGCATGTGCCCGAGTTGCTACAATCGTGGAAGAGGTTGTCTCATTGCAAACACGGCCATCAACTGATTCATTAGTTCGTTGGGTTGGTGGCAGTACACGTGGACCGGCGTCAATGAAATTGCTCCTTCGATTTTCCACAAACAAATCATTCCGTGGCCCATCTTCGCAGTTCCAAGTCACCATCGAACTCGGTGATTTCGCCTCTCAAGGAAGGATGGACTTGTCGGGTACATGTGCCATTCGCTGCATCTTCGGTGTCGTTACTCCAGCAACGGTCAAGAAAGCGATTGCTAATGCCTGCGGTGAACAAGCTTACGCATTTGGCTGCTTGACTCGAGTGCACGATAACCTTCTTGCTCTTGTTACACGCTCGCGATGCTAAGGTCGACGGTACTTTCACTTTGGTTCGTCGTTTTGGAAATTGACGAACAGGCGAAAGACCACAGAGCCACAGTGACACTAAAACCTCCGTTTCACTTGGAAGGGACTAACTCAAACCACAAAACACGTTAAAAAATCTAGCTAAAATAAATCATTTTTCGAACTTCACAGTCAGCGCAAGAGCGTCACATAAGTTATATTTACGAAAGAAATCAAGTACAAGGGAATGATCCCATAAATAGTCTAGAAAGAACAATTATGCATAGCCAAACGACACGTGGCTTGTCCTTTGACCGTCATCAATTCTTTTTGCCAACAAACCTACACTCCCTTTCCCAAACTACTTGATGTTCTCTTTACCTATACTTATTTTATTAGACTAGTTGTCGACGGTGATATTTTGAATAAAAGAGCAGCTTAGCTGGTCCAGGTCGTCTCCGACTCATTGTCCGTATCGTCTTCGTTAACTTCGACAGACGTCGCCGCATCCATTTCGATATCTAAGGAGGCTGTACGCTTCCGCTTGGTTGTAGTTTGAATTGTGGCATCATCATCGTCATCATCATCATCAAAAATTGATGCTTTGGTTTTCCTTACTTGAGTGGTGGTCTTGCAATAAATGGTTTCTAATATTTCTGCGGGAAGAGCAGGCCTTGCCTCCCGTAATCGCTTGTAGCCTTCTGAATTCAGTACGGCTTCAGCATGTTCCCGTATAAAGGTCAGACAACCTGATTTCAGGCGTCCCACTGTGTGATCGTGTCCAAGGACAAGTCGATCTGATACATTTTCTACGGTGAGGGAGGACAGTAGCCTTTCAGCACATTGCTCACAAAGGTCTTCTAAACAAAAGCGATCAGCTGCTGCCAGCAATAGCTCTGGATGATCGAAGGAACATGAAGCGCTATACATGTACTTGAGTACTTCAGAAAATATTCCGGCCTGGACATCATGGATTGGAATGGTGGTACTGGATGACTCCAATGTGTTGTGAGCAAACATGGCTGCCAACACCGGCGATCGGATGGCAATGATAGCTTTGTGTGTTTGAAAGAGGTGCCCACCAACTTCAAACGTAACGTCGTGGAAGCTACCAGTGGCAAGTAGTTTTGCGAAATCTTTGTGAAACTTGGTATCGGTCCGGGCAAGATTCGAGTCGGCAGCACCGCCTCGAAAAGTTGAGGTCTTCTGCACTGTATGAATTGCGTCACCCTTCACCTGTAGCTGTAGTTCCAGCACGATGCGATCGTTTTTGGCAAAGTGGCGGATGTAGGATACTGGAGCAAACTCGGCCCAACCCCGGGCTTTCGAAATGCCGTTGCGGTCATCGTCATACGGGGCCATGACACGAGTCATCTTGTGCTGAATTTTTATCCTGTCGTGCTGATTCAAATCTACAAGTTGAATAGTGGCGGCAGTCTCGATTTCTTCATCGCCCTGATACCATAAATAGACGGACATGAAAAGTTCGGCAGAGTCACTTTTTTCGCCCCCGGGTGTGACACTAAGCTGCCATTGGTGTCCGCAGAGCTGGAACTTCTTAGTGAAAGTGCGTTTTTTGGGCTTTTGAGGCAAGTGGGAGTAATTGTCAATTATCCATCGAAATACTCCCTTTTTGTGGAATCCCTGGGTCCTGTGTGTAATGGCCTCAAGGGCATCATCTATGGCTGCATCGGGTGGTCCTGCTAACGCAGTGTTGGCAGATGAATTGTTGGAAGAGGAAGAAGAAGTCGCACCAGTGCTGGAACCGGAATTCATGACGGCAGCAGCGGCAGCCAAAGCCGAAGCCACTGCCGGATCCGACCGTGTGGCATTGGGACTGGACGAAATAGTCATGGATGGTAGACGTTGTTCATCTCCGAAAGTTGAAAGACTTGTGGATGAAGAGGACGAAGACGAGGACATGGTTGTAATTGCCGGCTATTGTCAATGCAATCCCTGTTGGTGCCGCGCACCCGACAAATGGGAGGTACTTCAATACCGTGATGTCGTAGGACACAGCCGTTCAACAAACAGGACAGTAATAACACGAACCGATGACTCCCAAGGGCGCAACAAAAGTCAGGAATGAATTCGGAATAAACACTGAAAGCGTCGCCCCTTTCTGCGCTGGTACTGCTGCCTCCAAATCAAAGCATGCAACAAAAAGGATTTTTATTGTGTTTGCCAAAAAAAGATCGAGAACACAAACAACGACATACATCCTACAAATATATTCATGATAAAAGTTAAACTGTGACGGTGGGCTGACGAGTGTAAAGAAAAGTTGAAGAACATACATACAGACATCCAGACATACCTACATTGTGGTGTGGTGTGATGTGATGTGGTGGGTGTGACACAAGGTACAATTTTTATTGGGCTGGTCGTTCGTTGTCCTTCCAATTTCAGCCCTCAAAAAAATTCCCACTCAAAACATGTTGTAAGATTTTGACTATTATCAGCCTACATTATATTCTACCCTTCTTATTCCATAATAGTGTTCTCGGAAAAGACTTGTCCTACCGTTGCGTGGCCGGGAGCAGAACGAAAACAGTAACTGTCTCGAGGGCGATCGCCCGCAGAATTGAATTTTGTGGTGTTTTTAATAGTTAGAGTGTGTGGGCTGGTATCGGGGCCACCCACTTCAACCAAGCGGGCGTGGCTTCACGAATTACAAGACGAGAAACAAAGAAATGACGTGAAATTGTCGGTTGCAGTTTGAA
>ENA-OWNT01005720-OWNT01005720.1-seawater-metagenome-genome-assembly--contig:-NODE-5720-length-10122-cov-4.039522_pt1 | contig 10122 bp, 5 predicted proteins | sample MGYA00238136_ERZ651165 | MGnify/ENA primary metagenome ERZ651165 (study PRJEB26861, sample SAMN08777766) | seawater metagenome | isolation source: coastal seawater | place: USA: Florida | collected...
AGAGCGAGTGGGAGACGAGATGTGTTTGTGTGTGTGTGTGTGTGTGTGTGTGTGTGTGTGTGTGTGTGTGTGTGTGTGTGTGTGTGTGTTACGTGGTGTGTGTCACGTGGCGTGTCCGACGTTGGGTCTAACAGTGTGCACGTGCCGAAGGGTTGTGCCGGAGGTGCGAGCGACACCACACCACTCGTTCAGTAGTTCCCTGCGAAAGCTTCGGCCTCGTTGATTTGTCAGTTGTTTTGTTTTTATTGAAATTTCTTTCGATTTGCTTTGAAGGAACGGCGCCGCTGAAGGATTGGCGTGCCGACGCTGTCATTGACGTGCACAAGCAAACATTTGACAACTGACATCTCACAACCCACAACTCATTCATTCAGCACACGCCATTGCGACTGTATGCATCACTCACGCACCACGCACCACGCACCACCCCGAGCGCCTCGCACCACCCCAGCGCCTCGCGCCCACGACCACGACCACGACCACTACGCGAAGACGGTTCGACGGACAGAAAGTTCGTCAGAGCAGCACCAACGTCTCAGCGAATGACAACGTTGGTAATTTCAGTGAAGTCAGATTTTCGGCGGTCGTTCGTTCGTTCATCGCTGTTCGCTGTTCACTGTTCATTCACTGTTCGTCAGCGAACTTCGGCGGCGAACTTTAGCGAACTTCGACGCTGTTCACTGTTCGCAGTGTCGTCGTTCGTTGTCGTTCGTTGTTCGTTGTCGTCGTCGTTGTCGTCGTTGTCGTTCGTTGTCGTCGTTGTCGTTGTCGTCGTCGTTGTCGTTCGTTGTCGTCGTTGTCGTCGTTGTCGTCGTTGTCGTCGTTGTCGTCGTCGTTTGTCGTCGTCGTCGTCGTTCGTTGCCGTCATTTGTTGTCGTCGTCGTCGTCGTCATTGCATTGTTATTGGCATTGTCGTCGTTTGTTGTTGTCGTTGTCGTCATTGTGGCTGCTGTTGTTGTTGTCGCCGTCACCGTCGTCGTCGTCGTCGTCGTTGTTGTGGTGGTGGTGGTGGTGGTTGCTGTTAAGGTTGAGTTGACGTTTGACGTTGTTGGCAATGCATTGCGTTGCGTTCCAATGCTGCTGAAGAGACGTTTTTCAAGGATGTTGCGTTGACGTTGCCTGCGAGTTGCTGCTGCTGTCGTTGCTCGCTTGACTTGACGTCGTTATTTCTGGCATTGATTGTGTTGTTGTTGCTGCTGTCGAGTTGGTGTTGGTTGGCGTTGCGTTGGCGTTGCGTTGGCGTTGCATTGTGTTGCATTGTGTTGCATTGTGTCGGTGCTGCCGTTTGTCGCTTTGGTTTTCGTTGTGGTTTTGCCTCGTGGTTGCTCTTGTTGTTGTTGTGGAGTTGCAGAAGTGGTCGTCCAGGTGCTTCACTGCTCCATTCGGCCAGCAGGATGTGGCTGGGAACAGTGTCGTAATTACCGCCGCCTGGCCCCGATGTCATCGCGCGCGACAATGAGCGGTGCGTACACGGCGACGGCACCCGCCGCGCGGCCCAACTTGAGCAGGTTCCTGTGCGCTATGGTGTCCAACGTGCCCACCCAAGACAAGGCGCTGGAACTCTTGAATGGCATTAACTACAACTACGAAATTGCCTCGTATTACGAGCGGGTGCTGGTAAGTTGAGCAAAAACATGCCATGCCATGCCATGAACGACACCATGTTGTCTTCGCTCGCCGCGAGCCGTCCCCCACGCATCCGTCACCGCAACCGTCACCGCAACCGTCACCGCAACCGCAACCTCGCCCTCGCCCATGTATGTGCCTGTGCTGTTATTCACGTTCCTTTCCGATGCGTGCGCGCAGGTATTTTGCTCACAAATCAATAGGTACGTCGCCTTGAAACGCGACGAGACCACAGAAGACTGGGAATTCGACCGCGTGATCAGCTCACATGAGATTCCGCACGACGTCGAGCAGATGGAACTCAAAACTGTGTTCGATGCAACCACCGCGCCTGCGTACGCCGAAGCCGCTGCCACCACTGCTCAAGCCGGTACGGCTGCTCCCGCGAATGTGGATGCGACGGGTGCATATGGTGGGGACTACCCATCGACTTCAAGCGGCGGCTACGATGCGGGCGATTCCTCCGCGGTGCCCCAAGCCATGTTGCAAGACCATGGCGGTGCGGCGTCCATGGATACAGCGTCTCGAACTCCTGCCTCGCCGGCACCTCCGCGTCAGAGACTCGGCACCCTGTGCGTCTTCCTCGTGAATGGTTCCTCCGGAAGCCAACTAGCGCGCCGTCTGTTGGTGTGGGATTGGCAGTGCATCACGTGGCGATCCACGGGTATCACATGCAACATCGTCGACTTTGGAGACGTGTTGCAGCGGCGGGACATTCTGAGCAGGCTCGTCGCACTTCGCAAGCAGCACAAGCAAGTGATCGTCGTCGCTTGCGGTGGCGATGGCACTTGCAAGTGGGTCATGGAGGAACTGGCGCGAGCCGGGTCCACTCCTGGCGATCAAGCCATGCTCACCTTCGGCATCCCGCTCAGCATTCTGCCGTTCGGCACGGGCAACGACTTGTCGAGGACGCTTGGCTGGGGACCCGCACCGCCGCGAACGCTGCTCGACAACAATGGGCGATGCCTGCGCGACTACTGCTCGATGCTGACGGACAAAGCCAGCCGCACGCCCGTGCTCTTCGACATGTGGACGATCAGCATCCGCGTGAGGACGGGCGGCTCTTTCGTGGAGGTGGAGAACCGGCAGGAAAAGCGCATGGCTGAAGAGAGCGCCCGGCGGGAGTACACCGTGAACATGTGCAATTACTTTTCCATCGGATCAGACGCCAAAGTCACGTTCGCATTCGAGAAGCAACGCACTGGTTCCAAGGTTGGCAACCAGCTGCAGTACATCCTCCAAGGCGGCAAAGCCATGCTCCAAAACCTCCACAAGCTGTCGGACCAATTGGAAGACATCCAAGTGAACTTGGACTCCGACGCGTTGCAGCAGTACCTCGATTCGGTCTTCACCGATGTTCAGTCTCTTGGCGGCAACAGTGTCCACATGGAGGGTTTTCTTTGGGAGTGGAGCGGCAGCGGCAACCTGAAGAAGCGGTGCCGCTTCGTGCTCGAAAATCAAACGTTGATGTGTTTCGGCACCACCAACGGCCGCACCAACCCCGTGCCGAAGGCTGTGTACACGTTGACAGCGTGGACGCAGCTGCGAGCTGCCATGCGGACGACCAACAATTTAAATGACGTCCATGAGGTGGAACCTTCCATCACCCGGCTCATGCAGCTGGAGCTCTCCCCCAAAGCCGCATCGCAAGCATCCAGGGCAGGCAGGAGTGGAGGCGGCGCCGTGGAACCGTACGCCCTCCAGCTTGAGGCGATGGACTCTGCTGCCTTCGACAAGTGGTATGAGAGGATCCACCTCGCCATCGAACACTCCGCGTCGACGCCGACGCAACCCCAAAGCGGCTTTGCCCGGCGGCAGGCTAACAAGCAAATTTTGAGGCTCGGCACCGCCACTTCCATGATCTTCCAAAACATCCCATCGTATGGTGGGGGGATTGACATTTGGCACCGAGCCATGCGGTATGAAGACCTGGACGCGCCCGATCGCTTCGACCCGCAAAAGTCCGACGACGGCTTGCTGGAGACGCTCTTGGTGGAGAACCCAAAGACGATCGGTCTGCTCGCCCTCAACCACTACGACCCCGGCGTGAAACGGCATGCACAGGCAAGCAACTACGTGCTCACCTTTCGCAGTCAAGTTCGCAAAATCTACATCCAAGTGGATGGCGAAGCGGTGCGTGTGAATTTCCCCAAAGACATCATAATTTCTCGGCTCGGGCAGCGGGCGGTCCTGGTTGGCGACGACAAGACTCATTTCGATCAGTAACGGCAGCGCAGCAACGTGCGCAGTCGTCACAGATCCGTGATCACCACGCTGTGGACGCAACCTCGCTTAGTTGTGTGTTTTGCAGAACCCAAGACCAACGTTGCGTGGTATCATATGTAGACGCAAAGACAACAAACACTGACAGTGTGGGTGGCAACAAATGGGCGTTTTGAAACGCCATGTTGATGGCACAGAGTGTGTGCTGTTGTCTGCCTGAGTTAACTCTTTAAATTATCGCTCTACTATGTGTCACGACTGCAAAAAAAATGCGGCTTTATTGCGACTCGAGTATCATCAAGTCCATCAACTTGCTCTCGATGTCGCGTGTGGGGCTCCCAAGCGGCTTTGCCGCCAAGGACATGCTGCCTTGGTCCAAGAGCAGAGATTCAGAAACAAGATCGTCGTCGCTGTCTCCGGGTGCTGCATACGACGACGTTGGCGCGTCCTGTTCCGCGGCAAGCGCGGCCGCTTCTTTCTGTCGCCGTCGCCGTCTGTGCCGCACTCGCCGTTGCTCCTCGATGTTGTTCACTTTGGTTTCGACGTCAGTGTCGACTTTTGCCTCCGCACTCGCACTCGCCATTGACGTCGGCACAGACCACGGAGCCGGGCCGTCCACAACCGCATTCGACTGGCGAACAGGGGAATCTTCCCAGTCGATTTGTGCAGACGACTGCGATTGCAAAATTGAAGGTGGTCCACCAGAGGCCGCCACGACTTCGAGCCGTGAGACAGCATCGTGGGCTGCAAGAAACTCCACGCACTTCTCGGACAATGCGAGGGTGAAATGCGTGCTGTCCAGCGATCGTTCCAAAGATGCGAACGCAAACAACATGGCCTTCTGCTCCGATATGCGGCTCAGGTCAATGGTGGAACTGCCTGGGAACACGTCCTCGACGACTTCTTCGTCGGCGTCGCCGCCGCCTCCCGCATCCTTCACCTCACCGCCAGAACCCTTTGCCGCTGCAGCGGAGGTTGCAGGCTTGCTCGCAGCCACAGCAGTGTCGTTTTTGGACGCACTCGTCGTCTCAGTGTTGTTGGTGCCTTCCGGCTGTTGCGAATCGCTTGCCTGAGTCCCACTCGCGTTGGCTACTTCCCCAGAATTGGCCGCTTCTTTGGCGCGCTTGCGGGCGTTGCTTCTGGCCTTTGCTGCTTCCTTGGCCATCTTACGCAGGGCTTTCACGAGCTTGGACTTGAGTGAAAACTTCTTTTCAACGTCCCCGGCCGACATGGCCAGAAACTTCTTCAAGTCAGCGACCTTGGCGTCGACGAAGGTCTTGAACAGCTTGGGTTTTTTTATTTTGCTATGGTTGACGATGTTGAACATGTCCTCGAACTCGACCTGCGGACGCATCTTGTCGCGTTCTTTCTTTTCCTTCTTTCCCTTCTTCACCTCTTTCTCCAGTGACTTGGCTGCTTTTTGAGCTTCTTTCAACTCTTTTGTCTTCTTCTTTTTCTCTTTCTTGCTCAATTTTGCGACGTCCAGGTCCGACTGCAGCTTCGTCACTTTTGCTTTCGCTTCCTCCAAGCCTTTAGACTTCGCCTTCAACTGTTTGTCGAGCTTCTTCCACTCCGAGAGCTTCTTGTCCCGTTCTGCCATCGCTGACAGATATGCTGCGTCTGGTGCCGCGGTACCTTGCGCGGATGCCGCTTTAGGTTTTTCTTTTTCTGGAGCAGGACTGGCCTCTTCGCCGCCCTTCTTCGTACTCTTAGCGGCTGCGGCTGCATTCGTTGCCGCAGCAGCCGCATCATCCGAAGGAGGTGAACCACCTCGCTGGGCAGAACTATCACCACCAGCTGAGGCCTTTCCCGGCTCTTGCGCTTCTGACGCACCCTGCGACGGTCCTGGGCGTTCGGCCACCGCTGCTCCCGTAACGCCAGGCCCTAGTAAGGTGACGTCGTCGGGTTGCTCCTCGTCTGGCAGCTCGTCTAACATCTTGCGCAGATCGCCAATGACCTCATCAAGCCCTTCCTCTGAAGTGCGCTCGGGCACCAAAAATATTTTGTACTTCTTCAATCCACGAGTGGCTGTTTTCTTCATTAAATCATTCTTGGCCTTGCGAATTTCCTTGTCTTCCTGCTGCATACGTTTCTCCGCAGCCGCCAGCATCTCCTGCACATACTCCGCAGTGACTTGTGTTTGATGCATGCAAGTCTGGATGATTTGCGAATTCTTCTCCATCGCCAACTTTATTTCCTTCGCGAAAAGGTAATCTTCGATGCCCACAGCGTGGCGCTTTCGTTTCTCCAGCAGGCCGTTGGCCTGCTGCAGGCGTTGGATTTGCTCCAAGTAGCCGTCCCGCTCGTCCACGTATTTTTGCTTTTCGCGGCGTTTCTTTTCGAAAGCCACCTTGAACGTGTGCGCAGAGTCGAAGTCTTCGATGCGCACGGCCTTGTCTTTGAGCTCCAGCAGGGTCTCAAGATCTTCGTCCACCACCATGAGGCGATACGCGACTGGCTTGCTGGCAAAATCTGCGGCTTTTCTCCGCTCCACCGCGCTGTGGAGACGGCCACGAGCAAATCTTTGGAGCGTCTCAGCGGCATCCTGCCTCCGCCGGAACGCTCTGCGCGAAGCGTGCGCTCGGTACTTTTTCTGAATGCGCGTTGCAGCCGCTGCCTGGGCTGCGTCCAATTCTTGCTCAAGCTCATGATTCCAAATTGGGATTTGTAGCTGTGGCGGAGCGACGAAGGAATCGATCGCGACAGCGTCCCACTCCAGTTCCAGAGGGTTGTCCTTCGTTCTATCATAGTACAACACCTCGTACAGCGTTGGATTCTTGTCCACTTTTTTCTTCTTTTTCTTCTTCTTTTTCTTCTTCTTTTTCTTCTGGCCTTGCTCGTCGTCCTCGTCGTCTTCCTCCTCTTCCTCCTCCTCTTCTTCTTCCTCTTCCTCCTCGCCGTCGACTTTTGGCTCCTTGACAACGACGCACGGGTACTCCTCGGCATTCCTGTTCGAGATGAAGTACACAAAATCGTGCTTCAAGATTGGCTGCGCGCGAGTTTCCATTCTCAGCACGCCGTTCTGGATGGCCCATTGTTCGCGAAGACGGGCGCGGGCCTTGGCCTGAGCTGCTGCTGCTGCCTTGGCAGCAGCAGCAGCTTCTGCAGCCGCCGCTGCGGCCATCTGTTGTGCTGCTGCAGCGCTGTCGTCGGCCGCGGTCGCTGCCTCCTCTGCTGCATCTTCCGATCCGGTTTTGGCAGCGCCCTTCGACGCAGTCCCCTCCTCGCCTTGGCCTTGGTCCGCAGCATCATTTCCTGCACCGCCATCGACAGGCGTTGCTGCACTGTCGGCGCTGGCAGCTTTATCTTCCTGCCCCGTCGACGCAGCCTCGGCGGCATGGCGAGCTCTCAAATCGTTCAAATAGCTATGTGCATGGCAGATGGGTGTTGCGACGTGAGGCGCGGTGCGATTGCGTTGCTGCGTCAGCGGTCCAGCCGCGCAATGTAGGGCTTACCGTTTCGCTGACTGAAGCACGCTGTCGTCGGCGCTCAACTTCTTGCCACTCTTCCTTACACATTGTTCCATGATGGTGACGCACATTGGCTGAAGAACACCAAGCAGGCACCCAGGTGTAAGGGGGGACGCAGTGTTAACGAAGCACGCGTCGTCATGCACGCATCGTTGCAGTGCATTGTCTGACAACTTACCAGAGTCTTTGGTTCGGCCTCCAGTGCAACTCTGAGCGCGCTGACTTGCCGTTCAATTGTTTGGACGCTGCGGTAGCCTCTCATGTTCCGTCGCAACCCGATGAGAAGCAACGGCTCTACCTTGTAGCTGTGTACCATTTGCGGCTCCATCTCTAAGATATGGCCGTCATCGTAGCCGTCATCCAAATCCTCGCCGTCCGCGTGGTGGGTGTCGTCATCGTCATCGTCATCGCCATCGCCATCGCCATCGTGCGGGTCTTGGTCCTGGTCCTCGTCCTGGTCTTGGTGTTGGTCCTGGTCCTCGGCCCGGTCCTGGTCTCCGTTTCCGAGCGAGTTCCCATCCAAGTCTCTGTCATCGTTGGGGCCGTCGGCGTCAGCGTCGTCGTTCCTGTCGGCGTCACGCTCCGCAGGTGCATCTTCTGTGTGCGCCACACCGCGCCCGTGGTCTTCGCCCGCTTCGCCGTCCTCTCTCTCCTCGTCTTTCTCTCCTCCCGCGCCTTCGTCCATGCCGCCGCCGCCGTCGCCGCCGCCATCCGCACCGCCTGCGGCCTGTTGTTCAGCTTCAAGGGCTTCTGCAGCAGATGTAGCCTCTGCCTCAGAGCGGGCTGTGCCTTGATCTGCTCCGGCGGCGCTCTCATCGCCCTCACCCTCTTGTGCAGCACGGGCGGGGTCGGCAGCACTGCCTGCGTCCGCAATGGGGGCGCTAGCGTCCTCGTCGGTAGCCTGCTGAGTTTCGTCAGCTTCGATCGGTCCTGGCGACGGGTCGTCCATGACGCCCTCCAACAGAGGATGGGTGTCGAGCCACTCGAAAACTTTCTTCGCGCTGGCGGTGTCCAGACCACTGCCGCACCGCGCCGCCACGGAGTACACGTCCGGCCCAAAATGCTCGGGGTCGTACACATCCAGCGACAGTACGTCGATTTTGAGGACGGAGGCATCAATCCCTGCCTGCAGCGCCGTCAGAAAACTGAGAATCACGTCCGTGTACTCGAAAGATTTGCCCGACCCGCCTTGTGGCTCGTCTTCCTCCTCAGTAGATTCCGACTCCTCGGTTTCTTCGTCCTCCTCCTCCTCCTCCTCTTCTTCTTCTTCTTCTCCCGCCGCCGCAGCAGCTGCCTTGGCGGCTTCCTTGGCCTGCCGCCGAGCCTCTTTGTCCTTTTCCCGCTGCTTTCTCTTGGCTTCACGAGCTTCTGCCTTTTGTTTCCGTTCGATTTGCTTGGCTTTCTTTGATCGTTCCGCTCGCAGTTCTGTCGCTACACCGCGAGCAAAGTTGACCATGTTGCGCTGCAGCGGGAACGCGTCCGCACTCACTGGGAACGAGCTGCTGTACTTTGAGAGTGCTGAGTTCTCACCGCGCCCCTTGCCGCCGCCTTCTACGTCCTCATCTTCGTCTTCGTCGTCTTCGTCGTCGTCGTCCGGGTCACGTCCCGCCGCGAGGACCGCGGCCTCGACCTCATCTTGGGGTTTGAAGACCAGCAGCCACGCTCGGCTCGCTGGATCGTCCTCCAGTTCCTCGGGCGGTGCAGCACCAGCGTCGGCACCGGTCTCTCCACCTTCGGCGGGATCCGGACCCGGGTCGCCTGGGTCGCCTGGGTCGCCAGGGTCGCCAGAGTCGCCAGGGTCGCCAGGGTCGCCAGGGTCGCCAGAGTCGCCTGGGTCGCCAGGGTCGCCTGCGTCACCTGGGTCACCAGGTTTCGAGGGCTTGCCGCTGCCGTCGTCCTCGGCAGGGCTGCCTTCGTCCCCAGGTGGTGGCTCTTCCGCGCGTCCTTCTGTTGTCGCGGCGGCTGCGACTTGCGTCTCTGGCGCAACCTTCGACTCCTTGGCCTTGGATCCCTTGCCCCCCATGTCGGCGCTAGCGCCGGACAGAGCCTGCGCCGGCGTCAGCTAGCTACCAACAGGCAACAGGAGACCGCCGTCTCCGTCAATGCTCGTGCAGCAGCATTACGGGCGTGCGTGTGCGGCTCGGAGAATCAGGTCACGCCTGCAACAGAGTGGCACCGCTGCATGGCGGGCTCGGGGCCGCACACCGCCCGCCCGCGCGGCGCGCCGCACACGCCGAACGCGGCGTGGTCGCTCCAGACACTTCCCTGCTGCGCGTGCCAGCGCCGCTGCAGTCTGGGACGCTAAGCTACAGACACAAAAAAAAAGAGTAGGTAAAAAGCAGCAACGAAGAAGCAAGAGGTGAAAACCAAGCCCCCAACCTATTGTTCCCGCCCCTGCACCACGCTACTAACCACGCCACGCCCACGTTCAACCTGCACCGAACACTGCGACCAACACTGCCACCAGGAGCAGCACACCTGTGGCTGCAGCAGTGATCGGGAGCACGGGCACGTAGTCACACACAACCAAAAACGACACGAACCAGTCACCGACAACAACACCAAGCGACGACCGACCGACAACAACAAGCAGACAAGCAGGAGGCGGACACACAGCAGCGAATGAACGAGCAACCACCACCACCACCACCACTACTACTACAACTACTATTACCTACTACAACATTCACCATCACAACCACCACCAACAGCAGCAAGACAACGACGGCGAACGAACGAACGAACGAACGAACGAACGAACGAACGAACGAACGAACGAACGAACGAACGAACGAACGAACGA
>ENA-OWNT01005721-OWNT01005721.1-seawater-metagenome-genome-assembly--contig:-NODE-5721-length-10116-cov-4.774480_pt1 | contig 10116 bp, 4 predicted proteins | sample MGYA00238136_ERZ651165 | MGnify/ENA primary metagenome ERZ651165 (study PRJEB26861, sample SAMN08777766) | seawater metagenome | isolation source: coastal seawater | place: USA: Florida | collected...
AGCGCGCGCCGGGCCACTCCGGGCTCGATCCGCAGCCGGGCTGGGATCGGCGGCGTGCATGGCGTGAGTCGCCGACGCCTCCCCATCGGCTCCATGGCCTCACGCAGGGTCCAGAGGCCACCGAGATCCTCGTCACCGCCAACGAGACGACGAACCCCACCGACGGACCCATCGTCGTAAACCTGGGCCTCTCGCGCGACCGCCGCGCGCGGATCGAGGAGCTGCTCACGCCACGACAGATCGGGCTCCCTCAGCTGCTCACGGTGCACCGGGACCGCACCTCCCGCTCCGCGCTGGCCATGCTGGAGGTGATCCGTCCCCACCTGCCCGCGAACCGGGCCGGGCACCTCCTGCGGCAGTGGGATGGGGTGTACGACCCGCGCCTGGAGGCTCCGGCGCTCTTCGAGCGGTTCCGCGCCACCTGGCTCCTGGAGGTGTACGGCGCGGTGTTCGACCGGGCGCGCAGCGTCTGCCCGATGCCCACCGAGGAGGTGATCGGCGAGGCGGAGCGCCCGGAGGATCTGCCCGTCCTGTGGTCCGAGTCGAACTCGGTCACCACGAACATCCCCGCCTTCGACCAGGCGCTGCTCGATCCCGAGAGTCAGGCGCTGCAGGGGCGGGACTGGCTCACGGTGCTCGAAGCAGCCATGGAGCGCTCCCTGCGCTCGCCGGCCCGCCGGTGGGGCGCCGCAAACCGGGCCCCCCAGACCTGGTTCGTGTTCGCGAGCGCGCCCCCCGCGCTCCGGCCCTACCTGAGCTGCCAGGTCCCGATCCCGGGCACGATGGACACGCCCGAGCAGGGCCGCATCCACCGCATCGCGGGGCACATCGCGACCGTCGCGCCGGTGTGGAGGATGGTGGCGGATCTGGGCGAGGACAGCCTGCGCACCGCCCTGTCCGGCGGCCCGTCGGATCGGTTCCTGTCGCTGGATCGCTGGCTGGAGCGGCGGCGCTTCGCGCGCTACGCGCTCAAGACGCTGGACTGGTAGTCAGCCCGCGCCCACCGGGCCGCGGAAGCGCAGGGTCACGCCCTTCACCTCGATCATGTCGCCCTCTTCGAGGCGCTTGCGGTCGATCTTGTCGCCGTTCACCTTCACGGGCGCCAGCGAGCTGCTCGCCACGATCGCCCAGCCGCCACCGTCCGGGGCGATCTGCGCGACGCGCTTGCTGAAGAGCGAGCTCCCCGGGAGCCGGATCTCGCAGTCGTCCGCGAAGCCCACGGTCTGCGTCGTGTCCGACATGGCGAACTCCTGGATCTCGCCGCCCGCCACGCGACACACCAGGTGCGCCCCCATGAGCGTGCGCTGCCGGTCCCGCAGCTCCGCGAGCTCCTGCGCGCTCAGTCGCACGGTGGACTCGTCCCCCATCGAGGGGCGGTTCCAGTCCGCCACCGTGGGCAGATCCATCGAGGCGCCCACGCCGATCTCGTCGTCGGAGAGCACCAGGGTGAACGGCCCGATCTGCACCCGATCTCCGGCCAGGAGCCGCGCTCGGAGGACCTCACGATCGTTCACCGTCATGCCGGACGCCGAGTTCGCGTCCTTGATGAAGACACCCCCCTCTTCGACCGTGAGGAGGGCGTGAGTGCGCGACACGATGGGATCGTCGAGCTGCAGGTCCGACGTGATCGAGCGGCCGACGGCGTACTCGCCGACCTCGAGCTCCAGGCTCCCGGCCTTCCGGCGTCCCTTGAACAACAACAGCTTCTGCATGGCCACGTACTCCGGGTCAGCGACGTTCCGCGGCGATCGCGTCGACCATCGAACGCCCGGCGAGCAGTCCGAGGCCCATGACGAGCCACTGGAGGTTCACGGTGATGGTCGTCGGAAACACCGAGGCGTCCGCGACAAAGAGGTTGGTGGTGCCGTGCACGCGGAACCGACCGTCGACCACGCCCTCCTGGGGGTCGTCGTTCATGGGCACGCCGCCCTGGGGGTGGCCCGACCCGATCTGCACGTCCTCGGGGAGCTTGATGCCCTCCTCGAGGCGGGCCAGGATCTCGCCGCGGCGGCCGCGGTGGTCCTGGGTGAACTGCATCTTGGGGCCGTCCTGCCGGTGCACCCCGCCGGGCCAGACCTCCGCGGCCCCCGCGTGCAGGAAGCTGTCGATCAGCAGCGCGAGGCTCCGGCGCATGGTGTCCATGGTGCCCGCGTGGACGTCGAAGTCGATGCGGCCCTTGCGGTCCACCCGGCCCGTGGACGGCGTGCCGATGGTGTTCACCGCGAAGCCCAGGTGCGGGAACGCGCCCATGAGCCGACGGTGGTCCGCGCCGAAGCCGGGCACGAGGCTGCTGAAGATGCCGGGGGAGACGTAGCCGTTCTCGAGGATGAAGCTGTCGTCCCCGGGCTTGGTCGCCACGAACCGCGTCTGGACACCCGCGAACCCGGGGACCGCCGGACGCTCGTCCCAGCGGGCGATCGCGGGAGCGCCGACGTTGAGCCCGAACCGGGAGCCGAGCAGCTTCTGCGTCGAGCACGGCAGCCGGGACAGCGAGGTGCCGGGACCCGCGCTGCGCAGCAGGAGGGCCGGCGATCCGGGCGTACCCGCCGCGACCAGCACGTGGTCGACCGGGATCTCCACGCCGGGCGCCCGCTCGAGCTCGATCGCCGTCACCCGGATCTGCTGGCTCGCGGGATCGAAGGCGGACACGAGCCGGTGCACCGCGGCGTTCGCCACCACCCGGGCACCCGCCTGCTCCGCGTCCCACAGGAAGGTGCGGTCCACGGTCATGTGGTGGCCGAAGCGGCAGCCGAAGTTGCAGAGCCCGCAGCCGACGCAGCGGTCGCCGCGCAGGTCCGTGTGCGGCGTCCCCTCATGCTGGGCGCGCCACGTGGCCAGGTCCGACAGCACCGGCGCCACCATGATGTCTTCGCCCAGCGCCTCCAGCCCCTGCTTCCACAGCGTCGGCGGCGACGTCGCCAGATCCGGATGGATCTCTCGGAAGCGCTGCCGTACCTCCACATCGTCCAGCGCCCGCTCGAGCGCGGCGCGATCGAAGCCCGCGCCCAGGCGCTGCCAGTGATCCAGGGTCGACGGACGGGGCCGGATCGTGACCCCTTCGTTGAGGATCGAGCCGCCGCCCACGGCCCGCGCGCGGAGCACCCGCACGTCCAGGTCCTTCGTGGGCGTCATGAGCCCGCCCTCGTAGAGCAGGGCCATGGCGGCCATGGTGTCCAGCGGGTACTCGTCCAGCGCGAAGCGCGGCCCGGCCTCGAACACCACCACATCGTGGTCGGCGGCCAACGCGCTCGCGGCGGCGGCGCCGGCGGGCCCGCTGCCGATGATCGCGACCCGGGGGCGCCCGTCGTTGCGGAACCAGCTCGGCGGCGGCGCGGCGAAGGCCGTGAGCTTCTCCTGGATCCGGCGGGTCGCCAGGCGGGTGCGGTCCGGCGTCGTCCAGGGCGCGGTCTCCGGCAGGGTCGGATCCGCGGCCAGCACGTCCTCCCGCTCCCACACCGGCACGTAGCCCGAGAGCGGGTCCGTCGCGGGGTTGCTCCAGTAGCAGACGCACAGCAGCTCACGCAGGGAGCGCGCCACGTCGAACCCGCTCGCCCCGAAGCCGGTGATGAGGGGCCCGCCGGCTTCGACGATGCGCTCCAGGAGCTGGCTCTTGCGATCGAAGAGACGCGCGAGGAAGGTGGCGCGCTGCTCGTCGTTCAGCTCGTGGGGATCTCGTCCCCAGAACCACCCCTTGCTCAGCGACCGCAGCCCCGTGAGCAGCAGGTGCAGCTCGGCGGCCTTCGCCTCATCGATGGCCAGGAGGAAGTCGTCGAGCCGGCCGATGGCGGTCTCGACGTGATCGAGGTCGTCGCCCGTGAGCCCGAGGATCGGCGGCATCAGGGATCGGATCATCCCCGCTTCGGCCTCGCTCAACGCGCCCCAGGTGCCCACGCTCACGCTCCACCTCCCGAGCCCGGAAACGGCAGGAACAGCCGGATCAGCCGGTCCGGGTCCACCGCGGGGGTCTCTGGCCCGAGCCCCGTGACCGGCGCGCCCGTCAGCTGGGCCAGCCGACAGCCTACCGCCGCCGCCAGGAAGCGCATGTCCACCGCCTCCAGCAGGGAGCGGGCCGATCCCAGGGCCGCCGCTGCCGCCTCGTGCTTGCCCCGGGCCACCGCGACCCCGCCCCGGAGGATCTTCGCCAGGGGCGCGGCCCAGGCCATCTTGTCCTTGTCGATGCGCGCCGCGATCTTCGCCGCCTCCGACAGCAGGCCGGCGGAGGTCGGGAGGACCTCGTCGCCCTGGGCCTGCAGCGAGGCGTCCCGATCCGTGCCCACGTCCGTCTCCGGATGAGGATGCAGCGCGGCGAGGATCGCGGCGCGTCCCTTCAGGAACAGGGCCTCGAGCTTGAGCTGCTGGATGTTGAGCAGCCCCGAGCGGCGCAAGGCCGGCCAGGCGTCCTCCATCCGGAGCCACGCCGAGCCCCCGTCGCCGACGTACAGGTCGATCGAGACCTGCGCGTAGAGCCCCTCGTAGTGCTGCAGCAGGTAGTCCGACGTGCTCAGCCACGGCGCCATGGCTTCCGCGTGAGCCCGCCGCGCCCCCTCGACGTCGTCCATGACGAGCCAGGCGAGGTTCAGGTTGCCGTTGCGGAAGCTCGTGGCGCTGAACCGGTCGCCGCGCTCCTCGGCGTCCCGGACGTACTCGGGCACCCGCCGCGCGAGCTCACCGAGATCGCCCATCATCTCGAGCACCAGGCAGAGGAAGTGTCGCGTCGTGGCCAGCTCCCAGGCGACGCCCGTGCATCGCTCCACCAACAGCTCCTCGGCCCGCTCCAGCTCCTGGCGGGCGTCCTTCCACTTCCCCTCTTCGTAGAACGCGACGCCGCGGGAGCTGCGCGCGAAGGCGACGCCCTCGGGGTGGCCCAGCCTCTCGGCGAGGGTCAGGGCGTCCTCGAGCAGGGTGTGGGCCCGCAGCTTCGCCCGCTTGCCGCCGCCCACCGCGGCGAGGTAGGCGCCCTCCATGGCGAGCGCGCGGGCCACCCGATGGGGCTCGCCCGCGTTCAGGGCCAGCAGCAGGGAGCGCGTCTGGAAGTCGGACCCGCGGATGGGATCGGCCATCGCCAGGCCGGCCGCGACGGACCAGCACAGATCGATGGCGAAGCGGTCCCGGGCGGGCAGGTTCGCCTCCTCCGTCTCCGTCCAGGACAGCCCGCGCAGGCGCAGCCGGGCCCGCCGGGCGAGCAGCGCCGCCAGCGCGGCCCGCGGTCCGTCGGGGAGCTTCATCCCCACCTCGGCGAGGACGAGCCGCAGCGCCGCGATCCCGTCGTCGAAGTGGCCGGCGCGCAGCAGGTGCTCGGCCACCAGCCGTCGGTACTCCAGCGCCTCCTGACCCGCGGTGGCGGCGGCCGCGTCGCGCCAGGCGTCGGCGGCCTCGGCGCTGCGGCCGGCGTTGGCGAGGGCGCGGGCCAGCCGCTCCGAGAGCCTCCGCCGGTCCGCCGGCTCCTCGGGTGGCTTGAGCCGCATGGCGAGTCGGTACAGCATCGCCGCGCGGTCGAACGCCAGGGCCTCAGCGGCCTGGTCGGCGGCCTGCTCGGCGTACTCCCCGCCCTTCTCGAGGTGGCCGGCCCCGCAGAAGTGCTCGGTCAGCGCCTCGGGATCCGCCTGCCGGGATCCCTCGAGCGCGAGCGCCAGCCGCAGGTGCCGATCACGCAGCTGGTAGTTGGGCAACCCCGCCAGGACGGCCTCACGGATCCGGTCGTGGTAGGGCTCGATGGCGGAGTCCTCGCCCGCGCCCCGCCCCCGCACGAGGTTGGCCTGCCGCAGCGCGATGACGGCCTCCGTCTCCCCTCCGGCCAGGTCCGCCGCGCGGCGCGCGACCCCCCGAGGCAGCGGACGCCCCGCCACGGCGATCGTCTCCAGGACCCGGCGCGCGTCGTCGGGCAGCCGATCCAGCCGCTCCCGGAGCACCTCCTCGAGCCGCAGCCGCACGCCCTCGGCCACCGACTCGGTGCCCCACTGGCCGGGGACCTCCAGCGCGGCCGTGTCCGCCTCGCGACCGAGCCAGCCCGAGTCCGAGTCCCCGCTGTCCACCGCGACGCCGTCCTCCTTGTCGAGGACGTACCGCGCGAGCTCCTGCACGAAGAACGGGCTGCCTCGGGACTCGGCGGCCACCGCGCGCACCCGGGTGTGCGCCTCGTCCCCCACGAGCTCGCCGGCGAGCCGGATCGCCTCGTCGGCGCTCAGGGGCTCGAGCTCGAGATCCAGGACCTCTCCCACGTCCCGGGCCCGCACGAGCGCCCGGCTGTCAGCGGCCGTCGCGAGCCCCTGGGCCTGGCGGAACGCGGCGAGGTGGCCCGCCCCCCGCTCCTCGCTCCGGTAGCTGACGAGCAGCATCAACGCGGGCGCCCGGGGAGGCCGCGTCAGCGCGAGCAGCAGCTGCACGGAGTCCAGGTCGCCCCACTGGAGGTCGTCGATGATGAGGACGAGGGGGTGGCGGTCGGCGATGCGGCTGAGGAACTCCCGCAGCGCGTCGAACGCTCGCTGGCGGAGCTGCTGGGGGTCCGGCCCGTCCACCTGTCGCCCGGGAGCCAGCGCGATGGCCTCGACCTGCTTGAGGACCGGGAACACGCGCGCGAGGGCGTGCACATCGCGGGGCAGCAAGGCATCGACCCGCGCGGGGGACAGGGACCGCAGGAAGCGCGACAGGGAGTCGATCACCGAGTCGATCGCCTTGTAGGGCATCGACTCCCGCTCGTAGCAGCGCCCGCTCAGGACGACGGCGCGCGCCCGCCCCACCACGTCCTCCGCGAACCGCCGCAGCAGCGCCGACTTGCCCATCCCCGAGTCGCCGTGCAGGTGGACCGTAATGCCGTGGCCGGCCGCGGCGGTGTCGAACGCGCCCGCGAGCCAGCCCAGCTCCTTGCCCCGCCCGACGAAGACGGGCCCGCCGCGGGTCCCCGCGCGCTCCGCCTGGGCGAGCCCCCTTGGCTTCGTCACGCTGCCCAGGCGGGCGCGCAGGTCCGCTCCCGTGGGCCGATCGGCCGGGCGGAGGCGCAGCAGCTCCGAGGCCAGCGCGTCCAGATCCGGAGGCACGCCGGGGGTCACCCGCGAGGGCGGCGGCGGCTCGGACAGCTGCTTGGCGCGCACGACCTCCTCGAAGTTGCCGCGGAACGGCCGCACGCCCGTGAGCGCCTCGTAGAGCATCACGCCGACCGAGTACCAGTCGGACGCCTCGGTGAGGGTGCGCGCGGAGGCCTGCTCGGGGCTCATGTACGCGCCGGTGCCCGCGACGTAGCGCTCCACGGAGGCCTCGGTGGGGGCCATCATCGTCACGAGCCCCAGATCGAGCAGCACGAGGCGCCCCTCGGGGGTGACGAGGACGTTGGACGGCTTGATGTCCCGGTGCAGGAGGCCGAGGCCGTGCAGGGCCGCGACGCCGTCGCACAGCTGCTGCACCGCGTGCCGCAGGCGCTTGTGGTCCACCTCCATGCCGTCGGGGTTGCCGAGGCGCACCTTCTTGCCGAAGGACCGCGGGTGCGTGGTGTCGGCCGAAGCGCGGCGGAACTCCGCGGGATCCGGGGTGGGGTCCTCGGGCCGCACCGGGCGGGGGACGGCGGTGAGCAGCGGCTCGGACGGCACCTCCTGCAGCCCCGCGAGGATCACCGAGCTGTCGATCTGGTCGGGGTGCCCGGTGACCGTGTCGGCGCCGGGCCAGGTGGCGTGCCCCACCCAGCGCAGGAAGTCGACGCCCTCCACGAGCTCCATCGTGAAGAACCAGACGTCGCCCTCGGCGACCAGCTCGTACAGCGAGACGAGGTTGGTGTGCGAGACGTCGGCGATGGCGCGGAACTCGCGCTTGAACCGCAGGAGCGCGCCGGGATCGACCTTGCGGAGGGTCTTCAGCGCGACGGCCATGCGCCGCTGCGTGTCCCACGCCTCGTAGACCACGCCCATCCCGCCCACGCCGAGCGTGCGCCGGATCCGATACCGGTCGGTTCCTTGAAACTTGCGGCCGATTCTGTCAGACAAGGGCCGCCCTCCCACCCGAGGCGAGGCGCCACTGTAGCGCCTGCGTCCTTCGCGCGCGCTGCGCGCCTCCCGGAGTCTTCATGTCCCTGCTCCCCGGGCCGGCTCGGCCTGCCCTCCTCGCCCTGACGATCCTGGCCCTCGCGGCCTGCGGCGATCCGGCCCCTCCCGCCGCCGAAGCGCCCGCGGCCCCCGAAGCGGCGGCCCCCGAAGGCCCTGCGGGCCCGCTCGTCATCTACTCCGGCCGCGACGAGATGTTCGTGGCCCCGCTCCTGCAGCTCGTGAAGGAGCAGCTTCCCGGCGTCGAGGTCACGATCGACTATGGCAAGGACCCGCTCTACCTGGACCGCCTGACGGCCGAGAAGGACGCGCCCCGGGCCGATCTCTTCCTCACGAAGGGCTCCACCACCGTCGAAGCTGCGGCCGCCCAGGGGCTGCTCGCCCCGCTGCCGACAGACCTGCTGGACGCCGTCCCCGAGCGGTTCCGGGGCACGGGCTCGCAGTGGGTCGCGCTCAGCGCCCGGGCCCGCGTGCTGGTGGTCCGCAAGGACCTGGCCGCGCCGCCGGCCTCCATCCTGGACCTCGCCGATCCGGCGTGGACCGGCCGCATCGCCCGCACCGTGGCCACGAACTCCAGCTTCGTGGGGGGCGTCGCCTCCGCCATCGCGGACAAGGGCGCCGAGGCCGCCGACGCCTGGCTCCGCGGACTCGACGCGAACACGGCGGACGCGGGCGTCTTCCCCAAGCACACGCCCGCCGTCGCCGCCGTCGCCGCCGGCAAGCACGACGTCGCCCTCGTGAACCACTACTACTTCTATCGGAACGTCTTCGGCTCCAAGCAGGACGCCCTCACGGCCGAGGACGCGGCGGCGAAGCTCGAGGCGGCGCCCATCCGCATCGTCTACCCCGACGCCGACGGCACGGGCGTGATGTGGAACGTCACCGGCGGCGCCATCGTCCAGGGCGCGCCCAACGCCGCCGCCGCGCAGGCGGTGCTCGAGCTGCTGCTCAGCCCCGAGGGGCAGAAGGCGTACGCCTGGAGCAACCGCGAGTACCCCGTGGTCGACGGCGTCCCGGCGCCTCCCGGGGTCGACGCGCCCGACGCCTTCAGCTGGTCGAAGACCACGCTCCCCCAGCTCGCCGAGCAGGCCGGTCCGGCCACCACCCTGATCCAGACGATCGGGCTGCGCTGAGGTGATCGCGCTGCGCCGCCTGCCGATCCTCGCCGCGGCTCTTGCGGTGGTGGGCGTGGTGCTGGCGCCGGCCGGCGCGGTCCTGCTGCGCGCCGCGCGCAACGACTCCGCGGTCTGGTCGCGGCTCCTGGACGTGCGCCTCGCGGAGCTCCTCGGGACCACGATCGGACTCGCCGCGGGGGCGGCGCTGGTGGCCGGGGTGCTCGGCGTCGCGGGCGCCTGGCTGACGACGCGGTGGCGCTTCCCCGGACGCGGGCTCGCGGTCGCCCTGCTGGCCTCTCCGCTGGCGGTCCCGCCCTACGTCACCTCGCTCCTCTGGCTGGAGACGACGACGGGCGAGGGCCCCCTCGCGCCCTGGCTCGACGACGTCCTCTTCGGGCGCCTGGCGACGGGTGCGCTCCTCATCGGGCTGTGCACGTCGCCCCTCGTGTTCCTGGTGGTGCGCGCGGCCATCGCCCGCCTCGACTCCACGCTGGAGGACGCGGCGGCCAACCTCGGCCACGGCCCCGCCACGCGGATCCGCACCCTGGTCCTCCCCCTGCTCCGCCCGGCGCTCGTGGCCGGCCTGTGCCTCGTCGTGCTGTACGCCCTGGCGGACTTCGGCGCCGTCAGCGTCCTGGGACTGCAGACCGTCACCCGGGCGATCTTCTTCGAGCAGCTGAACCCGGATCGGGCCGCCGCCTGGGCCGGGACCGCGGCGCTCGCGACGATCCTGCTGGCGGTGGCGCTCCCTCCGTTCCTGGCCGAGCGCGCCGCCCGGGGCCGTGCCCGCTACGCCACTGCGACCGGGGCGCGCCGGATCCGCGCGGTGCCGCGCCTCGGGACGGGCGGCCAGCTCCTGGGGTGGCTGCTGGTCCTCGTCGTCGCCGGCCCGACGACCCTGCTCGTCGTGGGCCGCGCGGCCTGGCTCGTGGTGGGGATGGAGCCGGGCGAGGCGCTCTGGGGACGCGCCGGGG
>ENA-OWNT01005722-OWNT01005722.1-seawater-metagenome-genome-assembly--contig:-NODE-5722-length-10114-cov-3.300787_pt1 | contig 10114 bp, 6 predicted proteins | sample MGYA00238136_ERZ651165 | MGnify/ENA primary metagenome ERZ651165 (study PRJEB26861, sample SAMN08777766) | seawater metagenome | isolation source: coastal seawater | place: USA: Florida | collected...
CGGCCAACACACCGTCGCGGACGGCCACGCCGGCGAGGGCGTTGGTGAAGGACTTGGTGGCGGACCAGGCGAGGTGCTTGGTGTCTCGGTCGTAGCCGTGGTCGTACCGCTCCCACAGCACCTGGCCCTGGTAGACGATGACGACGCCATCGGTGCGGGTGCCGCGGCGTTCCTTGTCGTTCCAGTCGAGGTCGGCGGGGAAGAGGAAGCCGGCGAGCTCGGTGGCCACGGCCGAGGTGGCCACCTGGCCGGCGGCGGGGTGGTCGGCCCAGTCGCTGCCCGGGAAGGTGCCGCCCTCGCAGGCGTCGGGGGCGACGACCTCGGTGGGCTCGTCGACCCGGAGGAGGTCGGGGGGGGCGGGGTCGTAGGCGAAGGCGAGCGGGATCAGGAAGAGCAAAGGTCCTCCAGGCCTTCCCGCAGGGCCACCCGCTCGGCGCCGGGCAGGGGGCTGGGGCTGGCCAGCACGGTGTGCGGGTCGCCGGGCTGGGGGGGCAGGACATCGAGCTCGGCCTGGCGGCCCGTGACCTGCTGCAGGAGGTCGATCAGCTCCCGCAGGGAGGTGGAGTGGCCTGTCGCTCCGTGGCGGACGGCGGGCCGACGGCGGGCGGCCTCGGCGGCGCCCTGCTGGAGCTCCCGCACGGCATCGTCGACGTGGAGGTAGTCGCGGCGGGAGGTGCCGTCGCCGAACAGGCTGAGGGGCCGGCCCCGGCCGAGCCCGTCGAGGAAGTGGCCGATGACCTGGTCGGTGCCGGCGTGGGGGCCGTAGACGTTGGACAAGCGCACGACCGCGCAGCGGGCGCTGGAGGTGGCGGCAAAGGCGCTCATCAGCCCCTCGGCGGCGAGCTTGGACGCGCCATAGGGAGAGGTGGGAAGGCGAGCCTGGTCGAGCCCGGCCCGCGCCTTGGGATGCCGCGAGGTGTCGCCGAAGACCGCCAGGGAGGATGCGAGCACGACCTTGCGGACGCCGGCCCGCTCTGCGGCGTCGAGGAGGAGCGCGGTGCCCCGGGCGTTGACGTCGATCACGTCCGCCGCGGCCTCCACGGAGGCTCGGACCCCCGTGCGCGCGGCGAGGTGGAAGATGGTGCGCACCCCGGCCACGGCCTGCTCGACCAGCTGCGGGTCGCGGACGTCGCCCAGGTAGGACGCCACCTCGACATGGGGAGGGCGGAGGTCGAGCACCCGCACGTCGGCGCCGGACGAGAGCAGGCGGGCCACCAGGCGTCGCCCGACGAAGCCGGCGCCGCCGGTCACCAGGACCGGGCCGGTGCTCACACCGCCTCCACGCGCTGGATCTCTCCGGGAAATGCCTGCCTCAGGGTGGCCTCCACGCCGTGGTGGAGCGTAGCCGACGACGCTGGGCAGCCCGCGCAGGCGCCGTGCATCTTCACGCGGACCACACCGTCGGTCACCCCGAGAAGCTCGATGTCTCCGCCGTCCTTGTGCACCCCGGGCAGCACCCGAGCCTCCAGCACCCGCAGCACCTTCTGCGCCAGCGGATCGTGCAGCTGGGCGACCGCGTCGGCCTTCAGTGGCCGCCCGCAGAACAGGAAGTAGGTGCGCAGCACGCGATCGACGCCCTGGTCGATGGTGGGCCAGGGGGTGTCGGGCACGCGGTTGATCGTGACCGTGTTCTCGCGGAACAGGACGGAGGCCACGCCCTCGAGCTCCAACAGCGAGGCGGCCAAGGCGGGCTTGCCCGGGTCGTCGGGCTGGAAGAAGAGCGTGTCGCCCCGGACGAGCGGGCGATCGCAGAGGAAGAGCCGGCCATCGGGGTTGGGGGTCTCGCGGCTGCGGAGCTCGAGGTGGAGGGACACCGCCCAGCGCTCGTCGCGGTAGTCGAGGAGCAGCCCGCGGAGGAGCTCGGTGTCGGCGTCGTTGGCCGTGACGGGGAGGCCTTCGAGCTCGGGGGGGGGGGGGCCCTGCAGCTCGCCCTCGTCGACGTGGAGCATGTGGCCTTGCCCAGAGGGAGAGGTGGCCAGGTGCAGGCCGTGTCCTTCGGGCATCTCTTCGAGCCGGGCCAGGGCGCCCGGGGTGAGCTGGAGGGGTTCGTCGGGGTCGCGGACCTCCAGCGGTCGCTGCAGTCCCAAGGCCGAGCGCAACGTGTCCATCAGCCCCATGGGTGCCTCCCGTCTCGGCCTGATACCTCTTGCAGGCCGCTAGGATCAACTCGGAGGAGCCGATGACTCGTGTGTTGTTCGTGTGCTTGGGGAACATCTGCCGGAGCCCCATGGCCCACGGGATCTTCCAGGCTGCCGTGGCCGCCCGGGGGCTGGCCGACCAGTTCGAGGTCGACTCTGCCGGCACCGCCGCCTACCACACCGGCGAGCCACCCGACCCTCGCACCCTGGCCGTGCTGCGGGACCACGACGTGCCGCTCGCGACCTTCGCCCGCCAGGTGACCGACGAGGACTTCGAGGCCTTCGACCTGATCCTCGCCATGGACCGGTCCAACCACCGCAACCTGCTCTCCCGGTGTCCCCAGCGGCATCAGCACAAGGTGCGGATGATGCTGGAGCCCACCGGAGGGGGGGAGGTGGGCGACCCCTACTACGGTGGTGGAGAAGGCTTCCAGGTGAACTATCGCGAGATCACCGAGGCCAGCGAGGCCTGGCTCGACCAGCTGACATGAGGCTGCCCACCTGGGCCGAGCCGCTCCTCGCGGAGGCAGGGATCGGTCCAGTGTCGGGAGCGGAACGGCTCGGTGGTGGCGACGTGGGGGAGGTCTTCCGCATCCGTGGCGGCGGGAGCGATCTCGTGCTGAAGGGGCTGGCCCGCGGCGCCCCCGGAGCGATGTTCCTGCGCGAGGCCGCAGGCTTGCGCGCGCTCGCTGCGGCCGGGGTTCGGGTGCCGAAGGTGCTGGCCTCTGGGCCCGAGGGGCTGCTGATGACCTACCTGGCCCCAGGGGCCTCCGACCCCGAGGCGCTGGGACGGATGGTGGCCCACCTCCACGCCCATCGTCCGACCCCAGAGCGGTATGGCTGGCCGACCTCCACCTTCCTCGGTCCGGTCGAGCTTCCTCGGGCCGAGGGCTCGTGGCCCTCGGTGTTTCGCGAGGGGCGGCTCGGTCCGCTTCTCCGGGCCACCTGGGGGGCTCTGGGCGACCGTGGGCCGCGGATCGAGGCCTGGGCGAGCACGGTGGAGCTACCGCAGGAGGGCGCGGCCTTGCTGCACGGAGACCTCTGGTCGGGCAATGCCCTGGCCACCGTCGAGGGTCCGGCCCTCATCGACCCTGGCGTCTACTGGGGCGAGCGCGCCGTCGACCTGTCGATGATGGAGCTGTTCGGGGGCTTCGGTGGCCGGTGTCGGGCAGCCTACGAAGAAGCACTCCCGGTGCCCGCGCCCGTTCGTGCCGTGATTCCCGGGTACCAACTCATCTACGTTCTCGTGCACGTGCACCTCTTCGGGGCCGGCTATCTCTCGGCGGTGGACCGATGCCTGGAAGCCCTTCACGCGTGATGTCACACCCGGGATGCTTGCTTGGTACGTCGATATCGCGGGGTAATGTTTGGCTGTAACGGCGGTGGAACCTGGGCATGGCTTGCGGTTCTGTCGCGCTCTCCACTACGGTCGGCACGTTCGAGTCCTGTAATTCGCGTGGTGAGGGGGCCAGATGTCGGCCTGGGTTGGTTGGCGCTCCGTCGGGGGCCTGGGGTGCTTGGTGCTGGCGGCGTGTGCGCCCGCGGGGAACCCGGCAGGGAGGGCAGCCGCCGATCGGCTCCCGGACGTGCCCGAGGGATACGCCACGGTCGACGAAGCAGCCCAGGCGGCACGGCTCCGCGTCCATGATGTCGGTGGGCAGCCCACGCTCTTCGTCGGGCGGATGACGGCCGAGGTCACCGGCGACTACCTCGCCCTTCGCGACGACGACGGCCCCTTCGCGACGGTGGGCCTCGTGGCCCTCGGGCGGGAGCAGGGCCGTACCGCTGTCATGGCGTCCGAGGCGGTGGTCGAGGGGCCGCAGGTTCGGTTCGATCGGGGCGACGTGCTCGAGTGGTATCACCACCGAGAAGAAGGGCTCCAGCAGGGCTTCTCGGTGCGGGCTCGCCCAGAGGGTGACGGCCCGGTGGCGCTCGAGGTCGCCATCGACGGGCTGCGTTCCGCGGCGGTCGCCCTGGGGCCCGCGGGGGAGCGGGCGTTGTTCCGCGACGCCATGGGGGTGGCCCGGCTCGCCGTGTCGGGGGTGTACGCGGAGGACGCCACGGGTCGCCCGCTCGCCGCGGAGCTCGATGCCGACTGCGAGGTCGGCTGCCGTGTCGTGCTGCGTGTCGACGACACCGACGCCCTCTACCCGCTGATGGTGGACCCGCTCTACACCAGCCCCAGCACGGTCATCGACGGCGACAGCCAGGCCGGCGCGAGCAGCGGCTTCGGAAAGGCCGTGTCGGCCGACGGCGACCGGGTGGTCATCGGGGCGCCCGGCGTCAGCCTCAGCCAGGGTGTGGTCGTGGTGCTCGAGCGCAACGCCGGCGGCGTGGGGCTGTGGGGGGTCGAGGACACCATCGTCGGCTCGGGCCTCACCGGCTTCGGGTCCGCCGTCGCCATCGACCTGCCCTGGCTCGTGGTCGGGGCCGAGGGCTCCACCGAGGCGCGGGTCTACCACTTCGAGGCCGGCAACTGGGTGCAAGACCCCATCACCGGTGTGCTGGCGCCGTCCAGCAGTCAGCTGTCCTTCGGGGCCTCCGTCGGCATCTACGGCAACCTCGTCACCGTCGGAGGGGCCTCCGGCCCGGTCGACGTGTTCCTGGCGGAGTCGGGCCAGCACCTGGTGGCCTTCGGGAGTCAGTCGCTGGGCTACGACATCGACTGGCCCCTCGCCGCCCAGCGCCAGGGCGGGTCCGTCAGCCTCTACGTCGCGCCCGACGATCTGGCCCACACCTTCTCCGCCCAGGCCGGCGAAGGCGTCGTGGTCGACGACGGGCGGGTGGCATGGGGAGAGCCCGACCACGACCGCGTCCAGGTCGCCACGATGGAGCGGCTGTCCGACGGGAGCTACGCCGTGGCCTCCTTGGTCGAGGTCCCCCGACCCGCCGCCTTCCCCGATGCGGAGGGCTTCGGCGCCTCGGTCGACCTGCTCGGCCAGACGCTGGTGGTCTCCGACCGTGGCCCCGGCACGGCCCACGTGCACCTGTTCGACCTCGACGGCACCTGGGCTCACCGGGAGTCCTTCCCAGCCGGGCCGGTGGGCGACGATGTCGCGGTGGCCCTCAGCGCGCGCACCCTGGCCATCGGGCAGCCCGCCGACGGGGTCGCTGGCACTGCCCAGGTGCTGGAGCGGAACGCCGACTACCTGGTCGCCGGGCTCATCAACGAGGGTGACGTCAACGCCCGCACGGGGGAGGCCGTCGCCATCGACGACCCCTACGCCGTGGTCGGTCTCCCCACCTACGCCCCCGGCTACGCCGTCACCGGTGCTGTGCGCGTCTACGAGCACGAGGCGGGGGGCTGGACGCTCCACCAGAGCCTTCAGGGCTCGGAAGACGGCAGCGAGTTCGGCGCGGCCCTCGCGCTCCACAACGAAGTGCTGGTCGTGGGCGAGCCCGGCAGCAACCGCGCCCAGATCTATGGGCTGGAGGAGGGGCGGTTCGAGCCCAAGCACGAGCTGTCGGGCCCCGGCGGAGCGTACGGCAGCGCCGTGGCCGTGGAGAACGACCTCGTGGCCGTGTCTGCGCCGCGGGCGTCGGGTCAGCTGGGGAACGTCGAGGTGTCGAAGATCGACCCCGGGACCTTCGCGCCCATCTTCACGACGAGCATCGTGGGTACGGTGGCGAGCGGGCGCATCGGGGAGTCCCTCGACATCGACAACGCTCGTCTCGCCTACGGGTCACCCAGCGTCGACGGCGCGGAAGGCACGGCGGCGGTGCGGGCCATCGAGGTCTCCATCGCCGGTCTGACCATGGGCCCGGAGTACGCGGCGGAGCAGTCCAATCAGGCCGACTGGCGCTGTGGCACCGACGTCGCCCTCGAAGGGGACTGGCTCCTGGTGGGCTGCCCCTCGCGGAACGCGGGCGCAGGCCGGGTCCAGGTGTACACCACCGACGGCACCAGCTGGGCCTGGGTGCAAGACCTCCAGACGGGCACGGCGGGGGCGAACCAGTTCGGCTTCAGCGTGGCCATGGACGGAGCGCTCGCCGCGGTGGGGGCGCCGCTGCGCGATGGCGTGCGCCTGTACGGGCGCAACGTCGCGGGCGACGAGTGGGGCGAGATCGGGGCCCTCACGGTCGAGGGGTCGACGGGCACCGAGTTCGGCCACGCCGTGGCTCTCGAGAACGAGCACCTGGTGGTCGGGGTCCCCGGCGCCATCTCCGATGTCGGGGAGGTGCACTTCTTCGAGCTCGATGCGGATCTTCCGCCCACGGCCCGCGACGACGAGCTGACGGTCGACGAGGACGTCGGAGGCACCCTCGACGTGCTGGCCAACGACTTCGACGGCGATGGCGTCGACCTCACCATCGAGCTCGTCGACGTCGCTGCCCTCGGCAGCGCCACCCTCAATGGCTCCAGCGATGCCATCGTCTACAGCCCCTTCGGGGATGCCTCCGGCACCGACACCGTGACGTACCAGGCGGTGGACAGCGACGGGCTCCGGAGCGAGCTGGCGACCGTCACCATCCACATCCAGCCCGTCAACGATGCCCCCACCGTGCCGGTGCTCCCGGTGTACTCGGTGTTCGAAGACGCCCTCACGCAGGTCAACGCGGCCGAAGGGCTCCTGAGCTGGGTGGAGGACATCGACTCGGCTCCGGCGGAGCTGCAGGTCGACACGACCGGCGCCCTCACCACCGCGCAGTCCGGCACGCTGACCGTGGCCGCCGACGGGTCCTTCACCTACCTGCCCGCGCAGGACTTCGTCGGCATCGACACCGTCGCCGTCACGCTCAGCGACGGGCAGGCCGTGACCGACCCCGACCCGGTGATCGTGACCTTCGACGTGGTGGAGTCGGCCGAGCCGCCGGTCCTCGTGGCCCGCCTCTTCACGGTCGAGGGCGACGTGCTGCGGGTGCCGGCCCCCGGGCTTCTGGAGGGCGGCCGTGCTCCGCAGGGGCCTCGCCAGTGGCAGATCACGCCGAACAGCAAGAACGAGGGGGAGCTCACCATCGACGCCAGCGGCGCGATGACCTACACCCGCGGCAGTCCGCTGTCGGGGGCCGACAGCTTCGACGTGGTGCTCTCCGTGGCAGGGCTGCCCAGTGAGCCGGTGCAGGTGAGCTTCAGCCTGGCCGAGAACCTGCTCCCGCCCGTGGGGGTTCCCGATGCCTACGGCGTCGCTCTCGGCGACGTGCTCGACGTGGACTACGGCTCGCTGAACGCCGCCGTGGGGGTGCTCCGGAACGACGAGAGCATGCCGGGGGCTCCGGTCAGCCAGGCGGTGCCCGTGGGGGCGCTCCCGGCCGGGGTGGAACTCGCCACCAACGGCGGCCTTCGCTACGCGACGTCGACGGCGGGCACCGTGAGCTTCGAGTACGTGGCCCAGTCGAGCGGCGGCGACTCGCAGCCCACCGAGGTGACCATCGAGGTGTTGCCCACCGCTGCAGGGGGGCCTGTCGCGTCCGACGACAGCTACGACACGGGCGCTCGCCAGCTAACGGTCTCGGCCGCCGATGGGCTGCTGGCCAACGACGCTGGTCAGGGCGCCCTCGTAGCGCTGCTCGCCGGCCCCACCGAGGGCCTCGATCTGCAGCTCCAGGCCGACGGGAGCTTCGTCGCGGTGGCCCGCACCATGCCCGGCGTGGGGCGCTTCACCTACCGCGTGTCCGACGGGTCCTTCGTGAGCGAGCCCGCCACGGTCACCATCGACTTCGACGACGGCAGCGGGTCCACCGGCACCGGCCCTACCGGCACACGACCCACCGACGACCTCCCCTGCACGACGGCCTACTACATCGACGCCGACGGCGATGGGCACGGCGATGAGCGGCTGGAGGCAGTGCTCGCCTGTGCAGCGGGTCCGGGTCTGGCGGACACGGCCGGCGACTGCGACGACGCGGACGCTGGCGTGCATCCCGGCGCCCCCGAGATCGGCGGGGATGGGGTCGACCAGGACTGCGACGGGCGCGATGCCGCCTTGGCTCCGTCGGGGGCCTGTCAGAGCGCGCCGGCGCTGCCGTGGCCGCTGCTGTGGATGCCGCTCGTCTTCCTGGTCCGGCGGCGGCAGGGGGGTGCGGCATGAGCGGGATCTTCGCCCTCGGCCTACTCCTCACGGCCCCCGCCGAAGCCGCGGTGTGCGCCGACGACACGGTCGGGGAGCTCGAGGCCACCATGACCGACGTGCTCGAGGCCCACAAGCTGGTCGACGAGCTGGCCTTCGAGCGTGCCGGCAAGCTGATGGACGCCGCGCTCACCTGCCTCGACACGCCGCCGGGGGCCGGAGCCCTCGCCCGCGTGCACCACGTGATGGCCCTCCGTTCCTTCGTCAACGGGCAGACCCGCGCCACCAAGCGGGCCCTGGCCGCCCTGCGCCTGGTCGACCCCGGCTGGTCGCCGCCGTTTCCCCAGGGGCATCCGTTCACCGACCTGTGGTTCACCTCCACCGACCCCGGGCCTGTCGAGTCGGTGGGCTCCATCGCGCCGCGGGCCTGGGTCATCGATGCCATCGCCCGCGACGAAGTGCCCATCGAGCGGGCCTTCCTCCTGCAGGTCCGTGACGACGACGGCAGCATCCGGCTCACCCGGTACCTCTTCGACGCTGCCGACCTCCCCGATCTGGGCCAGGACCGAGAGGTGGACCGCAACGCCACCCCGTGGACCGTGTCGGTGCAGCTGCGAGGCTGGGGTCGGCGCCGTGGTCAACGGCAGCAGGCCGAAGCGGCGGGCTTGGCGGAGCAGCAGGCGTCGGGGCTCTCCGCAGGGGGCGGGGTCGTGGCGCGGGTCACGCCCACCGCGGTCTTCGGAGGGGAGGTGGCCCTCGGCGCCTCCCAAGGCGACGACGTGATCGGCGGCGGCGGCACCGGTGTGGAGGGCCGCCTGGTCGGCCTCCTCGGGAGCGGGCTCACCACCGTGGGCTCGGGCACGCTGTTCGCGGCCGGTCGACTGGGCATCGTCACCGACACGGCCCGTGCCTGGCCTGGATCGGCCACCCAGGTCGCCCCTGGGGCGTGGCAGCTGGTGGGCCCCTCCCTCGGTGCCGAGGTCGGGATCCGCGGGCGGGAGGCCCAGGCCACCCTGACCCTCGATGGCGCCCTGGCCGGCGCGGCCGTGCCCTGGCTGGTCGACCTGCGGCTCGACGGCACCCACCTGCTCAACGAGACGGTGGGCCTGTGCGGCGGGCTCGGGGTCCGCTCCATGAGCCAGCCGCTCCTGGATGGCGAGACCGTGGCCGGTAAGGCCGGCAGCACCGACCTGCGCCTGTCCTTCGGCGTCGATCTGGTGTTCTAGCGGCCGCCGCGCTTGAGCCGGGCGGCGACGCGCCGATGCTGCCTGGCCTTGTACAGATCGTGGGCGTTCTCCCCCTGCTCGTTCTGGCTGGCGGTGCGCTCGTCGAGGATCTGGAACTCGACCATCACGAACACCACCCGGCCGAGCTCGAAGCCGAAGGTGCCGGGCACCGACGCGGGGATGCGCACGGGGTAGTCGACGATCCAGTTGATGGTGCGGTAGCTGCGGCCAGAGAACTCGTTCTTCGGGCCTTGCTCGTCTTCTACGTCGAGCTGCTGGAAGGCCTCGCGGTCGGCCTCGGGCAGCGCGGCGAGCAGATCCGTCAACGGCAGCAGGTTGTTGTGGGACTGGTTGGGAATGACGTAGTTGAACGGGAAGACGTGGCGGGTGATCCAGGCCAGCGCCGGGATGAGATCGTCTTCGGTCTCCACCACGATGCGGTAGCGCAGCTTGTCGAAGATGGTGGCAGCCACGGCCTCGCGCTTGGCGAGCAGCTTGGTGATCACCGACGAGCGGCTCTTGCGGCTGCCGTAGAAGGCCAGCACCTTCAGCCCCTCTTCCTGCATCGCCCGGGCCGACGCCAGGATCTGCCGATGGGCGAGCTCGAGCAGCGCCTCCTCGGAGATGGCCGTCTTGAACTTCAGGTCGGCGGCCTCCATGTGGTGGATGACGTGCATCAGCTTTAGGATGACGCAGGACAGGATCTGGGTGCGGCGGAAGCCGCCGTACTGCGAGGCCCACA
>ENA-OWNT01005723-OWNT01005723.1-seawater-metagenome-genome-assembly--contig:-NODE-5723-length-10112-cov-3.942402_pt1 | contig 10112 bp, 12 predicted proteins | sample MGYA00238136_ERZ651165 | MGnify/ENA primary metagenome ERZ651165 (study PRJEB26861, sample SAMN08777766) | seawater metagenome | isolation source: coastal seawater | place: USA: Florida | collected...
CTCAAAATGTCCAACTGCCTTAGAACCAGTTCTCCCCTCTTTCTACTTCCCCCCAAAACTCCAGCCACAACCATGTTGTCTTTTTCAAAGACCGCAAAGATAATTGCTCTCGCGGCCCTTGTCGCCACCGTCACAGCCCGCGACGACCGCTGCGACGGCAGCGAGCAACAAGGAATCTGCAACGCCGGATTCGTTCTGGGTTGCCACTTGACCTGCATCGAGCCAGGACAAAGTCACGATGACCGTGCGTGCCGCGCGCTCAACCGCAAAAACGAACGCAAAACGGGCGCAAGCGCCCCTTGGGCCATTGACTGCACCGACACCACCACTAACCCGGCCACCACTACCACCCCGACAACGACGAGCACCACCACCGATGCAGACCCTTGCGCCTTCGTGAGTGACATTGGCGCCGCCGAAGACGAGTACTGCTTTCCTGGCATCACGGCATCCCAGCCGACCGCGGACCGTTACGGCTGGAACGACCGCACTTACACTATCGACACTGCCCCGTCCGACGTCTTGTCTGGCGATTTCGCGTACATTCGCCCGAACTTGGTAGGCCCTTCGTCGGGGTGCTCGGAGGGCGGCGTATCCGTCAGTTTTGCCGCCGAAGCCCGCGTGGTGATTGCATGCCAAGGCGCGGACGAATCGTACCCTATCGCGGATGACGGCACTCAGGAAGTTGGCTCGTGGGTGGCAATGGATCCCAGCACCACCTACTTCGTCGGAAACACAGCGCAATTCATCTGGATGGACTTTTTCGAGGCCACCCTCCCGGCTGGCGAAGCAACTATCTGTTGCGTTGACACTTGGGCCACAGGCATCTTCGTCCAACCGTCAGCTTGAATCACAGTTTATCGATAGGTACGGGCCCGACAAACAACAATCAAGGTGTTCATCCATCTGTCGTCACCCACTCGCGTCAGGTCTGACATAACAATTATTTATTGCCCTTCCTTGCTGCTTGCGATCTGAGTTTTCTTGGGTGGACACCTTCCACGGTCCGCTGTATTCTCGGAGGTGTCTGTCCTGTTCTCACTGTTTTGTGTCGCTCTGGTGACTCCTCGTCTTGGCAGGCATTCCGCTGCTTCGTGTTGGTCGGCTGGCCTCGGAGTGTCCATTTCCGCGAAATGGCGTTGTGCGTTACCATGTACGTTGATTTCCACTCACTTGACTCCAAGAGGATTGTTCCTGGAACTCCGTTGCCGTATTGTGACAATTTGAGCGCCTGTACGAATGAATTACAGCAATTCTTCTCCTGCTGCAATGCTGTGGGAGTCAACATGGCCAGATGATAGATGTTCTTGCATAGAACCTCGGGGGGGAGTAGTTCAGTCGGCTGTTGCTGTGCGACTGACTTCTTGCCCCTTGGCTTCTTGCTCCTTGGATCATCGCGATCGACGATGTTCGGAGGGGTTTAGAATATGGTTTTTGCTACAGTCGTGTGTACTTCAGTACCCAGACGGTACGCAGTACACCCACTGTGCATGTCATTCGGCATTCGGTTGTTGGGCACTACCCGGGTAACTGGTAACTGGTCATGAGTCATGACGGCAAGTTGATGTATGTGGTGTTACTGCAACATAAAAAAGGTACGCTTACCTACATTCGTTGTCACAAACAGCCGCGTGTGACAACGTCGAACGAAGTGATCGAAAACTCGAAAGCAAACGAGAGCACACAATTAGCTTTTAGAGCACGTTTCAACGCTGAGGAAGTGCAAAATCATAACTGGGGGAAAACGATTTGGTTGGTTTTGAGGTCACCACAAAGGATTGAAATCGCTGCAGTAAACGCAGCAACCGTCATGGGCACCACGAAGGATTGAAAGCAAATGGAGTATTGAGGAAGCGAGAAGAAAAGCTTGTCAATGTTTCAATGCTGAGGAAGTGCAAAATCATAACTAGGGGAAACAGCGTTGCACAGGAGAATCCGCAGTCTTTCGTGGAGAAAATCAAATCGAAAAGGAACGTCAAGAAATATGTTGACATCCATGAATCCCAGTGCGTTGTGGAATCAGAATGTCAAGCGTTCGTGAATACAAATGGGCAAGGCTGTTGCTTCAAGTTCGGGGTGCGACAGGTCGAAGCAGACATGTTCGGGCGGGATTCCGGCAGGGGAGCGTGTCACTGGATGCTGTTATTGGCTTGTGGTTGCAGTCGTACTTGGGAGAAGCAGCGGGCGCAAATGCTCGGATTCACTTTGCGCGTTCCGCAAGAATTCTCGAATGCCACTGCGGTCAAGGGAGGAACCTTTCAGCAAGCGAAGACGCTGCAAAGTGTTGTTGATCGACTGAGACGAATTCGATGTTTTGGCAACCGGCCCTTTAGCTCTGAGGAGTAGCGCCACACTGTCTGCAACCTTCAGGCTCTGCGTGCACAGGAAGTTGCTCAGGGCCGAGAACACTGGAGGGCTTTTCACATCCTCGAAAGAGAGACACCAAGTCGCGGCTGCAGCAACACTGAGAACGCACCTCGTCTACAAAATTGGCAGGAAAGCCCATTGTCTTTGCGAGCTCGATCCCGTATCGTGTCCCCCTTTCAATCGGCCTGCGGAATTACACATATGGTGCCACATAAGGCTCATAGTCACGGACGACCGAACAAAGAAGTATGCTGTGCTGAGCTCCGAACAAACCCGTCGCTGACGGTATGAGACACAGTTTCTTCTCCGTCGGGCATGCGCGAGGCTGTTCTCAAGTGAGAGTTGTGAATTTGCTCGTAGACCTGTGATATCTCCGTAATCTCGTGGAAATGGGTGGCAAATAAGACATAGGCGTGCTTTCGCACGAGCTCCTCGGATATGGCCCACGCAATGGCAGCCCCGTCCAAATTTGATGTGCCGCGGCCGAGCTCATCAATGATGACCAGAGATTCTTCGTCAACGTTTTCCAAAATAAACGCGACCTCTCTCATCTCCACAGTGAATGTTGATGCGCTCGCCTCAATGTCATCTTCTGTGCCAATGCGAGTGAAAATGCGCTTGAATGGCTTTGTGGTGCAGAACTCTGCGGGTACGTAGGATCCCATGTGTGCCATGATCACATTCAGAACTGCTTGGCGAAGATACGTAGATTTTCCGGCTCGATTCGGACCAGTGATCACTCGAAAGCGGCTCATGGGACCAAGAAAGAGATCGTTTGCTTGAAAGTGCGGGACTATACGTTCCGCAACCGGATGCCGTGCCTGGCTCAACACAATGACCTCGCCATTCTGGCATGCATCCCCAGAACGTTGCAGCAAGCATTTGCAAATTTTCGCAAGTGAATTTCTCATCCGGATCACCAAGCGCGATTCACCAGATGGCAAAACTTGCCTGTTCAAATATAGGGCGTGAATAACCCTTGCTGATTGAAGCCAAAGTCGCAAAGCTCATCAACATGTCAAACAGACTTATGCCTTCCACAAGCACATAAATTGAATCCATATCGTTTCTGATTGATTGTTTGACGTCCTTCATACACACAGTGTGCACGTCAAACAAACAAACACTACAAATGTTGACCAAAGCCCAATAACTCCGTTTCGGCTCACCTCGACAACCTCTGCGGTGATTGTGAAGATTGTCTTGACATTTTCAGAAATTCTGTTGTTCAAGAACTGCAGTTCCTCGGTCGAAAACACGATGCGCGAGCGCGTCTTCACTGCTTGAACGGCGGACAAAGGCAGAACATCGGCGTCTTGCACAGGAATGCTGAAGCAGTACCCACGCTTGGACGTGTACGTCATTGTCAAGTGCTTCATGTCCCACTCCTGCCTGTACTTCTCAAGTAATCGTGGAACCTATGTGTGGACAGTGTGCAGCATTGCGATTTTTCATATGCGAGCAGCCGATGCACGGAGCATTGTCAGATTCTGCCACTACGGCAGTGCTCTGCAGCGTAATGTCGTGTGGCAAACTTACTTTGGCCATCGTTCGGCGATATGCGTTTCGTTCCATATCGAGGTAAGAATTCAAGTTGCCCTTAATTGCGTAAACAATTTCCTGTGTCATTTGGTTGTTGTCTTTCTGCCACCTTGAAGTGTTGGAGAAAACGCGATTCAGTTTTGACAGTATTCGCTCAAACACTTCACTTTGGTTGAATATTTGCGCCAGTGACTCGAGTAGCTCTGCCATACACAAATAGGATTGGCCAGGATGCCGGGAAATTGTAACAGGAAGCTAACAAGCACCAGTACGAGCGAAAGCACGCACAAGTTGCTGTTACCTGATCGCTTGAACTTTTGAACGCACTTGCCCAACTTCGAAACCACACCCAGTACATGTTGGAGGCTGATAATGGTACGGATCGTACTTTTGGTGACGACCGGCGAAAATGCTTTGGGCTGAGCAACTAGAGTGTTGATGAGCGAATCCAAATTTGTCAGTCGCGAAAGGAGATCAACAGCTTCGAAAAATGTCTCTTCGGAGTCCAACAGTGACTCCACTGCATTCAGGCGCATATTGATGGTCGCCTCATCTGCCGGTGGTTTCAAAATCTGGGCTTTCAGCAACCTGGTGCCCACCGCAGTCGCAGTGTGATTCATCAATGCGAAGAGAGAACCCGATTTTGTTGATCCTGTTTGCAAGTTGCGAATGAGTTCAAGATTTTTCACCGTGACGTAGTCGATTGCCATGCCACCTGACACCGAAATAGAGCAGGTGAGCAGGTGAGTCGCAGTGTGGATGTTGCGCCACGCAATGACGACCGTCACACGCCACGCAATGACGACCGTCACACGCCACAAACCGTCGGCGAGCTGCGTGATGACTTTTACGCTCTTCGATTGGTACTCAAACGACGCATAGCTCTCAGTGTATTGCACTAGCGCGGAAAATGCCGCAAGTGGCAAGTACATAGATCTGACGTTGTGTTCGAGGCAATTGTTGGCAATTCGCTTCAAAATATTCCAACCGCTCGTGTCGTTGAAGAATCTCCGTGCAACATCGATCACCCGTGTCCCTTCTGGCTCAAAGATTGCCCGAATTTTGGACGAAAGCTCCCCGCCCTGCAATGATACGTAAAAGTACACACCGACCAGTAAGAGATTCGGTCGTGAAGAAGCAAATGAATCAGGTGTCAACGGCATGCCGGCAGGACTCACATGACGAACGTCACTCAGGAGTATCTCGCTTGGGTTCATCAGGCGGAGAAGAGACAACGTCTGAGAAAAGCTGTGACTGTCACTCACTTTCGACATATAAACGTATCCTTTCTCATCCAACGACACCCAGGCAACTCCAACGTCCATGGCACGGCCTTCGGCAATACTAACAATCACTCGCCCGCCATCGTTGGAGGCGTTTGCTGCTGATCCACGTCTTGATGTTTGCCGTGATGGCCGAGAACTGCCTCGCCGAGATGGTGCGGCAGCACGAACAGACCCGAGGTCCGGCCCACCTCGCGAACGCTTGGACACAGCGCGTGCAGGCATCTGGACCGAGTTTGGTGCCCGTGCAAATGAGAAGCAAGTCGCTTGGTCAAAGCACAAAAAATGGACTCTTTTACACAACAAAAACAGAGAAAAAAATATTCGACTCGACAACATGCTGTTTTGATCAAATTGCGTAACCGACTTGCTTCCAAGAAGTAACCTCGCAACACAACCATAACACTTGACGTGCAGGGAAAGTCAAAGACGCCGCAGTCTTCGCCTGCGCTCACTCTTGTACCCTGTCAGTTGCCTGCTGCCGCAGGTGAGTGGAGCGCTGCGCCATCACACCAGTTACAGTTGTAAGCGCGGTGGCGTGTGAGACGTCTGCGCCATTTTCGCGCCAACAGTGAGTGTGTGGGAGTGACAGTGAGCTGCAACAACGACGAGCGTGACGAGGAGCGTGTCAGGCGACGATGGAGCGTGTTGAGAGGCAGCGTTGTTGGCGCGGTGTTGGCGCTCGCTGCTGCATGATTTGTGGGGCTGGGTGCGGACGAGTGGACCTCGCACACCAAAACTGGCGCACCACCAACACCACACAACGCAACACAGAACAACACAACACAACACAACACGAACACAACACGAACACAGCGCGAACGCAACAGTGCTTCGGACGAGATGAGCCACGACGACGACACCAACTAACAACTCCCACGCAAAATTGAATTGTGTTACAGTTGGATGTGTGCGCCCCTGTGGGTGGTGGCCCCTGATGGTTTTTGTTGCGGGTGGTTGCTGAAATGAGATGTTTTTCTTGACAATTTTGGTGAACAGAGAGAGTGTGAAAAAGCCAACAGCAGCAGCGACCCCCCAGTTTCTTGCGTACGAACCACGCAACGTCACGATGGTGGCCAGAAAAAGAGGAGCAGCCAGAAGTTCCAAAAGTGCTCGATCAGCATCCGCATCAGCTTCAATCATGGCGAAAAAGTTGACAGAACTCCAGATGGCGCAGAAGGATGTGTTGCAGGACATGAAAGTGCAACTCGCGAACCTGCCAAAGGAAGTTCTCCGCAGATATCTCGCAAACATAAAACCATGCCCTCGTTCCGTGGCTGAACTGGAGACGCATACTGCTGCTGTGATTCGAAAGCTGAGCAAGACCTTGAGAAAGTGTAAAAGGAAGCTCGGCTCAGTGGTCACCAACACCAACGAACAACTTTCTCAGTGTACGTCACTGCCACGTCCTTCCTTGTTCCCGTGCACAAGAGAGAACCTTATTACTTCTGTGTCTGTGTCTGCACCTTCAACAACAGTGACGACGAAGTTGCAGACAATGGAGTCGAGTCGAAGAGAGTCCGTGACCAAGCAGGCCGACGTCGCCACCAAAGCTGTGCAGTCGAAGTACAAGAAGGCATCAACCAAGCTGACAAATGCGTAAAAGATTCAATGAGAGCACTTTGCACATATGCACATAAGCTACAACCGTACACACTATGTTTATCTTATCGAGTTGGGCTCGGCTGTGGGTTTTCTTGTGACTTCAATGCGACCTCCAACATTGATGCACACACCGGGCACCTGAGTGCCTCGGAACCTTCGTGGCTGCTGGTGGCTGCTGCTGCAGCTGACGGCAGCAACGGTGCTGGCCGCTGGCTGAGCACCAGGTCGGCCAGCTTCTTTTCTAGTGCGGCCACCCTGTCGCGAAGCTCCTGATTTTCTTGGAACACGCCCGCCACGAGCGGGTTGGGCGCATTTGCGGCCTCCGTGGTCTGAGGACTGCTCGGACTGTTGCCAGCGTTGGAGCCAGCCGGGTCTGCAGCTGCGGCAGAGGTGGGTGATTCGGCCGTGGTACTGCCTCCGCTGCTCCGCCGCGCAACTACCGGCCCGGCTGAAGTTGACTGGTTGCTACCGCGGCGTGGCCGCGCACGGTGAACATTGCTGGTTCCGCGTAGTCTCTGGTTTCGGTACGTTTGCGCGTAGGGGTCATTCGCATGAGCAGGGAGACTTGCGGTTGAGATCGAGCTGCCTCGCCGAGAACGAATTGCGTCGGGCAAGTACGTGTAAGAATCTACTTCTGATAGGGTGCTGGACACAGATTGTCGGTGTCGTAGCCTGCTGTTGCGCTGGCTCTTCGAAACGTCGCCAAAATTCCGGCGCTTCTTTGGCGCGATGCCGTTAAGAGTGGTGGAGCTTGCACCAAAGCCCATCGGTGCCCCGGCCACATCTTGCGCGCCACCCTTTGAGAAAAATGAACTCAGAGCGGTGTCACGGTTGCTGTTTGCCATGATTTCAACAAACGTTGCTCCGATGATACCGGATGGCAGCGCTACCGTCAGCACGCCAAGCAGCCCGACAAGCGCAGCAATAACTTTTCCGGGCCAAGACTGTGGGATGTGGTCCCCATAGCCGTTGCCGGAAACAATGCATGAGGACCACCACAAAGCTGTGGCGAACGTTGGGAACTCATTCGTCTGCACAAAACACGGCACGGGTGATCGGATCCAGCACCACTGGACTGTGCCGTCAACGCAACTGCAGCACACGCACGCACCTCGCCCTCGGAAACAAATGCTTGTTCCACGAAATAGATCGCCACGGCGCCGTACAGTACGCAAACCAGAGTAAAGAAGAACGCAATCAGGATCTCCTCCGACTTTGATCCAAGCACTCGCTTCAAGCGGCCCAGTGCTGCACAAAAAGCATACACACAAACTCGTGAACACAAGCACACTATCGTGGAACGCTGTGGCGCAACTTGAAAGCATGCACGGCACGTGTCCGAAACAAACCCTTGACTTGGCGCTCCAATCGGAAGAAAACAATCACTCGCAGCTCCGCCAGCCACGAGTAGTAGTAGCCCTGCGCGCACAGGGTCACCACCGCGCCGGCAAAAACCGGCAGCAGGGCAAGGTCCAAGATGGACAGAGGTTTTGCGCACCAGCGGCATCTCTCTCCCGCGCAACGGACCCGTGGAGCTTTGGCGCGATATTTCCTGGCTTCCACGCTGGCCCACAGACGGAAAAAGTACTCGCACGAGAAGAAACACAAAGACAGCACGTCCAGCACCCACACTCCTGCGGTGCCGTCCACAATATCCGTAAAGTTGTGGAACGGGTCGTTAGCCCCAGGACGGTACACATCCGCGGTGATGTTTCCAGTCTCGAAAGCTTGGAGGTACACGCTGGCGTACGCCACATTCGCCAGGATCAGCGTGACGCTGATAGCTTCAAATATTTTGCTGGGGCCAAAGCGGGCCGGGCGGCCGAATTTTGATGCGTGGCGTGAGAGTGTGTCCCACGTCCCTCGGCGGCAGCGAAGATACTGCGCGCGCGGCACACAACAGCACAGGATGCGTTTGCACAGGAAGTTCTCGTGCCGGTATTCTTCCGCGTCCAGTCGCGAAATCGGCTGCATCTCCGAGCTCTCCAGCGCATTTGGGTTTAGCAAGGGCGTTTCTTTCACGTTGACCTCCTCCATCGGGTCAAACGCCTCCGTGGTGGTATGGGGGGAAGCCATGCTGTTCTACAACAACGACGCGCGGCGCCGCGACCACAGTCACTGCATTGTGCTGGGGTCGGGGGTCTTGGAATACCGGCCAACGCAGCAGTTGCTGTCAGGGCCGCTGAGAGCGAATGTCGTAAGAATCGCAGTCACTCGCCAGCTGCTGCCACTCGGGTCGACCAACGCTTGCCAACACACCACAGCAGCTTCTCTGTTCGAATTGTACTCTCCACGAAAGTTTTTTCCTGCAGTATTTTTTCAAAGCTCACCCCACAGAGGGTCCAAGTTGCCACTCATTGCGATTTCACTGCGCCTACCACTCGCCCCCGACTGTTGGTCCGAACGGCGGAGCAAAACCTCATGCTCCCCGAGCTTCATCCCAGGACTCCGACCTCTCCCGCAGGGTCAGTTCCAGTCACAACACGCACTTCCTTTGATCGCCACGTCCACTTCGCAAGCAGCGTTCTGACCATCCCCGCGTGCACGCGCCGCACGCTGGTGTCCGATGCACTTGTAAGAAAGCCACGCGCTTTGTTCACCAATCCAATCCACGCTTCACGTTGACTCAAACACTCACTTCTTTCTTCCTCCCTTCCCCCCTTCCACCACGACACAAGCCGCAATGCGCTTGCCACACCTTCCAACGACGTACCCATTTATGCCTGGCCAGAGATTGGACATCTTTGGTACGTATGTATGGCGGCATCGATCTGACCGTCTGACTCGTCTTGACTCGGCTGACCCTCCCAAACATACGTGCATGCGTCTGCCCTCGGCCTGCCCTCGGCCTGCCCTGTCCCGTCCTCTGACGTGTCAGTCACCTGTCCTTCGTTCACCAAACCAAACCAACAACGACCTCAATCAACGCGACCAACGAACGACCCAACAACCCAACAAACGAACGAACGAACGAACCACCCACCCACAAACCACAAACCATTGTTTTCTGCTAGTGGTTAGAAACGGACCTGGATAGTGGACAGTGTGGTGAAGAGATTGATTGCTTGATAGTGCTAGTGCTAGTGCCCCGTGTATGTGGGAGGTGCGGGGGCTCAGTCAGTCAGGCAGGCAGGCAGGCAGGCAGTCAGTGGTTGCTGCGCATTGTGAGTGAGTGAAGTGTGAGGACTGTGAGGACGGACAGTGGGAAGGCGCCTCGCCGTCATTCATTCATTCACTCACTCACTGCGTGTGGGTGGTGTGTTGGCTGTTGGTTGGTTTTGTTAGTTGGTTGGTTGCACGACGTTGTGTTGGCTG
>ENA-OWNT01005725-OWNT01005725.1-seawater-metagenome-genome-assembly--contig:-NODE-5725-length-10109-cov-4.473884_pt1 | contig 10109 bp, 12 predicted proteins | sample MGYA00238136_ERZ651165 | MGnify/ENA primary metagenome ERZ651165 (study PRJEB26861, sample SAMN08777766) | seawater metagenome | isolation source: coastal seawater | place: USA: Florida | collected...
CACGACAACAGGGAGATTCACCACAAGCACCATCAGATGGTCAGCTTTTAGGCGGCATCCCCACGCCGTGACATATCGAGTCAGAAGGGTGCCCCCATCCGTCGCCGTCCATCGTTCGTTCGTCACCATTCGTCGTCTTCGTTCGTTCGTTCTTTCGTTCGTTCGTTCGTTCGTTTTAAACGCTCCAACGACAACGACGACGACGCCGAACGAACGAACGAACGATTCACCGCCGCACCACCGCGCATTTATCCACTCATTTAGAGTACTAAGTACTCTGTAATTCATTATAGATCACTATGCCATAGTTTCCTCATATACCCACAATTGAACGTACTCGTTATTCCTGGCATTTACAGACCCAAGTACACATAAAACCTGCATAAACAATGTAATTCTTCACTTTTCGTACTAAAAGTACGAACATCAACGTTTCACCTATTACCATATTGGGATGGGCGTACGTTTGAAACATGGTACTAAGTAAAACACAGGACCATGAAATGTGCTATTACCAACTGTCCCTGGCGATCACTTGGCATGGGAGTGAGAGCGTGAGTGGGAGTGGGAGTGGGAGTGGGAGTGGGAGTGAGTGAGTGAGAGAGACCAGCTCTCCGCTCTCAGTCGGTTGGTGACTTCGGCTGCGCGCTGCGCGCTCACTCACTCACTCACTCACTCACTCACTGTTGGTCGCTGTCACCAGTGACAACGCAGCACTCCACGAATGCCCACTCAATCATTCACTCTCTCCAGCGTTCATCAGTACATTCTGAAGCTCACATGATGACCAAATTAAGATTCTAACACCTTCTTGGATTCATTTACTCACTGCCAGAGCACGTTAATCATTCGTGAATCAATGGGCAGTCAATCAGTCAGAATATCCCGCGTCCACAGGCGTAAAATATTCTCACTTCCGATGAAAGCTGTGAGTGCGCTGAGACGAAAGAGAGCGATCAATGAATGAATCATTGAATGAATCAATGAAGAGCTGGCTCTCGCTGATCCTTCGTACGCGGTGGCGCGGTCAATGGTCATATTTGTGCGGGCGTATGAGTGGAGAAATGCGGTTTCTAGGAAGTGTATCTGAAGTGAAGTGAAGTGTTTGGCTTCGATCGATCGTTCAATCAATCGGCGGCCAGTCACTCACTCAGTGAGTGAGTCAGTCAGTCAGTCGGTGAGTCATCGAACTTCGATGGCGTCTTCCTTCCTTCCGTCTTCCAACACTTTGTTTCGACTTTGTTGCTTTGTTGTTACTTAGTCGTCGTTGCTTCACTGACTGACTGACTGACGGACTGACTGACTGAGTCTGTGTCGTTGTTTTCTTCTTCACGATGTTGACGTTCGTCTGACCTCCAGCCATCCAACACAACAACGTTGCACGACGACGTTGACGGACGAGGGAAGGGAACAGGTAACGACTTACTTTTGTTTTGAGTTTGCTCGGCGGTGTCAAGTTTCACGACGACGACGAATGACGACAACAACGACTACAACGGTCGACTTCTTGCTTGTACGTAGGAGTATGGTGTGTATCTTCACGCACGCTGGAGTGTTGGAGCGTTAGAGTGCTGGAACGTTGTCGCTGTTTGGTTGGTGTCCCTTCCGTTTGGTACTGGCGTCAATGACTTGCAAAGATCTTGTTCAACTGGCTCGTATATTTTTTTTCCGAAGCTTTTCCCGCAATTCAGCCCGGCTTGTTGGGTTGCATGCGTGCGCGAAGCGTAGAAGCTTAGGTCTGCGTGAGTTTTGCTGCACGTGACGTGTGACATCAACAAGATGGGTCAAGTGTTGGAACCAATGCGGGACTACGACGTCCACGCCGAGGAGGGAAATGGGCTGCGGTGCGTGAGCTTTCTTGCCATGAAGTGGATGCAACTATGGACTGCCGAGCTCCGCCTCTCACCTTCTCTGTGCTTGTGTTCTGTTGCAATTCTCTCTGCTCTTAGCGCTTGTTTCGCCTCCATCCAAGGCTGGCGTCAAACACAAGAAGACGATCACACAGTGAGCTGCCGCGTGCCGGGACGTAGCGACCTGTCCTTGTTCGCGGTGTTCGACGGACACGGTGGATCTTCGGCGTCCAAGTTTGCGGCTGAGAACCTGCTCCGCATTTTCGCGGACTCCCTGCCCGAAGGCGCATTAGAGCCATCCGTACTCTCTGATCATTTGCGCAAAGCCATCTTGGAGACTGACAATGCGTTGGCAGATGGCCAGGGCCGCGTAAGGTTCTTGAACGAGGGCTGCACGGCGATAATCTCGGTAATTTCGCGAAAGCACATTGTGACCGCGAACGTTGGCGATTCTCGTGCAATTTTAGTCACTCTTGGCGGAACCAAAGACGCGCCAAAAATACGCGTGGATGCACTCTCCAGCGACCAAAAGCCAGCCAACGAGGCGGAGGAGGCGCGCATCAGGGCAGCGGACATGGCTGTAATCGATTGCAACGGTATCGCGAGGGTCAATGGCGACCTTGCGGTGGCCCGTGCGATCGGGGACTTCGCGTTCAAGAACCCCGACCTTGCTCAGGAGAAGCAAGCTGTCACGTGCGATCCCGAAATCTCAGTGCAGGAGCGTGCGCTTGACGTGGCGCAGATTCTGTGTTTGGCTTGCGACGGCATCTGGGATGTCATGAGCAACGACCAGGTTGCGCAGTTCATTGCGACCCAACTCAGGAGCCACGGCGAAATTTACACCACGGTGAGCATTTGCGTCTCTTGGATTGTCCCCCAAGCCGTTGGTTCACCGCAACGACATGTGCTGGTCGCACTCCGTGACTGACTTGTATCCTGTGTTTTGATTACCCAGGCCGCCCGTATCGTGGACAACTGCCTCGATGCCGGCAGTCGTGACAACATGAGCGTTTTGATTTGTGATCTCAACCTCAAATTCAAGCTTGGGGACAAACCCGTTTACGTGCCGCCACGAACTGAAGAGCACGACCCCAACGACGAGTTCTCCACTCCTCCACCAATAAAGAAGTCGAATATTGAGAGCAGCAGTGACGGCAGCAGTGACGGCAGCAGTGACACACAGCAGTGAATCTGTTGAAGTAAAAAAGTTTGTGGTGATGTGGTGCGAGAACTCATTCGCTGAGTCACACTAGAGGGGTATTGTCACAGAAAAACTGCCAATAACTTAGAGAAATTTCATGGTTGTTGCGTGAGCCGCATCACTCTCTACGAGTTGAAGATCGGGATAATCGTTTTCAATCCCAACTTTGATGTTGTGGCCACATAGCGCGCAACCTTCTTCGTCTTGCTTTTGTCCTTGTAGTCCATGAACTCAATCCACGTTCTTCCCACGACTTTGGGAATTTTTCTCATCTGCGTTTAAAGATCACCGAGCCACACACCAGCCACACAAATATGAGCGCGCGATCTTGATGTGGAAGACGACGTGATGCCACACAGTAACATTCAAGCGTTGGCACGAACCTGCACAATAGTCTCGCCAATTTCCATTTTTCGCACGAGCCCTGACAGCGTCGCTGGTTTCGAATGAATCCACAAGCGCCTGATGCACCGCCATTGGATTTTGCCTTCGCCTGCAGTGACATCGCCGCCGGGCAAATCTGGGGCGTCTTCTTCATCAGGCCGAGCGGGCACCACCAACTTTTCTGCCGTGAGCTGGCGGAACAAGGAGCCCCGAGATTGGCGTCTGTTGGGTCCGTCTCCTCCAGGAACATTGAGGTCTGTGCTAGCAGTGCGGGTTCGAGATCTGCCCGTTGGACTGGACGGCGGCCGGCCTTTGGGAGGTCTAGCGCGTGGTGACTGGGAGCCGACAGACGACCGGCGCCGTGATCTCGGGCTCGCAAGGCGCTGAGTTCGGTTCCCTGCTTCGTCAATGATGACGCACGTGCCATCCATACATTGAATTGTCAGGTGACCCTTCCGCGATCCGTTGAGAACGGCCTGAATCAGAATGTTGCCATCACTTGGCGCGAGCTGAATTGTCTTCAGGAAAGACTTTCGGTCCAGCCGTGAAACACACCCGTCGTTGAAAGACTCTGTCAAAATATTGTCACCATGCGTGAGCGAGATGCTGGAACCGTCAGTCAGTTTCTCTGTAACAGTTTGGTCGGCCTCGGAAATCTCGACGACGACCGTCGTGTGATCCTCATCCTTTACCAGTGATAGGATTTTGGAGCCGTTTTCGCCATCTTTGACAGTGAGCGGGCCTACTGCGGAGCTGTACTTAATACCGCTTTCTGCATCGCCGGTTGGGTCCATGGTCGACTGGCACATTTCAGCGAGGTCAATAACCTCGTCTCGAAGACCCACCACTCGCTCGATGACTTTGTTGACGCTCGCCCAAGGCAAACTCGAAAGGCTTTGAGCGTACTCCTCTGCAGCTTCCAGTTGCTTCGCAGCTTCGGCTTCAAGGACATTCATTTGAGAACCCAAGCGGGCCCGCCTCTGTTCGCCTTCACTTGGCTCGTCAGATGCCATCTTAGAGGCTGCCTCCCAGCCGCCGCGCTTGAGTTCCTCATTCACCTCATACGAGTCCTTGAATCCGAACGTTTTGCGCATTTCTGCGGTTTTAGTTGAACAAGTTGTGCGTATTGGTCAACGACCGCGGATGCGACTGAGCGGTCAAGCTGTGTTTTTCGAAACGGACGTCCGAACGGCGAACGCCGACTTGTGCCAATGACTCCGCGAGGTTCGACACCTCAGCACAACAGCTGGCCCATGCGGTGGCGGACAAAGTTCTCTCAGGCGGTCATTACGGCGACTGTGCACGACCACACCACACGCGGAGCAGAAAGGGCAAGGAACCAGAAACCAGAAAACACAAAACTCAGAAACAGTCACTTAACTGACTGCTCGCATCAACCGTTATGTAATGCACACGACGCGATGAATGAACACCGTTAACCTCCCTGTGTTACATCCACGTATACGGGTGCACGCGTGCTGTTTGGAAGTCGTTCTTGCGAAGCGTTCAAAGGTGAGAACAACGAACGAACGAACGAACGGATCAACCAACTGCGCTTCACGACACCAACACACGATCACGACGACACCAACAGACGCCATTCCACCACCACCACCACCACCACAAACGAACAGATGATTCAAACAAAATCAAACCACAACAATGAAGCAATGGCGACGACGACACCTGTGACAACGACGACGAACGACGACGACGACGAATGACGACGAACGAACGACAAACGAACGAACGACAAACGACAAACGACAAACGACGACGAACGACAAACGACAAACGACGACGAACGACGATGACGAAGTGGCAGAAATGAGTGACTGTGAGTGAGTGACTGTGAGTGAGTGACTGTGAGCGAGCACCAGACAACAACGAACGCCCTCACAGCTCACTCACAGCTCACTCCAACCTCCGTTTGTAATATTTCTGATTGACTGCTTGGCATTTCAGTCACTCGCGTCTCCCGAGCTATCAGTGCCTGGCAGTGAGCTGGTGACGCCCGGCAATAGTGGTCGTAATAGAATTGATTGACCGAATGATTAGTGGGTGCTATGAGGGAACGAGCGACCTCACACACTGCGTGGGAGTGAGACGTCAGTGACGTTGTAATAGTTTTGATTGACCGACCAAGGATCGCTCGGTGGCGCAGCGCTGAGTGCACAGTGCGTGGGAGGGAAGAGACGGTGAGCCACCGCAGAGGAATTGAAATAGATTGATTGACTGAAATTGACCGGAGAGTGAGCGTTGGAGTCAACCAGTGAAGGCGGGAGGCCGTGAGTGATTGAGTGACAGTGGCTATGAGTGACGTTGAGTGGCGTTGGGTTGAAGGGACGCGTCAACGCCGGTGAAAGTAATGCCAATGGTTTCGAGTGTTGGAGAATCGACGATGCTGCACTAAACAAGAATCGACTTTTCGAATTGGTTGTCGCGCGAAAACGTTCGTTTGTTTGGACATTTGAACTCAAACAGCAAACACCCGCCAACGTCCACCACTAGTCTACGCCGATGCCTGCCGTCGGCGGTTTGTCGGTGGGCTTGTTTGTTTGTTGGCTTGTTGGCCTGCTGGCTTGGTAGTCTGTTTATTGGTTTGTTGGTTTGTTGGTTTGTTGGTTTGTTGGTTTGTTGGTGTGACGTGACGATGTTCGGTACAGTACTCAGTACTCGAGGCTGCCATGCATGTCGGATGTCACATTGCCTGTGTTGTGTGCTGCGCAGTGTCTGCCCGAAGTCCGTGTGCTTGCGTTTGTGTTTGGGTGTGTGCGCATGATGGTGAGCATGTGGTGGGTGCGGCTCCCTGTGTGTTGCCGCGTTGTTTCTCGCACAGCGGCCAAAGAAGTGGTTGGTCTGGGCATTAATGGTTCGGGCAAATGACTCTAACTTTTGTTTTTGATAGCTTTTCTTTTGGGAGTTTCCGGGAAGGTAAGTCGCGCGAAAGATAGGTCCAATCGTATCAGTTTAGGTACAATGAGCTCTCCACGGCAATCAGCTCCGCCATCTGGGCAAGCCTCACCACAACAGTCAGGACAGAATACAAGGCCACTTAATGAACCGTATCCAGGATATTACGCTGCCGCCGCTCCGCTGAATCAACCCTATCCTGGCTACAACCCATATCCCGCTCAAGCACACCCAGCACAACAAAATGTGTCACAACCTGTGCAAGCGCAGACAGTCGCTGCTTCGCAAGCGCAACCCCGCTTGAGCCCCGAAGAGGAGCAAGCTCGCCTGCAAGCTCAAAAAGAAGCCGAACGGAAAAGAGCTGAAGATGCTGCTGCCGCTGCTGCGGCGGAAGAGGCTGCTCGGATTGCGGCCCAAGAAGCGAAGGAGGCTGCTCGGATTGCAGCCCAAGAAGCGAAGGAGGCAGCAAATCGATCAAAGTTAATGCTCTCAACGCCACCGCCGTGCATTATAATTAGGCATCGACTGCATCAATGCAGGTGCCGTCAAGCTCCCCCACGACCCGTTCGTGGTCGCAAGCCCACCGCAATCAATGCTGTGGCGTTGCAAGTACGTTCACCGCATGTGACATCGCTAGTTGTGCATGCCACCAATGTCATCGGGTGCTGTTTGCCGAAATCCAGCGCGAAGTGTCCTTCCGAACAGTGCAAGTGTGTGAGGCAGAGGCCGTCCGAAATGCAAGCTTGTCTTCAGTGCGTTTCCTGCGGTTGCGCAGTGTGCCGGAGGTCTTCGCGTATGACGTGCTTGTTGCGCTCGCAGGTGTTGGCGCATTACACCACTGCGTGCGAGCCATCGTACAAGATCAGTCACGTGACAACAACCAGCCATTCCGTTTCGTATTCTGGGACACAGGTGAGTTTGAGCCAACAACACGCACCCGAAGGCCAATATTGGTAACCTCGCCACGTGATCAAATCACTAATTGTTTGAAGGCGAAAGCTAGTGACGGCTTGCCAGCTCATCAATGGAATCTGGTAAGGCGTCCGAGATGGTTTGCGAATGGGCCGGGATACATCCTCACCGTGTTGTCGCTGTGTTGCGTAGAATGCTGATCTCATTCTTGTGTCGGACGACGTTGTTGTGGAAACTTACGTTCTCCAACGCAATCCATGAATGAGCCCAATCTCAGGATGACGTTTGCTATTGCAGCGTTCGCTGACGCTAAAAATATTGACATTTTGATGCGAGATCGCTTTCCATTTGCGGTGCTATGTTGCTGACCTGTTGCACGTGTCCATGGGTTTTGACGTGCGTTAAGCATCAGCGTCACATGAGAGTCACACGAGTGTGAAAGCAACTTCGAGGGTCAAGATTCCGGTGCTTGTTTCGATAGGTTACAGTGTTTAGATCAAGTTGGACGTTATGTTTTGAACATGGCCTGGGCAGCACGGAGCTCGTCTTTTCGGCGATCACTTTCAGTGTCAGTTCCCGTACTGGACGTGTCAAATCCCTTCGCTGTGATCCCGCCAGCTGCTGCGGCTGCCAACGCGTCGCGACGTTTTCGGCGCTTCTTTTCTCGCCGTTCCATGGACCGCAGCAGATATACAAACCTGAAAAATGGTCATCGATGCCGTCAGAGAAGAGATAAGACGAGCTGCAAGGCACAGACAGCAGCCACATGTTACAGCACGACACTTACGAATCCGTCTTGGCCGCAGCACCATGGCGTGCTATGTCTTCCTGGCGTTCGCTGATTCGAGCGCTACCAGAACTGTCTGTTTGCTCGGACATGATATTGTTGAGCACGCGGAGGTACTCTTCACGCTTCACTCCAACCAATGACGATTGATTGTGCTCAACCTGCCAGTAAACACACATTGAAGTCAATAACTCAGCGCGGATCGAGGGTGGGGCTGAGGTGCAATTGCGATGGCCAACCAAGTAGGCGAAATATAGGATTCCTACTGCGCCCACGAAGCACGCAGCGGTGAGCTGTGCGCGAAACAATCGCTTGGGCCTGCACCGTGCGTAGAACATAGACACGCAAAGTACGGAAATGACTCCCATGCTCGCTAAATATTCCACCAGGACCGCGACGCAGTTGCGCACGGGCCAAATGATGGTACAGCAACGGGATGCTCACCAAAAATAAAGATGCGGGGAGTAGGTCCACATCAGAAGATGGGGGAGGCCGATCAGCCATCCAGCTATAATTTGTGACGGGTACCTGCGCAAATGCAAGGAACAACATCTGTAACGCGCGGCCACACACGCAATGTTGCATGGTGAGTTATTGTGCCATTCATTCATCACTGCAGACACCTACTTAGCGCACGCGACGAGCCGAGTCCAACTGAGGAAGCCGACTAGGGACAGCAGGAGAAGTTGTTGGACGAGGTATGCCCAATCCACCGCCAAGACGCGTCCATTTTCCATTTGGAGTGAATCGTCATCGGAAAAGTAAATGGCGATGGTTCCAAATACAATGACCGCCGAAAACGCTTCTTGGCAAATCAGGTCTCTACTGGTTCGCGTTAAAGGAACAAGTCTTTGGTCCAAAACTTGCGGGCGTGGGCACCGCAAGAACAGGTTTACAGCAAAAAACGTTATGGATGCGTATGCGATCATCCAAAAGAATGGAAAGCCAATGGCTCCGAGGCAAATCAAAGCAGAAACTGCAGTGACGGTGCAAATGTCTTGGATGGGCTTCGCCGATGTAACATTCAAAGCCTGGCGTGAAATCCACCATCTGTCCCGATTTTCTTGCAGCCAGAACAGGAGCTTTCGCTCAAGAGGCCACACCTTTACGGAAATCGCTTCGAAAGGAGCACTTGCATTTTCGGCCTCACGCTTACGGCGCTTTTCTTCACTGCGGCGTTCCCGCAAGATCTGCGCCTCGAGCGCAGGCGAAAGGCGCGACGTGATGCCACGGCTCCGAAACGGATTGCTCTTGTCAGCATCGCTGTCTGAGGCTGCGTCGTTGTGGCGACCCGAAGATGCCATGGTGGCCAACACGCACTCGTGGGCGGAAACGCGCCGGAGTCACGCGCGTGGGCGGGGACACAATCACATGATGAGCCAGCCTGCTGTTGTACTCTACGACGCTAGCACACCCGAGAAAACGAAGAAGCCATATTTCCATCGGTTCAACAACATTTTCAAAACGGTCACGTTCAAATCTTGCATGGGAACTCACCGTCGTCATGGGTTGTCAGCAATGTTTAACGCTTTCATGGGTGACGTGCGCTTCCAGGATCGATGTGGCGCAGCAGGGATTGCCGAACGAATGACTTGTTGCCACAACGACCTCACGCTCTCCGTTCTCATCCGATCTGCGCCAGAACTATTGGTAATTACAATGCAACGACGACGACGACAATATGCAACACGCCAACGAGCGACGAGCGCCGAACGCCGAACGCCGAACGACGACGACGCAGAGACAGACAACATTGTAAGTGAAGTCAACTAAGCAACCGTACGCAACGACAACGGCAACAGCCAACACACACGAACGAGCAACGACGCGCGACGAACGAGCGACGAACGAGAGATGACAACAACAACAGCCAACCACCACACCACCACACCAACACACGAGCGAACGACAACCGACAAACAACGAACGACCAAAGACCAACGACGAGGTATTATACAATGCGACAACGGACAACGACGACGAACGGCAAACGACGATCGACGAACGGCAAACGACGAACGACGAACGACGAACGACGAACGACGAACGACGAACGACGAAC
>ENA-OWNT01005726-OWNT01005726.1-seawater-metagenome-genome-assembly--contig:-NODE-5726-length-10109-cov-4.285885_pt1 | contig 10109 bp, 7 predicted proteins | sample MGYA00238136_ERZ651165 | MGnify/ENA primary metagenome ERZ651165 (study PRJEB26861, sample SAMN08777766) | seawater metagenome | isolation source: coastal seawater | place: USA: Florida | collected...
TGACAAACCGACCGAGCGAGCGAGCGAGCAACGCACAGCAAAGCCATGCAATGCAATGCAATGCAATGCAATGCAATGCAATGCAATGCAAAGCGAAGCGATGCGAAGCGATGCCGCAAACGAACGAACAAACAGCCGACCGACCACAGACAACAACAAACAGGAATAACAAAGGCAGACAGACAGACACCAACAGTGACTGACAGTTCATCAGTGACTGACAGTGGAGTGAGTGCCTCAGTCAGTGGTTGGTTGGCTGGACACTGCACCCACCCACTGCACTCACTCACTCACTCACTCACTCACTCACTCACTCACTCACTGACCGGCCACTCACTAAGTTACTCTCACTCACTCACCCACAGTCACTCACTCAGGATCCATCCACCCAACCTCCAACCACCCTCACTCGTTCACTCCCACCTCACTTTAATCATTCAATTAGACGCCCACCGCACCACCGCCGCCGACCCCAGGCCACACACACACTTGTACTAATAGTACTGGAGATCTATGTTCGCCTTTCACTCAAACTCCCCACATAAATTATTGGGGTGTTTCGATTAGTACTTTTAGTACGTCAATGTCATGCAGAACACCCGCCAGAGAGCGCCGCAGTTGGCCGCTGTTGTACTGAAAGTACCAATTTCAACAATTTCAGCATTGTGTTTCAGCAATTTCAAGCAGTTTTCAAGCAATGTTAGGTTTCAGCAATTTTTCAATTTTGTGCCCCAAACTTCACTTTGATTTTTGCAACATTTCGAAAATTTCCAACAGTTTTGAATCAAAAGCGTTCGCAGAATGTGGAGATTACGAAATGCATCTATTTCGGTTTGTAGAATACCGGTAAGTACAGTGGTTTCCATAATAGAAATAGGCAAACCGTCGGCGGTGTTGGCGCGGAGGAGCGTGTCACGAGCGTGTGTTGTTGGCGGACACGCTCGACGACGTTCCTCTGTTGGCGCGCGCTCCAAGTTCGCAGTCGTCGGCGTCCAGCCACTGTAAATCAATCAACGCATCCACAGTTGTAAACAGGTAATTCGGTATTTCATTATTTTGAGAACTGATCATTTGGTGTTCGTGGACTATTAACCTGGATTTCGTAGTGTGTAGCAGTGGAAAACGAAAATAGTAAAGTTGGTGTGCAAGTGAGTACAGTATGCTGAAAATGGTAACTGGTGGAGTGAATTAGTGTTGGTTGTGTTTCCTGCGCATGCGATTCAATATGTAAAGTCAGCGTCGCCTTCCCACATTGAAGCTGAAACATCTATTTACATACTGTACACCTAAAGCTGAATCCGTCCAACTCGAAGTCAGTCAGGTGCTTCGGTTCTTCCGTTCTTCCGTTCGGCTGTGAAGAACAACAACAACGCTCCCAAATCACCAAAGTCAACACATTCAAAGTTCACAAACAAGTACACTTGTATACACTATATCAATACTTAGCTTTTAGTACTGTACAGTATTTTAGACTGAAAACTTGAAAACTTCCGCAAACAAACTTCTGCAAAACTTTGCGCAGCTCAGTCACTCACTCACTCACTCACTCACTCACTCACAGTCACTCACAGTCACTCAGTCAGCTGCTCACCACTGACTGACTGCCTGACTGTGTGGGAGCGGCGTTTCACGACGAACGACGACGAACGACGACGACGACGACGACGACGCTGAATGACGAACGACGAACGACGACGACGACGACGACGACGACGACGACGATGATGGAAGAAGGAAGAGAGCGAAGGTCTGAGGTCTGATTAACAAAGAGGCAGAGACGCACCGCAAGAACGAATCAAGTGCCATTGAAATTCAAGGTGTGTCCATTGTGGAGTCACAGACAAAGGTGTGGCGCGGCGGACGAACAGCCAAACGCAACAGGATGCCGCAGGCAATGGACGACGATAGACAGCGGCCGTGATTGTAGGCAATGGCAAACGACGTATAGACAATAAAATATGGAGATGGAGGTGACGGCCGTGGGGATGGTAAGGCCAAGCAACGTATCGACGATAGACTGTGGGATGCCCGATATTGAGATGGATACGGTGTTGTCGACCACGATAGTGACCGTGTTCAACATTCAAACTGCGTTTGTTTTCTTTGCTTTGTTTTTGTTCCTTTTTGCGTGTGGTTTGTCTAAGTTATTTGTGGCACGGTGTTGGAACGTTATCGTCGTTTGACGCTTTTGCGAAACGGCTGCCGCGACCTGGCAGCCGTACGCCTGTCACGTCGACCCATTTTGTGGTTTAGAGATGCGAGTCCCAAACTACCGGCCGTGTCCGATATGAATTGACTCTGCAGCAGCAATGGAAGCTGCCGTGCTGTCCAGTTCCCGGGGCAGCTCGCGGTCCCGTGAACCCCGCGAGCCTGGCCCAGTTGGAAACACCCACGGTGACGACGACCAACGTCCTCCAAGTCCAGATGAGCACATTACCAATCTCATGGCAACGCAAGTCACAATGCACGACCACTACACGGACAAAAAGTTGGTTGTTGCGACAGCATCAAGTCATTTCGTGCACGGCAAACGTGTCCTCGTGGTGGAGCCCAACGAAGAGCTGCAACGCCACACGCGCGAACTGCTCAATTCTTGTGGCGTCCCCGAGCCGACCTTCGTGGAAACCGGTCGCCAATGCTTGAAGTCCATCTCCGTCTCCAGGCGAAACTTCGAGTCTTCTCAGCTGTCAATTGACCCTTCATTCAAGGAACCAATCCCGTGCGCAAACTTTGATTTCGTATTCCTCTCTTGGGATGTGGAGGAACCCTCGTGCGCTTCGGTTTTGGAAAGCTTGATGAACTTTGGGAAAACCGTAGATGGTGACATGAACTCCAGGCTGCAAATGCCCACTGTCTTCGTCACGACGTCTCTGTCGCCACAGCAAATGCCGGACGTTGCTTCTGCTTTAACCAGTCTGGGGCACGGCAAACGTCCCAGGTGGTTGAACGAGTCTACATACTTCCCGCTGTTGCGCCACCCCATGGAGAGAAGTGCGGTCGAAAAGGGGATGGCCGAGTATGATTACGTGGAGCGCAAGCTCAAGAACCCAATCGCGAAGGAGCTACTCCGCCTGCCGGACGTCGTCGCAGCAGCTGTGAAAGCCACCATGGCTGAGAGTGCCTCCGGCACAATTGCCGATCACCTCTATAGTCTTCGACGCAAACTTCGCGCCGCGTCTGCTCGACGGAGCCGCATTACCAACAGTATTCGTGAAATCCAGGTGGCCGTCGAGGCTGCCGATGAAGCCGAGGAGGTCTACTTGGAGACGGAGCTTGGTGACGCTGAAAACGGTGCACCAAAAGTGCCGTACCGAATGCAAGGGAATCGTCGATTGTACACCGCGAAGGCACTTCTTCGCCGCAAATTGATCAGATTGCATCCAAAAATAATCCATGGAATCCGCATGTTTTGGATGGCACTGGACAACCTTAAGCAGTTTCCCCAGACGAATCACGATGCTGCTGGAGATGAGGACGCAGCCAGATCCCCACACGGCATCTCTGATGAAGGTGGTAGCATCGGCCGCGACGAATTTATCGCATTCAACATCAAAATTCAAAAGGTATGCACTCGTAACTGGGACCGTTTTTGTGTTCGTGTCACATGATCGATGTAATGCGCGCACCTCAACGCAGGCTCTTGCTCCCGAATTCCAACTGAACGAAGCTGTATTGATCGCCGAGGCGGACTGGGAGCGGGACATGCGGACGCAGCAGCCGGGTGCGCACGGCAAGGATGTGCACCATGATATCAACAAACGGCGAATGTTTTACGACGACTTTTTTGAATCAATGTGAGTTTTTGTGATCCGCGGAAGAGACCTCCTCTTAGATCTGTGTGTCAAGCAGGATGGTGTTGTTGCAGGTTCGAAATTGCCGACCTCTGGTGCAGCGAACTTGAAGTAAAGAAGTATGTCGTTTTCATCCATTCACTTTTGGAGTCGATCGCTCATGTGAAGTTTGACCCCATTCCGACGACACCGAAGCAGATCGTTGAAGAGTATCCACCGGTTGGTTTGGCGGCATGCACTGGTGTCCTGGCATTTTTTTGGCATCTCATGACCACTGCTCTGCGTACAGGTGGCCAAGGTTGAGTTGAAAAAGGATGATCAGATTAACCATGATCGCTTCAAGCATGATGTCGACAAGGGCACAGTGACAGGAACTGTGTTTCGTGAAATGGAAATTCAAGATGACCCTTTGGACGACGATGTTGAGGTACTTGTTTCACTGTGCAACTGGCATTGTGATGAAAGTCTCATCTCTCAATTTTGTCGGTGATTGTTGCACCAGGACCTGTTGGCTGAAGCAGAAAAGGAGTTGGTCGAACAAGTTACAGAACACAGTGCAGAGGATGCACAAAGCGACAACAAAAACTACGGTTATTTCGAAATTGTGGAATCGTCCTCTGACGAGGAGCCAGACCTTTCTGCCTTGCTGCAAACTGAGAAACCTGACTCTAACGCAAAACCGGACGGTGACAGTGACATTCGGCAGGCGACAGCAACAGAACCGCCTGCAGCCACACGCATCCTATTTGCTGGGTCTGGTCGCCCTCGAAAAGTTGAGAGCCCGGCTGCAACGGAGGAAGACCATCCCATCGACGACGCGCAGACGAACGCGGACCCCGCTGGCACCGGCGCGGATGACACGCAACAACAGCACGGTGCGTTTGAAAGTGATGCCGCCAGTGTTTCAAGTGCGGGCAGTGAAAATGGCGAATTCGACGACGTTGCCGCATCGGTGGCGGTGGAAACACGTGGTGACAAAGTTAAGCAAGCCCCAAAACGAGCTTCAACTCGCAAGAAGGCCAAACCGAAGCAAGCTGCTGCTAAAAAGGTCAAAAAGAAAAAGAAGAGAAAAGCCTCCGGCAAGGGCAGAGATCATTCCAAAGCAGTCGTGTACCCAACTGTTGGTGCGGATGCAGACGGCACTACTGGCAATTACGTCACAAAAGAGCTGTCGTTTGTCCCAGAGCCGGAGATCGTCAATACCAATGCACATCCAAAAGAAGCACCACCGAAAGTCGCCACGCTCAGATCAGCAAACGAAGATAAGGGTGGTGTCGATGCCGGCACGGCACGAGACACACAAGCAGTCGGTTCTGTCGAAGAGAAGGTACCTTCTTCAGCCAATCATGGCCCTCCGCATACAGAGGTTGAAGCGACATCCACTCCACCCCCCACTCATAACAAAGACGCCAATTTGACAGCAGTTGCCTCGGCGGCAGAAGTGGTTAGTAGGCGTTCCACGTTCATGCCGAGTGTTCGCCCAGATCCCGTACAGAAAGCTAGCGCGACCCCGCAGCTGTCGGCAACACCGCCGCTACAGCAAACCGTTGAGCATGTCGTTGTGGTTCGTGCTCAAATGCTTATAATGTTCGATGCATCCCGTCATTGTTTCACCAGACTCGGTGCCGCGATATTTTGCTCCAGCCAACATTTACCAGCTTGGATGAGCCCACAGTGGTTAGCAGTGAGCCGGCAGCAACAAAGGGGCTGACCCCGGTTGTAGCGGAGTACTCTGATTTGACTGATCACGATAACGATTCACAACTGGGGGCCGAAGAGCGTCGAACTCCAACCCCGACAGCAAACGTTATCACCGCCACTTCGCCAGAGGTTTGCATTGAACCACGACAGTTACCGCATCGCCGTCCGATGTGGGTACTAATTGTCTGCATCAACTTTGAACTGTGTGCAGGCACAAGCAGTAGTCCCAGTCGTCCAAGCTTCGTCGCTCGGTCAAGACGCCGTTGAGAATTCTCCGTCTCCGAAGCAAAACGCGGGTGTTGATTTTACGCTGGCACGCCGAAACTCCGATGGTACCATTAATATTTGGGTCAACACCGGGGAAGACACTGTGGAGGGTGAATCTGGCAGCTCCAAACCGGCAGTGAAAGTCGAAGAAGAGAATCCCACAAAAGAGGTGGTCGCATACCCGCATTCAGAAACGAAGCCGTCGTTCGAGGACAATACAAAGACTGTTGCATTCAACGCATCGTCCGCCGTACCTTCGACGCAACAGCAACCAAAAATAGACGTGCAAGACGCAGGATATGTTTCTCCGCGTGCTGCCACTGTCCTTGATCCTCGTGACGACGAAATTGCCCAAGATGTGGACCAAGATGCGGACTCAGATGATGATATTGCCATCAACGAAGAAAGTGTGCAAAGTTACCGCCGCAGAATTCGAAAGCAAGCTCGAAAGCACTCTGCGCGACGAAGGTGACGTTAAGTGTTTCGTGCGTTTTGGTCGCGGTGTTCCCTGAACTTGTGTTTGTGGTTGGACTGCTGCAACGCATTCAGGCCGCGATTGAAAGCGAATATTGCAAGGAAGAAGCGGAATATCGGGGTACTGAGATTGATCCGGCAGGGTCCCCGTGGTGGCGACCAAGTACCGCCCGGAGTTGATGTTTCGTTAGAGTCCACATCACCACGTGGCGAGCGACACTATCACATGGCAGCAGCAACTGATCAGAGTTCTTCTCCGTGAGTTACGACTTCTTTCCTTTTCGAATCACTGCATGACCGGGCCTTACACTTGTTTTGGCGACTTGTGGTTTATTTGCCAGCCGCGAGCATAAAAGCGACAACAATGTTCCTCTGGAAAAGCAACACGGCATGCAGTGGTCAGAACCCCCAAGTGGGAGCCGAGGGGCGTCCTTCGGTGGACCTTTCAATTTCACCGGGCAAGCACCGCCGCATCGCCCGAAGCTCTCCTCGACTGTGATATTTAACCCCGCCGATGGACAGGGAGTCAAAATTACCTACAACAGGTTCGCCGATCGCTCGTCCGTTGAGCGCCAGTAGCTCTTCACGCGTTCTCTTTACTTGTTAGGCCGGCGACCGCCTTACCAACGAAGACACAGGGCTTACACCATGTGCGGCCAGTGCAGGTACGACAGCGTCGTCAAAAATTTACTTTGTTGTCGGTGCCTTCATGTGTGTATTTGTTTTCCCCAGATTTCTGAACACCAGTTAAAGAGTGGTCTAGAAACAAAAATTGCAACCGTCCCGCGGCGACGACCCAGAACAGCGATGGCGACCACTCGAACCCGCGTCAGGTCCAAGCAGCGTGGTACAACACGGTCATCGCGGGAAAACAAGGCCACCGATGGAGGTTTTGCCAGCGATGGTGAAGGGGCTCTGGATGTGCAATTCCTCCCAACAAACGCGAAAGACTTTCAGCAGCTTCGGGTGTGTAGATTTGTGCAACAATGTTGTCGTGTGTATCGTATTCTGAAATAAATGACCCATTGTATTGTTCAAACAGCCTCGTGGGACCCGAGACTCGCAAAGTGATTCACAGCCAGGTGCTGCAGGCGGCTGCCGAGCGCACCACCCCAAGGTGCGACGTCTTACGCTGTTCGACAAATCATTGCATTAGCGGTGAACTGTGACTCTATCATAGGCTCTACCTGCCCGCGTTGGCACTTCACATGGCGTGCTGCGACTGTCTGGGGCGTTGAGGTGCGTAGTCCACAGCACATTTGTCGAGTTTCGCTTTTCTCATCATAGCTTTGGTGGATGCCACAGCCACAAGGTTGACAGCGAAGTACCGCCCAAGGTAGTGCAGAAGCCAACACGCCGTCCAAAGACGTCTGTTCGACGCGACCGTGGTTGGATTGAACAGGTTTGTTGCGATGTGTCTTGGTGCCCATATGCCGTGCCGACATTCATCCTCTCTGTACTGTTCAGTTTGTGGCTACTCGGCAAAACTCTCCAGCACCCCATGAGAGCGAACGTTCCTCCTCTTTTCGGTAGTGGCGCTGCTTCGTGTGCATTGCACGTCCTGCAACACGATTTTGACTGTTTGCTGGTTGTTTTTCACTCCGCAGCCGTCCGAAGCAGACATTCCGACCACAAACTGCCCCTGCACGGTAAGACTTGCACTCTGAGTATGTTGCCTGTTAATGTACTGGACTAACGTTTGTTCGACCTTGGTTTGACAGACGTAGCGCGGCACCCACTAGAGAGGTGTCTTCTGAGCCCGCTCCGAAGGAGGGATCTGTCACCCACAAACTAACGACGGCGCCTATCGTCATGCCGCAACTCCCTGAGTCAAAATTTTCCCCGGATTCTAAGGCGGATGCAACGACGGCAAGAACCAGTCCAAGCAAGCAGACAATATTTACGACACGAAGTGCCTCTGCGTCCCCACCGTCGTCGAAGCGAGCGCTTCGATTAACAAGGTCGGTTGGCAGCAACATTCACGCTTTGAATGGACGTTCACATTCCCCTCGGTCTCCACGATCGCCGCGATCACCTAGATCACCTAGGTCACCTAGGTCACCTAGGTCACCACGTATCGTACGGCAGAAAATGCAATTGCCAATATCCCCTCGATACCAGTCTCCTCCACGGTCCGCAAGTGCGTTGCCAAACGTGGAGAACTAACACCACATCTTGTCGAGTTGGTGAAATCGTTGCCAGAGTGGCGTCATACATGAGTGTTTTTACATCCGTCGTTACTTCGTTATAAATAATAAAAAAACACTGTGGGTGCTGTCTGGATCAAATTGGTGAGTCAACGTCCTTTGCATGCAATGCACGGGCGCCCCAAGCAACAGCGTCATCGTCAGTGCACGCGTACAGTTACATCGTCCCACCTTGCGCAACAGTTCGCAAGAGCCAATTGATGCCCTTTAGGAATTCGACACAATAAATAAGTGAGTCAAGCAAACGACCACGTTGCAAAGTTGCACCAAACCACCGATACTTTTGACGAACCTTGCACAAATGGGGCGTCCCAGGTGGAGCTCCTGGCGAAGACGAGTAGAAGATGGCAGGCGGAAACTTTGTGAGGACCCGTCCGCCTTGCAAGGAAGGTGGCAGATCTCCATCTTTGAGTTCGACGGCATCGCTTCCGGCCTCCATACCTTCTGTGCCAACAGTAGTTGGCCACCCTTCTCCGCAGCACCAACAACGCGTATTTTTTGCGACGGTGTCTTCAGTGGCGCCTGAAGACGCACTGTTAGACGACGTCGATTGTGGCGCGGTGTAGTGGATGTCGATTGCCCACGATTGGGCTTTCATTGGGGCGGCGTCAATTCCGAAACCCCTTGAGAGCGCCTCCAGACTCTGAATGGCATCGGCCTTCGATCTCGCCACGTTGTTCAGTATTATAAGGACAGGACATCGAGCTTCAAGCGAGTCGTCCAAGGCCGCCCGAGCCGCCGCAAACAAGTCAGGTGATCGAGAGTCGAGCACCAATACGGTGCCAGACATTGTCCAAAGGTACGCGTGAGACTCCTCAGACCCGTCTTCCCATTTGTTTTCCGGGACGTCATGGAGGGATATAGGCATGTTGCTGACTCTGACGTTGAAAGTGGGAGACCCAAAATAGTCAGGTTTCCCTTGCTTCTTTTTGCTGACGTCCCAGGCACTCGCAATAGCTCTCACGGCGCTATCATTGCTGCGTTCGGCAGCTTCTCGCCTGTCCGCGATGCGCCCAAGAAAATGGCGAACTACCTCGGCTTTACCGCTGTGTGCGAGTCCGATGCAGGCTATTTGATGCACAAGAGGAGCGACGGACGCTGAGTGCTTGCTGCCCTTTTTCTTTTTCCTCTTTCTTTTGCCCCCTGCATGGCTGCCGTTTACCTTCGATCCGCATGCCCCCATCGCACGGCCAGAGAGGGGTCTCCGCGCTGCTCGCCCTTTGTGCTAGTAGCCCGGACGTTTGGACGCTTGCTTTCGTGCGACGTCGACACAACGTGACGCACAAAGCTCAAAGGATATTGAACCCTAATTGTCGCCAACCCAGCGTTTTTTGTGTTTGTGTTTTCGAATCAATTTCGGCACGGTTTACTGGGTAAGCCACGCCAACAGAACACACAGCCGCACCAACCAACCAAATAAAGTCGACACCAACACCAACAACAACAACGCCAAACGACGACGAACCACAAGCCACAAACGACCAACGACAAGCAACTCAACCAAAAATAAACAGCGACGACGACGACGACGACAAACTACGAACAACGAACAACAAACAACAAACGACGAACGACGAACGACGAACAACGAACGACGAACGACGAACGACGAACGACGAAAGACGAACGACGAACGACGAACAACGAACGACGAACGACGAACGACGAA
>ENA-OWNT01005727-OWNT01005727.1-seawater-metagenome-genome-assembly--contig:-NODE-5727-length-10108-cov-3.926528_pt1 | contig 10108 bp, 6 predicted proteins | sample MGYA00238136_ERZ651165 | MGnify/ENA primary metagenome ERZ651165 (study PRJEB26861, sample SAMN08777766) | seawater metagenome | isolation source: coastal seawater | place: USA: Florida | collected...
GTCGAGGGCACACAGGAACTGCCGGCCGTTGGACAGCGCCGTGAAGGGACCGGCCGGCGGATGGGACGCGATGCCGTCGTAGTTGCCGCCCCAGCAGTGGACCTCGCCGGCGACGTCGAGGGCGCAGGCCGTCTTGTCGGCCAGGCCGAGGGCGGTGGCCACGGACGCGCCCGCGACGGGGGTGCCGGTGTCCGTGTCGGTGGGGGTGCCGGTGTCGGTGTCGGCGTCCGTGTCGGCGTCCGTGTCGGCGTCGGTGTCGGCGTCGGTGTCGGCATCGGTGTCGGCATCGGTGTCGGCATCCGTGTCGGCGTCGGTGTCGGTGGTCAGACCGGTGTCAGCGGGGTCCTTCGGGTCGCTGGGGCAGGCCATCAGCAGGGGCAGAGTGAGGAGCAGCGCGCGGGACATGGAGCCTCCTGGATGGAGAGGAGACTACGACAGCCGCTGGGTTGCCGCCCTTTCATCTGCCTATCGGGGCCGTGCCCTCAGAGGCAGGCCGACGTGGTGTTGGCGCTGTCGGGGTTGCCGTCGCCGTCGGTGTCGGCCTTGGTGGGGTCGGTGCCCAGCTCCCACTCCTGGCGGGTGGTGAGCCCGTCGCCGTCGCCGTCCCAGGTGTCGGCCGTCTCTCCCGCGGGCATGCCGGCGGTGATGTCGTCGTAGATTCCGTCGGCGTCGAGGTCGTCGAGGAGGTGGACCAGGCCGCCGCCCACGTAGCCGCCGAAGAGCAGGTGGGCCGGGTAGGGGATGGTGTCGTCGACGAGCACGTCGACAGTGTGGTCGAAGCCCGGCGCCCAGCTGCCGTTCTTCTCGACGGAGCGGGGGTGGGGGCGCAGATCCCAGGCCGTGGGGGGCAGGCAGCGGTCGAAGCGCACCAGATCGAAGGTCGCGTTGTTGTCGCCGAACAGCTCGCCACCGGCGCCCGCGTTGAGGTTCAGGTCGGCATCGGGACGCTCCACGCAGGCGCCGTAGAGGCGGCCGGTGGGTGCGAGATCCGAGCCTTGGACCTCCACGCAGTCGTCGCCCGCCAAGGTCATGTGGTCGGCCGTCCAGCTGCCGTCGAGGGAGAGGGTGGGGCTGTAGCTCCCCATGGCCACGTAGGAGAGGTGCCCCATGTCGGCCGTGGCGTGGAGGGCCGAGCCGCCGTCGACGAGCACCACGCTGTCGGACACGGTGATGGTCTCGGCGTCCAGCGAGATGGCCTGGTCTGCGCTGCTGCTGACGGCGAGGTCGAGCTCGGACACGGTGATGGTGCCCGCCTGCTTGCTCGCGAAGCCGATCAGTGTCCGGGGGCTGTCGACGTCGCGGGCGTAGACGCGGGCGAGGGTCATGCGGGCGTCGCGGTCGGCGGAGGCCGCGACGAGGGGCCCGATGGCGTTGGTCAGCGACAGGTCGACCAGGGAGATCTCCGGCCCGACGGTGGTCTCGAGGATGCCGCTCACCGTCGCGACCTGGTCGACGCTGAGATGGGCGATGTCGAGGGAGGCGTGGGCGGTCAGGAAGGCACGGCCGGCGCTCAGCACGTCGCGGATGGCGAGGTGCCGGGCGACCAGGGTCTGGTACACGTCGCCGAAGCGGTTCCCCTCTCGCACCTCGACGTGGTGGAGCGTCAGGTTGGTGCCGTAGCCCCCGGTGCCCTCCCAGAAAGTGTCGAAGTCCGTGCCCTTCACCCGCGAGAGCAGCACGTCGGAGATGGTGAGGGAGAGCACCCCCACGTCGGCCTGCAGGGTCAGGCCCTCGAGGATCACCCGCTGGACGTTGGCGCCGAGGGTCACCGCGGGATTGGAGGCCCCCTCGGCCGCGATCACGACCCCCTCGTCGGCCACGATGCAGAGCTCGCCCACGTCGATCATCACGGGGTCGTAGACATTCGCCGCTGGATCGGTGGGGTCGAAGGCCACCTGGAGCAGGGTGCCGCTCGTGGCGGAGGCGACGGCCGTGGCGAGGGCTGCTCCCCCGCCGCTGACGCTGACCTTCGGGCCGAAGCAGGCATTGCGCTGGACGTCGCTGGCCGGATCGAAGGGCTGGCCGAGGGCGGGGAGCTCGAGCCAGTCGGGACGCTCGTCGCCGCCGACATCGAGATCGGTGCCGCCGGAGCAGTTGGTGTCGATGCCGTCCCAGGCCACCTCCCCCGGGGCGCCAGGGAAGACCGAGGCGAGGTCGTCGTTGCAGTCCCCGGTGCGGGGCGCCGCGGAGGCCGGGCCGTCGCAGCCGCTCAGCACGAAGCTGTCGCCACCGTAGCCGTCGCCATCGTGGTCGGCGTACCAGAGGGTGTCGGGGTGCACGGCGCTGTCGCCGTCGTCGCAGTCCCCCAGCTCGCTGGCCTGGGCGGGCCCACAGCTGCAGGCCTCGACGCTCGGGGCGCCGGTGGCCGCGAAGCCGTCGCCGTCGGCGTCGTCGTAGCAGGTGGTGGTCGCCGTGAAGGGGCCCGGGTCGGCGTCGTCGATCTGGTCGTTGCAGTTGTCGTCGACGCCGTTGCCGCACACCTCTGGCGCGCCGGGGGAGATGCCCGGGTCGCCATCGCTGCAGTCGGTGCCATTCGCGACGAAGCCGGGCGGCGGTGCGCACGCGACGATGCTTCGGGTGGGGTCGCCGTAGGTGTCGCCGTCGCCATCGAGGAACCAGGTGGTGGGCGTGCCCGCCCCTACGGCCGGGTCGGCGTCGTCGCAGTCGCCGCTGGCCTCGAGGAAGCCCGCCGGGGCCGCGCAGGCGATGGCCTCGTTGCCCCCTCCGATGCCGTCACCGTCGGCGTCCTCGTACCAGATGGACGCCTTGCCCCCGCCGACGGTGGGGTCGTCGTCGTCGCAGTCGCAGGACGCGCTGCGCTCGGCGAAGGCACAGGCCACCACGCCGTCTCCGTCGGCATCCCACACTTCGTCGAGGCGCTCGGCTCCGATCCAGGGGCAGCCGGCCAACAACACGAGGGGGACGAGACGGAGGGGGGTCATCGCTGCTCCTTGCACTTGCCCACCAGGGTGGAGCACTTCAGGCGCACGGTCTGCCCTGACGCTACCGTGATCTGCATCAGCGCGCCGAACGTGTCGCGACGGAGCACGGTGTAGGTGCCCGGGTCGACCTCGCCTGCGGTCTGCGGGCGCCCGCCGCCGACGGGCTCGAGGAGGACGGTGAGGTCGCCCTCCACCACCACGTAGGAGAGCTCGGCGTCGGGCTCGGGAGCGGGTCGGGGCGCGGTGCGACGGCGGCGGGGGCTGGGGGAGGGCTCGGCCTCCTCGGGGTCTCCCTCGGCGTCGTCGGCGGCGGTGTCGTCGGGCGTGGCTTCGTCGGCGGGGAGGACGGGCGCGGGCTCGGTGGGGGGGGGCACGGCCGGGGTCGGCGGCGCGGTGGGGGGCGCAGGGGTGAGCAGGAACCAGGCCACCACGCCGGTCACGATCACCAACACCGCCGTGCCGGACAGGCCCAGCAGGCCGGTGGTGGTGAGGAGCAGCCCGGCCACGGTCGGCCAGCTCGACGGCGCCGAGGGAGGCGGGCGGGTGAGCACCGCGGACTCGCCGGTGGGGGAGAGCTGTCGGCGGGCCTCCACCGTGCCGGTCTCGGCGGGCTGGAGCGACTGGTAGGCCCGCATCACGCCGGACCCGATCTCCCCCAGGGAGTGGGGCACGTCGCGGTCGGGTACGTCGCCGCTCCACAGCTCCAGCAGGGCCTCGGCGCTGGGCACCCGCTGGTCGGGGTCGGGCTGGAGGGCCGCGGTGACCGCATCCCGCATGCGCTCGGGAAGGTCGCTCGGCAGCGGCTCGTAGGTGCCGGAGGCCACGTGGTTGAACACCACCAGGAGGTCTTCGCCGGGGAAGGCCATCTGCCCGGTCAGCAGCTCGTAGAGGATGGCCCCGGCCGCGAAGAGATCCGCCCGGGCGTCGACCGTCTTGGCGGAGCGGATCTGCTCCGGGGCGGTGTACTGCGGGGTGCCCATGAAGGCGCCGGACTTGGTGGCAGAGCGCTCCTCGGCGACGTCCTTCACCAGGCCGAAGTCGGCGATCTTCGGGACGAGGCCGTCGTGCTCCATGGCGATGAGCACATTGGCGGGCTTGAGGTCGCGGTGGACCAGGCCGTCGGCGTGGGCGGCGGCGAGCCCCCTGAGCAGGCCCCGCACCAGCCCGTCGACCACGTCCAGCGGGAGCTTGGTGGCGTACACGAGCTCGTACAGCGATGGGCCCCGCACGTACTCCATCACGAGGCCCGGGCAGCCGGTGACCTCGATGACGTCGGTGACGGCGACGATGTTCCGGTGGGCGAGGCGCGCCTGTACCTGGCCCTCGAGCATGAGGCGCTTCATCACCGAGCGACTGGGCACGGTCACGACCTTGAGGGCGTGGACGGAGCCGAGCTTGGCGTGGCGGACCCGGTAGACGGCCGCCATGCCGCCCTGGCCGAGGAGGTCCTGCACGACGTAGGCCCCGACGGCGTCGCCGGGACGGAGCGCCTCGAGTGACCTCACCGACGCCCCTGACGGAAGGCGAAGACGAAGGGCACGGCCGAGCCGGCAGCGAACACACCGCTGGCGACGACGAAGGTGTTGGTGCGGCGCTGCACGGCCAGGAGCTCCTCCCGGCTGCTGGCCTCGAAGCGCTGGGTGCTGGAGGAAGCCGCCAGGCCGTAGAGCACCCCGGCGGTGAGCACGGTGCCGGCCCCAGCGAGGAGCCAGCGATCCCGGGGGGCGGTGGCGCCGCGGTAGGCGGGCACGGGCTCGTCGGGGAGGAGGTAGGTGGTGCTCTGCACGTGGCGATCCACCACGACCTGCACCAAGGCGGAGGCGTCGGTGGGGAGGGACCGCGCCGGCTGGCCATCGACCCAGAGATCTCCCCCGGCGGGGCGGGGCAGGCGGTGCCCCGGCGAGGTGGCGGTGGGCTGATCCAGGTAGAGCGTGCGCAGCTCGAAGCCCTCGGGGAAGAGCTCGGTGGGGGGCTCCCACTCGGGGTGGGCGGCGCGCGCGGCGCGGAAGGCTGCGGTGGCGGCCTCGGTGCGCTGGGTGCTGTGGTAGCCGATGCCTCGCAGGCGGTGCAGGCGAGCGGCCTCGGCGGGGGGCAGGGGCTCGTCGAGGCAGGGCACCAGGTAGTCGACCTCGACCGTGGCTTGCTGGAAGCCCTCGACATCGAGGTCGGCGTAGGCGGCCTCTGCGCGGTCCATGGCGTCGACGAGGGCCGTGGTGGGTTGGTCGAGGGTGCAGGCGGCACGGGCAGAGCCCACGACGAGAAGCAGAGCGAGGAGCATGCCCGATGCTAACCGGCCTTCCTCGTGCGATGGTGCATCGTCATGGACCCCACGGAATTCGACTGCAACACCTGCGGTGCCTGCTGCGCCTATACGGCCGACTGGCCCATGCTCGAGTCCTCCGAAGACCACGGCCCCGAGGGGCCCGAGCCGGAGTGGGTCGTCGATGGTCACATTCGATGGGCTGGCGACCGCTGCGGCGCCTTGCGTGGTGTCGTCGGGGTTTCCACCCGCTGCATCATCTACGCGCGTCGCCCCAGCCCGTGCCGCGGCTGTGGCCCGGGGAGCACGAGCTGTCTCGTGGCGCGCCGGCATCACGGGCTGCCGGTGCCCGAGCAGCGAAGCACGATGGACGATCTGTTCCCGTCCTGCTAGCGAGGCTATCGGCTCACGACACCGTTGCGCCCACCTTCCTTGGCCGCCAGCAGCGCCTCGTCGGCCCGCTGCACCACGCGCTGGTAGTCGGGATGACCGAGGAAGGTCGCCACCCCCACGCTGACCGAGGGGCTGTAGGGGCCGCGGTCGGTGGTGATGCTCTGCTCCGCGACCTGGCGACGGATGGCCTCCCCGCGGCGGGCGGCGATGGTGGCGGAGGTGTCGGCGAGGACGACGAGGAACTCTTCGCCGCCGTAGCGAAACACGAAGTCCCCGGGGCGAACGTTCGCGAGGAGCACCTGGGCGGTCTGACGCAGGACCTCGTCACCGACCGGGTGCCCGTGGGTGTCGTTGACGGCCTTGAACCGGTCGAGATCGACCATCAGCACGGAGAACACCCGGTCGAAGCGACGTGCCAGGCTCACCTCACGCTGCAGCACGGGCACCATGAAGCGGCGGTTGAGCACCTGGGTGAGCGGGTCGACGCCGACGTCGTCTTCGCTGGCGCCCCGCACGAGCTGGTCGAGGAGGCGGAGAAGCCGCGCGGCCTCGGTGTCGAGGCGCTGAGCGTGCTCCGAGGGGGCCTCCAGCACGGCTCGGGCCTCGGTCGCCACGATCTCGACCTGAGAGAGGAGGGCCGCGAGCACCGCCTCGTCGGCGCCGATCAGCGGGCCCTTGTGCACCACCCACTGGCGCAGATCGGTCGCGTCGAACTCGAACGTGGGCACTCGCCCGGCCACCAGCCCGACCAGGAGGCGGCGGATCCATCCCTGCACGTCGCTCTTCAGTCGCTCCAGCTCGATCATGAGCTGGGGGCCGAGGAGGGCGGAGCGCAGGGCCTGCCGCTGGCGGGTGTTGTCGAGGACGTCGTCGAGGTAGGCCTCGTTCATCACCTCCACGAAGGGCTCCAGCCAGTGCACCAGGAAGAGGGCCCGCTCCGTGGTGATCCGGTCGGGGCCTTCCGTGGGCATGTCGTCGAGGAGGCGCTGGCGGATGAGGCGGAAGGCGTCGCTGACGAGGTGCAGGGGCACGTTGATGCGGGAGTGGACCTTGCCGACGTGGAAGTTGACCTCGAGCTGGGCCGTGAGGTCGGCGGGACTGTCGATGGCGGCGATGCCCCGCAGCCACCGCGCGAGCGAGGCCTTCAGGCGGCTCTCGACGAGCTCGGGGTCGAGGAAGTGGCGCGCTTCGTCGTGGGCGAGGAGGTGGGCGTAGAAGGCGTCGGCGGCGGCTTCGGGATCGTGGGCGATGGCGCGGCGGATGGCGTGTTGGTCGCTGGGGGCCAGGTTGGACCAGCGGGCCCACTGGCGTCGGGCCACCTCTTCGATGCGATTGGACGACATGCCCCCTCCTGGGGAGTCGTATCGAGCGCGGCGGTTACATAGGTTGCAGGCTTGTAGCGACGGATTTCGTACGGTACCAGCAACGAGCCATGGTCCCAGAGCGCGCTCTGTTCCTGCATGGACGCCGGCATTTCGAGTCGTCATCGGCGTGACCCGTCCGCCACGTCCTCCCGATCGCTCGATCCTTGCCGCGCGACCGTGCCGGAGCGATACCCTGGGGCCCTCGTGGAGGCTCCGTGTCCGAACACCTCGACCGCCCGGGCCCCGTGCGGTCCGACGACGCCCTGGCCATCGAGGCCATCGCTCCGTGGCTCGCCGAGCGCGTCGACGGCCTGCAGGGCCGGCCGGAGGTGGCCCAGTTCAAGGGCGGCGCCTCCAACCTCACCTACCAGCTGACCTGGCCCGGGCGGGCCCTGATCCTCCGCCGGCCTCCCTTCGGTCACAAGGCGAAGAGCGCCCACGACATGGGCCGTGAGGTGCGCTTCTTGCGCGCGCTGGCCGGCCTGTACCCGGTGCCCGAGGTGCTGGCCTACTGCGACGACGAGGCCGTGGCGGGGGCCGAGTTCTACGTGATGGAGAAGCTCACGGGCATCATCCTGCGCACCGAGCTGCCGGCCGGGCTGGGCCTCGATGCCGCCGGCACGCGGGCCCTGTGCGACCGGGTGCTCGACCAGCTGGTCGATCTGCACCAGCTCGACCTCGATGCCCACGGCCTCGGGGGGCTGGGGAAGGGGGTCGGCTATGTCGAGCGACAGGTGCAGGGGTGGAGCCGCCGCTACCGCAAGGCCGTCACCCCGGGGGCGGCTGACGGAGAGGCGGTGATGGCCTGGCTCGCGGAGCGGATGCCGGCCCAGGCGGGGGTGGCACTCATCCACGGAGACTTTCGCTTCGACAACGTGGTGCTCAGGCCCACCGACCTCGGGGTGATCGGGGTCCTCGACTGGGAGATGGCCACCCTCGGCGACCCGCTGATGGACCTCGGGAACTCCCTTGCCTATTGGGTCGAGGCAGGCGACGAGCCGGTGATGCAGCTCATGCGTCGCCAGCCCACCCACGCCCCCGGCATGCGCACCCGCGCCGAGGTGTGGGACTACTACCAACAGAAGACGGGTCGAACCGTGGACGATCCCCTGTTCTACGAGGTCTACGGGTTGTTCCGACTGCAGGTGATCCTGCAGCAGATCTGGTTCCGGGTGCACCACGGGCAGTCCAGCAACCCGGCCTTCGCTTCCTTCGGTGAGGTGGCGAAGTACCTCGACGCGCGATGCCAGCAGATGATCGCGGCGGAGGGCTGATCGAGATGGCACACCTCTACCTGATTCGCCATGGCCAGGCGGGCGACGTGATGGGCGACTACGACCATCTCTCCGAGCGCGGCTGGGCCCAGGCCCGGCGCGCCGGGGAGGGCTGGCGTCACCTCGGAGCCGTGCAGCACGTGGTGCACGGGGCGATGCGGCGGCACCGGGAGACGGCCCAGGGCTTCGCCGAGGCCTTCGGCCCGTTGCCCGTTGCCGTAGAAGACGCCGACTGGAACGAGTTCGACCACCAGGCGGTGATCCGAGCCTATGCGGCGCGTCATGGCACGCCGGAGCCCGGTGCGGAGCGGGCCGCCTTCTTCCGCTTCTTCGCCGGAGCCATGGGGCGGTGGTCCGACGGCCAGCACGACGACGACTACCCCGAGGCCTACGCGGCCTTCCAGGCGCGGGTCGAGCGGGGCCTGGGGCGGGTGGTCGGGCAGCTGGGGTCGGGCCAGACGGGCCTGGTGTTCACCTCGGGCGGTGTGGTGTCGGCGGTGGCCCGGCACCTGCTGGGCCTCGAGCCCGCCATGGCCTTCCGCCTCAACACGGTATTCGTGAACACCGGCGTGACCCACCTACAGGTGGGCGGGGGCCGGGTGAGCCTGGTGACGCTCAACGAGGGCAGCCACCTGCATGGTGTGCCCGAGCTGATCACTCGGTCCTGACCGGCCCGATGGGATAGCGTCGACGGATGGAAGCAGGCTCCACCATGGCCGACGGCCGCTACGAGCTCCTCGACCTGCTCGGCAAGGGCGGCATGGCAGAGGTGTGGCGGGCGGTCGATCACCGGCTGCACGTCGAGCGGGCCATCAAGATCATGCTGCCCGGGATCCGTCGCTCGGGTGCGGCTCAGGCTCGCTTCGAGCGTGAGGCGCGCCTGATGGCGCAGCTGGAGCACCCCCACATCGTGCCGGTGCACGACGTCGATCGGCACGACGGGCGCCTCTTCCTGGTGATGTCCCTGCTCCCGGCCGGGTCCCTCGACGTGGAGCTGGAGGCGAAGGGGCGGGTGCACCCGGCGCGGTCGGCGCGCATGGTGTCCGGGGTGCTCGATGCCCTGGCCGCCGCCCACGAGCACGGCGTGGTCCACCGCGACATCAAGCCGCACAATGTGCTGGTGGACGACCGGGATCAGCCCCGGCTGTCCGACTTCGGCATCGCGTCCAACGCCGACGACAAAGGCCTCACCCGCACGGGGGCCATCATGGGCACCCTGGCCTTCATGGCCCCCGAGCAGCGCGCCAGCGCCCGCACGGTCGACGGCCGAGCCGATGTCTACGCGGTGGGCGCCTTGCTGTTCATGCTCGTCACCGGGGAGGACCCCACCGAGCTCGACCACCCGGAAGACCGCGACGCCCGTCTCTCCTTGCTCCCCGAGGTGCTGGTGCCCTTCGTGGAGCGATGCACCCGCCGCTCGCCGGGGGACCGCTACGACACCGCCACCAGCGCGAAGGCCGCCCTCGACGAGATCCGCGGCCTGATGCCCGACGACGTGGTGGTGCCCCGGGCCCCCGCGGGCCGCGTGCGCGCCACGGGCGTGACCATGGACCTCGACCTCCTCGACGCGGTGGAGGGCGAGACGGGCGCCACCGTGGCTCCGGTCGACCCGGAGGCCGCGACCCGCATCGCGGGGCTGGCGGAGGCCGAGACGATGCGTCGGTCGGCGCAGGAGACCCAGCGGCTGGAGGAGGAGGTGGCCGAGGTGGCTCCGCGCTCCCGGGGCTCCTGGCTGCCGGCCCTCCTCGGAGCGGCCCTGCTGGCGGGCATGGCGGTCGGCGGGGTGGGCCTGATGCTGCAGCTTCCCCCGGCCGACGCCCCGGCCCCAGCCCCCACGCCGGTGCCCGCTGCGGCCCCCGCGCCGGTGGAGCGGCC
>ENA-OWNT01005728-OWNT01005728.1-seawater-metagenome-genome-assembly--contig:-NODE-5728-length-10105-cov-5.207619_pt1 | contig 10105 bp, 12 predicted proteins | sample MGYA00238136_ERZ651165 | MGnify/ENA primary metagenome ERZ651165 (study PRJEB26861, sample SAMN08777766) | seawater metagenome | isolation source: coastal seawater | place: USA: Florida | collected...
CACCAGCGGGTGGATGTGGGCGTTGAGGACCTTGGGGTAGTAGTGGTCGTCGAGGTCGAAGTGGCCGGGGGATCGGCTCGTCACGCTCGGAACGGGGTGCATCGGGGGCGACCCTCCGTGGAGCGGTGCGCTCCGCCGCGGCCCCTGTGCACCCACCGTGCCAGCGCCGCGAAGCGGTGCAGGGGACGGGCGCGGACCAGGACTGGGGCACGGCCGGCGAGGCGATCTGCCCCGCCCGAGGCGTTTCGCCCCGCCCCGGTCCGCCCCGACTTCGTGAGGGCTGCCCAGCGCGGGATCGCGCTGGTGCGCACGATCTCAACGCTCTTGGGGACGTGGCACGGGACTTGCTGAACCCCAGCGTGCCGCGCCACAGCGGCGGAGGATCACGCCATGAACGTTGACGAGACCGTTCGACTCAGCCGCCTCGTGCGCGGCTTCCCCGGATCCCTGGCCGTGCTCGCGTGGTACGGGATCGTCCCCGACTCGGAGGACTACAGCCTGACGCTCGACGAGGTCGCGGACCTCTACCGGGTGGACGTCGAAGACGTGCTGGCGGACCTCCGCGCCCAGATGGACGAAGACGACCTCGATGAGGACGACGACGTCGAGGGCGACGAGGACGGCGACTGGGAGGACGACGACGACGACGGCGAGTGGGAGTGGGAGAGCGAGGACTGGGACGACGACGAGGACGACGCCGAAGAGGTCGCCTGACCCACGCGTGATCAGCCCGTCGACTCCTCGGGCCCCAGCCCCAGGCGTTGCAGCTTCCGGTACAGGGACTTGCGATCGATCCCCAGGATCCTCGCGGCGGAGGTGCGGTTGCCGCCCGCCGCCGCGAGGACACGCCGGATGTAGCGCGCCTCCATGGTGCGCAGCGAGACGAGCTCTTCCGGATCGGACCCGGCGACCAGCACGTGGCTCGCCGTCCAGTTGCGCACCTTCGTGGGCAGATCCGCGAGCTCGAGCAGCTCCTCGCCGGCCAGCGCGACCCCCCGCTCCACGGCGTTCTCCAGCTCGCGGATGTTCCCCGGCCAGGGGTACTCCAGGAGCCGGCGGGCGGCGTCGTCCGCGATCGCCATGCGGGGCTGCTCGGCCAACACGCACGCCTGCTCCAGGAAGTGCTCGGCCAGGAGCAGGATGTCCCCGCCGCGCGCCCGGAGCGGGGGCAGCTCCACGTGGATCACGTTCACGCGGTAGTAGAGATCCCTGCGGAACGTCCCGGCCTCCACCATCGCCTCGAGATCACGGTTCGTGGCGCACACGATCCGCGTGTTGAACGGGTGCTCCTTGTTCGAACCGACGGGCCGGACGACCCGATCCTGGAGCGCGCGCAGCACCTTGACCTGCGTGCTGGCGGGCATGTCACCGAGCTCGTCGAGGAACAGGGTGCCCCCGGTGGCCGCGACGAACAGCCCCTCACGGGGGGCGCCCGCCCCGGTGAACGCGCCCTTGGCGTGCCCGAACAGCTCGCTCTCCAGCAGGGGCTCGGGGAGCGCCGCGCAGTTGATCGCCACGAACGGGCCGTCGGCGCGCTTGCCAGCCCGGTGCAGGGCGCGGGCCACGAGCTCTTTGCCGGTGCCCGTCTCCCCCGTCACGAGCACGGTGCTCTTGCTGCTGGCGACCCGGCCCATGAGCGTGAAGAGCTCGCGCATGGCGGGGCTCTCGCCGATGAGTCCGTCGAACCGCGCTCCCGGGTTCAGGGCGCGCCGGAGTCGCTTGACCTCCCGGCGCAGGCGGCGGTGCTGCACGGCGCGGTCGAGCGCCATGGCCAGGGCATCCACCGGCTGCGGCCAGGTCAGGTAGTCGTACGCCCCGGCGCGCAGCGCCGCGAGGGCCGTATCCAACCGCGGTGACGTCGCCAGCACGATGACGTCGAGCAGCGGCCGGTCTTCCTTGAGGGCCTCGCAGAGCGCGACCGTCGCGGACCCGTCCCCATCGAGCTCGGTCAGGAAGACGTCGTAGCGGCTGGCGAGGAGCGCTTCCTTCGGATCCTCGCCGCTGGGGAGGCGCTCGACGTCGAAGGCCTTTCGCCGCAGCGCGCGGACCACGTCCTCGGGCGGGAGGGCGCCGTCGTCCACCAGGATCCGGCCACGGGTGTCTTCGGGTACAGCCATCGTGCCCGACCTTGGCACAGCCTCGATGGGCGAGGAACCCCTGGTGGGGCATTCCGCCCCGGCGCGGCCGATCGCCACGGGTCAGCGGTCCCGCCATCGACGTCGCTGGCGGCGGCACGCACGACGCATTCGGGATGTCGTGTCTGGCACGGCTCTCGCAGAGTCCGGGAGCGCGGACCCGAAGCGGCCGCCGAGGAGATCGCCATGCAGACCATCGCTCACGGAACCACGGACACCGGCCTGTGCCGCGAGTCCAACGAAGACACCTACGTGATCGACGACACCCTCGCCCTGTACGCCGTCGCCGACGGGATGGGCGGGCACGCGGCCGGCGAGGTCGCCTCCGCGCTCGCCGTGGACGCCGCTCACCGCACGGTGGTCCGGCTGACGCGCGTGGGGGTGCAGGACCCCGTCCACCTCGCGCGGGCGGCGACCCGCGCCGCCATCGAGGCGGTCTGGTCGGCGCGGGCCTCCGAGCCGGCCTTCGACGGGATGGGGACCACGCTGACGCTCCTCGTCATCCGCGGAACCGAGGCCGCGATGGCGCACGTCGGCGACTCGCGGCTCTACCGCCTGCGGGAAGGGGAGGTGGAGCGGCTGTCCCAGGACCACACCTGGATCGAGGAGCTGATCCGCAGCGGACACATCACCCGCCAGCAGGCCATGCGCGGTCCGCTGGGGCACATCCTGCAGCGGTCGATCGGCAAGGACCGGGAGGTGGAGATCGACGTGCGCGAGATCACGGTGCGCGTGGGCGATCGCTTCCTGCTCTGCACCGACGGGCTCTGTGACTACCTCGACACGGACGACCAGATCCTCCACGAGCTCCAGGCCGACTTGATCACCGCCCCCCAGCTGCTCGTGGACTACGCCAACGCGTGCGGCGGGGACGACAACGTCACGGCCGTCGTGGTGGACGTCCTCGCCGAGGACCAGGGCCTGTTCGTGGCCTCAGAAGCCTGCGTCGCCTGAGTCCTCGGTCGGCGCGGGTGGTGGCGGCTCGAGGCGCACCGCGAGCGCGCCTCCGTCGGCCACGGACAGGCTGCGCTCGTTCGTGGGCATGCGCACGCCCGCTGCATCGAAGGCCGTCTTGACCTTCACCGGCAGCCCGTTGCGCAGCTCCAGGAACCGCTCGCGCGCGGCCCAGACCGAGAACTGCAGCTCGAGACCGTCCGCGCCGAACCCCTGGAAGATGACGAGCGGCGCGGGCTCGTCGAGGCAGATGGGCATGGCGTCCGCGGTGGCCAGGAGCAGCTCGCGCACCTTGTCCATGTCTTCCCGGTAGTCCACCCGCAGCTTCAAGTCGTACCGCCGGATGGCGAAGTGGGAGTAGTTCGTGATGCGCTCCTTGATCAGCGACTCGGACGGCACGCGTACGAACAGGTTGTCGAACGTGCGCAGCTTCACGCTCAGCAGGTCAATGGACACGACCTCGCCCGTGACGCCACCCACCTCGATGACGTTCCCGATGACGAAGGGACGCTCCGCGAGGAGGAAGAGGCCCGAGATCAGGTTGCTCGCGGCCGTCTGGGACGCGAAGCCCACCGCGACGGTCAGGACGCCAGCGGCGCCGAGCAGCACCTTCAGATCGAAGCCCAGCTCGTTCAGCGCGGCCATGCCGAACAGGAGCCAGACCGTAGCCGGGGCGATCCGCCGCACCAGCATGGACCCCTGGGGCCCGAGTCGCGCCTCGATCACCGCGCTGAGCCGTCGCACCAGGCGCACGAGGACCCCGCCCACCAGCAGCAGGACGAGTGCCCGGAGGCCGGGGACGGGGTCGATGGGCAGATCCGGCAGCGTCATGACGTCATCCGATGAGCGCGCTCAGGGCGCGCCGCAGGGTGCCCGGAGCCGCCTGACGGGGAGCAGCGATCTCCAGGGCCTCCGGGTGGTCGGCGGGCGGACCAGGGACGAGCTGCACATCGGCGCTCTCGCCGTCGGCGCGCCGGTGCAGCCGGATGGAGGTCGTCCACAGCGTGCCGCCGGCGTCGAAGAGCCTCAGCTCCGGAATCGGCAGGTTGATGCGCTCGACGACCAGGGGTGTCGATGCGTCGTCCTGGATCTCCACGCGAGTGATCGCCCGCACGGGGCTCGGTGCGAGCGCGTCGGGCCGGACACGTCCCCGCGTGCGCGACGCGTAGGCGAGCGCGCCGGAGGTCGGCGAGGGGCCGAACCAGGTGTCCGACGGACGCCATGTGGCCAGCTCGAGCAGGGTCGGGCCGCCCTGCACCGCCACCTGGAGCCAGACGGGCGTGCTCACGAAGAAGATCGCGCGATCCGTGACGTACAGCTTCGACTCGGGCCGGGCGACGACGGAGCGATCGGCCAGCCGAGGCGCGAGAACGAGGGTGTCCCCCCCGCTGGCGGCGAACCGGGTGGCGTCCAGGTCGTCGGGGATCGCGTCGATCGACTCGACGCTCACGTCAGTGGCCAGCGGCTCGGGGCCGATGCGCGACGCGATCCGCCACTCACCGGGCGCGCGGGCCACCCACAGGGTCAGCGAGCCCGCCGTCCAGCGGACGCAGGAACCCGGGGGGACGGTCAGGGGGGGCCAGGGCGAAGTGGCGCTCACGCGGAGAGCCTATCCACTCGCGCGCGTGGCCGCGTCCTGGTCCCTGATCTCTGGCGCCCGGTCGGGCTAGGCTGACGCGATGGGGACACCTCGCCGGCGCCGCAGCGCCAACGTCATCGCGGCCCAGCGCCGCAAGGCCGGTCAGGCACCCGGCACGCCGATCTATGCGGGCGCCCCCCGCGAGGGGCAGGCCGCGATCCGCTGGATCAGCTACGGGCCGGACGCGATCGCCGAGGGCGACGGCGCGGCCTCGCGGGCCCCGGTGGTCTGGACGAATCTCGTCGGAGTGCACGACGCAGCGGCGGTGCGGGACCTGTGCGCCGCCTACGGCGTCCACCCCCTCGCCGTCGAAGACGCCCTCAATCCCGCCGGTCGCCCGAAGGCCGAGCTGCACGGCGACGCCCTGTTCGTGGCGGTGCGCGTGCTCGATGTGAAGGACACGGCGCTCGAGTACGAGCAGATCAGCTTCGTGCTCGGCGCGGGCTGGCTGCTGTCTCTCCAGGAGCGCACGGGCGATGTGTTCGAGCCCGTCCGCCAACGCCTGCGGACCGCGACGGGCCGGATCCGCGGACGCGGGGCCGACTACCTGCTGCACGGCCTCCTGGACGCCGTGGTGGATCGCGTGTTCGTGGCGCTCGAGCTCCTCGAGGATCGGACCGACGGCCTGGAGCGCGCCGTCGCCGCCGACGCCGACGCCTCCGCCATTCCGCAGGCTGTGCACGCCTTGCGGTCCGACCTGATGGGGGTGAGGCGCGCCCTGTGGCCGCTCCGGGAGGTGGTCGCTGAGCTCCTCCGGACGGAGCCGCCGCTGGTCCGGGACGAGTCGCTCCCGTACTTCCGGGATCTGCTCGACCACGTCCTGCAGGCCCTCGACGTCGTGGACGCCGCGCGCGATCGGCTCGTCGGCGTGCTCGAGCTGCACCTCGCGATGGTGTCGCACCGCATGAACGAGGTCATGAAGACGCTGACCATCGTGGCGACGATCTTCATTCCGCTGACGTTCGTCGCCGGGATCTACGGGATGAACTTCCAGGTGATGCCCGAGCTCGGGTGGCGGTTCGGGTATCCGGCTGCGCTCGTGGCGATGGCCGTGCTCGCGGCGGGCATGGTGGAGTTGATGCGCCGCCGGGGGTGGTGGTCGTGACCTGGCTTCGGGAGTTGATCGACGCCGAGCTGTTCACGCTCGCGGGCACGGTCGTGACGGGCGCCACGCTGCTCACGATGCTCTTCGTCGTGTTGGTGGGCATCGGGATCTCGCGCGCGGTGCGCACCGGCATCACGCACGCCCTGCGCATGCGCGGCAAGTCGACGGAGGGGCGGGTGGAGACCGTCCTGCGGCTGCTGCACTACCTCATCGTGGGCAGCGCGATGCTGGTCGCCCTCGACACCATGGGGATCAAGCTCAGCGCGCTCTTCGCGGCGGGGGCGATCTTCGCGGTCGGCTTCGGCTTCGCGATGCAGACCATCGCCCAGAACTTCGTCTCCGGCGTGATCCTGATCGCCGAGGGGGCGATCAAGGCAGGGGATGTGCTCGAGGTGGACGGCCAGCTCGTCCGCGTCGGGCAGATGGGGATCCGCTCCACGGTCGCCCGCACGCTCTTCGACGAGGAGCTCATCATCCCGAACTCCGCCCTCGTCCAGGGCACCGTCAAGAACTTCACCCACCACGACCGGCTGTACCGCCTCCCGGTGCGCGTCGGGGTCGCGTACGAGAGCGACATGGCCCAGGTGGAGGCGGTGCTCCGGGCGATGGCGATGGAGATCCCCTGGCGGGAGCCCACGAAGGAGCCGCGGGTGCAGCTCGTGGAGTTCGGCGCGAGCAGCGTGGACTGGGAAGTGTCGTTGTGGATTGACGACCCCTGGACGCTCCGCGCGCGGGCTTCCGCGCTCCGCCTCGCCGTGTGGTGGGCCCTGAAGGACGCCGGGATCACGATCGCCTTTCCCCAGCTCGACGTGCACCTGGACCGGGGGGACTCCTGACCGCGGCGAATCGCGCCGGATTCCTCCACGTTTCGCTGGCACCGTCGTTGTAGTTGGGAATGGGACTCCCCGACCTCGACCTGCTCCGCGCGTTCTTCGGCGGCGATCAGCGCGCCTTCGAGGAGCTCGTGCTGCGGTACGGCGGGCCCATCAAGTCCTACGCGCTCCGTCTTCTGCGGGACCCCGAGCACGCCGAGGACGTCTACGTCGACACGTTCACGCGGCTCGCGTGCCTGCAGAGCTGGGAACAGCGGGGGACGGTCAAGGGCTTCCTGTTCACGGTCGCCCACCGGCTGTGCCTGGATCGGCTGCGGCGGCGCAAGACCGAGCGCGAGGCCCACGACGGCCTGGTGGAGCTCACCCGCCGCCGCTCCTTCGCCCCGTCTCCCGAGGCCCGCGCCGCCTGGGGCCAGCTCGCCGAGCAGGTCGAGGAGGCCATCGGCCAGCTCGGTGAAGAGCACCGCCAGGTGCTGCTCCTGCGCACGGTCCACGGGCTGAGCGGGGCCGAGGTCGCCGCCGCCCTCGGACTCGAGGAGCACCAGGTGCGCAGCCAACTCTCCTACGCCCGGCGATGCCTCAAGGCGTCCCTCTCCGACACTGCCCAGCTCCTCAAGAGAGGCCAGGGATCATGAGCGGCCCCGACCTGATCGACGACGCGCTCCTCGACGACATCCTCGGTGGATTGGGGACTCCCCCGGTCGCTGTGCCGCGGGCCGATGCGGCCGCGATTCTGGGCCGCGCGGCCCTGGTGGGAGCTCCGGTGGCGGCGGCGGGCGCGCTGGTGGGCTGGAAGCTGTGGGGCATGGGTCTGCTGATCGCGACGCTCGGGTTCGGCGGGGGCTTCGCGGCGCGCGGACTGCAGGCGACGCCGGCCGACACGGTGATCGTCCAGGCGCCAGGTCAGGTGGCTCCGCCGGCGGTCGCGTCGGCCCCGGTGGCTGGGTCCGTCACGGCCGCCTCGGTGGCTGGGACCGTCACCGCGGCCCCGGTGGTTGCGTCCGGCACGCCGCCCGTGGCCCCGTCTGGGTCGCCGGTGTCGTTGGGTGCGCACGTTCCCGCCGGTCCGGTGCTGGCCGCCGCGCCCCCGTCGTTCGTGATGGCGTCGCCCATTCCCATCCCCGACTGCCCCGAGCCCGAGCTGGACGACGGTCTCGCGGACGACTCGGGGTTCTTCGACGAGCCCGAGCCCAGCGACGACGATCTCGTCCCCGTCGCCACCTGGCCGGCCGACCCGGGCGATCCGCAGGAGGACGCCGAGGCTGTCGCGGTTCCGGCCCCGGAAGAGCCGATCGAGGCGGCGGCCGTCGCGCCCGCGCCCGTGCGTCGGAACGCGCCCCGTGTGGTGGTGATCGCGGGGCTCGGTGGGTTCGGTGGTTTCGGATCCTTCGGGTTCCGCGCGCCGCTCGTGGGACCGGGCATCAACGGACGCCTCGCCCTCATCCGGTCGGGGGATGCGGTGGTGCAGCCCATGGTGCGGTTCGGCGGTGAGGTGGTCCTGTTGTCCGGAAACGACGAGCAGGAGAGCCGGTTCGTCGGTGGCCTACACGTGGACGGAGGCTTCGTGCTGGGACGCAAGAAGGTGCGCCTGGACGTGTCCTGGGCCGGCGCGATCCGGGTGATGCCCCCGGCCAGCGACATCGACGGCGCGGACGACGAAGAGGCCGGCTGGATCTTCGCCGGGACCGGGCCGGAGCTCGGGCTGACGGTCGGAAGACCCGGTCGCGGTGCGTTCCGCGTCGGCGCGCTCGCCCACGGAGCCATCCTGGACCTTGACGGGGACGGGGTGGTCGCGCTCGTGCCCTGGTTCGGGATCACCCTGGGAGCGGAGCTGCCCGTCGGGCCGCGCTGACGGTCTGCCTGCTCAGGCAGACTTGGAGGTGATGCGTCGCCTCTGGGTCCTGCTCCTGCTGTTGTTGTTGCTCCCCGCCTGCTCGTCCGAGCCGGACGACAACGACGACGACGACTCGGCGGACGACGACGACAGCGGCGAGGACGACGGAGAGCGGGGGTGTGAGAACCGCGGCGGGGGCGCGGTCTTTGCGCTGGGGCTCGTGCCGCTCGGCCTGCGTCAGAGGAGGACGGACCCGACGGTGGCGAGCAGCGGGATCATCAGCCAGTAGCGGGCCCGGAGCATCGTCAGACCGCGGTCACGATGAGGATGAGCAGGGCCGTCAGCGAGCCCGTGGCGAACGCCATCAGTTCGGTGCGCCAGCGCGACCTCAGCTGGATGACGAGGGGGGGCGGGGGCTCCCAGATGCGGCGATGACCTTGCATGACCCTTGGAACGCGCGGCCCTCACAAACGTGGAGATCTTTTTGAGATGTCGAAGCCGAACCTGCCGACCGCGTCACCGCCTCCGCTGAAGACGGAGGACCCCCTGCGGGAGCGGGCGTGGGCGGCGTCCCTCATCGCGCTGGCTGCGGCGGCGACGATGATCTTCGGTTGGTGGACGCTCACCGGAGACGAGCGGGCCACCCGGGGCGACGCGGAGCTGACCGTGTTCGTGCACGACGACGGCGCCTTCGTGGCGTACCGGAGGACTCCCGGAGAGGGTGACCTCGTGCGCTTCGGGGTCCGGCTGCCCGAGCCGGCGTACGCCACCGTCGTGGGCGTGCAGGAGGACGGGGTACGGAGCCGGCTGCTGCCCCCATCCACGGAGCGGGTCGGGGTCGAGAACGCCATGCTCGAGGGAGCCGCCCGGCTCGATGGGTACGCGGGGCGCGAGCAGGCCGAGCTCTGGACGGCGCCGGTCCCCTGGACGGACGCGCGCCTGGACGCGCTCGCGGCGGGCACGCCCCCCGAAGGAGCCGTGCGCGCCGCGACCGTCGACCTGCGTTAGTTGCAGGTCACCGTCAGGTCGAAGTCCGACACGGCGCCGTTGAAGCCGTCCACCGTGACGTACCAGTCCTCGCCCGCCTGCACGCTGAACGTCGCCGAGGTGTTGCCGTACGCGGTGCACGCCGTCCCCTGGCATCCGGCTCCGCCGTCCTGGGCCACGAAGACGTCCAGATCCGCGTTCATGTTCGCGAGGTCCACCGTGACGCTCCCGTCCGCCGTGGGCTGGAAGAGGTAGGTCACCTCGGGCCCGGACTCGTTCCAGCCGGTGCAGCTGTAGGTGTCCACCAGGGTCCAGGAGCCGGCGCCGCCGTTGTTCCAGGCGTCCGTGTCGCCGCAGTCGATGAGCCGGGCGGGGATGCAGGTGCCCACCTGGCAGGCGTTGGCGCTGCCGCAGTCCGGGTCGTCACAGTCGACGAGGCCGTCGGCGTCGTCGTCCAGGCTGTCCGCGCACTCGGTCTCCGTCGTGGGGGGCGGCGGCGGGCCGCTGCCGACCTCGGTGACGACGATGTCGAAGGGCGAGCTGTCGCCCTGGTGCCCGTCGACCACGATGTACCAGGTGCTCCCGGCGGTGACGCTCCAGCTCACGGTGTCGTCGTGG
>ENA-OWNT01005731-OWNT01005731.1-seawater-metagenome-genome-assembly--contig:-NODE-5731-length-10100-cov-3.689015_pt1 | contig 10100 bp, 11 predicted proteins | sample MGYA00238136_ERZ651165 | MGnify/ENA primary metagenome ERZ651165 (study PRJEB26861, sample SAMN08777766) | seawater metagenome | isolation source: coastal seawater | place: USA: Florida | collected...
GTTCGTTCGTTCTTTCGTTCGTTCGTTCCATCAACGCTGCGCCGTCCATCGTCCATCGTCCGTTCATGCGTCCATTCGTCCGTCCGTCCGTCCGTCGTCGGCCAACGAAGCAAACGAACGAACGACGAACGAACGAACGACGAACGAACGGAGGCACTGAGAGTGAGAGTGAGTGAGTGAGTGAGTGAGTGGGTAAGTGAGTGAGTGAGTGAGGAGGTCGGTCACCGTCACAGTCACTGTCACTGTCACTCAGTCAGTGGTCAGCTGTTCTGACCACTCCCTTACTTTGTCGCGGGAATTCTGGACAAAAAAGAATGGCTTGGTCTTGGTGCATTGCACACTGTATACCTTCATCGCCATCCATGCCATGACCTTACTTACCGGAAGTTTAGATTAGCTAGCTCGTTAGTTAGTTTTTGTTGCAGAGCACGCTAGAATTGTGGAATAATGTCACGCCAGTACAGTGGATGTGGGTAGAATCTAATCTAAACGAGTGTGTGATTGGAGAATTGAGGAAGCGCACGAAGAAGCTTGTCATGCGAAACGAAGAAACTCACCTGCGGAAACGACGCTGCAGTGGAGAACCCGGAGTCGTTTGTGGTATGAATACGAACTGACTTTTTTAGAGCACGTGGAATAAGGATCTAAACTAGGTCATTGGTAATTGGAGTTGGAGGACTATGATAGAACTAACACAGAACGGACACACTAGAGGGTGTGGTGGTTGCTCCGTGACAACAATGTTCGACAGTAACAGTTGACTTTTGATTACGCAACAAAGAAACATCTAACACTAAATAACAAAGTTGACACGAGGCATGTGAACTTTCATGGTCCTGTGCAACCCCTTTACTCGTCAGCCTGCACAATGCCGGCTTTCGCAGGGCGGATGCATCGGTCCTTCAGCATGTAACCCGTCTGCATGACTTGGCCGAGTGTTCCGGGTGTTGCCGTCGGGTCTTTGTACATGAACATGGCTTCGTGCACGTTGGCGTCGAAAGTGTCTCCAACTTCGCCGAATTCGACAATGCCATTTTGTTTAAAAACTTTGTGAAGGCCTGCCTCCGTGAGCTCTTCTCCTTCCAGCAATTGCTTCAACATTTCGTTTCCCTCTTCCTCAACGGCTTCGGCCGGGACCGCTTCGCGAGCGCGGTGGAGATTGTCCGCGACGTCGAGCAGTGACTTTGCGAATGACTGCACGGCATAGTCTCTGGCTTTCGCAATGTCTATCTTGGCTATCCGCAATGCGTTTTCCTCATTGGCATAGGCCATCATCATATGGTCATGTTTCTCCTTCAGCTGTGCTTTGAGATCTTCAATGATCTCCTCTGGCGTGGGTTCCTTCTCTTCAGCCGGAGTTTCCTCGGACTGCGCTTCTGCTGCCTGTTCATCACCAGTTTCGGCTTGGGCCGCATCGTCGTTGATGGGCTCTTCAGCTTTGTTTTCAGCATCTGTACTGAACATCTGCGCATGCAGTGGAGAAAAGAGTTGCGACTGGAACATGGTCGTTGGTTCGGTGCTTTGAAAAAAAGCGCGAGAAGCGACAGAGTACGACCGGCCGGTCGAGCGAACCGCGAGCGGTGCAACGCGAGCAAGTGAACGCAGCATCATCTTGAGCAAACTGATAAGAGAGTGATTTCTTCCAATAAAATATGTTTGCAATTGTGGGTCTTGTTCTTTGGAGGGACCACTGGCTTGCGACGTGTCACACCCAGGTCCTGTAATTGCATAGCGCCACCAGCATGTGTGGGCGTTGCAAAGGCATCAATCTTGCCCTGACATGCACGCGCACGCACAAAGGAAAGTTCCACACGAACACGCCAAAACTCGCCTCGATACTGCAATCAATCGCAACCACAACCGCCAACACATGAGCGTCACGAACCAAGATTTCACTACATTCACTGACAACCCGACAGCGTCCGTAACTGCGCTGCGTCGTCAAAAGACAACGCCAACGCCAACGCCAAACGCCAACCTGCCACCGAATGCACCAACCACCGCACGCAACAACAACCACAGCAGCAGCAGCAGCAGCAGCAAGCAGCAGCAGCACCGCCGCCACCACCACACCAGCAACAGCCTCAACAACTAGGAGTAGAGAACTGTAACTGAAACTGTTTCCTTTGTCCGAGTATTCATTCTTCAGATAGATCATTCACAGAGTGTTCAGAATTCCGGGTGGCCAACGTCGTTGCTTGCTGGCGTCCGCCATCGTTCGGTTGTCGTCATCGTTCGTCGTCGTCGTCGTTGTGTCGTTGTGTCGTCGTCGTCGTCGTTCGTCGTTGTCAACGACCGAACGTCGTTCGTTCCACTTTGGCCTTTGGCCGCATTCGTTTCTTTCGTTGTCACTCACTCACTTTATGTTCTCCGAATTATCAAACTGTACATTGAATTCCTAAATTTTTACTAAATTCCAACCGCGCAGTGAGCCCATACATTCCACCGTTTAGTGACGGCGGCTGACGCGCCTCGCGACAGAAAAATGGAAAATGAAAAAGGCCTGGGACAGTGAGCAGAACACGTGGCAGCTGAGTGAGTGAGTGAGTGAGTGAGTGAGTGAGTGTGAGTGAGTGTGAGTGAGTGAGTGAGTGTGAGTGAGTGAGTGTGAGTGACCGCTCTATAAATTCTATGGCAGTTTTGGCAATACTTTCAGTACTACAACAGTACCAGGTACTATGTCAAGCATGAACTTGTACTGAAAGTACAAATTATGGTACTGAGTATTGGAGAAAATAGAATAGAACTGCTACCGTACGTCCGTCCAAATCCATCGAGCCACCATGCCACCATTGTTGCCAGCATGTTCATGTTCGTGCACGGGCAGAGGTGTCGACGAGGCGGGAGCCCGTGAAAAGATGTGCATGCGACTGTGGGAAATGTGATGAGGAGGTTGATGGAAGCGGGGAGTTTCACAGCGGTGTGGGAGTGAGGTGTGCGGGACAACTGGCAGTACCGCGGTGGAAAAGAATGACGTGCAGGATTGACGCACGCTGGGAATGGAAATATGAACTTATTGTGCCGGAAGAACGTGTCGCTGCGGTGGAAACGCCGGCAAATACTATTATGACGACGGGACAGGGCCTCCTGGTGGACCGGCCGCAGCCCCTCGAGGGTCGGGTGGCGGCTTGCCGCCGTTGCCGGCTCCGGGTATTCCTGAACGCCCGCCAGCCATCGGTCTCCCGGCAAGCGGCGGTATTGGTGGTGGTTGGCCACGAAGGAAGTTCCACACGCATGCGTGGGAATCCCACGAGCAACTAACAATTTGACCCGGTATGAATAAGTTGAAGTCGAGGCCTAGCCACAAGCCAATATCAAGTCACGGCTACAAACACGAAGACTACGACCTGTCTTGCGACGACAACCCACCACAAACAAATTCGGTGTGATGCTTGCATCTTTGAAGCATTGCGTTGGGTTTTCGACAGTCCCTGTGGCAAAGCGTAACGTACGGTTGAGCATGCAGCCGCTTGCGTCATAACAAAAGAAAAGAAGTACACGCACCACAACATGACATTCATGTCATATGAAGCTGATCCAAGCGTGAACTAGAGTGCAACCAGAAGTGAACACTCGTTGTCACACCAACAAAAAGTGCCACCAGAATCAGACCTGTTCATGCGGTGACCATTTTACTTTTTTCACAGCCGATTGGTGTCCAACAAGCGATGTCAAGCTCTGTGTAGTCACACAAACACAACGTGAAATGCTGCACGCCTGCACAATGCAATTCCCACGTGATCTATACATACATTGAGGGGTCGGCGAATGTCGAATATATTGACCTGTTGTGCAGCAAAAACAGCAAGAAACCTGCATTGTGAAAGCATTGGTCAACCATGATTCATTTACCAAGCTGCAAAGCTTACACGACAGTCTGCGGCTCCAGTTGCTAACACAAATTCATTGTACTTATTCCAATCAATTGTCAAAATTTCATGGTCGTGAGCAACGATGGTGGCTCTAGCTGCCGGTTCGCGAGCATCCCATATTCGAATGGTTTTGTCACCTACAGTGCAATGAAACTGGGATCACTGCAACGTTGGCCACGAAGGCAAGGCTGCAGTTTGTGATGTGTCCTCACCAGAACAAGATGCAAAGACCATGGGTTGGTACACATTCCACGCCACGCCGAAGACACTGTGCGTGTGACCGACGAAAGTCATGATCGATTTTGGGACTTCAGGCCGCCAGAACTTAATTGTCGCGTCCCAAGCTGCTGTGAGGAAAGAATCCTTGGCCGTCGGATTCCAGCTGACACTTGAAGCGTCCTGGCCGTGCTCTGCGTAATGTTGGATGGGAAACCCATCTTTGGACGATGCAAGAAGGTCCCATAGCTTTACGGAGCCGTCTCCACAAGTACTCACCAAGTGAAACTCGTTCATCTCGCTCCACGCACAATCCGTAATGCCATGTTGTGAGTAAAACCTAGTTGAATGATTGATACAGACATGTGAGAAAATCAAGAACGCAACTGCACAGGGGATCAAACGGGACATACGAGTGGGTTTTGACAAGCCCGTTTGGGGTGACTCTGGCCACCGTTTGCTTGCCATTTCCGACAATCCCAAAGTATTGAGAGGATCCAACCGCAACCTGGTCGGGATGGAAGGGACTAAATTCGGCCGCAAAGGCCGGAAACTCTGTCCTCATTACCATCGCCATGGTCCTATGCAGATGGAGAAAACTCCACCGTGCGGTCACTTGAGCATGGGGGAGTTATGGCCGATAAAATACAGCTCGTCGTACAAGAAGCTACATGCACGTCATGGCCACACCACAAAAAAGTGTACGACTTTAACGATTGTTGGATTGTTCAAGTCAAAACTGTTTCTCCTATAGCCACATACCAAGTTGTTGCGCCCACTGTGACCGTGACAATGGTGTGCCTGAAGTCAGTTGTTCGTCAAGGTGCAAATACTCGGTCCCACAAGTCAAGTTCAATGTCGCCATGCCATTCGCTACAAATCATAACCTCGTCACACTCCACGCTTCTCCGCCGCGCCCCGCCCGCCCGCCCGCCACTGTCGCCACCTCCATCTTCAACCCCAACCACCACCCATCGACGTCCTAACACCACACTACTGACTGGAAAAAGCAAGCACAAAGGGGTGGATGCATTGGTGTTGACGCGGAGACGAGAGGGTGTTGGTGTGTTCTGTGTTCTGTGTGCTCGCGTGGTGGACAGCTGGAAGCTGCGGTGAGTGAGTGTGTTGGCAAGAGTGGAGGAGTGGAGGGCACACAGAAAGTGCCAAAACGCCAACCACGCACACCACACCAAAGCACCAACACCATAACACAGCCAACAGCCAAGCAGCCAAACACGCAACGCGTGGCGCCGTTCGGCACTCCACAACACTTCACACGACCGACGCATGGCATTCAGTATGGCATGCACGAGGGCAGGGAACGTATAGCAAAACAGTTGTGCGCTGTGTCCACCACGGACGACTTCATTGCTCGTTTTCGTTGCGCACCATGGCATGAACGCGGCATGTACGAAAACGCGAGCGGCGAGAGAGGGGGCTGCTGCTCGTCACTTCTGCAAGAGTGACTGCAGCTATGTGCAACGCAGATGTAGCTCTGGGAGTGTTCGCGCCGTTCCGTTTCGCGATGGGAATCGCAATTTCCGGAGAGTGCAAATTCAGATGCAGGTATTCGACAGAAAATCGGATTTCACACCGTAGATCAACGTCTTGGCAAAATGATACGATCAGCATTGCGACTCCCTGTGGCCAGGTTGCGCCGTAACTTCGGGGCAATGCTGGTTTCGCCGTTGTCCACCGCGGCATCAAATACCGAGTACAGCCACATTTACGTTGATACTGTTGACAATGTGACAACCATCACCATGAACCGCCCAAAGAAATTCAACGCGTGGACGAAGCACATGATGGACGAAATATTTGCAGCACTCGACGATGCCGCCGCCAGCGACGAAACCAAAGTTGTCGTCTTGACCGGGAATGGGAATTACTATTGCGCCGGAGTCGACTTGTCAGCGATTTTGCGGTAAGTTGTTGTGCTATTGGTTATTTATTTGTTGTGGAGTCGAACGTCGCTCAAGCGCCTTGTCCCAACGCGTGTGTAAAGTCCTATGATGCCAAAGAAGCTCCACACGCTTGTCGCGAAAACCAATCAAAAGGTGTTCGATACGTTTTTGGATTTTCCAAAGCCCATCATTGCTGCCGTAAACGGACCAGCCATTGGTGCCTCGGTGACGTACGTTGCATTGCTCCATTGTATGGAAGTGCTTCGTTGTTACTCACGCGCCGAGCTTACTGACTCTCCGCTGGTGCCTTTGACCCAGTTCCGGCACATTGTGCGATGCCATTATTGCCAATGACACAGCCACATTCCACACCCCGTTCAAGGCATTGGGCATTGTCCCAGAAGGTTGTTCTAGTGTCTTATTTGAGCAAATGATGGGTGCGGAGAACGCGAACAAAATGCTCGAGGAAGGCTGGAAGCCAACAGCAGCAGAGGCACTTGAGGCCGGACTCATTGACAAAGTTGTTGCAGCCGAAAAGGCTGAGGATGAGTCTTTTCCAGCTCTTCGGCAGGCCGCCCAAGAGCATGCTCAGGTATATACGCCGCGATATCATGTTTAATCCGCACCGGCAGCATGTTTTACATTTGAGTCGTTCGTAGGAATGGATCGCTTCTGGATTCAAGAAGAAAACTCAGTCTGGAGAACGTGATCTGGTTCGTGTCTCCTTTCATGTGCGCCCAACACAGCGCCGTCTGTGCCTTATCTACGGGTGTCAACACCAGGCGACATTGAAAAAAGTGAACGCTGAAGAGTCGTATGCACTGTCCACCGCATTCTTCGGGTAGGTTTACGTCGCCACGACCATTGTTCGTGGAAAGGTCTGAGATGTGAACGTGTTTAATGCAATTCAGTCTCCCGTTCCTTAAGAATCAACGCGATTTTGCTAACTCTCGCGGGAAGAAAAAGGTGCGTCAAACCATGCATTTCTTCTCTATTCTTGAAACCTTGAGTCACGGTGGTTGTGTTGCCCCGCACCAGGTTGCAAACTTTTTCTCCATGCTGATCGCAACGCGTCCAGTTTGGTCGCTACTGCTTTGATGGGGTCGACGATAAGCGTGAACCACCGCGATGCCTAAGACATGAGCGGCCCACAAATAAAGAGTCACAATGTAAAATATAAGTTTAGTGGATGTGCGATGCGCTTGCTACTTTTGGAACATGTTGAACAGTCGCCTCGTAATGGACGGCGATGCATCCGACTTCCTCAGCCTTTCGATGTCAGCCGCGGTGAATTTCAAAATGCTTCCTATTGTCACCTCCATTTGCGTGCGAGTCGATGCGTCGCTGGACGACATGTACTTCATCACCAAGTTGCGCAAGTATTCCACCTTAGCGAGCATCTCTTGGGCACTGAGTTCATCGGAGGCAGACAGCCTCCCCGACGAACTCGTTGGAGGCGGTTTTGCCGGAGTGGCCAACTCAACATTGTTCTTGCTGCTGCCGTTCTGAGGCTCGGGGGACGCAGTGACGTCGATGTCAAAGCCTCGGTCTGATATTTGCTGCAGGCTCGCCAGACGATGCTCCAATCGCGCAATCTGACTGTGGGCCGCATCGATTTGTTTGGCCTTGTCCGCTATTATTTTCTTGGCCCGCGTTTTAAACGACGCAAAGTGGTGCAGAAGCTCTTCTTTGGTCATTCGGGCCTCGCGCTGATCGTCACCACCGTCACCACTAACGCTAGCTGAAGGGCTTTTGTCGTGACTCATTTGCGCGATGGCTCCTGCCAGAGCTTGCTGTCGCTGTGCTTGCTGGATCTTGTGCAACTGGTCGCTGAGCCGCTCATTTTGCATCGCTTTCTCAACCAACTGATCAGACAGTCCCTTCACTTCCATGTTCTTTATCTCTAGTTCGTTGCGGGCGTCGCTCAACCGTTTCTGTGACACCTGATTTTCTTCTTCTAGCCAAGCAAGCTGTCTTCTGCAGGCTTTCAGCTCACCCTCCATGTCTGTTTCAGCCAGTTGTCTGACCTTCATCGAAAAGTTCTTTTCAATCTCGCGGCGAGCTTGCTTCAACTCCGTGGCCTGCTGCCTCATGGCCAACTCGTGCCTCACGCGGTATTTTCGATATGCTTCTTTGGAGTCTTGAAGATCGTCTTCAAGGTTTCTAACTTTCTCCCGCAGCTCAAGGATGTCAACGGACCGAATAACCGGCGGCAAGGCTAACTCGAGGCCAAAAGACTGCCGAACGCGTGACACAATTTCATTCTCCCGTTCCCACTCGCTAATGAACGGGTTTGCTGCTGGCGTTGGCGACGAGGGTTCCGTGGCGTCGGAGCCTGACCCGTTACCGTTGCTGCCGTTGTCGTCAGGCGCAGGAGACCCCGCGGTTCCTTTGCCCTTCACGGAAGGTTTTTCGTAATCGACCAGGCACCAAGTATTGCCATTTGGCCGGGCATCTTCGACACGAAGCGCAACCTGAATGGGTTTTGCTCGGCGCAGTTGGAACTGTTGGGACGCAAGCTCGTGTCGCTCGACCGATTTAGATAACCTCTCTACTTCGGCAGTTTTCTCTTTCAGTTGTTGACCAGAAACATCAAGAAATTCCTCAGCTTTGCCACGAAGTTCACGAATAATGTCTTCCTTCGTGTTGATTTCTTTCGCTTGCCTGCTGAGTTCCAAGTCTTTCTGTTGCAGTTTCTCTTGAGCGCTCTTGAGCTTGGAGGCTGTCGAGTCGACATAGGCCCGCAGTTGCATCGCCTTTTGCTTCCATTTGGCCGCTGCTGTCTGGGACGCGCTCTTTGTTTGCACGGGCTTGCCACTTATTCCGTCTGCGCTACTGTCGGCCAGAGCGGATTTGTCCACTCCGGAAGTCGCAGTGGTTGGGCTTGCAGAGCCGGAGCCGGGGTCGGAGTCAGAACGTTGCGATGCGAATGCTTCCTCGGAGCTGGAGCCTCCAACGTCACCAGGCATCTCGGCGTCAGACATTGGTCCCGAGTTAACGGGGACCAACTTTGTGCATGCTGGAAATGAGAAGAGCGAATCAACCTGGCAACAACCAGCCAATTTTCTTTTTTTGCACTGCTTTTGTCTCTACTTCCGAGTGTGGACGAAGCGTCAAGTTGATTGACGCCACAAGTTGCTGCGTTGCTTCGTTGGTGCCTCGTTTGGTTTATCACGTCGGAGATTGAACAACTACGTGAGACTCCGCAACTTTGTTGCTTCCTCGCGTTGCAGCTCGCAAAGCTTCGCGACTTTGTTACATCGTTGGCATGGGCGCTGTGCTGCGTTGTTGGAGGTTGGAGGTTGGATTCACCACTGCGCGACTTCGTCGTGTTGTCGTCGTGGCATGGCTTCGCCGTTGTCGTTTTGTCGTTGTCGTTGTTGTCGTTGTCGTTGTCGTTGTCATTGTCGTCGTTGCCATTTTCCATCGTTTACATTGTCGTCGTTGTCGTCGTCGTTGTCGTTGGTTCGTCTTCATCGTCGTTATTGTCATTGTACTGCTTCGTCGTCATCGGCGTCGTCGTTGCTTCGTCGTCGTCGTCGTTGCTTCGTCGTTGTCGTCGTCGCTGCTTCGTCGTCGTTGCTTCGTCGTCGTCGTCGTTGTCGTTGCGTTGTCATCGTCGTCGTCGTCGTCGTCACTCTCAGCCGCACCGTTGTCGTTGCTCTTAGCCTCTCCTATTGAACTGTACATTTCCATATCCGTACTTCACAACAGTGGCTGTGAGGGACTTTGAACATTGTATTTTGGGCTCAGCTGCAGCAGCGGTGGTGGGAGCAGTCGGCAGTCGTTTACTATACTCTTTGCAGGTTTCCAAGATTTCAATGCAGGCTTTCGTTCGTTCGTTCGTTCGTTCGTTTGTTCGTTCGTTCGTTCGTTCGTTCGTTCGCTTCGTTCGTTGTGGAATCTCTCAACTGTAATACAAATTCACATTTTTGCTTGACTTCTAATAATAGACCATAAAAATGAGATGCAGTACTGTAACTGTACTCTACTGTGTGAAATGAGAAATGAGAAATGAAGAGCAACGCCAACCAACAACGAACGACGAACGACGAACGACGAACGACGAACGACGAACGACGAACGACGAACGACGAACGACGAACGA
>ENA-OWNT01005732-OWNT01005732.1-seawater-metagenome-genome-assembly--contig:-NODE-5732-length-10099-cov-3.965177_pt1 | contig 10099 bp, 12 predicted proteins | sample MGYA00238136_ERZ651165 | MGnify/ENA primary metagenome ERZ651165 (study PRJEB26861, sample SAMN08777766) | seawater metagenome | isolation source: coastal seawater | place: USA: Florida | collected...
GAGGACGCGAACGCCATCGAGAGGACCCCGCGCTTTCGGTTCTGACGGCGGTGATGGTCGGTCTGCTCCCCGCACTTTCGATTCTAACGGCGGTGATGGTCGGTCTGCTCCCTTTGATGACGCCAATGGGGTTGTCGCTCTGGGCGAACGACGGCTGCCATCAGTGTTTAAAAACTTTTGCGTCCACGATGGTGGTTGCGAAAGTTCAGGGATTTTGAGGTGGGCCCTCGCAACAGGCGCTGTAGTATCGAAGAGGCCATCCCACAACGCACGCACCGGCAATGCCGTTTCTGCTGTTGCGGATGACTTTCTAGAACGAGACGGCTTGGGCCCAGAGTTGCTCGGCGGTTCTGCGCCCGCGCTCGAAGGCGCACCAACGTTGACGCTCACACTCGCACTCGCATTCGAAACTGCGCCCGCACTTGCGCTAGAGCTGGAATTCACACTCTCACTAGTTGCATCTGCTGTGACGACGTCGTTGGCGAAGTTCCCCAGCGCCGGCAGGTCTTCCCCGCTTAGTCGGTTGCTGTTCAATGATTCGGTAACCGACGACGACAGCGGGGCGATTTCAACCAGCAGTTCGGTGTGGAAGGACGAGCCCTTGCCCTGCTGGCTCTTCACTTGAATGTGGCGACCTCCCATGAGCTCGGCGAGTCTTGCAGAAATGCAGAGACCGAGCCCCGTGCCCCCAAAGTTGCGGGAGATGCCTTCCTCCGCCTGTGTGAAGGGGCTGAACAGGCGCGAAATCGCCGTCGGCGACATGCCGATGCCGGTGTCCGCAACAGTGATGCACAACCATGCCCACTGGGTGTCACTTGAGTCCGCGTGCTCAGAGTACCCCGCGTCGACGACCTCCTGCTGGTCAGCTTCCCGAAGGCTCACAGTCAGGTCCACGCGGCCATCCTCTGGGGTGAACTTGACGGCATTGCTCAAGAGGTTCACAACAATTTGTTGTATGCGCGTCTCGTCGGCCCGCAGCAGAACGCGGGGAGGGACATCTTCCCAATGCCCGGCGAGAAGCACACTCTTCGCAGAAGCCTGTGTGGAGAACAGGGAGAGCATAGTCGTCGCCATGGCCACCGGGTCGAACACGACAGGCTCCAACGAAAATCGCTGTTGGGGAGCGTCGCTGGTGAGTTTGGAGAAGTCCAAGATGTCGTTCACCACGTGGAGCAAATGCTGACCCGAGGACTTGATGATCGAGGCGCACTCCTGCGCCTCCTCGTCCAGGTTTGGAATCGACATCATGAGGTCGGCAAACCCAATCACACCGGTCAACGGGGACCGCAGTTCGTGCGACATGGTGGCGAGGAAGAAGGATTTCCTGGACTCCGAGTCGGAGTACATTTTGTTCACCGCCCGCGCCTTCTTCAAGGTGCGGTCCAGATTTTCGAGGATGTCCTGCGACGCGTCTGGCGCGCTGGCACACACATCGCCGAGTCGCGTCTTCTCCAAAGGAGCATCTAGGTCTGCATCTGCATCTGCGTCTGCGTCGGCATCGGAATCGGCGCCGGAACCGGCCCTGGCGCGGCGAGACGCGCCGTTGGAGACTTCCGCCACATCCATCTCCAGCTCGCGTCGGAAGCTGTGCAGCCGTTGTGTGGTCTGAAAACTCTCGCGATTGTAGCGGTCGCAAATGTATGAAACGGCGTACATTGCCATGAAGATGACCACTTGTTCGCCCACCTCGTCGGGGTGGGCGATTCCGGCAAGCGCGTAGAAGATTACGGCGCCTGTGACGGTGATGACCACGTGGCGCAACCAGGGAAGGCCAGAGAGCGCAGTGCAGCAGGCGGCCAGGTAGACGACTGGCGGGAGGGAGGTGCGTACGCCGAGATACCCGCCCAGAGCACACTGGCCGCACACGTCCACCGCGATCTCGAAGGAGAGCACGCCAGAAAACAGGCGCACGCCCTGTTCCCTGTCGGAACCTGGTGAAAGGAGCAGCATAAACATGGTGCTGAACGTGACGATCGTTGTGCCCAAGATTGCCATGGACAGAGCGAAGGGCAGCGGGTCTTCGTCGTATTTCGCGAAACTAGACCAACAGTTGGCGATGTTGACGCACACGACGAGGAACGAAGTCACGGTCGCCCTCAACAGGTTGCGCTGCACCTTCAGAGATTGGAACAGTTTTTCCGTCCGCGCGTTGTGAAACGCTAGCGTGAACTTGTCGAACAACAGGTACGCCGGAGGGTCCCTAGACACCACGCCTGTTTTGAGGGCCAAAGCCCCTGAGTCCGACAACGACACGGCTACATTCTTCGCTGCTGCGGCGGCAGCGGCCGGCATGGTAGGCGCGGCCCACGGTCGCCTCGTGGCCGGCCTAGACTACTCAGTAATAATTTGTGCAGATTCGCTTTCGTTGTTTTCTGATACGTCGATAAGAAGCGGGCGGAGAAAAAATAGGGGTTAACGGGGCAACGACGAGTTCGTTCTCGTACCCTAGGCGCCACCCCAGGCACTATCGCGTCAAGTCACGTCACGGCATGCCGTTCGCGGTTCGTCGTCTTTGCAACAGAACCCAGACGCGCTGTCCCGGCCGCGTTGGTCTACGTCATTCGTTCGGTTGCAAGCATGTCAACTGGTGAAAGTGCGGCTGCACACATCAGCACGCGGCAACCACGACTGCAAGCACGATCCAAGTCACAGCCATGAATGCCAGCGCGCGGCGTTCATTGCGAGCAGCATTGTGCGCATGCACCGACGAACGTCGCGTTGGCGACTTTGCGCAAGCTGCGTCTCCCCGCACCACGTGGGTTCGGCGGTGCCACCCGGCCGGCCGGGCAGCTTCAGCTCCGTTCCCTCGCCAGCCGCGGAATCAACTGGGGAGCACATTGCTCTGCTTCGTGTGCATCGAACTCGGTGCGGCTCGAACTCGGGAGTGATGGTAAATGGGTACGTGTTTTGTTGGGGCGAGTCAAAAGCACGCACGTGAGGAGCAGCGGTGTTGGCCACTGTTTCTGGACGCGGAGGAGCGACTTCAAATGACTGGCAGGCCGCAGCGGCGGACAACAGCAATGACAATGACAATCTACAACCAACTCGGTGAGTCTACGCCGGTCGTCCGCGGTCCGTCGTCGGGTGTGAACCGATATCCAGTCCGTCGGTCGGTTGGTCGGACGCGGCGGGACGGAGCAGGCGGGCAGTCGGCGAACAGCGGGCAGTCGGCGAACAGCGGGCAGTCGGCGAACAGCGGGCAAAGCGCGAGCGAACAAACGAACAAACGAACGAACGTGCGAAGCAACGAAGCAACAAGCGAACGAACGAACGTCGAACGAACGTCGAACGAACGTCGAACGAACGTCGAACGAACGTCGAACGAACGTCGAACGAACCGTGCAAACGTGCTGACAACGGACTCTGCGAGGTGTCCTTGAGTCGGACAAACAGGCAGACAGACACCTGAGTGATGATGTGAGAGTGTGTGTGTGTGTGTGTCGGCCAGTCCACACACAGTGACACACAGTGACGCAGGCAGGCGGGTAGTGGGGCTGAGTGCGGTAGTGCACGAACCCTCCCTATACCCACCACAGTGTACGGCGGCCAGTGAGTGAGTGAGTGAGTGCTGCGTTTCGACGCACTGTCTTCCGCTGCAGACGCACTCTCCTTCATCAATCTCGGTATTCACCGTACCTACGTTCCGTACCCTAACGCGTTACCCCTCTCCACCACTGCATTCTACGCCTTAATTAAAGCCAGTAAACGCAGTACTGAAAGTACGCCATTTTCAAAAACGTGTGGCTGCCTGGCCTTTGTTTGCGTGGGCGCGCCGCGCGCCGGCCGGAGTCGATGACCCTTCTTCAGCGGCCCTCACTCCCCTCCGCTCTGCGCCGGCAACGCCTGAGGCCACGAAATGTCGGGGAGTCAAGACACTTTGTGGCTGCGCTTCGCGGAGCCCCGCGTAAAAATCCGCGGCGCGGTGTGCATGACGCGCGACAGTGCGTGAGTGCGCGACAGCGCGCGACCAGCGCGGTTTGGAGTGGAATGTGGCTGATTAGTGGGCGTGAAGGCGGATGAGTGAGTGAGTGCCCCTGTTTCACCATTTCCAGCTTTCCAGCTTTCCAGCGCATGCATCAATCCATCAATCAGCGTCCGTCCGTGCGTCCGTCCGTTATCACGCTTAATCCCATTACACGATAACACTGCGTGAACGCACAGTCATTGGAATTGGGGTATCCGTAAGTGATACATATCCTAAATGCGGACAATTGATGCCCAGACAGACTGCAGTTCGTCAACAGCAAAGTCAAAGTCAGCGCTGGTCGTCGTCAGCGACTCTTTGTAAAGTTCGTAAAGTTGTGAAATTGTGAAATTGTAGTTGAGGAGTAATGCAAACGTACAGTACCACGGTATTGATGAACCACAACGTTCACGAGGCAGAGTGAATATGGAATAATGACTACTAACAAGGTGACTAGTTCAATAGTATCGTTTTGCTATTTTGGATGGTTCCGTACTGTACTGTACAGTGGATAATGAACAATGATTGATGGACGGTGAATGGTGAATGGCAATGGCGACTGCGCCAGCGCACGAAAGCAAGGAAGGAAGGAAGGAAGCTCTGAATGTCCCTGAAGTCGCGCGCATTCACTCAGTGCCCCTCGAATCCTTGAACCTATGAACTTTTACATTGTGAAAACGCAAATGAACAGTGTCGAAACGAAAATATTGCATGAATGTGTGAAGCCGCATCTAAAAGTTGTGTATCATACTGTACGTAAATAAACGCGATGAATGCTATTTATTGAAGTATTGCATTTCAGTACTGTACCGGTATTTTGTATTTTGTATTTTGACGAACTCTTCCTTGATCTCAACTCAGGGTCTATCTATCTGTCGTTTGAGTGAGTGAGTGAGTGACTGTGAGTCAGTGGATAAAAGCATCGAATGAATGGATAAACTCACAAACTCCAGTGGTGAAAAGTCAACAACTCAACCAAGTCAACCAACAACCAACCATTGCACTGCCCACTGCATAACTAACTATACACTGTACACCACTGCTGAGTCGAACTCGAATGGACAACGTCGCTTTCATCGATTGGTGTCCGTCCACTCACTACAGACATACCATAACCGTCGCAACCGTTGACAGTCCACTGCCGCTCCCACCCCCACCTCCATCCACACCCTGCCGGCACTCCGCGGCACACTGCTGCGCCGCGCTGTTGTCGCGAAGTCAGACACTTTCACATTTTCACGTGCGGTGTACGATGTACGATGTACGATTTCAATCTACACAGTGCACCGTACATCGTACAATATATGTACGATGTACGATGTACGATGTACGTTGTGATGTACACATGTACACGCCGTTGCGTACAGGGAAATGACCTGAACCTGTACGAAACACGAAATGTGTAAAAATGGAAAGATGAAACGTGTAATTACACGAAGAGTGTAGGAATTACAGTGTAATTTATGGAAGAGACGTGTAATTACACGAATGCAACGGTAATTACACGAGGGGTGGTTTTGTGGGGGTTGGCTGGGGAATGGACATTATGGCTGGCGTTTTGGTGAAAGAAAGCGAACGACGAATCGAACGTTGACAAACGACGACGACGACGACGACGACAACGACGACGACGACAACGACGACGACGGACGATGACGATGATGACGACGACGACGACAAACGACGACGACGACGACAAACGACGATGACGACGATGATGACGACGACGACGTCAAACGACGACGACAACGACAACGACGTTGACAACAATGGCAATGACGACGACGACAACGACGTTGACAATAATGGCAATGACGACGACGACAACGACGTCGACAACAACGACGACGAACGACGACGACGGCGTTGACGACGGACGGCGACGGCGATGACGACAGCGTTGACGACCCACAGCGACGGCGACGGCGATGACGAACGACGACGACGACGACGACGAGGAGGAGGAGGAGGCCGATGTTGACGACGTCGACGACACTGTTGATGACAACTCGGAGACAACTCCGCCGTTGAGGAGGAACATTAGGAGGAGGAGGGGCATTCGGATTCGAAGAGACAGTGATGTTCGGTTCGATGACGGCGGCAGTGACCAACATCTTGTGAAAAGGTGAATGCATGTGGTGGACTGTTCAATTTTTTAGTCATTCTCCCCTCAGCGTTCACCACTTGCTGTCGTTTTCGAATCCAATAGTGCACCCCTGCATGCGAGACAGTCACTAATTGTATTGAATATTCTCTGCGAGCTACGATGAAGATCTCGTGGCTGGCCTTCGCTTCAGCGTCAACCGCAGCGTCTGTGGCGAATGCACAGCTCATCACGAACTTCATTGGCCGCCAGGGCGCCACTCTCGTCGAGCTCTCCGATGACAACACGCCCGTCAACGGCAGCTCGCCCTGGCGCTACGCCGGGATGAACATGTATTGGTTGGGCCTCGACGAGAATTGCAGCCCGCCTCAAACTGGGAAGTGCTTAGCATACCCGTCAAAGTTCCGCATCGAGGATGCGCTGACCACAGCGGTGCGTGTCAACGCTGTCATGCTGCGGTGTCTGCATCGTGCTACTTCTGCGCAATCCCACTTCATGTCCCGCCTCTGAATCGTTGTTACTGTATCAATCCGCAGGCTGCTCTTGGTGCAAACGTGGTGCGCGCGCATACGCTGGGAGTGTCCACTGGCAACGAAGACTCGTTCCAACAAGAAGCCGGAAGTACCACCTTCAACACCGCGGCGCTCGACTCCGTCGACTATGCCGTGTACCAAGCTTCCCTGCGTGGCATCAGGTTCATCGTGCCGCTTACGGACAACTACAACTACTACCACGGCGGCTATCACGATTTCACCGACTACCAAGCGTCCAAGGTATGGCACCAACGTGACGTGTTTACAATCATACAATCCGTCAAAACGACAAAAGCTGTCTGCAGAACGCGCTCGCCTGGTCCCCGCTGCTGAGTCAATCTGCTTGCTGTAATGTTGGTGTATGTCGCACTGCAGGCCTCACACGCGCCCACGTGCAACCCGTTTCCAAAGAGAGTCGTGAAGCCCGACGACGGCTGCCGCTCGTTCTTTGATCACGACCCGGCAAACACACATGGCCTCGGCAACGCCACGATCGCTGGGTTCAAGGCCTACATCTCCACTTTGCTGAACCACAAAAACCAGGTGCGTGTCGCGACGGTCCACGGACAACGTGTCGGGGCGCTGCAGCGACATGGTTGCTCGCTCGATGTCCGAGTGCTTGTTCTCATGCATGTGTTGTGGCCCTTATTTTGTTATTCCGTAGTACACCGGAAACTTGCTTAAGGATGAGCCCGCCATCCTCGCGTGGGAGACTGGCAACGAGCTCTTCATCAAGGGTGAGCCCTTCACCAACTGGACGTCGGAGATCGCGACGTTCATGAAGCACGAGGTCGGCATCAAGCAACTGGTCATGGACGGCCGTGCCAATGTCGGTGCCGGAGTCGACGACGAAGCGTTGAGCACGGAGAGTGACGTCGACATTTTCACTGACCACTACTATAAAGCATACGATGCAGCCACAAGTACGCTCGAGAAAGACGCGCAAATCACTGCCGTGCAATACGGAAAAGTGTTCGTTGTCGGCGAGTACGGCCCAAAGGGTGCAAAGTCCCTCGAGGTGCGTCAGCAACACTTGTGTGTTGTTCGCGTGGACTGTTCGTGGTTTGCTGTCGCTGCCCTTGCTCACGAGCTCCATTTGCATGCGATTTATTAACCCTTCCAAAACAGGATTTGAAAGGATTCACTTCCAAGGTCGAAACTTTGACGGGCAGCAACGCGGACACAGGCGACAGTTTCCCTCTCGTTGCCGGGGACACTTGGTGGAGCTTTTTCGGTACGTGGCGCACTGCATGCCTCCAACGTCTGCTATTGGGGCCACAGCAGCTGGTCATCAACTCAAATTGTTGGTTGCGCGAACTAGGCCATGGGGACAATTATGGGTTCGTTCCTCATCCAGATGGGTACACTCTGCACTTTCCCGGTGACGATGACACAGATATGGTACGACTTGACGCGTCGGCATTGATAAAATGACCACACCACGCGCACAGTTCAAGAACAACCATATGCTCACGAAACTCTGCTGTGCAACAGGCCACCATCATGGCTTTGCGTGACCATGCCAACACCATGCGTGGGTCTGGCACGTCGGGCGATGTATATTCCGGCTCTGACACACCCCCACCGACCATTGCTCCCGTCATCAACAGCCACGACGTTTCGCAGGCGGGCCAGGACACGGTCTACTGGCGTGGTGCTACACTGGCCAACAAGTATGACGTGCAATATCTCGAAAACGCCAGCGACCCTGATTCGTGGAAGCAGCTGTGTTCGGCGTGCGTGACAGATCACGACATGCCATACACGATCTCACTGAACGATGGACCCGTCTGCACCAGCGCATCGAGCTCTTTCGTGATCCGCGCTCGCGGATTGTCCGTGCAGGGCCAAGCGGGACCTTGGTCCAACGCAACGAACATTTGCTCGCTCCCGAAGCTGGATCAAAGTGCCGTGCTCGTTGCGCAAGACGACGGATTCGTTCGCCGTCCATTGTTTTAAGGCATGCGCGCCTCACCTCTCGTGGGCACCATCCGGCGCAATGACGACGTTCATGTGCACCGCACCACCATTACCAGCGTGCGCACGAACCGCCACCTTCTCTTCCAGCGGCCGGCATTCGTATTTTCGTGGCCGCCGGTGTGTTGATATGACACACACACACACTATTTTATTTTTACTTTTGTTTTTAACCGTGTAAACCCATGTCTGTGACTCGAAACTTTGCTTTGAGGTTGTTCGGTCCACCAGAAAACTTCTTCCGTTCGCTCCTGCTCTTGATTGATGATGCCGATTGCGCGAGCAGCACAAAAATATGATCAATCTGAAGATACGCCTACGCTATTCTACTTTGCACGCGTCCTCGACTAGATCTTGGATGCTGGCAGCTGCTGCACGACTCGGGAGCCTTCGGGCCGCGAGTGTGGATAAAACAGAGCAAACTCAGCACTGCGTGCCACAGTACCAACCGCACTGTGGTCGGACTTCGTAGCCACCGCCGCAGCCGCCGCAGCCGCAGCCGCGGCCTCCGAGCGCTTCGCCATGGCATACGTGGTGTAGCCTCCACTGAGATTCGATGCATTGAAACCGTGCGCCTTCAAAATACAACAAGCGACGTACGCTCGAACGCCAACGGCACAGTACACCAAGTACTCCACCGACTTGTCTTGCAGCGTGCCGTCGGCGATGGCAGCACGCAGATCGTCGACGGGGATGTTGAGGTATCCTCCAGGGCTATCGTCTCGGATGGCCCCAACACGGTCTCCTTCTGCGGCAGTCCGCACGTCGAGCAATTTGATGCGTTTGCTGGCGCAGCGCTGGACCTTCGCCGGCGACTCGTCGGCTGCAGCCTGCCCAGCGGCGTCGGCGTCTGCGACATACCGCAGCTTCACGTCGCCACAGAGATTGTTGTAGGCAGCCATCCCGATGAAGTTGACGGCGTCTTTGGCTGACCCAAACGGAGGGGCGTAGCAGAGCTCCAGGTTCGCCAAGTCTTCGACGGTCATCTTTGCACGAATAGCTGTGGAGATGATGTCGATGCGCTTGTCGACGCCGTCAGCTCCGACTGCTTGCGCTCCGAGAACGCGTCCCGTGTGTGGTGAGTACAGCAGCTTCAAGTGCACGGTGGAGGATCCTGGGAAGTACGAGGCGTGGGACACAGCGTGAGTATGCGCCACTGCGTAAGAAATGTTGCCACGTCGAGCCATCTTTTCCGTCAGACCTGTTAGTGCAAAATCCTGCGCGAAGACGCGGACGATAGCGGTGCCCTGTGTGGCATTGTATACGCTGTCACCGCGTCCGACAATGTTGTCTGCGGCAACTCTTCCCTGCCGATTGGCCGGACCAGCCAGAGGAATGGACACTGGCGCTCCAGTCACAAACTCTTGAATTTGAACCGCGTCCCCGACCGCGTATATCGACGGGTCAGTGGTGCGCATGCGGTTGTCTACGACGATCCCGCGCGTACGAGCGCCAACGGCAAGTCCCGCGGCCTGGGCCAGGCTGCTGTCAGGGCGCACGCCGACCGCCACAACCACGAGG
>ENA-OWNT01005734-OWNT01005734.1-seawater-metagenome-genome-assembly--contig:-NODE-5734-length-10096-cov-3.886017_pt1 | contig 10096 bp, 9 predicted proteins | sample MGYA00238136_ERZ651165 | MGnify/ENA primary metagenome ERZ651165 (study PRJEB26861, sample SAMN08777766) | seawater metagenome | isolation source: coastal seawater | place: USA: Florida | collected...
CTTGGGCCCGACCGCTCGCAAGAACAAGGAAAGAAACCAAAAACACAAAGCAAACGAACGAGAAAAATCTGGGTGAGAACACCTTGCGATTCGAATTTGGGAGAGACTCGTGTTTTTCGTAGCAGAACTACAGCCCGCGGTGGTCCGCCCGCGGCCCGTGTCCCTGCTGTGCGGTCATTCCCCAATAGTGCGCGTGAACGATGAGTGCAACAAACACTGCCTCGACTACTGGTAGTCCCACCAAGCGCGCGGTGGAAGAAGGGCCTAAGAAGGAAGAGAAGCCCAAGGCGAAAAAATCGAGATTCAAACCTGGCCACTTCTACCGCCGCAAACTCCCCGACTCGTGCATCGCCTATGACACCCCAGCAGGAGTTGAGTTATTTCGATCTGCTTTCCAGTCTGGGTTTGCAACCTGCCATTTTCACCTTGTAGCACAGTTTCGCACGCAAGACGAACCATCGTATTGTGGGCTCGGTACCTTGGCCATGACGCTCAATGCCCTGGCCATCGACCCGAAGCGTGTTTGGAAAGGTGTATGGAGGTGGTTCGACGAAACTCTGCTCGACTGCTGCAAACCCTTGGAAGAAGTCAAGACTAGCGGCATCGATCTGGAGGAGTTTGTGTGTTTGGCTCGATGTAACGGTGCGTCAGCAAATTTATTTCGACCCATCATCGAAGAGTCTGCTGAATCAGGAAGTTGCCAAAGCGCTTGTTGCGCCCAGGACACGAAGAGTACCGGCGACAGCGGATGCTGCGGCGGTAGCAACCGTGGTGGATGCTGCGGCAGTTCGCAATCGGAGGAGAACTCAAAACACTTACCGGGGAGCTTAGAGCACTTCCGCGACATGGTGAAAACTGCTACATCCCTTCCAGTGGACAACTTTTCTCATGCTATTGTTATTTCATACAACCGTCGCATACTCGGCCAAAGTGGAACGGGACACTTTTCTCCCATTGGTACGCCAGATTTCGCACTTGATTTGTGCAATGCCAGTTGCTTTTTGAAAAGACGTTCGCTGACAAGAGGGGTTGCGATGTTGTTGTGTTTTAGGTGCCTATGATCCTGCGTCAGACTCTTTGCTAATCCTTGATGTTGCGCGGTTCAAGTACCCTCCGCACTGGGTGCCGTTACCGTTGGCGTATGAAGCCATGAAGTCTCTTGATTCAACCACTGGACGCCCAAGAGGCTGGGTGAAGCTTTCCTCTGTCCCACCGGACCAGCCGCGCTGTTGTGCAACCTCCTTGTTTTGCAACGTGCATGATTTGCCCAAAGCTACTGCTTGGGTGAGGAGGAATTATCAATTGTTTGTTGATTGGTTGGAATCCGCGGAAGCCGGACAAAAGCTGAAGGACGTTGCGAATATGCATGCGACCGTGGCGAAATTCCTGGAAGGCGACGAACAAGTTGAATTTGGAGCAATGCATAGCGGTGGATTGGGACCTAATGAGCTTCCGACACAGCAAACCGGGGCTAAGGGGACCTGCAGTTGCACCTCGGAGGATAATCATCGCGAAACGCTGCAGCAAATTGTTGCAGACATCGAGAGGACAGAACTGTTCGCATTGGTGCAGACCTGGCGACAGCGGAACCTGGTTACACTTGCTCAAATCCGCGAGGGTGCGCGGCAGGGGCAACTGCACGACCATGTGCACGACCGCACCACGGACATTTCAAGCCCAGACGGCAGTGACCTTGTGACGTCTCACATTGCAGATACAGCGAGCGCGAATGCAATCGTATCACTGTTCGGCAAGGAGCAAAAGGACGATTGCTGCGGCATGGCTCTCTGCGTTGGCAACGGGATTGGTGCCAGCCTGCCACTCCCACATTACGAATTGGTCAGTAGTCGCTGGGCAGCACACGTTCTGACGATATTCATGGTGGCATTCGGTGATCACCTGGTTAGTGGAGTCGCCGTCACCGTCGGAGTGCCCGAGGAAGGAAAAACTGGGCGCAATCGAGCCAGCAAGTTGCTGCACAAATTGCTAGAGTTGAAAGCATATCCCAACTCATCGTTCCCCGAGTTTCGGAGAGAGCTAGAATGCATTTTGACAAGAATCAAGACGCTGTCTGACGGAACCACAGCATGACTTGCATACAAAACTACTCGCAGTCAACACTCGCAGTTAGCATGAAGATAACCAAATCATACTACAAACTCTACGGACGCACCGACTGAACACAACCACACATCTCCAGCACGTTGAATTACAACAAGCCTGACTTTGTTCAGACAACGCGCTCTAATTGTCGAACACATTCAGTCTCACCAACTCAACAAACATCAACACGGATAAAATGTCGAGAGTTACAATGGACTTCTGATCCTGGATGTTGGTGTTGTGCGGAGGAGGCCTTGCATCGATAGGCTTAAATTTTATTATTTTTTTATTCAAAAGAACGTCACCACATGACCGTGAGCACAGAGTGTGACCGTGCTAGTCGATTATTCTGATGGCGGTGCCTTCCACGACGATTCGCCAGTCGCGGTGTTGAACCAATATTGTTTGCCGAACCTAGACGATGTTTTCATAATCCATTTTGACGCGGTTTTACGTGGCACGTCTGTACGTGGCGCGTCTGTACGTGGCGCGTCTTTACGCCGTGTTCGCTTGTGTGATGGTGTGGTGCTCGACGCGCTACTGTAGGCATGCTGCAGGTGCTGGCGTTGTCGTTTGCGCTTTGAGTCATGGGCCACTGGCGGTAGCGCCTGCATTTTCGGAAGCGCTTGCATTTTCGGAAGCTGCGGCAGGTCACTTAGTTTGGGCTGCTTGCAGGCGTCTCGCACCTTGTTGGCTGTGGGGATCTTGATTGCAGGTTGTTGCTTTGTGGAAGAACCACCAGGAGATGATTTTTGAAGTTGAGACAATTTGTGAGCTTGCTGCGCAATTTTTGCATTCAGCGCTTGCATCTCCTCTGATAATTTCTCACTGGGTTTCGCTTCAAACTCCGCCAAGTCCACCTCTCTTTGCTGGATGAATCTTTCAATTGCAGCATCATCATCAGTCTCATTTGACGACCGCGATTCTTCCAACAATGCGTCGAACGATGCTCGTGGCTGTTGCACGTAACCTGGTTGAGACTCGAGGAGTGCTTGGATGTAATTCTGCTCGTCTTCGTCGACTTCTTTTGCGGGCACAACGGGACCTTTCACTGTGAAAGTATCGCGCCGTCCGCCGACATGTCCCCCTGTCGGTCCAAAGTACCGCTGTGGTTTGACACGAGAAGCAACAATGGCAAGACTTCTCCGAATTCGATGAAGGCCGCCAGGGACACATAAGTCGCAACTTTTGCCACATTTTCCATGAGAACCTGGCAATTTATCTGTTTGGTCGAACTCCTGCAGAATGGCTGTGTGGCGGCAGAGAGAAACATGGTCTTCGTCGAGCACTGTTAGTGCCGAGTCTCGACTTCCAAGCTTGCAGTATTGAACAACTTTCTCAAATTCTTTGCTTGCTCGATTGGACCCTTGGGTTGATTCTGATGCACCCCTTTTGTTGGATGAAAACTTACGGAGAATATATCGTTGCCGACGCACATCGTCATTAGCGTAGTAAAGAACACAGAGAGCAAGCTTTCCATCCCGCCCGGCTCTCCCGGCCTGCTGATAGTATGCGGACATGTTTTTGGGCAAGTCCCAATGAACCACCAGCCGAACACCTAGGAATACAATGAACAATCTTTAACGGTTCTGCTGGCTAACCCATTCGGCAATTCTCTCAAAGTACCTGCATGGTCAATACCCATGCCGAATGCAATCGTGGCGACGATAACACGAGTGTCTCCTCGCAACCACGACTGCAATATGTCTTCACGTTGTTTGCTTCCGCTGCGATTGAATAGACACAAACCATAATCACAGGGCGCAATTTGTGATGTTGGCAAGACAACACAATCGCACCTGTGGTATGATCGGGCCGAGAGACCGCACTCTTTCAACGAATGCGCTAAAAGATCAGCAGTCGACTTTTTGAATGTGTACACAATGCAAACGTCACGTGCATCAGCTTGGCTTGTGTCGTCGCAGCTGGCATCACTGGCCCGGCACTCCCCGAGGCATCCCTCAATCAACGTTACAAGATCTGCAAGAACGGTGCCTTTCCCTTGTTTTGTCGTTGACTGCGCGATGAATGTTTCGCAGTCCGTGCTGTCGTCCAACCCATACATCGAGTCATTCAATTCCAGCTGTTCATGGGTGAAGGCCCCGCCACTGCTGATGTCATATGAAGGCTCAATCTCGTCTTTGAATCGAACACTGAAAAACAAATTTTCGCGATACCGGCTCGCAATCAACGTTTTCGGCTTCTTCAGCTGTAAAATCTGAATTTGTCGGGCAACAAAGGCGGTCATGCCGAGGAGCGGCTTTGGCATGCATAACACAACATCATGGTTGTACGAGTACCTTTCGAACGTCTTTCAAAATTCTCCTTGTGGCCGTCGCAGTCACTGCCAGAATTGGCACAGTTGGGAAGAGCCGTTTCAATAATCCGAGCTTTAATTAACACAACACAGCCAGATTGCGTGTGATCAGCGCGTGCACACACTATAATTTCATTCACATACGTACCTTTTGAAATGCTGGTCTGAAGTCATGGCCCCAGGTGCTTATGCAATGAGCTTCATCCACTGCAAAGTAGTCGATTCGCTTGTCACGGTGAAGGCTTTTCAAGAGATCAACGAACGAACGCTCAACACATCGCTCTGGCGCAATAAATAAAATCTTGATAGGGGGTTGAACGTCTTGAGGGCTGCTAGGATCATCGTGTAAGCCGGCCACCCGACTCAGCACTGCTGTCTGTTCAGACTCTTTCATCACTGATGTAATGCATGCGGCCTCTATTCCCTTTCGCCTCAGCGATTGCACTTGGTCACTCATCAAGGCGATAAGTGGAGACAAAACAATTGTTAACCCAGGTGAAATAACAGCCGGAAGCTGAAAACACAAACTGTGACCACGCCATAGCAACACAAAATGAACACAATTAGACAATTTGGAATCACACTTTCGGTCAAACGTCGTAATGCTGAGGTCAGCGAACCTTTTGCCGCCACCGGTCGGTAGAACTAACACCGTGTCCTGCTTCTTCAGAACAATGGATTCAACTGCCTCCTGTTGAAAAGGTCGAAAGGAAGAGATGTTGAAGTGCTTTTGCAGCAAATTCTTCCAATTAACGGACCCATCTGGAAGCCGAGGCAACTCTGGCATGATGGCCAAACGAGCGTCGTGCCACTCAACTCTTGCAGATCCGATCGACTGTCATTGACCCATTCGTAAACCCGCAGCAAGGCAGGGATCTATTGGGCATAAATAGATGAAAATAACCAAACACCTGGGTTTTCTCCTTCTGAAAAAGTGCACCAGTTGTTAGTCTGAGGCTCGTGCGGAGCGCTTTAGGACCTTGGGAGGGGCCAGACTTTTACAACCTGACCTCAGCTGGCCATGAAGTGATGACCATCCTCCTCGCATTCCAAGTTTACCTTCAAGGACGTCATCTCTGCGTGCACGTATCAATTCCCATCTACGTTGTTGCTCGAGGTCGAGTGTGGGGTTGGCGTTGTCACCAGATGGCACAATCAACCAGAACAGTGTGAGAGTGCAACACACGACAACAAGAAGTAAGTAGCTGCGGGTGAGAAGTAAAGTAAGTAAGTAAATGGCGGAACACGCGCGTGTCAGGAGCGTGTCAGGAGCGTGTCGTTCGTTGTTCGCCAGCGTGCCGTCGAAAGTCTTCGTTGTTGTTGGTTGTTCGTCGTTGCGTTCGTTGTTCCAACGCAACGCTCCGCGTCAAAAAGTTCCTTTCCACAAGGTTCCAGGATACTGTCTTGGAGTGTTGGCTTTCGGCTGTTTCGCTTGTTCCTTGTTCGTTTTATGTGGGGCAACGAACTTGGAACGAGGGTAGAAAAGTAGAAAGTTGTAATGTATTGTAGCATTGCAGTTTAGTGGTCGAAGCACGAAAATCGAACTTTTTGAACTTTTTGAACTGTGGAAAGTTTGTCATCGTCGTTGTCATCGTTGTCGTCGTCGTCGTCGTCGTCGTCGTCGTCGTCGTGTGTGACGACGCACGTGTTATTTCCATTTCTGGGTTTGTCTTGCCGGTGCTGGTTGGACATTGGAGGATGATGCGGGAATGGGCGAGTTCAATGCTGTTAAAAGTTGTGTGCCGTCGAAAAGCGTCGCGTTGGAAGGCCATGTCACGAAATCAAAATGACATTTTTCTTGTGAAGACGGAAACGAGATGTAGATTTGGGTTTTGATTGTTTCTGGACATCAAAGGCTTGGTATGGTGGACAATATGGAGGGGCTACCGCCTTGAGTTGCCAGCGCTTGTCCTGGTGTTGACCACAGCTTCATGTTTGTGACAGTGCTGCCATTGATGCCTGCGTTGTGACACACTGTATGGTCTGACGAAATAATGTTGTGACAAGTTCACTATTACGTGCGTGATGTCCGAAAGTAGCTCGGATAACTCTCAGTCGTCCTCATCGTCATCTTCATCGTCGTCGTCGTCTTCATCTTCAGACGACGATTGGGGTTCACAGGACGACGAAGACGACGACATCGAAAGTGCACCGTTTGTGTTTTGGAAAGTCGTTTGTGAAGCAGGGTCGTTGTCGGAGACTTTGGCGCAGCTAGATCTCCAAGAAGCTAATGATATAGACGTTGCTGAAAGCGATAGGACCACCCGACAAGTGTGGCACAACACCGATGCTCGCGGTGTTAGAGTCAAAGGTGCGACAGTCGATGGCCACGAATTTTTCACTGTTGCCCTGCGGATTGATGCCACGCGCTGCAAGGAGTTCGAACAGTATCACACAGTGCGGCGCATTTACTCCTGCACCTGCCCGTTCAACGTGGGGCAATTGCGGCGAGATTTGTTGGACGCAAGTTGTGATCAAGACCGCGAGCAAGGCCACGCAACATTGCTGTCTTACCTCGAACACCTGAGACAGTGGCCAGAGTGCCCTTTGCTGACAGCTTTTGTTGCTTCGTCGTCCAGGGACGAAATTGTCAAAACACAAATCGAGTGGATGGTGCAAACGAACCGCATTAGCGAAGCACAGCAAGTCCTACGCGACTATGCGAGTGGCAAGCTGTTGCAGCCAGACCCAAGCGCCGTCAGCGCGGCAAGTATGCACACGCACGATAATTCCGATTCTTGGGGTGCCCGAGCGGATCGCGCTCACTTCGTGGAATCAACACTATCCATAATACTCCAAGCCAGTGCGAAAGGTGACAACTTCAACGTGGGAGAGCTGTTGTCCCTGTACTCGTGGTTGGCCAATGAAGCCTTTGGAGCTGAGCCAAGGTTGCACCGACGACTCGTCGGGTCATTGTTCAAGCACTTGTTTTCTCTTGGTTGGACGAATCAAGATTCAAGTGTTCGTGGCATGTGCGTTCGTGCAAAGGTGCCAATTCTGAAGTTGTTGCGATGTCGGACTGCCACAGAGTTTACTGCATTGTCCCTCAATGGAGTGAACAATTCAAGCGCCATGGATACAGGCAGCCATGACTCAGTGGTGGAAGAAGAGTGGAGATTTTTCTCATTGGCGTTGCAAGTGGGCTTGCATGACGAAGAAGGGAAATTCGGTCCAATACGGGTCATGTCGACTTCGTTTCACAGTCTATTTCAAACATGCCCCAACGTGGACATGAATGCCAAAGTGCATCTCTACTTTATTGCAGGCACTGCACACCTTCAGGGTGATCTTTGTGTCCCGGCTTGTGAATTCTTTTCGGCGGCAACTGCAATAAGTTGTCGCTCGCAAACTACAGTTCTCGCCATGTTTGCGTTGGTAAGCGTTCGATTGACAATGTGTCCACCGGCATGCTGAACATCATTCTCACTATCACGTTGATTAGGTGTTGTACAATTTGGTCATGACATGCTCGGAGTCTTTGCTGTTGGTTGAAAGAATTGACCGGCTCGTTGCTGGCGAACGGATTGCTATTCAACGGTTACAGCAGGAAGGCATTGAGTCAACGGCTCTGCTTCAAGCCCTTCGGACTGCTTTTGCGTCAAGACGCACACAGGATCTATCGGAGTCGCTCAAACAGGTTTGATAGCGTGCTCCTTTTGGTTTGAGCGTCGGAGAACAATTAACGTTCTCGTTGTGGATGCAAATGATTTAGATTGCAGGGACCGAGGAATTTCAAGCTCTGGACGCAACGTTGCAACGCATTGGATTCTCAGGTGCACAACTCCAGCAGGAAGTTACAGATGCATATCTCGCCAAACAGCTTCGGGATTATGTTGCGCCCTTCGAGTCACTGCCACTGAGCGTTATTTGCCAACACCTGAATGTGTCAGTATCAAAGCTGCATAACCTCTTTGGCATGCTAACACATGGCATGGGGTCGCCCGGCCGAATTGATGCTGTAGCAAACTGGTACCACAGCACCGAATCCCATGCAGTGTGCAATGCTCCAGATGTCAAGTTTGAATCGTTAATCCAAAGCTTGGAGGAGGTACGTTTTTTGCTCGTGATGTTAGTACGACATGCCAGCAGTTTCCATCGCGACCTCTAATGTCGGAATGTTGTTATTTCAAGGTCGTTGAGCGCGAGTGTTCTGGAGACGACCTCGTGTCTCGTCTGCGGAGACAATAACGTTGTGTCAATCAACAACGTTGTCAGTTGCAGTTTGTGTGATAAATTAGTTCAAACAAGCACAAAGTTGCGATCGTCACAGAAGTCACGTGGAATTCATACGTGACTTTGTCCACCTTCGACAGTTCGGATGCCAACAGAATTTGATGCGAGCTTCCTCGACGCGGGACCTTTTTTTCGATGGTGCCGTGGTTTGGCATGCTTGTGCTTCTCTTCCAGCGTCTGACGCGTTGTGCTGGCTGGCTGGCGACCTCGACCATGCCGGCCCCGGTCAGACACTTTCACTTCTGACTTACGCACACCCACACGGACACTGATTCGTGCAGGGTTAGGACCATTTTCAGACCTGTCAAAAAACCAAATGAGGACACAACGACCGTCTGACATCGAGTTACAGCAGAGACATACGTGTAGTCCGGCTGCCCTTTCTCACTCGTCTGCTCTACACGTGGCTTGGCTGTTGTGGGTTGAACTTTCAGACCTCGCTGTCTGATGATAAGTACCGTAACAAAAATGCCAAGCACGACAAAAAGCAATATTGCGCTGAGGACAATCGTCACAATCACCCAAATGGGATAGCTCGCATCAGCAGCGCTGGTTGTCGTGGTCGGAACTGTTGTGGGTTCTGGTACGCACTCAACATGCGTCTGTGTAGGTATCCAGCCATCAGAGCACACGTGGCACTCTGATGAGCCGTCAGTTTCAGAGATTGTATTATCTTCGCAGGCAATGCACGTGGAAGCCCCGGCTGCGGGCCCAATTTGTCCCGCGGCACAAAGATGGCACTCCACCAATCCCACCCACGACGCATTTGCCACCAAACAGTCAGCGGTTTCATTTTGTGTGCATCCAACCTCCCAGACAGGAAGTGCCAAGTCGTACGCATATCCGTACATCGGCAACCTCTGCCATACTCCCTTCGGATATGAGATATTTTGCCCGTCACTCGCTCGTGGGTCTCTACAGTCATAACCGCCTTGGTCGCCGACTCGACTACCACACTGGAAGGATGACCTGTGATCCCCACACAGAAATGATCATGTTGCAAAAATGAAGGCTTCACACTGCAGTTATGTTCTGACTCACCAGAAATCGTTGACCGTGCCGTCGGTGCACGAGCTTTCGCAACAATCGCCTAAATCCCAACTGCATGCTGCTGTATTGTACTCGCCACCTTGACAAAGACCGTCTCCCAAATATCCAGTAAAGTCGACATGGCACTCCGCGGTCCAGTTGTGCCCGTCAAATAAATCGATATCAGTGGGACTTTGGACCAAAGCAGCAATATAACCTATTGGGTAGGTTGAAAATCGACCAGGCGAACAGCTTTCGCAGCTTGCCGCACCCCATGCCGAGTTGTTTGTTCCAGGGGCGCAAGGTGAGCAATATGAATAGCCGCTGGAGGCACTAAATGCGCCAGGAGGGCACACCGCGCAGTTTGACTGTCCGAATTGTGCCGAGAATGTCCCGGGTTCACAAAGCACACAG
>ENA-OWNT01005735-OWNT01005735.1-seawater-metagenome-genome-assembly--contig:-NODE-5735-length-10096-cov-2.875636_pt1 | contig 10096 bp, 7 predicted proteins | sample MGYA00238136_ERZ651165 | MGnify/ENA primary metagenome ERZ651165 (study PRJEB26861, sample SAMN08777766) | seawater metagenome | isolation source: coastal seawater | place: USA: Florida | collected...
GTAGGGCACCCAGCCGGCCAGCGCCGCCGCCGCGCGCACCGGATCGGCGCCCAGCGCCGCACAGGCCGCCAGCGCCCCCAGCGCGTTTTGCGCAAAATGCCGCCCCAGACTGTTGATCCGCAGCTCCAGCGGTCCGACGGGCGTATCGGTGCGGGCGCGGGTCGTGTCCCCCTCCAGCGCGACCGCGCGCAGCCGCCAGTCGCCGGCTGTCTCGCCAAAGCTTACGGTCCGCTCCGCCTGCGCGGCGGCATGACCGGCCAGAATGCCGGTGACCGGCAGATCGGCGTTCAGGATCGCCGTGCCCTCCGGGTCCAGCCCGTCAAAGACCGAGGCTTTTTCGCGGGCGATGTCGGCGACGCTGTCGAAGGCCTCCAGATGCGCCGGCGCCACCGTGGTGATCAGCGCCACATGCGGCCGCGCCATGCGGGCCAGCGGCGCGATCTCTCCGGGATGGTTCATGCCGATCTCGATCACCGCGTATTTGCTGTCGGCAGGCATCCGCGCCAGCGTCAGCGGCACGCCCCAGTGGTTGTTGTAGCTGGCCACGCTGGCATGGGTCGGCCCCTGATCGCCCAGCATGCAGATCAGCATTTCCTTGGTCGATGTCTTGCCGGCGCTGCCGGTAACCGCCACAACCCGCGCATTGGTCCGGGCGCGGGCCGCAAGGCCCAGCGCCTCCAGCCCGGCCTGCAAGTCCTCGACGATCAGCAGCGGCGCGTCGGCGGCGACGCCCTCGGGCAGGTGACTGACCAGCGCCGCCGCAGCGCCGCCCGCCAGCGCCTGCGCCACGAAATCATGGCCGTCGCGGGCCGCCTTCAGCGCCACGAACAGATCGCCGGGCTGCAGCGTGCGGGTGTCGATGGACACGCCGGTCGCGCGCCAGTCGCCCTGCGCCCGCCCGCCGGTGGCGGCGGCGGCCTCTTCTGCCGTCCAAAGCGTCATGCCAATCTCCCGTCCAGCGCCGCCACGGCCACGCTGGCCTGTTCCGCGTCATCAAAGGGCAGCACATCGTCACCGATGGTCTGCCCGGTTTCATGCCCCTTGCCCGCGATCAGCAACGCATCGCCGGGGCCCAGCGCATCGACCCCGCGCAGGATCGCCTCGGCCCGGTCGCCCACATTCGTGGCCTCCGGCGCACCCGCCATGACGGCGGCCCGGATCACCGCCGGATCCTCGCTGCGCGGGTTGTCGTCGGTGACAAACACCACATCGGCATTCTCGGCCGCCGCCTGCCCCATCAGCGGCCGCTTGCCCGCGTCGCGGTCGCCGCCGGCGCCGATGATCGCCACCAGCCGGCCCAGCACATGCGGGCGCATCGCCCTGAGCGCGGTCGCCACCGCATCGGGCGTATGAGCGTAATCGACATAGACCGCCGCGCCATTGTCGCGGGTCGCCGCCAGCTGCATCCGCCCGCGCACCGTGCGCAGCTCCGGCAGGGTGCGGAACACCGCGTCGGGGTCCTCGCCGCAGGCAATCGCCAGCCCGCAGGCCAGCAGCACGTTTTCCGCCTGAAAGCCGCCGATCAGGTTCAGCCGCGTGTGCACCGGCGCGCCGCCCCAGGAAAACCGCAGCTCCTGGCCCGTGGCATCGAACCGCTGTGCCATCACCGACAGATCGCCCACGCCGCGCCCCACCGTCAACACCGCCTGCCCGCGCGCCGCCGCCACCGCCCGCATTTCGGCCCCGCGCGGATCGTCGATGTTGATCACCGCCGTGCCGTCGGCCGGCAGAACCCGCCGGAACAGCCCCGCCTTGGCGGCGAAATAGTCTTCAAACGTCGCGTGGTAATCCAGGTGATCCTGGGTGAAATTGGTGAACCCGGCCGCCTTCAGCTCGACTCCGTCCAGCCGCCGCTGCTCCAACCCGTGGCTCGACGCCTCCATCGCCGCGTGGGTCACCCCCTGCGCCGCCGCCTCCGCCAGCACCCGGTGCAGCGTGATCGGTTCCGGCGTGGTATGCGCCAGCGGCGCGCTCCACGCCCCCTCGACGCCCGTGGTGCCCAGGTTGACCGCCCGATGACCCAGCGTCGTCCAGATCTGGCGCAGGAAACTCGCCACCGAGGTCTTGCCATTGGTGCCGGTCACCGCCGCCATCACGCCGGGCTGCGCCCCGAACCACAGCGCCGCCGTATAGGCCAGCGCCGCGCGCGGATCTTCCGCCACCACCAGCGCCGCCTCGGACCCCGCCAGTTCGGTTTCCGCAATCGCCGCGCCCTCGGTGTCGGTCAGGATCGCCGCCGCGCCCATGCGCAGCGCGTATTGGATGAATTCGCCGCCATGCACCCGCGTGCCCGGCAGCCCGGCAAACAGGTACCCCGGCCTGACCGCGCGGCTGTCGACTGCCAGCCCGGAAATCATCGGGTCACGCCCGCCGCGCGCGGTCAGGGCCAATTGGCTCAGAGGTTTCGCCAAAGCTTCGTCTGGTGTGCCCATGGCCAACCCCGCCGTGATATCAGTTCGAGGTCAAAGTTATACCAGCCACCTGTCCGGGTTCAACGTCCGGTCGCGCCCCCAGCAGCGGCGCCACCCGCCCGATCAGCTCGGCGGTCACCGGCACGGCGGTCCACCCCGCCGTCCGGCGGTCCTCGCCATAGGTATGCACGCTTGGTTCATCCAGGGTCACCACGACCACGTATTTCGGGTCATGCGCCGGAAAGATCGAGGCAAAGGTCGCGATCACCTTGTCCTTGTAATAGCCGCCTCTTGGCTTGGGCTTGTCGGCGGTGCCCGTCTTGCCCCCCACCGCATAGCCCGGCACCTCGCCGAAACTCGCCGTGCCGCTGGTCACCACCGCGCGCAGCATCTGCCGCGCCGCCAGGGCCGCCTCCGCCGACATCACCCGCGGGCCGTATTGCGGCCCCTTCTGCTTCAGGATCGTCGGGCTGACATAGCGGCCGCCATTGGCAATCGCGGCATAACCCGCCGCCAGATGCATCGGCGTCGTCGAAATGCCGTGGCCATAGGAAATCGTCACCGCGCTCAGATCGGTCCAGCGTTTCGGCAACAGCGGCTGCGCGCCTGCCGCCTCGACAATCTCAAAGGGTGTCGGATCGAACATGCCCAGCGCCCCCAGGAACGCTTTCTGCCGCTTTGTCCCGATCTGCAGCGCCAGCCGCCCGGTGCCCCGGTTCGAACTTTTGACAATCACCTCCGACACGCTGATCTTGCCATAGTTCTTGTTCTTGAACTCGCCGATCGGATGGCCGCCCACCCGCATCGGGCCCGATGTGTCAATGATCGTCTCGGTATTCACCAGCCCCAGGTCCACCGCCTGTGCCGCCGCGAAAATCTTGAAGGTCGAGCCCAGCTCGTACACCCCCTGCACCGCCCGGTTGAACAGCGGGCTGTCCGACTGGTCGCCCTCGACCAGAACCTGAGGCCGGTCGTTGGGGTCGAAATCCGGCAGGCTGACCACCGACACGACTTCGCCGGTGTGCACGTCCATGATGATCGACGTCGCCCCCTTGGCGTTCATCAGCTTCATGCCGCCATAGAGCACCTGTTCGGCCGCCGCCTGCACCGTAAGATCCAGCGCCAGTTGCAGCGGCTTTGTCCCGTTGGCCGGATCGCGCAGGTAGCCGTCAAACTGCTTTTCCACCCCCGCGACGCCGATCACCTCCGCCGCGCTGACGCCTTCCTTGCCAAAGCCCGCGCCGCCCAGCACATGGGCGGCCACCGGCCCGTTGGGGTAAAGCCGCATCTCGCGCGGGCCGAACAGCAGACCGGGATCGCCCAGATCGTGCACCGCCTGTTTCTGCTCGGGGCTGATCCGCTTCTTGATCCAGACGAATTTACGCTTGCCCGTGAAATCCTTGATCAACCGTTCCTTGTCGAGATCGGGAAACACCTTGACCAGCCCTTCGGCGGCGGCCAGCGGGTCGACCATCTGCGGCGGCTGGGCATAGAGCGAATGGGTCTCGAAATTGGTCGCCAGGATACGGCCGTGCCGGTCGGTGATGTCGGCGCGCTGCGCCGCGATCGCCGCGCCCGTGGCGCTGGCCACCGGCTCCACCGCCTCGGACGTGGCCAGATGCCCCATGCGCGCGCCAACCACCGCGAAGGCGCAGAAAAAGAACACGCCCAGCACCAGCAGGCGGCTTTCGGCGCGGCTGCGGGCGCGGTCCTGCATTTCCTCATGCCGCTTGCGGATGTTCTCGCGCTCGATTGCGTCGGGGTTCTCCCCCTTGTCACGGGCGGGCAGAATACGCGCCAGCGGGCGCAGCGGCGTGCGGATCATGGCTGGCCCTCCGCGTTCATGGTGGACACGTCGACCGGGTCGGTGATCGGCAACAGCGGCTCCGGCGGATAACCGACCTCGTCGATGCGGCCAAACTGGTCGGGCCGCAGCGGCAGCAGCCCCAGCCGGTCAAAGTTGATCTCCGCCAGCTCGCTCAGCCGGTCGGGACGGTTGAGATAGGCCCATTCCGCGCGCAGCACGTTCAGCCGCACCTGCGCCGCGCCGATATCGCGGCGCACCTGCTGGGTTTCCTTCAGCACCTGCTGGGTGGCGTAGTTCTCGCGATAGGCCCAAAAGGCCAGACCAAACACCGCCAGGGCCGTCAATATATAGACAATGCTTCTCATTTCCGCTTCTCACCTGATTTGGCGCCGGATTGGGGGCCAAGCATCGGCATGCCGATGCTGCGGGCATCCGCCGTTCCGGCCGGCGCATCGGTGCGCACCGCCACCCTCAACCGGGCCGACCGCGACCTCGGGTTCTCTTCCAGCTCCCGGTCATCCGGCCCGATCGACTTGCGGGTCTTGACCGTGAACTGCGGCGCCGCCGTCTCGATCTCGGGCGCATACCGATTGGCCCGGCCGCCGCCGCCCGACCGCTCCTGCAGGAACCGCTTGACCATCCGGTCCTCGACCGAATGAAAACTCACCACCGCCAGCTGCCCGCCCGGCTTCAACGCCCGCTCGGCCGCCATCAGCCCCTGAAACAGCTCTTCGTATTCCGCGTTCACCGCGATCCGCAGCGCCTGGAAACTGCGCGTCGCCGGGTGCGACTGCCCCGGCTTCTTGCGCGGCAGGCACCCCTCGATGATCGCCGCCAGCTGCAATGTCGAGGTGATCGGCGCCTGCGCCCGCTCGCGCACGATGGCCTTGGCGATCCGCCGGCTCGCGCGTTCCTCGCCGTAATGGAACAGGATCGCCGCCAGCCGCGCCTCGTCCTCGGTGTTCACCAGATCCGCCGCGCTGGGGCCGTCCTGCGACATCCGCATGTCCAGCGGCCCGTCCTTGATGAAGGAAAACCCGCGCTCGGCCCGGTCCAGCTGCATCGACGACACGCCCAGGTCCAGCACGACGCCGTCCAGGTCGCTGCCGTATTCATCCAGCCTGGAAAACACGCCGGGCTGCATCGCCAGCCGGTCGCCGTATGCGCCGGCCCAGTCCGCCGCCATCTCAAAGGCCAGCGGATCGCGGTCCACCGCGATCACCCGCTCCGCCCCGGCCTCCAGCAGCGCCCTTGTATAGCCGCCCGCGCCAAAGGTCCCGTCCAGCCAGACCCCCGACACCGGCGCCACGGCGGCCAGCAACGGGCGCAGCAGAACGGGAATATGAGGCGATCCAGCGGCGTCTTGCCCGGCGGCCATTACTCCCGCTCCAGTTTGGCCAGAACCATGTCCATCGCGTCCATCGGGTTGATCCCTTCGGGCAGATCCAGAACCGCGTCCTTCTCCTTGCGATCGCCCCGGCGCGCATAGTCCTCCGGATCCCAGATCTGGAAGGTGTTCAGCGTCCCCGCAAAAACCGCCTCCTTGCCCAGACCGATATGATCGCGCAGCTTGGCCGGCAGAACGAACCGCCCGTCCGGGTCGATCTCGGATTCATGGGATTGCGAGATGTTGATGCGGGTCAGTTCCCGCTTCAGCGGCGAGTTCGGCAAACGCTCGATCTTGTCCTCAAGCTTCTCGATCTCGGCCATGGTAAAGACTTCGAGGTATTTCTGGCTGTCATCGCCATACTGGATGACGAATTGCGGTCTCAGGCCCTCGGTGTATCCGGGATCGCCGGCCTCAAGCACACGGCGAAAAGAAGCCGGGATCGAAACCCTGCCCTTTGTGTCCACCTTAAAGGTGTACTCGCCTCTGAACCTGCGGCCCAAACTACCTGTCCCTTTACCCGCGCCCCCGCGTGATGTTATTTCTGTCCCCAGTTACGGAAACGGCGGGTTGAACTGCTGCCACTGTTCAACCCGCCGTCCTCGTCCCGCTGTGCGGGGTGTCCGACTGCGCGCGCCACCTGGGGGGATGTCTGCTCGCTCGCGCGCCGGATCTCTTGGTCTGATGAAGTCGTGCGCCTGTATGAAACCTGCTTTTCTTGTTTGGTCCGGGGTCGTTTGGTTGCCCCTGCTGCTGCGTCCTCATCCGATGCATTAGGGATGACATGGGAAAATATGGAAATCAACGGAAAATTTCCCCACCCCATGGGACACAGCGGTCATCCCGGCCCAATCCCAGATCTAGAGAAACCAAGAACTTTGCCACAATTGGTGCAAAATATCAGACTCATCACTATATATAGACAATATATTGGCCATCCCGCGCCAACCCATATCCTCCCATGATCTCCCAAAAAAATTTCATCCCGGATCTGCTCCAGACGTTTGTTCGTTAATTGTTCTCAAATTTTCGTCGAATCACACCGGCTCGACCGGCCCGGATCTTCGGAATCCAGCTGCGGATTTCGCGGATTTACGGCGAACCGCCGGTTTTCTCCGCTTTTGTCCCATATTTTCCCATTACCGGAATTTCGTCCCGTGCGGTGCCATGAAATCCCGAATTCGGCGGCGCCAGGGCCCGCCGTCCGGCGGGAAACCGACTCGCGGCCGCGCCGGATCTTCCTGGTCGCGGTCCGGTCCACACTGATTCTTGCCGCAGTGACTTTGCGTCACATCTAAATTTGTCCGGGGATTTTCGGGAAATGTGTCTTCCAAGACATGGCAGAGCGCCCGAGATTTCCGCAGTTGACCCTAGGTGACCTGCCCCCGGAATTCGTCCAACCCTCAAATTAAATGGGGTTTTTTGGATGTGCCAAATAATTATGCAGTCAATCTATGCACTTGCTGCATGGCAGCATTGTCGCACCCAGCCATTGTGCAGATGCAGCATTTCCTTATCTTGGTGTCAGACAAGGCCAGCGGCACAGTCCAAGACACAAGCAAGACCGTCGGCGATAACTACTAAGAGAAGGTACAAGAGCATGTCAGTAGCGACCCACCTCAGTGCCCCGTTCGACACAATTACCGAGCGTGCAGGCGCATGGATTGAAAACACCAAGGCCCGCTATGCGCGCTACCGCGTCTATCGGGAAACCCTGAACGAGCTGTCCGGCCTTTCCAGCCGTGACCTGGCCGATCTGGGTCTGCACCGCTCCGAACTGCGCCGTGTCGCCTATCAGGCAGCCTACGACGTGCAAGGGTAACAGACGTTTTTCCGGGTTCAGGCCACCCTCTCCTCCTCCCTGGTGGCCTGTGCTTAGCGGCGACATCTTTCCTCCTCCCTGATGTCGCCGCCTTTTCTACCGGTTTCAAAACCGGACAAGTGATGCACCGCCGCTCTCCTCCTCCCTGCGGTCGGTGCTGATCAGAGACCGGTGGCGCCTCTCCTCCTCCCTGGCGTCACCGGTTCCGAAATTCCCGGCCTCAAAACCGGGCGACAGATACATCCGGCGCTCTCCTCCTCCCTGTGCCGAGATGTAGAACCCGGCCGGTGGTGCTTCCTCCTCCCTCGCACCGCCGGCCACTCCTCCCCCGCGCGGGGACCGAATTGGAATACACCGGCGCTCTCCTCCTCCCTGCGCGCGGTGTTGCAAGAGAACGGCGGCACCCTCCTCCTCCCTGGTGCCGCCGTTTTTTGTTTCTTGCAGAGACACCGGGACGGGTCCGATCCCCGACGGCCCGCGCGACAGGCGCGCGCGATCACTCACGCCCGAAATGGGCGCGGGAATTTTGTACAAAACGGAAAAAGCCGGGTTTGCAACCGGTACAAAACGGTCAGAACGGGATGTCGTCCGCCGCGTTCACATAGCTGGCGACAACTTTCTTGGGACCGGCCTTTTCAAAGTCGATCTCCAGCTTGTCGCCCTCGATCCCGGTGATCGCGCCATAGCCGAACTTCTGGTGAAACACCCGCTCGCCAATGGTAAAGGACGATACGGCGTCCAGGTCGATCACGGAGTTTCTGCTTTCTTTTGGTTGGCTTAGCCCATGCCGACCGGAGCGCGCCTGCATCCGTTTCCAGCCTGGCGAGTTATACACATTGGCCGAAGCCGCCCGCGCCTCCACCGTGTTTTGCACCGGCGCGGCCGCGGCCCCGCCGCCATAGAGACCGGGCGGCGTCAGCACCTCGACATGCTCCTCCGGCAACTCGTCCACAAACCGAGAAGGCAACGAAGACTGCCATTGCCCGAACACCCGCCGGTTGGCGGCAAAGGACACCGTGCACAGCTCTTCGGCGCGCGTGATACCCACATAGGCCAGCCGGCGCTCTTCCTCTAACCCTTTGATTCCACTCTCATCCATGCTGCGCTGAGAGGGGAACAGCCCGTCCTCCCAACCCGGCAGAAAGACGGCCGGAAACTCCAGCCCCTTGGCCGCGTGCAGGGTCATGATCGAGACTTTTTCCTCGGCATCGCCCTGCTCGTTGTCCATGATCAACGCCACATGTTCGAGAAAACCCTGCAGGTTCTCGAAGCTCTCCAGCGCCTTCACCAGTTCCTTGAGGTTCTCTAGCCGCCCCGGCGCCTCGGGCGTCTTGTCGTTCTGCCACATGGCCGTGTAACCGGATTCGTCCAGGATGATCTCGGCCAGTTCCATATGGGTCAGATCGGCGTCACCGGCCATCCGCCCCCAGCGGCCAATATCCTCAACCAATTGCCGTAACTGGTTGCCACCTTTGCCTTTTATCGCGCCGGCTTCGACCGCGATCCGGGCGCCTTCGACCAGCGAAACACCGTTCTGCCGCGCGGTGATCTGGATGGTCTGCTGCGCCTTGTCGCCGAGCCCGCGCTTGGGCGTGTTGACGATCCGTTCAAAGGCCAAGTCGTCGTCCGGGCTGGTGACGACGCGGAAATAGGCCATGGCATCGCGGATCTCCATCCGCTCATAGAATCGCGGGCCGCCGATCACGCGGTAAGGCAGACCGATGGTCAGGAACCGGTCCTCGAAGGCCCGCATCTGGTGGGAGGCCCGTACCAGAATCGCAATATCGTCCAACCCATAAGGGCGCATGCCGCGCGTGCCGCGCTGCATCGACTCGATCTCTTCGCCGATCCAGCGGGCCTCTTCCTCGCCATCCCAGTGACCGATCAGGCGAACTTTCTCGCCGTCCTCTGCATCCGTCCACAGCGTCTTGCCCAGGCGCCCCTCGTTCCCGGCAATCACATTCGACGCAGCCGCCAGAATATGCGGGGTCGAACGGTAATTCTGCTCAAGCCGGACCACGACGGCACCCGGAAAATCCTTTTCAAACCGCAGGATATTGCCGACCTCGGCGCCGCGCCAGCCATAGATCGACTGATCGTCATCGCCCACGCAACAGATGTTCTTGTGTCCGCTGGCCAGCAGCCGCAACCACAGGTACTGGGCGACGTTGGTGTCCTGATATTCGTCCACGAGGATGTAGCGGAACCAGCGCTGGTATTGTTCCAGCACATCCGGGTGAGACTGGAAAATCGTCACCACGTGCAGCAGCAGATCGCCGAAATCGACAGCGTTCAGCTCTTTCAGCCGCTGCTGGTATTGCGCATAGAGTTCCACGCCGCGATGGTTGTACGCCCCGGCATCCGCCGCCGGCACCTTGTCCGGGGTAAATGCCCGGTTCTTCCAGCTGTCGATGATGTTTGCCAATTGCCGCGCGGGCCAGCGTTTATCGTCGATGTTGGCGGCAACAACCAGTTGTTTCAAAAGCCGGATTTGATCGTCAGTGTCCAGAATGGTGAAATTTGATTTCAACCCGACCAGCTCGGCATGACGGCGCAGCAGCTTGACGCAGATGGCGTGAAAGGTGCCCAGCCATGGCATCCCCTCGATGCTTTGCCCCAGCAGCTTGCCGACACGATCTTTCATCTCGCGCGCAGCCTTGTTGGTAAAG
>ENA-OWNT01005736-OWNT01005736.1-seawater-metagenome-genome-assembly--contig:-NODE-5736-length-10095-cov-3.099920_pt1 | contig 10095 bp, 5 predicted proteins | sample MGYA00238136_ERZ651165 | MGnify/ENA primary metagenome ERZ651165 (study PRJEB26861, sample SAMN08777766) | seawater metagenome | isolation source: coastal seawater | place: USA: Florida | collected...
ATCACAGTAAGTAAATGGTCAGAAATAGCGTAGGAAAAATGCTTGAGAACAAGGCAAAATTTTTCGATAAGTAGTTACTCTACAATCAAAAATTTAAACGCAGTTATCGGGCATTTTAACAAGCTAGAATGAGCAGTTATTTACGACGATTGGTATAGAGTTATCAGTAACGATGACTTCCGTTACCCGAACCATGGAGTAGGTAAAGGACAATGACTGAATTACTTCAAAGCCTCAGCACACAAAATGAGTTCGTTGCTCGCCACAACGGCCCAAACAAATCTGACCAACAAAAAATGTTGGATGCCATCAATGTTGCAAACCTTGATGCACTTATCGAAGAAACGGTTCCAGCTCAAATTCGCTTAGAACAGCCTCTAAACCTTGCAGAGGCAAAAAGCGAAGCGGACATGCTTTCAGCTATGCGTGAATTCGCAGATCAAAACCAGATTAAGCGTACTTTCATCGGTCAAGGTTACTACAACACCTTCACACCGAACGTCATTTTACGCAACGTTCTTGAAAACCCAGGTTGGTACACAGCCTACACACCTTACCAGCCAGAGATCTCACAAGGTCGTTTGGAAGCGCTGCTTAACTACCAGCAAATGGTGATGGACCTAACTGGCATGGACATCGCGAACGCTTCTCTACTGGATGAAGCAACGGCAGCAGCAGAAGCGATGACACTGTGTAAGCGCGCAGGTAAGAGCAAAAGTAACGTATTCTTTGTAGCTGACGATGTTCACCCACAAACACTAGAAGTAGTGAAAACGCGTGCTAAATTCATCGGCTTTGACGTACAAGTTGGCACTCTTGAATCACTTCCAGAACAAGACGTATTTGGTGCTTTAGTTCAGTATCCAGGTACAACGGGTGAAGTTCGCGATCTAACCGACATCATCGCAAAAGCGCAAGCAAACAAAACGCTAGTAACGGTTGCAACTGACCTACTCGCTTCAACTCTGCTGAAACCAGCAGGTGAAATGGGTGCAGACGTGGTGATCGGTTCTGCGCAACGTTTCGGTGTACCAATGGGTTACGGCGGTCCTCACGCGGCATTCATGGCAACACGTGACAAACACAAGCGTACTATGCCAGGCCGTGTGATTGGTGTGTCTATCGATGAAAAAGGCAACCAAGCACTTCGCATGGCAATGCAGACTCGTGAGCAGCACATCCGCCGCGAAAAAGCGACATCAAACATTTGTACTGCGCAAGCACTACTAGCGAACATGGCTTCTTTCTACGCGGTATTCCACGGCGCTGAAGGCCTACGTACCATCGCCCGCCGTACTCACCACATGACAGCGATTCTAGCAGCTGGCCTGACTAAATCTGGCTACGAGCTTGCGCACAACAGTTTCTTCGACACCATCACTATCAACACAGATAGCAAAACTGAAGCGCTTTACGCGAAAGCACAAGCAGCAGATATCAACCTACGCTTACTTCAAGGCAAAGAAGCCAATGATGGCAAACTTGGTATCAGCTTAGACGAAACAACAACGACAGATGACATCAACGCACTGTTCGCGGTATTCGACGTAAAAGAAGACGTGAACGCGCTGTCTTCAGAAATCGCGAGCAACGAGTTTGCTGCGATTCCAGAAGCGCTACGCCGTACTTCTGAGTTCCTGGCTCACCCTGTGTTCAACACACACCACAGCGAAACGCAAATGATGCGTTACCTGAAACAGCTTGAGAACAAAGACTTCTCGCTGACTCACGGTATGATCCCACTGGGCAGCTGTACGATGAAACTGAACGCAGCAGCAGAGATGATCCCTATCACTTGGCCTGAGTTCGGTGCTATCCACCCATTCGCTCCTCTAGAGCAAGCAGCGGGTTACGCGGCACTAGCAAAAGATTTAAAACAAAAACTGTGTGAAATTACAGGTTACGATGAGTTCTCACTTCAGCCAAACTCTGGTGCATCTGGTGAGTATGCAGGTCTTATCGCGATTCAACGCTACCACGAAAGCCGTGGTGAAGGTCACCGCAACGTATGTTTGATCCCAAGCTCTGCGCACGGTACTAACCCAGCGACAGCGTCAATGGTGTCAATGAAAGTTGTCGTGGTGAAGTGTGATGACGAAGGCAACATCGACATGAACGATCTTGCTGCGAAAATCGAAAAACACAAAGAAAACCTATCAAGCATCATGATCACTTATCCTTCAACACACGGCGTGTACGAAGAGCAAGTGAAAGAAGTGTGTGAAATGGTTCACGCGGCTGGCGGTCAAGTTTACCTAGACGGCGCGAACATGAACGCGCAGGTTGCACTAACGTCTCCAGGTTTCATCGGCTCTGACGTTTCTCACCTGAACTTGCACAAAACCTTCTGTATCCCACACGGTGGTGGCGGTCCGGGTATGGGTCCTATCGGTGTTAAATCTCACCTAGCACCATTCCTACCAGGTCACATCGAAAACGGTGTAGAAGGCGATGACTTTGCAGTGTCTGCGGCAGATATGGGTAGTGCGTCAATCCTACCTATTTCTTGGGCATACATCGCGATGATGGGTGAAGCAGGTCTACAAGAAGCGACTAAAGTGGCGATTCTTAACGCGAACTACGTGATGGAGCGTCTACTTCCTCACTACCCTGTTCTTTACCGTGGCACTAACGGCCGCGTAGCGCACGAATGTATTATCGACATTCGTCCACTAAAAGAAGAAACAGGCATCAGCGAAGAAGACATCGCGAAACGCTTGATGGACTACGGCTTCCACGCGCCGACAATGTCATTCCCAGTTGCTGGCACCTTAATGGTAGAGCCAACTGAATCAGAAGATTTGGAAGAGCTAAACCGCTTCTGTGATGCGATGATCGCAATCCGCGAAGAGATGGCGAAAGTGAAAAACGGTGAATGGCCACTAGAGAACAACCCGCTAGTGAACGCACCACACACGCAAGTTGACCTTTACGTTGAAGAATGGGATCGCCCATACTCTCGTGAACTAGGTTGCTTCCCATCGAAAGCGACTAAGTCTTGGAAATACTGGCCAACAGTAAACCGCGTAGATAACGTTTACGGCGACCGTAACCTAATCTGTTCGTGCCCAAGCATCGATAACTACGAAGATTAATTTTTGTAGATGATCACAGATAACCAAGTTGGAAACTGTGATAACCGAGTTGGAAACCGATAACTAAGTTGGAAACTAACTTGAATAACAAAAGGCGAACCAATGGGTTCGCCTTTTTGTTTATTCGAACTTGGCGTAATTATTACTTGAGACTACAACTGACTAAAGGACTCTGGTTTCTAATCAAGTGCTCTTGCGTAATAGCCAGTGTATTCTTCTCAATGAAGGTTAAATGCTCTCGTATTGATGCGCTAACATCTCTACTCTTGAGCCTCTCAAGCTGCTCTAATTGTTTCAAAAATTCATCGAGCTTATTGATACTTCGAAATAACTCCAGATTTAAGGCAGGGACAACCCAATAGTGCTTAGCATTGCTTAGCTGCTCAACCATATCCAAGCCTGCTGGATCGTAATCATAGAAAAAGCCTACTTCAACGGCATTGTTGTCAAAGCATTCAATCAGAGTCGGTAGGTCTTTTTGGTTTTTTCCGTGACCACGGTAAACGAGCACAGCGGATTGCCATTCATCTGGCAAAGAGAGTACAACTTCTTTCCATCGAACCATTAGCTCGCCATTTTCGATAATAAGTACTCGGCTAAAACGCGGGAAATCTAGATCATCCAACTCTACAGAAGCTACATACCTAGCTTCTTTTGGTACATCTGGCTGGTTCTTTAAAGGGATATTCACATTACCAGCTAAGCTAATGAGCTGCTGAAACACACCACCTTTTGCCGACTTCTCGCTAATACCAGGGCGTGCAGCATCCATGCGAGAGTTGCTACTCTGTTGAAAGGTAAGAAGATTTTGTCCCAATGTTGAAGTAAAATACTTTTCAATTTCCCTCAATTCTGAACGGGATAAAAGAATTGAATTGCCACTGACAGCCCCGACTTCTACGAGCCTGCAAACTTCAGTATTGGACTTGTTGGCAGGTATCCTCTCCCTCGAATTAACAACAATCCTCTTAGCAGCATTAATTAGCGATAGAGATAGCATCATCAAGCACCTCCGATTGTTTCAAAAACAATATCACTAATAATCACATTACCGTCATAAGGTAATACGACTTCTCTTTCTTCCTTAATTTGGACGATACTCTTCAAACCGACTTTTTGCGCACTAATGTATCCATCGACCAGTAAAAGCCAGTCCTCTAATTCTATATCGAGATCAAACAGTGTATAGCTTTGCGCAGCAGATAGAGGGAGAATGTTAGGGTTGGTTTTTATTGCCTCAAACAATAACTCTAGCGCTTCATCTACCTCGTTTAGTTCAAACTCTTCTTCATCTTCACGGACATCCGTAACTTCGATACTGTCTAAATCTGAAGCTTTGCCTTTTTTCCTCTCACCGCTAGCAAGAGCCCTTACAGCCAAATCAATTAAGTCATCAGCTTGAATGTCACTGTTAGTATTTCCGTAGGCTCGTACTTCTGTTTCCGAAACCTGAGACAAGCAGTCAGGCAAACATTCAATGGAATCTATAGATGGCGAAAAGGTTTTGTCATCTTGGAACTTAGCTGCAAAAACATCAATAATGCGATTAAGCTTGGAAGATTTCTTATCTCGCTGAAGCTTTGCCAACATATCGACCATTTTTTTGTTTGATACATTTAAGTCCTTCAATGCTATATCGATTTTAGATTTAAGTAGCTTCAAAAGAATTCGCTCAAGGTGAATGTCAGTTTGTACCCACTCCCTTAGCTTTTTCACACTTAAATGCTCGAAGATACTATTGATTCTACCGATCTCAAGTTTGCATCGACCGATTTGACGAATTTTGTCATCAACATCAGTGACCATGCTAAATTCATCCGCAACGATCCTATGAAAAGAAGACACGGTCTCAACTAAGGCATCATTTATCTCGACTGTTATCTCTCGAATTTCATCTAAGTAGTGTTGTTTTTTATCATCATTGAAGTCTTTAACTCGTCGGTAACTGTCAACGGCATAATCCAAGTTTTCAATCTGATTAGAAAACTCACCATGACGTTCTCTGAATCTATAACGGCTAGTTACCCTATCCAGTAAACGTTTAACAGACGAATGAATTTGGACTCCATGCTCATCATCTAAGTGATATGCCAACTGATGTTTTGTAAGTGCTGCAATTGCAGCTTTATTGCTTTCACTATGATGAAGTACTCCAGCTTGCTCATAGCAAGCTTCATCTACTACCTTAGTATGAGTACTTAGAGCTCGCACAGCTTCTTTTGACTCCACTTGTCGAGACATCTAAATTAACCCCATTTGAGTATCTAATTCATTTCCACTATCAGCTTCAATTTCCAACATCCCTTCATTAATAGCAATAAACTCCAAAGTCTCATAAAGCAATGACCATTTCGCTGTAGCGATAAAAAGAGAACCAGTTGATGATGGAGATACAAAGTATCCTTCTTGGACAAGATAATCTAAGATCGACCTCAGCTTAGTTTTACTCTCTTTGCTTTTATGAGCTCTTTTAAGCTTAAGTGCAATATGATCAAGCTGATTTTGAAGTGAGTTACTTTCCTCTATTGCTGCGAGTAACTCTGACTCCGATAGTTTGCCACCAGCCATTATGGGTCTGGAGTCTGAGTCAATATTTCGGGCTAGCTTTAGCCACGCGATTATCCCTTCCATCGTCTGTGAAAAAACTTCAAAGTCTTTGAGAACTTCGTTTTTCTTTCGAGTGTTATCGATGTTCTCGTATCCACAGTAAAAACCTAGGCCGTCTTGTGTTTCGACTGTTGTCATGCTTATTCGAGACAGGTATTGGTTCATGTCACTTCGATTTCTCGTATCGGATAAATATGTGTACTCAATAGGAGATGCATATTCACAGATCACTTTTTTACTCATGAGCAATCGGAAAACCGATTCAAACTTATTCATTCAACCACCTCCGTAGACTGATTTTGTTTCGACTCAGAAAGCAATGGATTGACTCTGCTTTTACGTCCACCAATAAATGATTTAACACCCACATTCTTCACTATGTGATTTTTAGTCGCGAAGTACTTGTAAGTCGCTGGATGCAAATCTGGCTGAGCAGTGAACAAGCAAATACCTTTTTGAGCCATCATGTCGAATAAAATAGCCAGGTTAGAGATAGAGATTTTCCCTAATTCGTCCAACGGCCAGTGAATGGCAACGTCTTCATCCTGACACAAGAATCGAGTCATCCCACAGAAAACAACGATAATAGCCAGTTTGGAAATCCCTTCGGAACCGACCTTTTCTAAATCTTCATCATTTCGAACCACTGCTGGGCGTCCATTCTCAACAATCGTTATCTCCATCTCGACCAAAGACTCTAGGTTTTTAGATATCTGAGCCTCTTTAAATGAGGCCAGCAATTGCTTGAAAGAAACAAGAAACTCTTTGGAAGGTAGACCTCTTGAAGTTTCACCTGACCACCTATCCAATTCGACACTAAAGAGGTTGAGGTCTTTCCAAAGATCAAAAGTATGGATCTTGCTTGATAGTTTGATGTGTATGCTGTCGATAGCAGGGAAAGGATTGCCCGTTTCAATCGACTTATCCAAAGTGGTTGAAACTGAATCAACCTTACTATTCACCTGTTTAAGAGTTTGGTGATAGTTAGATATTTGAGTCGATATGGAACGAAGTGTCTCAATTTTAACGTCCCTAACATCTGGAATCACGTTAAGAACAAGCTCTTCAAGGTCTCCCAAGCAAGCAAGGGAAAATTGAGGACTATCGTAGTTGATAGCATAGTCATAATTTTCTGAAAGCTTCGTCATGGTTGCAGAGCGCATCTGTTCCCACATCATCTTTATTTCATTGTTGTCATCCAACCCTAGGATTGTGTTACTTACGTCTTTTACTTTACTAACGATTTCTTTCTTCAGTGTGTTAATCGCAGTGATCTTATCCGTCACTAGACTCACTGCATGCTCAACGGAATGAAACTCCGAATCTACAGAGACATCTCCTAAGTTAGCTAAATCTGATTCATCGACCGCTTTTTCCAGATTATTGGTACAAGTAGTAAGTTGCCCTATAGCCTCCTTGACTGTAATGAGCTCTGCTTCATCTAACTTGATTGAAGACGATACTTCATCAATTCTTCTGTTTACCGACTTCTCATAATCGTCTCTCTTCGCTTCACCTCCCGTGATCTGTCGCTCTAAAACCAAAATTTCAGAATTGTAGCTATCAATGTATTTCCATTCTGATTCTAGCCAAGTGCCATAGTCGTGAATTAAAGCTTGAAATGTTTTTATTTCCTCACATTGGTGTTCGAGGGATTCCCACTTCGACTTGGCTCTTTCGATACTGACTGGATCCACTCCTTTACTCATCAAGGCTTGGTTGAACGCTAATTTGTAGTCACTAACTCTGTCTGAAGTTATCTTTTCTTTATTTTTGATCAGCTCATCAATAGCACTTTTTTTCGCGTCCTCTTCTGACAAGCGATAATCGAAGTTAGCTTTCACCTGAACACGCTCTTGTTGATGGCGCTGTTCTTCGTTTTCAAGTTTTTCTTTCAGCTCAGACTTGATGGTAAAAAGTTCAGACTCTAGTACGCTTTTCTGTTTCTTAACTTCAGATGTACGACTTTCAGCATCACTTTCAAACTGGGCTGTTTTTTGATCTTTTAGGAGATTGAGCTTGCTCAGTTCTTCCTCAAAGACTTTTGTTCTTTGACTTTGAATTTTTATTTCTTTTTGAAGCCTATCTGCTTCTTGCTCATCACTTTTGGCTCTACTCTTCGCTTTACCTTGCCGAACTTCTACTTCTGACTCCTTGATTTTTAGAGTCTCCAATCGCTCTGAAAGCTTCTCTTCACTCAGACAGAAATCAGGAAGTGCAATTGAATCCAGATCGAAATGGAGACCAAAAATCGACTCCGTAGCTTCTGGGTCGAAAAATGGTTTCAAGTTTTTCGCATTTAACAAACTAGGAGTGATTACTTTGCCTATATTGCCGCGCCAATCAGGCACTTTTTGATCTAAGTACTCGTTGAGCGACCCTTTTGCTGGCAATAATGCACGACTAACAGAAGCTATTTCATCTGAAATTTCTTTTAATTCACTCGTACATGTGTGGTAAGTAGAAAGACTGCTCTCATGATTTTTCTCTGCCTGACGTAGTTGCTCATTCAAATGAATTACTGCATTGTGAGAAGCGTTAAGTTTTTCACGCTTACTCTCAAGATCACTTTCCAGACTACGTAATTCGCCTTTTTGCTCTGGTGTGAACTCTAAAGACTGCCCTTCTAGAATTGCAAGTCGGAATTGTTCTTGTCTTATCTTGTCAGACTGTTCATCAAACTCATCTTGCAACTTTTTCTTTTGAAGGTTGAGGTCATTCTGCATCGCCTCTAAACGGTCGGTCTTTTGCTCGAGTATCTCTTCCTTAGTTTTAAGTATGCTATTGATTTCTTGTTGCTTACGGGAGCGGAAATCAGCACATTCGAGTTCCAGTTTTTGTACCTGACTGTTAAACGTACTTTCTTCAGTTTCTACGTCTTCCAGTAAGTTGTCGTAATGTTTCTTTGCAGATTCTGCTTCCTTCAGCAAATCACTCAAACTATTGTAAAGCGTGATTTTCCCTAAAATATCATCCTCGTTCTCGTACTTGTCACGCTTATTGTAAATAGCATCAACAACCTTGGATTTCCTTTCAAACTCAGTCCGATGAATACTTAACTCAGTGTCGAGCTTTTGAAGTCTATCTTTCCTCTCACTGATCAGGGAGCCGTGCAACTCCTTCTGCGAACGAATTTTGTCAGACAACTGAGTGTCATTTAATGCCAGTTGACGCAGATAAGAGGCGATTTGAGCTCGATAGGAGTTTAGTTGCTTTATGTACTCATCAAGGCTGTCTTTACTTGCAACTGCTTCATCGAACTTGCTCTTTTTAGTGTCTAGTTGAACAAACACATCTAGGCTATTTGCTAGGTTGATATACTCTTTCTTATATGGGACATCGTCCATCGATGTATTGTTCAAGAAACAGTCCACAATCATCGTCTTAAAACGACTCAACATTTTCTTGTGGCGCATCATTGTCGCCGTCAAAATGTCGATATGATTCATGTTATGGCTCGCAGAACACAACGAGTACTCATGGGCGATTGCAACTAAGTTTTTACCCGTACTACGTCTTTGGGCCAAACGCTTTTTATTGTTTAGAATTACTGAGCGGTAATCGGCACTAGTTTCAATTTGCGAACTTACTGACATTGACTGAGACACAAGGTTTTTAAGCCATGTTCGAGTTTCACTTCCTTGCTTAATTAGCTCGTCGTACAAATGCTGAGAAAACAATTGTTCAGCGGTTCCTGTCAAAAACCTATAAGCGACACTGGAGCCATTTCGATACATTACAGAACACTTTCTCTCACCAAGCTTTTCATATTCGAACACGATGACAGATTTTGGGGTGGGCAAGTAGTAATCAACAAAGGAAACTTTATCCGCTTGTCTATCCACCAGCTTACTCGGATCGGCTCCATAGAACGCTGGAAGTAAGCTTAATAAAGTGGATTTACCAGCTCCGTTATCACCCGTGTTGTTGCTATGCCCGATAGCCTTGACCTTGAATAGTTTCCCAGGGATAAATGAGTGGAAAAGTACGATCCCTAGTAGTTTTGAGCTTTTTGTTTCAGATTTATTCATTTCTTTCATCACAGTGCGGTAGAGATATTCTCAACCCCTCGGTTAGTGAATGATCTACAACAAACTTACTGACTCGGCTGCCACTAAGTAAGTCCATTATTTGTGCTTCCAACTTCCACCAGAGTTAAGAGGCTGCGTTTAAGATAGAAATGCCTCAACACCCAAAAGAGCCAAATGTGTCGTGTCTACTAGCGGTCAAAGAATCAACTAGTTTCATACTACATTGGAATCAAATGATTCGTTAGAGTAAATTAGTACAGTTCATTTTGATAAGGGTAATCATTGTGCGTTGTGTCGAATCTCCGCAAACCAAACGACTAAGGCTTATTGATTTCTATCTCTGCTTCTTTGGGAAAGTGAAT
>ENA-OWNT01005737-OWNT01005737.1-seawater-metagenome-genome-assembly--contig:-NODE-5737-length-10093-cov-4.891673_pt1 | contig 10093 bp, 2 predicted proteins | sample MGYA00238136_ERZ651165 | MGnify/ENA primary metagenome ERZ651165 (study PRJEB26861, sample SAMN08777766) | seawater metagenome | isolation source: coastal seawater | place: USA: Florida | collected...
AAGAAGGCGCACAAGGAGGTCTCGAAGCACCGGGCGAGGCACAGCGCGCGCGTGCACCCCGAGCCGGCGGCGGAGGCTCCTCCCCCCATCGCGCCGCCGCCCCACGTGCTCAGCCAGGCCGGCGCCGCCGCAACGGGCGGGGCCATCGACGTGGGTCTGACGGCGGGCCCCGTCTGGGACTTCATCCAGTCCCCGGCCGCCTCCCTCGCCGAGGCGGGCACCGGCATGGTCGGCGAAGCCCTCACGGACATCGGCCTCGGCTCCCTCACGGGGCCCATCTCGGGCCTCTTCGGGCTGGTCAAGACGGGCGTCCCGCTGCTCTGGCAGGAGTTCAAGATCAACTGGAAGGTCCGTCGACACATGGGGCGCTACGAGCGCATGGGGGCGCTGCCCACGTACCAGTGCATGGACACCCTCTCCATGCTGGTCCTCGAGGAGCAGGCGTGGCGGACCGCCAAGCTCGGGACCTACGCCGTCGACACGGTCGTCGGGTTCGACCCCAGCGTGGCGGGCGGTGTCGCGATCAAGGCGGTCATGGCGCTCATGCGCCTCGCGATGCGCATCGCCCAGCTCGTCGAGTTCGCCCTCCGGCGACGGGCGATCAACAAGATCCTCGCCACTCCGGAGCGCATCACCTCCGACATCCTCTACGACCTCCCCGTCCTGGGCGCCTACACGCTCGCCTACACCACAACGTCGTATCTGCTCGGGTTCTCGACCGGGGTGCAGCGCGCTCCTGGCGCCCCCGTGACCGATGAGGACGTGGCCCGCCTCGAGCTGATGCTGCCCCACATGACGCTGACCGAGCAGTTCTACGGCACCTACCTGGGACCGGCTCGGGAGCTCGCCTGGGAGCGGATCCTCAACTCGCCGCTGCTCCTGCTGAACAAGGACGGCTCCATGCCCCACCGGTCCGGCTCGCTCATCCTCGAGGCGACGGGCGTCCCCTCCTTCCTCGTCCCGAAGGGGCTCCTCCACCGCATCCGTCACGGCTCCTGGCGACCGAAGTGGCAGGACGCGGGCATCACCCCGGGGTTCCGGGCATGAACGCCAACGACGTCTACAGCAAGCTCCGCACGGGCACCCGCGAGGTCACCTTCACGCCACAGGTGCCCCTGCTGGCGAAGGTGAGCGACAGCCTCCAGCACGTGCTCGACGACCGCGGGCGCTTTCGCCTCCTCGGGGCCGAGCGCACGCCGTCCCGCTCGACCGAGCCCCGCAAGCCGCTGCTCCTGAGCGGGCGCGCGAACCTCCTCGGCGACCTCGTCGAGGGTGTGGACGTCCGGGTCGATCTGGACGACGAAGGCGACGTCGCGGACCTGCACATCGCCGCGGACCTCGACGAGGACTGGACGCTCGGCCACCACTTCCCCGCCCTGACCGGCGCCACGGATCCCCTCGTGGCCTGGCTCGTGACGCTCGACCTCGTGACGCCACGTCTCGTCGTGCGCGGCGTCGAGGGCCCGGCGGAGATCGCCCCCTTCGCCGACGTCTCGCTCCTCGACGGGACCACGATCCTGTTCGCCGCTCCGTCCTCGGGCGGCGACGCAGCGACCGTCCTCGCCGAGCTCCCGGCGCCGCCCGCCCTGCTGGCGCCCCACCTGAGCGGCGCGTTCGACGTGGGACGTCTGCGGATCGAGGGCACCGGACACACCGCGGACCTCGAGCTGATCTGGAGGGTGACGGGCGCCACTGCGCTCGACTTCGGCACCCCGGTGGCCGTGGGCGTCCGGCTCCTCGTCGACCTCGACAATCCCTCCGCCAGGCCCCAGGCCAGCTGGGTCCTGGAGACCGAGCTCGGCTCGGCGCGCCTGTCGTTCGACTCGAGCACCCTGGGGGAGCCCTTCTTCCAGGCCCGCGAGACCGAGCACGCCTCCGTCACCATCGCCGAGCTCGCCGGGGGGACCGCCCCGGACCTGAGCAGCCACGTCTCCGGCGGCCTGGAGCCGGTCGTGTCCCACCTCGCGTTCTCGCCCGTGACGAAGGCCCGCCGCGCGCGGATCGGGCTCCACGACAGCGGCGGCGACCGATCGGGCCTGAAGGCCATCCCCGCGCTGTCCTTCTTGTCGAACGTCCTGACCCTGAAGGAGGCGGGCGTCGAGCTGGCCTTCGACCGGCAGGGCACGCTGAGCTGGTCCCTGTACGCGGAGACGGAGATCGCCGGCGCCGAGCTCGACGTGGAGTTCGCCCCGGGGACCCACCTCCAGCTGAACGTCTCGGAGCTCGGCAACGCCACGGTCGAGGCGATCGTCTCCGCCCTGTCCGGCACCGACGTGTCCTTCCCCGGCGGCCGCCTCGCGCTGACGGACGTCGAGCTGTCGGTCGACCTCTCGGGGCCGCAGACCGAAGCTCAGCTCGCCCTGCAGTGCGCCGGCGATCTGGAGCTCGTGCCCGACGGCGGGCTGTCCCTCGGGGCGCGGGGCCTCACGCTCGGGTGGAGCGGCGGATCGGTCGTCGAGATCGCGCTGCTGGGCTCCGTCCGGCTCGGTGACGCCACCATCTCGGTCCGCGCGGAGCGGGACGCGGCGGGCGACTGGACGATCCTCGGCTCCGCGTCCCTCGAGCACTCCCTGACCGCCATCACCCGGGACCTGCTGCACGGCTGGAACATCGAGCTCCCCGAGGGCGTGCCGGAGGTCCACCTCGACGCCCTCAGCCTGAGCTACGCCACGGGCAACAAGGGGTTCGGGTTCAACGCGGCGACCCGGTGGACGCCACCCGCCGGCTCACCGGGCGCGGGCGTGGAGGTCGACGCCTCCTTGCGCCTCATGAGCTGGCTCGATCCCACGACCCACAAGCGCAAGCTCGAGGTCGACATCGCCTGGCAGGCCGACCTGCACGAGTTCGGCGTCATCGACGGCCAGCTCGACATCGAGCCGGATGGCCAGACCTTCCTCATGACCTGGACGGCGAGCCAGGCGGACCCGGTGGGGATCCCGCAGATCGCCGGCCTGATCAGCGAGGACCTGAAGAACGCGGTGCCGTCCGCGCTCGATGTGTCGGCGTTCCGCGTGGAACGCTTCGCGGTCGGCGTCGATCACCACGAGAGCACCTCGATGACGCTCATGGCCGGCCTCGGGCTCGGCAAGGGCGAGCTCGTGTTCGAGGCGGACGTCTCCAAGCTCCAGACCCGGCTCGCAGCGACCTGGACGGCGCCGTCGTCCGCAGCCGAAGACAGGCTCGGGATCCAGACGCTGCTCGACGAGCTCGACACGGTCAGCCTGCGCGGCGGCTTCTCCGGCGGCGCCGCCTCCATCGCGCACACGGTCCTCGACGGCGTCGGCGATGCGCTGTCCTTCGAGGCCCTGAGCCTCAGCTACATCGGAGGCGACAAGCCGACCTTCGAGATCGTCGGGCACTCGGGCCACGGCACCTTCGCCGAGGCCTTCGTCGTCGTGCGCAAGGATCCGGGCTGGGGCGTCATCGTCGGGCTGGCCTTTGCCCCCGACAAGGGGGTCGGCGAGCTGCCGTTCCTGCGGGACATCCCCGGCTTCACGGCCGGGTGGCACGAGGTCGAGGACGCCCTGGGCCTGCACCTGCGCGGGCTGATCATCAGCACCCTGGACGCGCGCCGGTTCACGCCGCCGGGCTTCGACGCGGCCCTGATCCCGGCGCCGCCGTCGAGCACGCTCCCCGCGAAGCCGGGGGTCAGCTCCCCGCTCGGCAACCAGCCCCTGCGCCTCAGCAAGGGCGCCGCGCTGGTCGTGCACGCGGACTTCGAGCACAGCAAGAACCCCGTCTTCCAGCTCTTCCACGAGGTCACGGGCGTCAAGGGCCTCGACTCCCTCATCGTCTTCGGGAACAGCGGCATCGGCCTGACCGCGTCGATCGGTGGCTCCTTGCGCCTGGAGGCCGGCGGCGCCGCCTTCCGGCTCGCCGATCCGTACGTCGGCGTGTTCGTGAACCCGCCGGGCTTCTCGGTCCGCCTCGGCGGTCGCATGGAGCTCGCGCTGTTCGGCACGACCTTCGGCATCGAGGGGATGCTCGCCTTGAGCGACGCGGCCATCGCCGGGTCGATCCACCTGGAGAACATCCCCTTCGAGATCCCACTGGGCCAGGCGATGCCCGGGATCCGGATCCTGAAGGACGATCTGTGGCTCGAGCTGGGCATGCAGTTCGAGCCGGAGGGCCTGGACCTCGGCTTCATGGGCGCCTTCCGCATCGGCCCGAAGACGATTCGCAGCGCACCGTCGCCCTACCACGGAGACGTCGTGCTGGTCCTCGAGATGATCGAGGAGGTCCCCAACCCCCTGTTCATCCACTTCTCCATCGAGCAGCTCGACCTGTTCGCGATGTTCGAGGCCAAGACGGGCATCGGTCTCGCGCTGGAGGAGGCCCAGGAGATCGCGCACACGGCCGCGACCCTCGCGGACGCCGCCGGCCTGGACGAGGGCGAAGACCTGGCCGAGGGCGTCGAAGCCGGGCTCGGCGTGATCCGCTCGATGTACGACAACCTGCAGTCGATCCTCTCCGAGATCGCGCTGCACGACGTCGACATCCGCTGGGCCGACTCGATCGTGCTCCTGCCCGACGGCACGACGGCCAACCCGGGCCTCGGCTTCCGGGGCTGGCTCGACATCTTCGGCTTCCACATGTTCGCGTCGTTCGAGTTCTCGCTCGGGATGCCGCCGAACCTGACCGGCCACTTCGAGATGGACCCGCTCGACATCCTGGGCGGCGCCATCAAGATCACCGGCGACGGGCAGGGCGTGCGGCTGCGGGAGGCCAAGGGCGAAGCGAACGCCTGGGAGTACTGGAAGGACGCCGGCAGCAGCGCCTCCACCATCCGGCAGGCGAAGCAGTCGCCCGACGCGACCTACGTGGTGAAGCCCGGCGGCGCGAACCTGCTCGTCTCGGCGCGGCAGTCCCCGTTCCTGCACGCCAACCTCAGGGTCGTCCTGTTCAACACGCTGTCGGCCGAGGTCCTGGCCGAGATCACCGACCAAGGGTTCCACTTCCTCCTGGACGTGCACGCGGGCGGCTTCGTCACGCTCAAGCTCGAGAGCGAGCTGGAGACCAAGGGGCCGCACCCGCACTTCAGCGCCAGCGGCAAGCTCGGCGTGCACATCAAGGGCGACATCGGGCCGATCATCCCGGGGATCTCCGCGACGAAGATCCACCTCGACGTGGGGCTGGACGCGGAGGTCGACCTGGTCATCGGCGAGACCTTCCACTTCGGCATCGGCGCGAGCTTCGAGTTCATGGGCGCGCACCTGTCGCTGCCCCACCTCGTCATCGACACGCCGCTGAGCACCTTCGAGGACCTGCCGGGGATCATCTGGGACCACATCGAGGAGTTCGCCGAGGAGATCTTCGAGGACGTGTTCCTGCCCATCGGCAAGGCGTTCGAGGAGGCCGCCGAGGCGGTCGCGGAGGTCGCGACCGAGGCGGCCGAGGCGGTGGCCGAGATCGCCACCGAGGCCGTGGCGGAGTGCAAGGAGGTGGTCGAGCACGCGGCCAGGGTGGTCGAGCAGGCAGCCGCTGACGTGGCCCACGCCGCCGAAGAGGTCGTCGCCGCCGCCAAGGAGATCGAGAAGAAGGCCGAGGAGTTCGTGGCGGACGTCGGCGCAAAGACCGTCGAAGCGGTACACGCGCTCGAACACCAGGCGGAGGTCGTCTTCAACGAGGCGAAGAAGGCGGTCGAGGCCATCGGCGCGGCCGTGGAGCACGAGGTCGCGGAGATCGGCCAGGAGATCGCCCACGCCGCGGCCGAAGCGGCGGCGTTCGTCGCGGACCTCGCCAACCGGGTGGGGCACGAGGTCCAGCACCTCCTCGACAGCGCGCGGGCGGCGGCCGAGCACCTGTGGAGCGAAGCACTCCAGGTGGCTGCGGAGCTGGAGCGGCAGATCGCGAACGTGATCAACGAGATCGCCGCGATCGGCAGACAGATCGAGGAGGTGGCTGCGGACATCGCCCACTTCTTCGAAGACGTCGGCGCGGCGATCGTGAACACGGCGGAAGAGGTCGGCGAAGCGCTCGACCCGACGGGATGGTGAGGCGATGGATCAGCTGCACACGATGAACTGGGCGCTGCGCTTCCTCGCAGGCGACGGACTGGAGATGGGCGAGCTGCCCATGAGCGGCGACATCACGGTGGAGGCCTGGGTGCGCCCCGATCCGGCGACCCGCGCGGTCACGCTGTTCGCCGACGGGTACTTCACCGGCGCGGAGGCGCGGCTTCGACCCGGACGCTGCGAGGACCTCGCCCCCTATCCGCTGGGCCGAGACGCCGCGCAGTCGGCGCAGGTCCCCGCCGGCATGGAGATCGTCCTGTTCGACGAGCCGGGGTGCCGGGGCCCCGCGATCCGGATCGCCAGGGACGCGGCGGGGTTCCCGGACTACGACGACAAGGCGGCGTCGGCCCTCGTCGTGGAGACCGACCGCACCGGCGGAGCCTGGGCCGTCGTCTTCGGAGGGGCGGGCTGGACGGGACGGGCCGCGGCCCTGCCGATCGGACGGGTGTGGGACGTGGACGAGCTCGGGCTCGACATCCTGGACATCAAGTCGCTGGTGGTGCCGCCGGGGCTGCGGGTGATCCTGTTCGCCGAGGAAGACGGGCGGGGTGCGCGCACCTCGTTCGACGCCGACACCGAGGACGTCAGCAGCGCCGGGTTCACGGTCGCCAGCGTCGAGGTCCGGAGAGCGCCGCGGTCGGTGACGCAACCGACGCCAGCCGCTCCGCCGACCCGCTGGGAGATCTGGACGGACGGCGCCGGCAACGGCCTGCGCATCGATCTGGTGGATCCGCCGACCCGCAAGCGCGGCCGGGAGCTGCGCGTCGGGGGGCGACGCCTCAAGGCCGGCGTCTGGGTGCACCTGGCGGCGTCGCGGAGCGGGAGCACGACCTCGTGGTTCGTGGACGGAAAGGCCGTCGACTCCCTCGGCGAGCTCCCGAGCTCGCACCGGGCGCCCATGCAGCTCGGACGCAGCGTCCACGGCGCCATCGGGCGCCTCGCGCTGTGGAAGGGGGCCTGGGACCGGACGGCGATCCGCACCCGACGGTTCGCGGTGCCCGACGCGACCAGCGAAGGGCTGATCGTGGCGTTCAACCTGGAAGAGCACGGCGCCGGAGTCGTCCAGCCGACCGAAGGGCCCGCCGGCGGCGGCCTGCCGCCCCTGGGCATCGACATCAGCCACGACGACAAGGACGTGGTGGTGTGGACGGCCGCGCGGATGCCGCGTTCGCTCGCGCACACGGGCGAGGCCAAGCGGCTGGAGGCTGTCGCCAGCGCGCACAAGCGGACGCTGGTCAGCGCCGCCCAGGAGGAGGCCGACCAGCGCAAGACCGTCGCACGGGCACGTTCGGCGGCACGCACGGCGGCGGCCCGGGTGAGGGCGGAGTCGCTCGCCGCGGTCGCGCAGGTGGAGAGCGTGGTCAGCGTGCGGAACCGGACGATCCAGTGCCGGCGCCTGCCATTCCACCGGTCGCCGCCGGCCCGGGAGCAGGTGAGCGTGGACTGCTCGGTGCTGCTCGACTCGGCCTTCGATCCCGCGAGCCGCTGCGTCTTCGTGGCGGGTCGGGCGAAGGACGGTCGCGGCTACATCGGCGTCTGGGACACGCAGACGAGAGGGCCCGTCCAGGAGATCCGCCGCGCCGGCGGCGAGTTCCCGGTCCACGCAATCTCCGCGGTGACGGCCGGCTCGAAGCTCGCCCACCTGGTGTGGATGGACGCCACGGGCCAGGTCCGCACGGCGACGGCCATGACGGACGCGGCGGACCTGTCGTCGGGGCCTCGGGAGCTGGGGGGACCCGTGCTCGAGGGGCGACCCCGTTCGTGGGATCTGTCGCCGCCGGAGATCGCCTCGAACGGCTCGATCGGAGCCGTCTGGTCCAACGGCTGGGAGATCTGGCGTTCCCACCATCCGGCGCCGGAGGGTGACCTGGTGGAGGAGGTGATTGTCCCCCATGCTGACTCGCCGCACCCCGTCGCGGTCACGGTGTCCGGTGAGTTCGTCTACTGGGTCGACCATCAGGACGAGGTGGTCCGTCGTCAGAACCTGAGTGGCGGCCGGCCCGTCGATCTGTGGCCCGCGCCGAAGTCGGGGCGAGGCTTGTTCATCGATCCCACCGTCGAGCGCCTGTTCTGGGTGGCGCGGCGGCGGATCAGCACGGAGTCGGTGATCGTCGACGAGCCCGGCGTGTTCGTCTGGCTCGAGGATCGGACGGGCAAGGCAGCGGCCCACCACAGCCACGTCGAGGCCCTCGCCGACCTGCACCCCGTCGGCGCGACGTGGGCCGAGGCGATGGCTCCCCTGCCGCCGCCCGTTCCCTTCGACACGGCCACGAAGGGCGCCCTGGTCGCGAAGGTGAACACGTCTGGCGGCGTCGCGATGGACATCACGTGGCCGGGCTCCCACGGGACCACCGGCCGACGCGCGGATCAGTTCAAGGTGACGGTCGCGACTCCCGGTCGCACCGAGTTCTTCTCCATGGGGCAGAGCGGAGGCTATGAGGACGGCTGGTATGGACCCGGCGGGCAGTTCCGGGGCCAGAACGGCCTGCACGGCAACGTACGCCTCGAGTTCCACTGGGACCGGCCGGTGATCCACGCCAACGTCCCGAGGTCGAAGGTCCCGGTGTTCGACTTCCGACCCGCCAGCGAGGCCCCCCTCACGGGCGAGGTCACGGTCACCGTGGAGCTGGCGACCATCCAGGAGCTGCGGATCCACACCAAGGACGACGGCGGAGCGATCCAGGAGAACGTCGTGTGGTTCGACGCCGAGCACCACGACGGTCCCCTCACGCTGCCGCCGATGCCCGATCGACGGGAAGGGCTCACGGCGCCCCTCGGCCGGACGGGGGCTCACGCCCTGGACTTCTCCGAGCCGGACCACCACCTCGACCTCGGTCCGATGCTCGTGGACGCGAGCCGCGGCCTGACCTTCGAGGCCTACGTCCGGTGGAAGGGCGACGTCGGCGGGGCGAACGGCTCGGTCGTGGTCTTCTCCGATCTGGACGGGCACCGCGCCCTGAGCCTCAACGTCCAGATGGATCGCCGCGTCCAGGGCGTGATGGTCTGCGGAGACGAGCGCGTCGAGGCGTTCGGGCCCACCGAGATCTCCCGGTGGAGCTGGGTGCACCTCGTGCTGCGCATCGACGCCGCCGGCAAGCTCCAGGTGTTCATCGACGGTGTCCCCGGCGAGGCGAGCGCGATGGCCCTGGAGCTGGGCAATCACCTCTATCCGGTCACCCGACTGGGCGGGATCAACGGCGACGCGGACCCGGCGCTGGGCTTCGGCGCGCACGCTCATCCGGCGCTCGATGCCGCGTCCCTCGGACCCTTCACGGGCTGGATCGGCCTGTTCCGGGCCCACGCCGAGGCACTGTCGGATGTGACGATCCAGGAGCTCGCCGAGAGCCCGTTCGACCGCGACGACCTGCGCACGCCCCACGACCGCAGCCTGGTCACCGCCGAGGGCGTCACGAACTGGCTGCACGTCGGGCGGATCGACGGCAAGGGCAGCGCGTCGCCGCTCATCGAGCTCGACCTGGACGCGGGCCTGGCGCTGGACACCCGCGGGATGGAGGGCCAGGCGGACCTGCTGAAGGCCCAGGCGGATCGGGCGGCGACGGCGCGAAAGGCGGCGCTGGACAAAGCGGCCGCCGAGGCCGAGCGGGACAAGAAGATCGCGGCGAAGAACGCCCAGCTCGACGACGCCCACGCAAAGGCCGCAGCGAGCATCGAGGAGAAGCAGGGCGAGGCGAAGCGGCAGCGCGAGGAGGCGCAGCGGAACAAGGCGGCCGCCGTCGACCAGGCGTCGACCGACCGATCGAAGGCGCAGCAGGACGCCCGGGACCGCAGGGCCCAGGCCAACACGGACAGCGACCGCATCCACCAGGGTGGCAACCAGCGCAAGGAGGCGAAGCTCAGCCCGCTCCGGCGCGACCTCGCGGACAAGAACAGCCAGAAGGCCGGCAAGCAGACGGAGCTGGCCAACAAGCGCAAGGAGCTCGACGACGCCAAGGCCGGCTGAGCCCTGGCGTCGAAGGAGTTCGCCGTCCGACCTCAGCCGATGCGGTTGTGCCGCCCGTGGTTGCACGGGTAGCAGGCGAGCATCAGGTTCTCCCGAGCGTGCACGCCTCCCGCGAAGC
>ENA-OWNT01005739-OWNT01005739.1-seawater-metagenome-genome-assembly--contig:-NODE-5739-length-10093-cov-3.223942_pt1 | contig 10093 bp, 7 predicted proteins | sample MGYA00238136_ERZ651165 | MGnify/ENA primary metagenome ERZ651165 (study PRJEB26861, sample SAMN08777766) | seawater metagenome | isolation source: coastal seawater | place: USA: Florida | collected...
GTCAGGAATTCCTCAGCGGACATCGGCAATTCCAGAGCGCTGATCACGTAGTCGGCGAAATCCTGTGAGCCACGACCGATGGAATGCTGCTTCACCGCCCAGTCGAAGGTTTTCCCGTGCCAGTTGGCGATGGTGTTGGTCACCTCGGTGTAGATGCCTTCGGTGTCCAGCAACAGGCCATCCATGTCGAAGATCACCGCTTTGATCGGTCCCTTGGGCTTTTGCGCATCGCTCATCTCATCGATCCCGTTTGCAAATTGACGTTCAGCCTAACGTTTCGAGGAACGCTGTGGCTAGGGGCGACTCCCGTTCATCGCGGCTGCAAAACGTCCTCATCAAGTGCTAATCTCGCGGGCTCTCGGCAGCCAGAAATGCTGCCCGGCGCGCGCACCGATGCGCTGAAACCCTGCGGGGTCACGGAAGACACGACCCCTCTTCAAGAACGGACATCTTCGAGTCGACACATGAAAAAATCAGTCAACATTGCCGTAGGCGTCATCGTGGTTGCAGGCGCTCTGGTCACCGCCGGTGCCTGGTATACGGGAGTTCGTCTTGAAGGCGTGCTGGGTGATGTCGTTCAGCAAGGTAATCAGCAGATGCAGGCCGCGCTCGTGGGCCAGGAAGCCAGCGCGAGCATCGAATTGCTGTCACTGGATCGCCATTTTTTCACCAGCACCGCCCATTACAAACTGACGTTCCGCGACCATCAGCTTACTAACGATCAACCCGTGGAACTGTTGTTCGTGGACAACATCTACCGTTACACCCTGGCGGGTACCGAGGTATCGGCACTGCTGGGTCGTATGCCTTCCGCGGTAGGTTACCAGCCGACTCTGGCGCAGGAGATGGGTGTGCTGCAGGAGCGTATTACCTCCACCAAGACGGGCTCCATTACCTCTATCCAGGCGGTCTACGTACCGGCGGATGACTTGACTGACCCGTCGCCGGCCACCACCTTTGCCCACTTGGACTCTACCGTTGTACTGAGTCGTGATATTGCGGCCAAGGGTATCTACCCGGCGATCGACCCACTGGACTCCACCTCTCGTCAGTTGGACCCTCTGGTGATCGGTCAGGAGCACTATGATGTGGCTCGCGGCGTGCAGTCTGTACTGCAGCGCTACAAGGAGCTGAAGGACATCATCGCCATCCTGGGTATGGACGAGCTGTCCGAAGAGGATAAGCTGACCGTAGCCCGCGCCCGTAAGATTGAGCGCTTCCTGTCTCAGCCGTTCCACGTGGCCGAGGTATTTACCGGTTCTCCCGGTAAGTACGTGTCCCTGAAAGACACCATTGCTGGCTTCACCGGTATTCTGGCTGGTCAGTACGACGATCTGCCCGAGCAGGCGTTCTACATGGTTGGCGGCATCGACGAAGCCGTTGAGAAAGCCAAAACTCTGTAAGAGTGGCTCGCCGGGGGCAAATAGTACTTGACTCCGGCCCACAAAGAGGCGAAACATATGGCTATGACTGTCCACTGTGACATCGTTAGCGCCGAAGAAGAGATCTTTTCCGGTCTGGTCGAAATGGTAGTGGCTGCGGGTTCCGAGGGTGATGTCGGTATTGCCTACGGCCACGCGCCCCTGCTCACCGGCCTGCAACCCGGCCCTATCCGCGTGATCAAGCAGGATGGGGAGGAAGAGGTTTACTATGTCTCCGGCGGTTACCTCGAGGTTCAGCCTTACCATGTAACTGTGCTGGCGGATACCGCTTTGCGCGCTCACGATATGGATGAAGCTGCTGCCCTGGAAGCCAAAAAAGAAGCCGAACAGGCTTTGCACAACCAGAGTGGGGATTTTGACTACTCCCGTGCGGCCACCCAGCTAGCAGAAGCTGCCGCTCAATTGCGCACCATTCAGGCAATGCGCAAGAAGGCTGGCAAGTAAAAGCGGGTTTACTTACAAACCGGGCTTTAATCATCACCGCCTGACCGCAAGCGAATTTGTGCGCCATAAGCGCCGAAGAGCAAGCATTGGCGGTCAGAAAAGGGTAGCATTGGCTACCCTTTTTTTGTTTTACGGGTCGTGCCCCCCTCATCTTTCTATCAAGGATTTAAAGCCCATAATCATGCTGGATATAGTGATACTTGCCGCGGGTAAAGGCACCCGCATGAAGTCAAACCTGCCCAAAGTTTTACACCCTATTGCCGGGCGTCCCTTGCTGCAACACGTCCTGGATACCGCTCGCAGCCTGGGTAGCGATGCGATCAATGTGGTGGTGGGACACGGCGCCGAGTTGGTGCAGCAGCGCCTGGCGGCCGACGATGTACGCTTTGTGTTGCAGGCGGAACAGCTGGGTACAGGCCACGCGGTGCAACAGACCACTGAATATTTGCGCGATGATGCGGTGGTGTTGATCCTCTATGGGGACGTCCCACTGATCCAGCAAGAGACATTGGCCAGGTTGATAGACTGTGTCAGTGACACCAGCATGGGACTGCTGACGGTGACTCTGGACGATCCTACCGGTTACGGCCGCATCATCCGCAATCATTCCGGAGATGTGGCCGAGATTGTGGAGCAGAAAGACGCCAACCACGAGCAGTTAACTGTCAACGAGGTCAATACCGGTGTGATGGCGGTTAAAGGCATCCAGCTCAAGCGCTGGTTACCGACGTTGAGCGACCAGAATGCCCAGGGGGAGTACTACTTAACCGACGTTATTGCGCTGGCCAATGGAGACGGTGTTCAAGTGGTGGCAGAGCAGCCGGATCACGAGATTGAAGTCTTGGGCGTTAACAACCGCCAACAACAAGCGGAACTGGAGCGCTATTACCAGCTTCACCTGGCGGAACAACTGATGGTCGAAGGGGTCACCCTGCTGGATCCCGATCGCTTTGACTGTCGTGGTGAACTGTCGGTGGGCCAGGATGTGGTGATTGATATCAATTGTGTGTTTGAAGGCCAAGTCTCTCTGGGCAACAACGTCCGAATCGATCCCAACTGTTGCCTCAATAATGTCACCATTGGTAATAATGTACATATCAAAGCCAATTCCGTGCTGGAAGAGGCAACTGTTGCGGCTGACTGCGATATCGGGCCTTTTGCCCGCTTGCGGCCGGGCACCCAGTTGGCCCAGGGCGCCAAGATCGGCAATTTTGTGGAAACCAAAAAAGCGGTGATTGGTGAAGGCAGCAAGGTCAATCATCTGACCTACGTAGGAGATGCGGAAATTGGTCAAGGGGCCAATATCGGTGCTGGTACCATAACCTGTAATTACGATGGCGTGAACAAATTTAAAACCCGCATTGGCGACGGGGCCTTTATCGGTTCCAACACCTCCTTGGTGGCTCCGGTGACCATTGGCAACGGGGCCACAGTGGCCGCCGGTTCTACCATCACGAAAGCGGTTGGCAACGAGGAGCTGGCGGTGGCCCGCGGTAAACAGCGCAACGTCTCTGGCTGGAAAAAGCCCACCAAACAAGTTTAAGTTTTCACGGTTTAGTTGAGTAAATTTCTATGTGTGGAATTGTCGGTGCAGCAGCGCTTCGCAATGTGACAGGGATTTTGGTGGAAGGCCTGAAACGGCTGGAGTATCGCGGCTACGACTCCGCCGGTGTCGCGGTACTGGATCCTAATAGCCAGCTGGATATCCGCAAAACCCTGGGCAAAGTCAGTGTGCTGGAGGAGGCGATAAACAGCGCACCGCTCCACGGTGGTATCGGTATCGCTCACACCCGCTGGGCGACCCACGGCAAACCCAGCCAGACCAATGCCCACCCGCACCAGTCCGGCAAAGTGGCTGTGGTGCACAACGGCATTATCGAAAATCACAGAGAACTGCGCACTGAACTCAAGGAAGAAGGCTACGAGTTTGTCTCGGAAACCGATACCGAGGTGATCGCCCACCTGATCAATGACCTGGTGAAACAGGGATTGGAGCTCTACGTGGCGGTGAAAAAAACCATCAGCCGCCTCGAAGGCGCCTATGCACTAGGCGTCATCTCCACCGATGAACCGGATTGCTTGATCGCCGCCCGCAGTGGCAGCCCACTGGTGATTGGTGTGGGGATCGAGGAGAATTTTATCGCCTCGGATCAGATGGCCCTGCGCCAGGTGACCGATCGTTTTATCTTTCTGGAAGAAGGTGATCTGGTAGAAGTCAAAGCGTCGGGTTACCGCATCGAGAACCGGGCCGGAGAGGTGGTAACCCGCGAGGTGGTACAGCTGACCGATGGTGCTGAAATCGCCGACAAAGGCCGGTTTCGCCACTATATGATGAAAGAGATCTTTGAGCAGCCCAAGGTGATCGCCAACACCCTGCAAGGTCGTTTGGGTAAAAACCAGATTATGGAAGAGGTGTTTGGCGCTCAGGCAAAAGCGATCTTTGACCGGGTGCAGGCGGTACAAATTGTGGCCTGTGGCACCAGTTACCATGCCGGTATGGTGGCCAAGTACTGGCTTGAGGAGTGGGCCGGCGTACCCTGCAACGTGGAAGTGGCCAGCGAATTTCGCTACCGCAAGGTGGTGGTCTCCTCCAACACCCTGTTTGTCACTATCTCCCAGTCTGGCGAAACTGCTGATACTTTGGCGGCGCTGCGCGCTGCCAAAGAGCTGGGTTACCTGGCCGGCCTGACGATCTGCAACGTGGCCAACAGTTCCCTCTGCCGCGAGTCCGACTTGTCGTTGATGACCCAGGCGGGGCCGGAAATCGGGGTGGCCTCCACCAAAGCCTTTACCACCCAGTTGGTGGCACTGCAGTTATTGGCGATTGTGCTCGGGCGTCGCCATCACCTGGGGGCGGCCAAGGAAGCCGAGTTGATAAACGCGCTGAAGCAGCTGCCGGCCCTGTTTGAAGAGGTGCTCTCACTGGACGACGAGATTCGTCACACCAGCGAAGCCTTTGCGGAAAAACACCATGCGCTGTTTTTAGGCCGCGGGGTGCAGTTCCCGGTGGCGATGGAAGGGGCCCTCAAACTGAAAGAGATCTCCTATATCCATGCCGAGGCGTATCCGGCCGGGGAATTGAAACATGGTCCACTGGCGATGGTGGATGGGGATATGCCGATTGTGGCAGTGGCCCCCAATAATGATTTGTTGGAGAAATTGAAATCCAACCTGGAAGAGGTCCAGGCCCGAGGCGGTAAATTGTTTGTGTTTGCCGACCGCAATGCCGGTTTTGTCTCGGAAGGGGAAACGCGGGTGATCAACCTGCCCAGTGTACCGGAAAGCGTGGCCGCTATGGTCTATACATTGCCCCTGCAATTGCTGTCCTACCATGTGGCGGTGGTGAAAGGCACGGATGTGGATCAGCCCCGCAACCTGGCCAAATCGGTGACTGTTGAATAGCGCCAATTTAAGGTATCCCTCTCCCTATGCAGCGCGCGGATTTACTGTTAGTTGAACAAGGCCTGGCCGGTTCGCGTGCCCAAGCCCATAAACAGATTGCCGCAGGCAAGGTGCGCTACTTTGATGGCGGTGACTGGCACCTTGTTAACAAACCCAGCCTCAAACTACCGGCAGGCACCCGTTTTCAGATCCACACGGACGAGGCGGATCGTTATGTATCCCGCGGTGCTCTGAAGCTGTTGGGGGCTTTGCGGGAAACCGGTTTGGATGTCTCCGGTATGACAGTTTTGGATGTCGGGCAGTCGACAGGCGGTTTCACCGACTGTTTGCTACAGGCCGGCGCCGCCAAGGTGGTGGGGGTGGACGTGGGCCACGATCAGTTGGCCCAGCGGTTGCGCGAAGATAATCGGGTGGTAAGCCTGGAGGGAATCAATGCCCGCGATCTGCCGGCGGAGATGCTGTTGCCACACACTGGCGGCCAGGGATTTGATCTGGCTGTGATGGATGTCTCTTTTATTTCCCAGACGCTGATTTTGCCGGGCTTGGCGCGTCTGATTAAGCCGGGTGGATATTTGATCAGCCTGGTGAAACCCCAGTTTGAAGTGGGTAGAGAGGGTGTGGGCAAAGGCGGAATTGTCCGGGATGAGCGTCTTTACCAACTGGTCGCCGAGAAAATTACCTCGACCTGTGAAGCCGAAAACCTGACGGTGAAAACGTATATAGAGAGTCCGATTAAGGGTGGGGATGGTAATCGGGAGTTTTTATTGTTTGCGGTTAGGAGTTAGTGGGTTATTTCGTTGCTGTGTAGGGTGGATTAGCGTTAGCGTAATCCACCATCGGTGTCCGCTTTTGACACAACCAAAAAAGAATTACTTCCGATTATCCTCAGGCTGAATTCGCAGTGACCTCAATCCCTGTTTCAGTTTAAACAGGTGGTCTTGCAAATCCGGCCCTTTGCGCTGTGCCACACCAATCGCCAACACATCGATAATTACCAAATGGGCTATGCGCGAAGATAAAGGAGTATAGATCTCAATATCCTCCTCAACATCCACTTCAATCGGAATCGAGGCGTGTTTGATCACCGGCGTACCGCTGGGGGCCAGCCCTATCACAATGCCCCCCATGGACTTTACCATCTCCATGGAATGCAAAAGTGCGCGGGTGCGGCCGCTCTGGGAAATAGCCACCACCACATCACCTGGCTGCATCGACATGGCAGACATATTCTGGATATGGTGGTCCGAATGGGCGGCGGTGGCCAGTTGCAGACGGAAAAACTTGTGCTGGGCATCTGCGGCTACCGCACCGGATGCCCCAAAACCGTAAAACTCCACTCGGTTGGCGTTACACAGAGCCGTTACTGCCTGATCCAGCAATTCCGGGTTGAGGCTGTCCCGCACCTTGAGCAGCGTATCGATGGTGGAATCAAAAACCTTGTGGCTAAAGTCTGCAATGGAATCGTGATCGGTGACCGCAATCTGGCCAAAGCTAGGACTGGAGGCCAACTGTTGTGCCAAGTTGAGTTTAAAGTCCTGAAAACCCTCGCAGCCAATGGCCCGACAAAAGCGAACGACTGTGGGTTCACTCACTTCCGCCTCAGAAGCCAGGTCAACTATGCGCATATGAATGATGTTGGTGGGGTTGGTAAGTACAAACTCCGCTACTTTGCGCTCGGATTTGCGCATATCTACCATGGCGTCGCTGATTTTTTGTGTCAGAGTGGCCGGTTTCACGATTGTCTTGTCCCTACTGGTTACATCATTGGCTCTGATTTCAGGTTACTTACCGGGAGAGTCCACCGGTTAGATACAGCGTTAATAGTAGCGAAAAAATGTAGTAAAAAAACAGTTTTTTTGTAAATTTTCTACAGGGATACTCCCAATGGTTGATAAATATGCCAATTGTGAAAAATATCACTGGATATACAAACAGCAGTTGGATTCTTTGGTAAGATACTCCGCTGACCATTAACGACTATCTCAAACTCATGGACGTATCCCCCATTCTCGATCCCCTCAATGAAGCCCAGCGCCAGGCGGTGTCCGGTGCGGCGGGCCACCAATTGGTACTGGCGGGCGCCGGTTCCGGTAAAACCCGCGTACTGGTGCACCGTATTGCCTGGTTGATGCAAGTGGAGCAGGTATCCCCCTACTCCATTATGGCGGTGACCTTTACCAACAAGGCAGCGCGGGAGATGCGCGGGCGTTTGGAAGAGTTACTGCACCTCAATCCCCGCGGTATGTGGGTAGGCACCTTCCACGGCATTGCCCATAGGCTGTTAAAAGCCCACTGGCAGGATGCGGGCTTGCCCCAGAATTTCCAGATTCTCGCCAGCGACGATCAATTGCGGCTGGTGAAGCGGGTGTGCCAGGCGTTGCAGCTGGATGAGTCCCGTTGGCCCCCCAAACAGGCACAATGGTGGATCAATGCGCAAAAAGATGAGGGGCTGCGCCCGGATTATATCCAGGAAACCGGTGACCCCTATATCAGCACCATGCTGCAAATCTACCGCGCTTACGAAGAGGCCTGTCAGCGCGGCGGCATGATCGATTTCGGTGAGCTGCTGCTGCGTTCTCACGAGTTGTGGCTGAACAAACCGGAGTTATTGCGTCACTATCAGCAGCGTTTTCCGTTTATTTTGGTGGACGAATTCCAGGATACCAACACTATCCAGTACGCCTGGTTGCGAGTGCTGGCGGGCAACAGTTGTTATGTCACGGCGGTGGGGGACGATGACCAATCCATTTACGGCTGGCGCGGGGCCAAAATTGAGAATATACAGCAGTTTTCCCAGGACTTCGCCAACGCGGAGACGATTCGCCTGGAACAGAACTACCGCTCCACCAGTACCATCCTCAAAGCGGCCAACGCCGTGATTGAAAATAACTTTGGCCGCCTGGGCAAAGAGTTGTGGACTGACGGTGCAGAGGGCGATCCGATCTCCCTTTATACCGCTTTTAACGAACAGGATGAGGCGCGGTTTATCGTTGAGCGTATACAGGAGTGGGCGGATCAGGGTAATGATTATGAGAGTATTGCCATACTATACCGCTCCAACGCCCAGTCCCGGGTACTGGAAGAGGCGTTGCTGCGCGAGGGCATTGCCCACCGTATTTACGGTGGGCAGCGCTTCTACGAGCGGTTGGAGATTCGCAATGCCCTGGCCTATTTGCGTCTGATTACCAGTCGCCTGGATGACGCTGCCTTTGAGCGGGTGATCAATACACCCACCCGTGGTATCGGTGGCAAAACCGTGGACAGTATTCGCCTCTTTGCTCGGGAGCAGGGTTGTGCCATGTGGCAGGCGGCGGTACAAATGGTGGAAAACAAAGCGCTGACGGCCCGCGCTGCCAATGCTATCACCGGGTTTCTGAGCCTGATCGACGAACTGGAAAGAGCAGTTGATGACCTGTCCCTGGATAAACAGGTGGAACACGTGATTCATGCCAGCGGCTTGTACGACTTTCACCAAAAAGAAAAAGGTGAAAAGGGACAGGCACGCATCGAAAACCTGCAGGAATTGGTCAATGCCTGCCGGGTGTTTGAGGCGGAAGATGAAAACCTCACTCCCCTGGCAGAATTTCTCGATACCGCTGCCCTGGACGCGGGGGACGCCCAGGCGGATGAATTTGAAGATGCAGTGCAGATGATGACGTTGCACTCTGCCAAAGGGTTGGAGTTCCCCCTGGTGTTTATGGCCGGCGTGGAGGAGAATCTGTTTCCCCATAAAATGTCCATGGAGGATCCCACTCGCCTGGAAGAGGAGCGCCGCCTCTGTTACGTGGGCATTACCCGCGCCATGCAAAAGTTGTATATCAGCTATGCCGAAAGTCGGCGCTTGCACGGCAATGAAACCTTTAATGCGGTCTCGCGGTTTGTGAAGGAGATTCCCGCAGCACTGCTGGAAGAAGTCAGGGTTAAAACCACCATCACCCGGCCCGTCAGTTTTGGCGGTAATGCCAGTAGTGAGCGATACAGCGATGAGGGCAACAGCACTGGGTTTTACCTGGGACAGCGGGTGTTGCACCCCATCTTTGGTGAAGGCGTTATCCTGCATTTTGAGGGTGACGGCGCCAATGCGCGGGTGCAGGTAAATTTTGATAATGAGGGCAGCAAGTGGTTAGTATTGCAGTACGCCAAGCTGGAACCATTGTCATAAGAGGTTTTTAAACCTGAGCCAAACAGCGACAGGCGAACAATATCTATCGGTAACAAGAATAACGGTCTATGGATAAGCAACTCAATTGGACACCTGCGATTATTCTGGGATTGGTCGCTGCATTGGTGTTGGTGTTTTCCCTGTGGGTGGTGGAAACAGGCAGCAAGGCGGGTCAAAACAGTAGCAATGGCGAGCAACAGGCCACCTCAGAACAGGTCTATGAATGGAAGCTGGTGACTACCTGGCCGAAAAACTTTCCCGGTCTGGGTTCTGCGGCTGAGAATTTTTCACGCTATGTTAACGCCATGAGCCACGGACGTTTACAGGTGCGAGTTTACGGTGCCGGTGAATTGGTGCCGGCGTTGGGTGTGTTTGATGCGGTCTCTTCCGGCAGTGTGGAAGCCGGGCACGGCGCCGCTTATTACTGGAAAGGCAAGGTGCCCGCTGCCCAGTTCTTTACTTCTGTACCTTTTGGCCTCAACGCCCAGGAGATGAACGGTTGGTTATTCTACGGTGGCGGTATGGAGCTGTGGAAAGAGGTTTATGAGCCATTTGGTCTGATCCCAGCAGCTGTGGGTAACACAGGTGTACAGATGGCCGGTTGGTTTAACAAAGAGATCAACTCTCTGCAGGATCTGAAAGG
>ENA-OWNT01005741-OWNT01005741.1-seawater-metagenome-genome-assembly--contig:-NODE-5741-length-10090-cov-5.599321_pt1 | contig 10090 bp, 9 predicted proteins | sample MGYA00238136_ERZ651165 | MGnify/ENA primary metagenome ERZ651165 (study PRJEB26861, sample SAMN08777766) | seawater metagenome | isolation source: coastal seawater | place: USA: Florida | collected...
TCGTGCAGTGCGCGTCCCATCCCGACGCCCTATGGCAGCAGAACCACCTTGGGATCTTCAAGTCCACCGATGCCGGCCGGACCTGGGCCGACGTGTCCCACGAAAAGGACCAGGGACCCGCTCGCTTCGGCTTCCCCATCGCCGTCGACCCCGACGACCCCGCACGCGCCTGGGTGGTCCCGGCCCGCAGCGACGGACAGCGCAATGCGATTGGCGGCTGCCTCCAGGTCTGCGAGACGACGGATGGGGGGACGACCTGGCACTCCCGCACCGATGGCCTGCCCCGAAGCGGCGCCTACGACCTCGTGTACCGCCACGCCTTCGACCTCACGGTTCACGGGGACCAGCGCTGGCTGGCGTTCGGCTCGACCACCGGCAACGTGTTCGTGAGCGAAGACGGCGGTGGTCGTTGGACTTGCGTGAGCCACCACCTCCCCCCCGTCTACGGCGTGCGCTTCGCCCCCTCGGAAGGAATGGCCTGAGCCCACATGCCCGACGCCGCCCACATCCAAGAGCTCTACGACGCCTTGTCCGCCGCAGGCCCCGCGGTGGATGGCGTGCCCCACGCCCTGTCCTTCACCAGCGAGAACGACGGACCACACGTCGTCTTCGGAATCATGGTCCATGGCGACGAGACCGGCGCGTTGCCCGCAGCCATCCAGTTTGCGCACGAGCTGACGAGCGGAGCGCAGCCCTACGTGGGCCGCGTGAGCCTGTTCATCGGCAATCCAGCTGCAGGTCTCGCCGGCCGCCGCTTCCTCGAGGCCGACCTCAACCGGGTGTTCATCGACACCGACGCCGACAGCATCGAGCACCGCCGGTCGCGACAGCTGCGCCGCATCCTCGACACCGCCGACCTGTTCGTCGACTTCCACCAGACCATCGAGCACACGGTCTCGCCCTTCTACATCTTCCCGTGGTCTCCCCAGGGGGAGGCCTGGGTACGCGCCCTTGGAGCCGCCCCTCGTTGGGTCACCCGGGCGCCGGGCCAGTCCTTTTCCGCCGGCACCTGCTGCGCCGACGAGTATGTGCGCAACCGCGGGCTTCCCGCCCTCACCGTCGAGCTGTCTCAGCAGGGATTCCGTCCGGAAGCCGAGGCCCTCGCCCTGCGCACGATGCGGCGCACGCTCGCGGTGGCCAGCGGGGAGCTGCCGCGCTGGGGCCCGCTCCCGGAGTGCCTGCAGACGGCCTTCTCGCAGCGCTTCTCCGACCCCGCGATGCGCTTGCGGCCCGGACTGTCGAACTTCCAGCCTGTCGACCGGGGCGAGCTGCTGAGTGCACCGGGCACACCAGAGCTGGTGTGTCCAACCGAGGGCCTGCTGATGTTCCCGAAGTACCCCCCGCGCGACGAGGCTGGCCTCGCCCTGTCCCCCCGGCCCGGCGAGATCTACCGGGTGTTGCGTCCCATCCACGGCACTCCCGCCGAGCACTACGCCACTGGAGCCCCCTGATGTGGTCCACCCAGAGTCCCTTCGACGGCGGCGTCGTCATCGTCACCGGCGCCTCCTCTGGCATCGGCGCGCAGATCGCCAGACAGCTCGCCCCCCGCACCGCGGTGCTGGTGTTGGTCGCCCGTCGAAAGGCCCGCCTCGACGACCTGGCCGAGGAGCTGCGCCACTCCCGCAGTGCGGTGGATGTGCGTCCGTGCGACCTGTCCGACCCCGCCGCCATCGAAGCCCTCGCCGAGGCGGTCATCGCCGAACATGGCCGGGTGGATGTGCTCGTGAACAACGCGGGCATGGGTGACATCGGACTGTTCGAGGAGTCGGAGCCCGACAAGAATCTCCGCATGCTGCAGGTCAACGTGGTGGGCTTGACGGCGCTGTCTCGGGCGGTGCTACCGGGCATGGTGGGCCGCAAGAAGGGCGGCATCCTCAACATCAGCTCGGGCTTCGGACTGCTCACCTCACCGGGCTTCGCCGCCTACGCCGCGACCAAGCACTATGTGTCGGGCTTCACCGAAGGCCTGCGCACGGAGCTGGGGGGCACAGGCGTTCGGGTGGTGCAGGTCTGCCCGGGTCCGGTCGCGACGGAGTTCGAGGCGGTGGCGGGCAATCCTACGGGCCAGAAGGTGCCGGGCTTCATCGAGCTGACGGCCCAGGCGTGTGCGTCGGCCTCCATCGCGGCCCTCGACCGAGACCGGGCGCTCACAGTGCCCGGCGCCGCGGCCTGGCTGCTCATCCACTCGAGCTGGTGGACGCCATTGGTTGTCCGCCGGGCCTTCCTGACGCTGGTGGGACGGTTCGCTCGAAAGCAGCTGACGAAGAAGGCGGACTGAGGTCGGGCGGACGGAACGCCGGGGCATGACGCCGTGCGGGGGGATGGGCGGCTCGGAGCGGCATCGAGAGTGAGCTTCTGGTGGACGGTGGGGTCTGTCGGCCGACGGGGCCTGCCGTCGTCGGGTCTTGCAGTCCGCGGAGAGGTGTCCGACCACGCAGGCGGAGAGGCAATTCTATTGAATGGTTGATCAACAGAACAACTACTCTATTGCTCAACTATTCGATTGAATAATCATTCAATTGAACAATCATTCAATTGAATGATCAATCGATTGATCAACAAACCAGCAGAGCTCCTCCAGTCGGCCCCAAGGGTCGCCTCCCCCACCCGGCCTGGGTGATTTCCCACACCCCTCCCCTCACCACCACCACCACCACGCCATTCCCACATTGGCACGGAACATGCTGTTGCTGGGGCAACGGCGCCTTGACGCGCCATCCCCCCGGAGATTTCATGGCACAGCCCACCCGTGAGCTCATCATCCTCGGCGCCGGAACCGCCGGCACCATGATGGCCTGGACCCTGCCCCGCGCCCTGCCCGACAACTGGCGCGTCACGGTCATCGACCCCGACCCCCAGCACATCTACCAGCCCGGCCTGCTGTTCGTGCCCTTCGGCATCTACGCCCCCGGCGAGATTGTGAAGCCCCGGCGCGCCACCCTGCCGCCGGGCGTCCGCTGGATCGAACAAGGGGTGCAGCGCGTCGACTCTGACGCCAAGCTGGTCGTTCTCGACGGTGGCGAGTCCCTTTCCTGGGACGTCCTCATCGCAGCCACTGGCTGCCGCACCGTGCCCAAGGCCCTCGACGGACTCTCCGAGCCCGGGGTCTGGAACCGGTCCGCCTTCGACTTCTACACCTTGCAGGGAGCTGTCGGGCTGCGCGACCGCCTGCGGTCTTTCGGGGGCGGTCGCATCGTGGTCAACCCCGCCGAGATGCCCATCAAGTGCCCCGTCGCCCCCATGGAGATGGCCTTCCTCCTCGAAGCCTGGGCCACCGAGCAGGGCATCCGCGACGACGTGGAGATCCAGTTCGTCACGCCGCTCGACGGCGCTTTCACCAAGCCGGTCGCCTCGGCCACCCTGGGCGACCTGCTCGCCAGCCGGAACATCGAAGTGGTCGCCGACTTCGCCGCCAGCAAGGTCGAGGGCGACGCTCAGGGCGGCAGCCTGCTGGGCTGGGACGGTCGCAAGGCCGACTTCGACATCCTCGTGGAGACCCCGCCCCACCGCGGGTCCACCCTGTTCGACGACAGCCCCCTCGCCGACGAGCTCGCCTACGTGCGGGTGGACAAGAACACCCTGCAGAGCGTGGTTCACGAAGATGTGTTCGCCCTTGGCGACGCCACCGACTGTCCCACCTCCAAGGCTGGCAGCGTGGCCCACTTCCAGGCCGAGGCTCTGCTCGAGAACCTGGTCCGCCACGTCTCGGGCCGTCCCGTCCTTCCCTCCTTCGACGGGCATGCCAACTGCTTTGTCGAGACCGGCCACGACAAGGCCATTCTGCTCGACTTCAACTACAAGACCCAGCCCCTGCCTGGCCAGTTCCCCCTCGCCGGGGTCGGCCCCTTCACGCTTCTCGGTGAGAGCCGCGTGAACCACTACGGAAAGCTCGCCTTCCGCTGGGTCTACTGGAACCTGCTGCTGCCCGGAAAGGGCATGCCCATCGACGCCCGCATGCTGATGGCGGGCAAGCGAGGTGCTGCATGACCGTCCACGAAAACGCCCCCGCAACACCGGCCACCACCGACGAGCGTCTCGCCGCCATCGAAGCCCGCCTCGACCGCATCACCGGTGCCCTCGACGTGCTCACGACCGCCGAGGCCAAGCGCGCCGAGTTCATCGACGAGATGTGGCCCATCGTGTGTCGGGCCGGAATCGCTGCCGCCCAGGGTCTCGACACCGTGGAGAAGGAGGGCTGGCTCGACACCGCCCGGGCCGCCGGCCGCATCTTCCAGACGCTCCTCAACCACACCTCCAACGAGGAGATCGACGAGCTGGCCGACAGCGTGCTGTCCATCAAGGATGCCGTGCGCGCGATGACCCAGCCCGAGGTCGTGGCCATCTTCGAGGAGGCCGGAGAGGTGCTGCAGGACGCCGACCACCTCGAGCCGGTCGGCCCCACCGGCCTGCTGCGTGCCAGCTCCGACGCCGACGTGCAGCGTGGACTCGCTGTGCTCCTGGAGCTGCTCCGCCATGCTGGCAAGGCCACGCGCGAGGTCTCCCACCGAAAGACCGAGCGCGCCCGCGGCACCCGCCGCAGCCCCGTCGTCCGCACCCGCAGTGTCGCCGTGAATGTGCCCCAGGTGCAGGCTGTGGCCCATGTGGGCGTCGCGCCCGCCTCTGGTCCACCGCTTCCGGGCGCGCAGGTCACCGCCCTGGCTCCCGAGCTCACCTTCACCGGAGACGGCTTCCTCACCGATGCCGACAAGTGGACCGAGCCTCTGGCCACCGCAATGGCCGCGGACACCGGCTTCGGCAACGTGTCCGCACGACAGATGGAGATCCTGCTCGCCGCTCGAAAGGTCTACGGCGAGACGGGAGCTTCTCCGAACATTCGTCGACTGAGTGTGCGAGGCGGCGTGCCCGTTCGCGAGCTCTACCAGCTGTTCCCGCAGGCTCCGGGCAAGACCGTGGCCCGCCTCGCCGGCCTGCCCAAGCCCGCCGGTTGCGTCTGAACCCCTTCCCTACGACCCTTTGGAGACCCCATGTCGGCAGCCCAGCCCCATGTCCCCTCGCCCACCGGCCAGCGCCGCATCGCCCTCATCTGCGCCAAGGCTGGCCTCGATGAAGCCTACCCGGCCCTCATCCTGGCCAACGCAGCCCGCGCCTCGGGCATCGACGCCAGCATCTTCTTCACCTTCTACGGCCTCGACGTCATCACCGAGAAGAAGGTGGACAACCTCCATGTGAGCATGGTGGGCAACCCCGGCAGTCCCATGCCGCACGCCCTCGCCGGGCTGCCCGGCATGGACTCCGTGGCCACCACCTTCATGAAGAAGAAGATGGAGGAGCTCGAGGTGCCCAACGTGCGTGAGATGATCCAGATGATCAGCGACGCTGGCTGCCGCATCTTCGCGTGCGAGCTGGCCATGAACATGATGGACCTCAAGCTCGGCGACCTGCTTCCCCAGGTCGACTCCGTGCTCACCGCCGAGGACTTCTACAAGGAGACCGTAGGCGCCGACATCGTGTTCGTCTGAGCCCTCAGAAGACCGCGTAGACGAAGGGCGCGAATGCTGGGAACAGCTCGGTGAGCACCAACACCACCGAGCCCAGCAACAGCACCGCCACCAGCGGCAGCAAGAAGAAACGACCCCGCCGAGCGAACAGTCCGAGCAGCTCGGCGGCGGTCGACAGCCGCAGGCGCAGCCCATCGAGCCCACCGCTCACCAGCACACCCCGGTGCCCTGGTAGGGATGGCAGCTGTCCCCATCGGCACAGGGGGTGTCCTCATCGCACAGGGGCAGGCAAGTGCCGCTGCCCCCCACCCGCACCTCGCCGTCGTTGCACTCGGGCAGCGCGGTGAGCCGACCCTCGGCGCAGGCCACGAAGCCGGGGCAGTCGTCGCCGTAGGTGTCGGCACACTCCGCCAGGTTGCCACCGAACATGTGGGTGCAGGTGGACTCGCACGCCCGCACCCAGCTGAGTGGGTAGTGGTCGAGCCTGTCGGGCTCCAGCTCGGCCGGCCCGTGGGTCTCGCAGACCTTCTCCCCGCGGACCTCGCCGTAGCACCCACACAGCTTCGCATCGAGGGCCCGCTCGGCCACCGTGCGCTCCAGAGAGACCGAGCGGTCGACCGGACCGAGTGCCATGCGCGCCTCCTCACCCTCCCAGCTCACCGTCAGGGTCTGCCCGAAGCCCGCCCAGTAGAGGACGGCTTCGAGCTCCTCACCGGGGAACAGCGGCACGACGAGGTTGATGGCATCTCGAGTGGCCGTGACCCAGGCCTCTCCGTGGTCGCCCCGCACCACAGTGGCGCCAACCGGCTTGCGACCGGGTGCTGCCTTGCAGGTGAGGCGCAGCCACTCGTCGATGCGCACTGTCTCGCAGTGGGCGGCCGACGAGCCCCGCACCAGGTTCTCGGGGGTGCGCAGCCAGTCTTCTTGTCGGGGCATCCAGGTGCGGCCTTCCGGTAGACCGGGCACCGGACGGGCCACCGGAGCGGGCTGGCCCAGCACCTCGAAAACGGCCTCGGCCACGGCAGCGTGCCCCTTCGGCGTGAGGTGGATGTCTCCGTGCAGGAAGGCCCCCGGCTCGGCCTGTCGGAGCTTGCGCAGGGGATCGACGGTGCGCAGTCCGAGGGCCGCCGCATCCGCGTGCAGGTCGTCGAGGAGCACGAGGGAGGGTTCCATGTCGACCGGCTCGTCCACGTCGTACTTGAACCACTCCTCCACAGCCACCTGCACGTCCACCGGAAGCACCAGCACCACCAGCTCGGTGCCGTGGTCCGCGCAGAAGTCCCGCAGAGCCTCCAGCTCGGGGGCCAGCACCGACAGCCGCAGACCGTCTTCCGCCAGCGCAGCCGATACCGCCGCCTGCCGGGCCGCCTCCAGCTCCTCCCTCTTGCCGAGGTTGGCGTCGATGGCGGCAATGTCGAGGTCCCGCCTCTGCTTGAGTCGGGCGATGACCTTCTCCCGATAGCGGGCCCCCTGCCGCATCAGCTCCGCCGTGACCGCCACCTCCCGCGCCTCCTCGCCGTAGTCCACCCCCACGATGTCGCCGGGATGGCCCTGCAGCGCCTGCATCAGGATCTTGCGGTCCTCCACGGTGCCGGTGAGGGCGTCCATCGTCTCGGCCACCTGCCGTCCGAGCGTGGCCTGCACCTCGTCGAGCTCCTGCTGCACCTGCGCGACCTGCTTGCGGCGTTCATCCACATCCGCATGGCGTGCCTCTGCAGACTCTCGGGCCAGGCGGCCATGGTCGACGAGGTCGGTCCAGGTGCCTTCGGACGGCAGCCCTGCGCGGGCGCCCGTCGCGGCCTGGGCGGACAAGGAACGCCAGGCGAACAGGGCATGGGAGTGCCGGGACACGAACCGGCGTCCTGGGAGTGGAAGCAGTCCGCCGGGTGCAGTCTCCGAGCGCACGGCCCAGCCATCCCACTCGGCATGTCGGTCGGTGTTGGGGGCGTCCCACTCGAACAGGTCGTTCACCATGTTCACCGTGTAGATGACCATCCTGGGCTTGCGCTCAGCCACGAGCCGTCTGGCGACCGCCGAGTACTCGAGGGGTCCGTAGGTGGGGACCCCCGCGTTGATGACCGTCCCATCCCAGGCCTCCGCCAGCCTCGCCGAGAAGGTCTCGTCCTCCTCCACCCCAAGCCCGAACACCTGGGAGTCTCCCACGACCACGAGCTCTCGCGCCGACGGCGCCGGCCAGTCCTCCCCGCGAAAGCCGGCCTGGTTGATGCGCACCGAGGTGACCGGGTTGCCCGAAAAGGAGATGCGCTCGGTCGCCCCGGGCTCGAGCACGAGGCCCAGCTCTGCATCGGGGAGATAGAAATTGACATGGGGAAAGGCCCCGTTGTCCCGCACCGTGAAGGCCACCTCGACGAGCCCCAGGCCGAAGACGAGACCTGCGAGTCCCTGCACCACGCGCTTCATGCACCCTCCAGCCCGTCGCCGGTCCCCGTGTGTTGGTCCCCGGATGCGGTCGAGGTAGCCGACCACGCCGACTGCAGCGAGTTCCGGCCGTCATCCCCACGCGGTCCCCCCGTCCCCTCTACAATCCTGCGACAGATCCGGAGCGCCGCCCATGAAGGACATCCGCAAGCGCATCGCCCTGCTCGCGCGCGCCCGCTACCCGTTCATCCAGCTCATCACCCACGAAGAAGCCCGCGTGGAGCGCGAGCTGGAGAAGCTGTCGGAAGGCGAGAAGCTCCCCCTCTGGCGGTGGACCGCCACCCAGGGCCTGCGCACACCCGACGGGGAGACGGTCGCCGAGACCACCGAGCCCACGGCCATGCTCGACCACATCTCCCAGCTCCGACGGCCCGGCATCTTCGCGGTGTTCGACCTGCACCCCCACATGCACGACCCCCGCGTGGTGCGCCACCTGCGCGACCTCGCCCGCAGCCTCGGCCCCCGACGGCAGGCGCTCGTGGCGGTGAGCCCCATCCCCATCCTCGCGCCCGACCTCCAGAAAGACACGACGGTCATCGACGTGCCTCTGCCCGATGCGACTGGCGTGGGCCACGTTCTCAAGGTGCTGCTGAAGAGTCGTCGCATCGAGCTGCCATCCGACCGCTTTGCCCGCTTCGTGCGGGGGTCCCTGGGGCTCACCGAAAACGAGATCAAGCGCCTGTACGCCCGAATCTTGTTGGCCGGGGGCCGCTTCACCGACAGCGACCTCGACCAGCTCATCGAGGCCAAGCGCCACGCCATCCGTCGCAGCCGCTTCCTGGAGCTGTGGGAGGGCGGCACGTCGATGGGCGACGTCGGCGGACTGGCCAACCTCAAGCGCTGGCTCGACCAGCGACAGGCGGGCTTCACCGCCGAGGCCCGCAGCTTCGGCCTGCCCGAGCCCAAGGGCGTGTTCCTGCTGGGCGTGCAGGGCTGCGGAAAGTCTCTCATCGCCAAGGCCATCGCAGATCAGTGGCATCTGCCGCTGCTGCGTCTCGACGTGGCGGCCCTGTTCCGCTCAGCGGGTGGTGAGCAGGTCGGACTCCGCGAAACGGTGCGCATCGCCGAATCCCTGGCACCGGCCGTGCTCTGGATCGACGAGATCGAAAAGGGCTTCGCCGCCGAAGGGGGCACCGGGGGCGAGGGCTTCGGCTGGTTCCTCACCTGGATGCAGGAGAAGACAAGGCCCGTGTTCGTGGTGGCCACGGCCAACGAGGTGCGCGCCCTGCCGCCCGAGCTGCTCCGAAAGGGCCGGTTCGACGAGATCTTCTTCGTCGACCTGCCCAACGTCCATGAGCGCCTCGGCATCCTCGAGATCCACCTGCGCCGCCGCGACCGAGACCCCCACAAGTTCGACCTCATCCGCATCGCCGAGGAGACGGAGAAGTTCAGCGGCGCCGAGCTCGAGCAGGTCGTGATCGCCGCGCTGTTCGCTGCTTTCGCTGAGCGACGGCCACTGCATGACGGGGACCTTGTCGACGCGGCACGAGAGATGGTGCCACTGGCCATCACGATGGATGACCGCCTCAAGGACCTCCGGGAGTGGGCCCGTCCCCGCGCGCGACCGGCCACCCTCGACCGCCGGCGCATCGACTTCTTCTCCGACTGGGCCGAAGCCCCCACCTGAGCGACGTTTTCGTCCTCTACGGAGATTTCCTGTTTGGAGGCCTTATTTAGGTAGACTAAACACCAGTATACCGGCTGCCGATATCCCGGCGGACCGCGAACCTGGAGACCCCCAATGTCCAATGCCTCCGTCTACGACCAGCTCGGTGGAAGCGCCGCCATCGACGCCGCTGTCGACATCTTCTACAGGAAGGTGCTCAGCGACGACCACATCGCCCCCTTCTTCGAAGGCGTGGACATGATGTCCCAGGCGGCCAAGCAGAAGTCCTTCCTCACGATGGTCACCGGCGGACCCAACCACTACACCGGCAAGGACATGCGGACGGCGCACGCCCACCTCGTCAAGCGCGGTCTCACCGACAGCCACTTCGACCATGTGGTGAAGCACCTGGGCGACACCCTCGCCGAGCTGGGTGTGAGCGCCGAGCTCATCGCCACCGTAGCCAGCGTCGCGGAGAGCACCCGCGCCGACGTGCTGGACCGCTGAGCGTGGCCCGCCTCGTCTACGACGGGTGACGCCCTGCAGCGCCTTGGCCTCGGGAAAGTAGGGGTCGGAGGTGGCGACC
>ENA-OWNT01005742-OWNT01005742.1-seawater-metagenome-genome-assembly--contig:-NODE-5742-length-10089-cov-3.341790_pt1 | contig 10089 bp, 8 predicted proteins | sample MGYA00238136_ERZ651165 | MGnify/ENA primary metagenome ERZ651165 (study PRJEB26861, sample SAMN08777766) | seawater metagenome | isolation source: coastal seawater | place: USA: Florida | collected...
TCGATTGAGTCGATTAACGGTTTTGCAAAAACCGCCATTGTCGCTATCTTGTCTTTATAACTATTCATATGATAATTGTAAGGTAGTAGCAACCTATTTGTAAATACCTTAACACATTCTCCAGAATTAGCTAATAGTTCATTCAATGAACGAGCTACATGTACATTGTCTATTCTTTCTTGCTGATTTATTTGATTTTTATAAGCTAAGTCATCCAAATTTTCGAAAAAAAACACGAGGAGAAAAAGCAACGAAGAAAAGAAAGTTAAGCATATTCTAAATACCAATTTTCCACCATCATGTTTTCTAACGAATTTACGATAAGATAAACCAATTTTAGAAATGAAAGAAAAATCAAAATAATTATTAATTGTCGAATTTGAAATTAAGTAACTAGCGGCAATAGAACAAGATATTATCCAAAATGAAAAAGCCCATACACCATTCCTATAATCATAGGAAAAAAACTGGAGCCAAACGAAAGTACCTAACCAAAAAAACAAGAAAGAGGCGAATCCTAACCGACTAAGACTGGTTCTTGTCCTAATATAAAAAAATGTGGAAGCAATTGTACCTAATATAACGATCAATCCTGCTACCTGATATGGAAAAACGACTCTATCGCCACTATCAATAAAAATAAGATTATTCCAAACTGCTTTCATTTTAGTCATAACAAGAGGCCATAAGTCAATTTCCGAAATACCTACACTTGTACCACCGGTCAAAGTCATTAAGTGTGACAAGTTACTAAAAGGGTTCGAGTTATGCTGGAAAAAGACCACTAAAAATGAGGCATAAAATGATAATGAAATTAAGGATAACCTAGTTACTTCGATTTTAGTCATACGTCTAGAATTGAAAAACCAAGTATAAAGGGTGCAGAACAACACAAATGCAATACCAGACTGTTTTACCACACTAGAGACCCCAGCCAATATAAAGGCTAACAATAAGTACTTGTTAGATAGTTTCATATCATCGGTATTGTCAGAAGCAAACAGCAACGAAAGGGACATGACACCAAGTATCATTACAGGAACGTCCATATAGCCACTTAATGAGGGCTCCCACCAGATATAGGGTAAACATAAGATCATGATAAACATATATGTCCGATCTTTTGTCTCTCTGAACAAGGAACATAGAACTGCAATCAAAAAGAAAGGAGCAATGAGTAGAGTCAGTTTAGCTGTCCACCAAATGTCCGTTGTACCCTGAATTTTATAGACAAGTGACCAGAGAGCAGGGTAGAAAACAGGGTAAGCAGTTTCGTTTGGAGTCCATGAACCACTCGCTATTTCTTGGGCCCAAAAGTTCCAAGACACTATGGAATCCCAGTGGAAAAAAATCTCGCCTACATATTCCCAGAGTGGGAGCAACACCAGTACCCCCATATACATCCCACTAAAATAAGTGAAACATCTTCCATTAGAGAAGTATTCGCGATTTCGGGCTTTATTCTGAACTAAAGCGTAGATGATAGCTAAGAGCCCAGTTGAAAAAACGAGCACTCTGTACTCAACATCTGATAATTTTATAGCATACTGAACCAAAAACAGTACCCAAATCAGTACCATCGAAGTAGCGAAGCCTCGAGAAATGGCCAGTGACGAAGAGTCACCGCGCCACATGAAAACTAACATCGGAGTCATAAAAACTAAAAACATCCCGATGAGAAAGAATATAATGATCATTACTTTAAAGCTCGACTAATATTACAATGGTATGGTTACATGGCCCTATACTAAAAGCTTTCACTAACAGTTAGCTCTTTGCCACAATACGTCTGGATAAGTGGAATCGTTCTAGAGTACTATACCCATTTTAACTTCAGATTGGTATCCTTCTTACAATGGGTGATGCCGAGTTCAAGTCAAGAAAAATACTTCGTATTGGCAATAAAGTAGTTTAAAGCTTTTAAACAAAGTTTAATAGCCCTGCTAAATTTAGGCTCCACCAACCAAACATATATCTGTCATCACGTTACCAAAACAGGCGTAGAACACTCAGCTTGATGAATAACAGTAACTAGTTACGAATTCGCTTTCGATAATACCTCTTAAGAAAATTCAACGATAGCATGTAAACTATGAATAACTTGAGTATATATACATACCAAGGCTCCTTTTCAACTACTGCTATCGTATAAATATATGGCTCCTCAAAATTTTCGACATCTGTCAGTTTTACTTGTCGCTGCTTCATCAACATGTGTAGTTCTTGGGAGTATAGATCTTTTATTCTATTCGACTCGTCTATAATATATTTATACGCTGCCGCTAGCTCTATATCTTCATACTGCACAAAGATGCTATATTGATCCCGAGACACCCAAACCATCAACTTAGAATTATTAGCCAATGACAAAGCGTGATTCGCAAGATAAACTGTCTTATGTAGGTGTCCATGATCATTTGGATTGTAGATGTGCAACAGTGGCAGCTTAATCTCTGCTCTCACACTATGGTGTTCTTCGTACGTAGCAATTTTATATATGAATAAAAAGCTCGCTAGTAAGAAAAAAATAGCGTACATGGTCCCTGATATATCGTTTATACTCTTCATTTACAAACAAAAATGACTGCTGAAAGAATGGATCGAATCACACTAGAACGCACTTTTCAAGCTGTTTTCTACACACTTACTCTCATAACGCTTTACTACTACCTTTTCACTGTCCACCCCTGGTTGCTGGAACTGCAAGGTAATATCGCATACAAGCCTGACATCATATTCATGCAGGATGACACATATCCTTTCTGGTATTTTACTGAATTCGCAACGATTTCTGACACACCACTTGGGATAAAGGGACCTGTTGCGATTGGTAAACTTTTGCTTAATAGTTACATTCTAATTTTCTTATTTAATGCATTTCTACTGTATGTAACGGTGACAAATTTTCTAAAAATTGTGGGTAGAAACAATTACTTGTTCAAAACACTTTTAATTTTTCAACCTTTTGTTATCGTTCAGACATTTTATATAAATAAAGAAATATACATGCTAATTTCTGGTTTCTTAGCATGCTCATATATAATAAAAAAAGATTTGAAACTACTCATACTTTCCATGATGTTCTCTTTACTTACAAAAGTAGAGTATGTGGCTATACTGACAGCTTTTATTCTAATCTCCAATATCAACAAGAGTAATTTTATAATTTTATCGTTAGCTAAAGTTTTTATAATAGGCATTTTGTATAAGGAAATCCCAGGCATAGAATCTAAAGCTTCAGTTCTTATTGCGAACACAGAATTGGAAAACTTCAGTTTAAGTCGCTATTTCTTTGACCTGTCATACAATCATAGCGCTTTTCCTTTAGTAGTACTGCCTAAAGTAATACATGTTTACATGCATGGTATCATTCAGGCTATAAAGTTTCCCTACGCTCTAGTCGAAAACGTAACTAACCTTAGCTTCTCAATAACATGTTTAGTAATCGGTTCTGTTTCAGTATATTGGAGCTTCACTCACAGACACCTACCAACAACGGCATATTTCATTATTATTTGGTCAGTTATAGTCGCAACAATACCATTCAATGTTCCTAGGTACTTATTCCCTATTTTCCCGTTTTTGGTTTCGACATATTTGTTATTAAAAAAAACTCAGCCTAATTAGCTGAGTTTTTTATTACCAATAACATCAAAAATTGGTCGCTTTCTCCAATACTTTACTGGACAAAAATATTTCTAGGTCATTTGGAATCCCAAGTCCATACATGCCGTCTGCTTCTTTGCCAACATTGTATATACCTATTTCTAATGCTTCACTGGCCATTAAAGTATAGACAGGAGCAACATAAAACTCCCCATTACTCATCAGGCCTTGTTCGATCATTCTATCTGCTAGTCGGCAAAAATCTGTTCCTTTCTTAAAATTATATATTCCGACTGTTGCTTCATCAGAAACAACCTTTTTTTCTACGACTTCTGTAACCCGATTTTTATAATCTACCTTTGCGTATGACCACTTAGGATCACTAGCTTTCATAGTTAACATACTTCCATCAAGATGGCGTTCATCAATATCGGATAAGTAGTCATCAATCTCAATGTCTACCCACTGGTCAGAGTTAGCTATCATTAGAGGGGAGTCATTATCAATAAACTCTCTAGCTTTCAGTACAGTTACAGCAGCACCTTCCGTTATTCCATCGATTCCAACGATTTGATAGTCATCACACACCTCGGCAAACACTCTATCCAAACAGTACTCCCTCACATGCTCATTCTGACAGACAAATATAAACCGATGGCTTTGGGTTGGCTTTAAGTTATTGATAACCACCTGTATCATGTGTTTATCATGAATTTTGATAAGCGGTTTGGGATCAGAGAAACCGGCCTCGGCAAAACGGCTACCTCTTCCCGCCATAGGAACTACAATATTTAACATTTACTCTCCAAGTATTTATCATTCAGGGCGCCAGGCAGTTTCACAACGGTAGTAACAGTATCCTCTAGGGCTTCAAAGTCAGTAACTTCTCCAGGGAGAATCCGAAGTATATCACCAGCATCTAATATTTGGTTATTCATTCTAGCCTTCCCTGAGACTATAAGCGTTATCTCAGTCGCTATTTTGTGAAAATGCGCTTGCTCCTTATCGCCTCGCTTATAAGACTGAACCGCGACTTCTACATCAGTTGTCTTATAGAGGCTAGGTTCAAAGCCCCCAACAAACCAACCGCGAACAAACTCATCTAAATTATGCTTATCCATTACTTTTCTCATACAAATATGCCCGCATACTCAACATTAGCAAGTTCCTATCCCACTCGATAATATCTACTCCCGCGAAGTTTTTACCATCTATTGTTAGGCTGAACTCGATAACACTCTCAAGTTCACTAGTCACGAATATGTTATTAGCTACAAAAGATAGTGTTTCTGTTGCACCAAATATGCCACTTACATACTCCACCGCATTTATTTTTCCTGTACATTTTACTTTCGGGTCGTACAGTTCAAAAGATGAAGAAAAGTAATCGCTGACCTGTTCTATGTCTTTGCCATTAAACGCTTCAACATATGCTTTGGTTTTTTGAAACAATCGGTCCTTTAAGTTCTCTTTTTTCTCAGAAATCCGATCCTCAAAGTAGTCCAAAGCATGTTCATCGTTAATATGGAAATACTTGTCTTTATCAATTGGTATGGACTTGACAATGCCTTTATTCAGAATAATCTCATTCAATGTTGGACTAATAAAGAAATTATCATTGGTTTTAACATCTTTCTTTATCATAGATTTTGCAGCTTCAACAAATGAACTCGCTGTTTTAAAATAATACAAACCGGCAACTGCCTGCTTACTAATTGGCATTTTCTCGGCAGCTTGGGTGACATAACCTAGTTCATCAGTTTTTACATAAGACCACTTGGGATGGATCGACTCAAATGTCAGAACTCCAGCATCTACTTCCTCGTCAATGAAAGTCTGGATTAAAGGAGAAATGTCAATATCAAGTACTTGCTCAAAGCTCGCGATAATTAGAGGGTCATCTAACTCAAACGTTTCTATTGCTAGCAAAGCTGAACATGCTGCACCTTGAGTATTTCCGTTGATGACACATGTTTGGAAATCTTCACCAAGAAGTGAAACCACTTTACCAAGTTGGTATTTTTCAACTTCTTTTTGTGGCACGGCAACTGTCACCTTTTTTTTGATTTCGAGTTGTTTAAAAGGCTCTGCTGCTCGTTCTATTAACAGTTTCCCTTCTACTTCAGTGAGAATTCTTGGAAAGGCGTTTAGACTGCTAACTTCAAAAGAGTTTTTCCCAGAAAGTGGAATAAGTATATTAAGCATTACTTTCTACCTCATGAATAAAAGAACGGATCTTTTCATAGGTCACATCATGTATAGAGTCGACTTGCAACACGTGTGCACCAGCGGCCTTAGCCGCTCTTAGGCCATTTTCATTATCCTCAACGACTACACATTGGTCAGGTCTCAGCCCTAATTTTGATATCGCTAAGTTATAAATTTCAGGATCAGGCTTACCATGATTAACATCTTGATTAGATAGATAAAAATCAAGATATTCTATAAGTGACGATTTCTCCATCATCACTTTGACTGTATTTCTGACAGAATTAGATGCGACTGCCAGTTTATAACCATCCTCTTTAAGCTTGGATAATGCGAATTGATGATGGAAAACTGGTTTACACAGTTGATGTGTTATGTCCATTGTGTATTGCTGTTTCATTTCATTGATAAAGCTATGAAGAGATTCAGGCAACACATATGTCTTTGACAACATTTTGAGTTTTTGACCGGTAGATAAACCATCAAATGTAACCAAATGCTCATGCCGACTTATAGTCAATCCGAATATAGCTAACGACTTGTTCAAAGCCTCGTAGTGCCAGTCTTTTGCGTCAATCAGAACTCCATCCATATCAAATATGACTGCTTTAATTCCACTACTCATCAAAAAACTCCTTTGCTTGTATTGGGTGGTCTGTACATAAATCAATTTGCTTCGAGTATTCAATATTGGAGGAAATAAACAATTTCAAATCAACCCAGTACTGTTGATAAGGGAAGCCATGTAATTCAGGGGACACTAGCGCTACTCGCTTTCCTTGTACCAAGAAACTTCTTATCGCTTCTAAATCAATAGCGTTGGAATTAAAGTTATCAATCCAAACTCCCTGAGATTCTGAGAGTAGGCAAGCATAAGGCTCTATATCAGAATAGCGCGTATAGAATCTCATTGTTCGCTTTGAGTAGAGCAATGCATCAGGGACTGACATATCAAAATAGAAGTGGTCAAAACTTTCAATTGAGCTTTTTTGAAAAGCTCTTTGAAGACCGTCTGCTTTAATATTGATAGCTAATGGAGCCTTCGGGTTGATTCTCCTAACAGTGGATAAAAATTCCGAAAACTCTAAGCACCCGCTCAGTGCAGCATCGTGACTAACCACGAGCTCTCCTTGTAAGTCTCTAACATCGGTTTCGATACCAAAACCTTCCTCCAGCGCCCTAACAAAGGCCTCTGTGGTATTTTTTTGTTCAGGGTATTCCCACAACCCTCTATGCGCTAAAAGTCTCATTTTTCCTCGGTAGAGTTTTTTCAGTTAAAAATCTAAAAGCGAGCTCTCTTGTGGGCTTGAAATTAAATAGATTCGACAATAGTCAGGGTTATCCCAAGAGTCAATTCACTTATGAAGCTGACTGTTTTATAAACAACCTTACGATTATTGATCAAAGATCGCTATCGGGCAGGTGATCTCGCCAAAGTAAATGAACTCCACATGGCTCATGAACGGCTTTTTAATCTCGATAAACACACACTTAAAACTAGAATCCAGAGCCAAGCAAAATAAAAAAATAGATTACAATAAGTAAAAATAACAATTACACCATTACATTTGACCAGACACTTTGCTAGAAACGATAGACACATTACCTGCTTCTACTTTAAGAATGTAGTCGCATATAGATAAAGTTGACTCTCGATGGGCTATCATTAGTATAGTTTTCTCTTCTTTAATCTTATGTAAATTCTCTACTATTTGATTTTCTGTCGCGTGATCTAGCGCACTAGTAGCCTCGTCTAAAATCAAAACCTCTGGTTGGTTAAGCAACGCTCTTGCAAAGCCTATCCTTTGCCTTTGTCCTCCGGATAAGTTACATCCCGCCTCACCAACTTTAGTCATAACCCCCTCATTTAGGTTGCCTACAGTAGAGGTTAATGATGCTAAATCTACAGTTGCTTTTACTTGCTCATCAGAATAGGGCCGATAAAACGATATATTCTCAACTATAGATTCATCTATAAGATAAGTTTCTTGCGGAACATAACCAACACGATGCCAAAACGATTCTCTAACTCTGTCCATAGGTAGGCCGTTAACCAAGACTTCTCCTGAGGATGGGGCTATTAAGCCAAGAATTAGATTTAGCAAAGTACTTTTGCCCGAACCAGTTTCCCCGATAATACCGACTATATCCCCACGCTCTAGCTTAAGAGTAACTTCGTTCAAGACCTTCTGCTCACCGTAACTAAAAACCACCTTGTTTAACTCAAGCGATTGAAATGAACCTATAGTTTTCTGCGGAATGTTTCCTCTTCTTTCACCATCATTGATAGATCTTAAATAGTTATTAATTGAAGGTTTAGCGTAAGATAATGCCTGAACATGGGCGACGACTTTACTGGCAGAAGGTAAAACTTTAATCATCGTTGCCAAAAAGATCCCTAACTCGATAAGAATGTTTTGGATAGTAGTGCCCGATAGGTAGGAGATCATTGCGATTAAAAAGACACAAAGTATAGCCACGACCTCGAGAATTAGTTTGGGTATTGCGTTGTAAGTCAATCCTCTGGCTATTGAGTTTGCGCTAGTTTGGCAGTACTCCTCGAATTTTTTTTCAACTACAGATTGACGATCGTAGATTAAAACTTCTCTAATACTGGAAAAGGTTTGTTGTATTACTTTAATAATGCTGCCATCTGAAGATATTTGTGTCTTTGCGAGTTGCTTAAGTCTCGCAGAGTTGAATTTTGCGACCATAAACCCGGATACGCAGAAGAGCGCTGAAGACAACGCCAAGCCATATGGATTGAGATACATTAAAAACAACACTAAAAAGAGTAAAGGAATAACTTCGGCAAGGAGCACCAGAGATGGCATTATAAATCGAGCCTCAACAGCATTACACTCTGTAGTTAAATTTCGGAGGTAATCCCCAGTATTATTGTCTAAATGATACTTAAAATTTTTATTGAGGTAACTGCTAAATAGAGCGTGCTGAAAACATTTCTTAGCGTTGGCAACAAACTTGTATGAAAGATTATATACGAAAAGGCCAAACCCTCCCTTCAATACAAAGCAGAAGATAACCAAAAGTACTAAATAAAGCATAGCCTCCGAGTAACTAATTTCAGAGAAGCCGGCAATATCTGACCATTCTTCTACTTTACTGGGATCCAAGGCTATACTCATAAGGGGGATTAAAGAGGCAATTGAAGCAACCTCTAGAATACCAGTAACCCCCATGAGGGGCACTAATATAAATAATTTATAAAGCTCAGACTTAGGAAGCAGGCTAGCTATTTTTATATAACTTCTCATAGTAATATCAACACAGGATTTCTTTAGTTTGAGCTACAATATCAATTTTAATTTCTTGTGATTTTTTCAAAAAGACATCATAATTGTTAACTAAGTCGAGGATGGCTTCTTTAATTGCTTCTATATCATTAATATCCACTGCTATGTGACCGTGCTCATGTAGTAAACATGATAGTTCTTTACTATTAGTTAAGCCTAATATTGGGTTTTTGATGTTCATATAATCGTAAGTCTTGTATGGAATCGTCGTTTGACTTCGATTGTCTGCGTGCTGAACTAAAAGAGATATATGTTTACTTGCTGCAAACGATACTGCTTCCGCTCTTGGAAGGATATCTTTTTGCTTAACATAATATCGAGCGAGGTGATGTTCCTTCATCTCACCGTAAATATCACCAAGGTTTGTTATCTTGACCGAATGTTTATCAAGCTTTGATTCTTCAATTAGTTCATCGATCGCTTGAATCAGGCTATACATGTTACGTGACGAGTACAATGTGCCTAGATGAATGAGCTCAAGTGCTTCGCCTTCACCTCTATTCATACTACCTTCAGTTTCAAAAGATTTAGAGCCAGGATAGATTGCAACAATTTTTTCCGCGTAATTTGGGTAACGCTCTTGTACTTCACGGGCAGCGCTTTTAGTAACAAATACCATTTTGCTCGATATTTTAGCTATGAACTGTTCTAGTAAACGTAGCATCCGGCCTGAATTTGCAGTTCGTCCTATATCTTTTCCGCTGAGTGGGTCTTGGAGCTCACACACCAGCCGGCCATTTAACACTGACTTCAACAACAGGCCCGTCAAATGTGCAGATGCAGGACCGCCGGTGGTAAAGATGTTTTCACAGCGATAGAATAGCTTAATCGGTACACTGATAAATAACGAAGTTACCGTCCAAGACCACTTGCCACCACCCAAGCCTGAAGTTAATGCTTTTTGCAACAAGTCTAATAGAACACCTATCGTAAAAACGAAAGGCAATGTAAGCAACAATTT
>ENA-OWNT01005745-OWNT01005745.1-seawater-metagenome-genome-assembly--contig:-NODE-5745-length-10087-cov-4.356943_pt1 | contig 10087 bp, 10 predicted proteins | sample MGYA00238136_ERZ651165 | MGnify/ENA primary metagenome ERZ651165 (study PRJEB26861, sample SAMN08777766) | seawater metagenome | isolation source: coastal seawater | place: USA: Florida | collected...
TAAGTCATTAGGGGGATTGTAAAGAACATTGTGAATAATACAGATAGCCGTTTTTTTGTTTGAGGATCAATGATTTCAGTGTTTTCTTTAGCGGGCGGCGTATCGTCTGTTCCTCTTTGAGCTATTTCATTTTGTAAGCGTTCAAAGCGCCCTTTAAATCTTTCTGAGTCGATAGATTCAAGCGCTTCTTGTAATTCGCTGAGCGAGTAAGACTTATAATCTGGCTCTTTCATAATACCTGAGCTTTATATTACTGTTTTTGAAATCAACGAATAGAAATACATACCAAACTCTTTGTTATTTTGCGTTGTTGAATGCGAACTGACGAAATTCCACCAAGACTGGTTTCTCATATCTGACATCACTCTTCCCCAAGCTTCATTTTCAAACTCAAACCCACGAATTTCGCAAATAGTCTGTTTACAGGTCACGGCGTCTAATTTCACTTTGTCTGCGAAATCATGGGTAACAAAAAAATCAGAGATATGTTGTTCCATGATGATTGACCACTCATGATCTTCAGGTTCTTCATGCAGTTGTCTAAATTTATCAACCATAGAGCCCCTTGCTTCGAGTATTACAGAATCAAAAGGTGCAGATAAATGCTGGGCAACTTCTTCTTCAGTCACTTGAGATGGTTGTTCTGCTTGTCTCGATACATTAGATTCTGTTGCGTAAAAAGATTCGAGCTTAGACTCTGCTTCTTCAAGTTGTCGCTTAACCTCAGCTAACTCTTTAATAAGCGTGTGCTGAGCATTTGTTTGATTATTTTTACTCGCCTGATTATGCGTTGCTTGTTCTGACGTGGCCAAAGCTTTGTGCTCGACAGTTAGAGTAGTGTCACATTTTCCTATTTCGTATAAAGCTGGTTCAGTTAAGTTTTTTGTGCTGTTTAAGTGCGCTTTTGTTGCCATTGCAAAGTCTCCCGCACCTGTATTTTTTCCGATAAAAAACATGATCAGCAGAGAGATTAACCAAAATAAAGTTAGCAATAGTTTGTTCACGTTGTGTCCTGTGTTGTTTTTCTTTTTATGTGATGAATAGCAGAGGTTAAGAGGTGTTTACTGCTGCGCGTTAAGCTAGCATAAGCATTCATGAAAATGCTCATTAGTTTTCCGTTTGAGCTTTAACTCTAAATTTTAACATTTGCCGTTGCGATATTTGCTTGGCATTTGTAAGCTGTTCAAAACGGACTAATAAGTTGTAAATCATATGTCTAAAGTTAACTGTAAAGAAATAACCATAGTCTGCGAAGATGGGTATAAGCTTGCGGGGTCAATATTCTCTCCTTCAGGTCAAATTAAAGGCGCCGTATTAATTGGGCCTGCAACAGGGATAAAGCGTCAATTCTATAAGCCATTTGCAGAGTTTTTAGCTGAGAATGATTTTGCTGTTCTTAGCTATGATAATCGTGGAATTGGCGGGTCATTGCATGGAGAAATTAAAAAGCACTCTGCTAGTTTGCAATGCTGGGGGTTACTTGATCAACCTGCTGCGATTGCTGAACTGATGGCGCAATTTCCAAATACAAGTTATCACTTAGTCGGTCACAGTGCTGGTGGACAGCTATTTGGACTCGCGCACAACGCCAAAGCGTTAACATCCATGTTTAATTTTGCGAGTTCATCAGGGCGATTATTAAATATGAAAATAAGAGATCAATTTAAGTCTCACTTTTTTATGAATCTATTTATTCCGCTCTCTAATTGTGTGTTTGGCCACACTAAATCTCAGTGGCTAGGTATGGGAGAGCCATTACCAAAAGCAGTGGCAAAGCAATGGCAAACATGGTGTAACGGCGCTGGTTATGTAAAAACAGCATTTGGCAAAACCATTGAAAAGCATTATTTCGATGAGCTTGCATTCCCTACAATGTGGGTTAACGCTGTTGATGACTTCATTGCAAATGATAAAAATGTGCAAGACATGATGTCTGTGAGCCCTAATATTCAGGCGAAAACACTGACTCTAGACCCCAAAGATCATGGTTTAAAAGAGATTGGACATATGAAATTCTTCAGTCGCAAAGCCAGTGTTTTATGGGATATCCCGTTAGAGTGGTTAAATAGTCACGCTTAATGATCGTTAAAACTGATTTATTACAGTGACGCCAGGCGTATTGTTTTTATCTAAGCCAGTAAGTACATCGATTGATTCGGTTAAAGAAATGGTCTTTCCTAATAACTTTTCAGGCTGTAGCTGACCCGAGAGGATCATCGCTAGCATTGCGTCATATTTATGTGCTTGCATACCATGGCTACCAATGATTTCGAGTTCGTTAGCAATTACAGCATCCATAGGAATGTTTGGTGTCGAATGTTCAGCTAACAATAAGCCAACCTGTATGTGCTTGCCCAGTTTTCTCAAGCTCTTGATTGAATTTATACAGGTGACAGGATGACCTAACGCGTCAAGAGACACATGAACACCGCCTTTTGTGAGTGTTTTAATTGCTTCGGGCACGCTAGTCACTTGATTGGCATTAATGGTAGCAACAGCCCCGAGGTTACTTGCCAGCTTAAGCGCGCTATCATCAATATCAATAGCAATCACATTTGCCCCGATAGCCTTGGCTATCATGATGGCAGATAAGCCAACTCCACCGCAGCCATGAACGGCAACCCATTGACCTGCTTTGATATTTCCCTGGTCAACCACAGCTCTAAACGAAGTAACAAAGCGACAGACCAAACTGGCTGCGGTCACAAAGTCCATCTCATCAGGCAGTTTTACTAGGTTGATGTTGGCATGATCAACAGACACATATTCAGCAAAAGACCCCCAATGAGTAAAGCCAGGCTGAGTTTGGCTTCCGCATACTTGATGGTTTCCAGAATGGCAATCAGGGCAACTGCCACAAGCATTTATAAATGGCACCGTCACTCTATCACCGACTTTAAAGCCTGTGACGTCTTTGCCTAAGGCTGCAATTGTGCCTGCAAACTCGTGCCCAGGCACGTGAGGAAGTTCAATACCATCGTCATGGCCCATCCAGCCATGCCAGTCGCTGCGACACACGCCTGTCGCTTTAACATTAACGATGACCCCATGAGGTTCTGGAATAGGGTCGCTTACATGCATAATTTTAGGTGCTGATTTAAAGTTTTCGTAAACAAGGGCTTTCATGGCGTTTATCCTATCGATGATTGATGCTTTTAATTTACGCTTGCTGGTAGAAATTACCTTGCTATGTTTACTTGAATAAAGGTGCTTTCTGAAATAGTCTTTTTCTTTAAGGTTGTATATTGAAGGATTCTTTTAAATGGCTGAGTTAGATAAGACAGATATGCTTATTTTGGCACGTTTACAACGTAATGGCCGTCATTCTAGTGCCAAGCTTGCTAATGAACTGGCATTGAGTGAAACCCCATGTTGGCGTCGTATTAAGCGTTTAGAAGAGCAGGGCTACATTGAAGATTACCAAGCAAATTTAAACAGAAAAAAACTGGGGTATGGTGTGATGGCATTTGTGCAATTGACTTACGTCGAGCATGATGAAAAAACCACTCAGGATTTTGTAGCCATGATCAATGATTGTGATAATGTTTTATCTTGTCACAATACGACGGGAGATGCCGATTTCTTATTACAGGTGGTCGCCAAAGATTTAGATGACTACAGCAATTTTATTGATGGTGTTTTAAGAAAATTAAAAGGCATATCAGGGATTAAATCGAGCCTATCACTCAAAGAACTTAAATCATCATCTCGGCTGCCGATCTAACAACAGCAGCCATTTGCACTTAAATAACCCATTCAATTCAATTATATCTGCATTGTTTTAAAGCATTCATCAGCTCTATCAGTCAGTAGTTTTCGATTAAACGCATAAAAACAGAGTTGACTCACTTTTTAGGAAATGACAACAATACGGTTTGATATGTTATAGTGTATCAAATTAATCATTCCTAAAAATAGAGATTTGTGTGAAAAAGAAATTACTACTCTCACTTTTGGTGGCATCGAATGGTGCCATTGCGCAAGATGCTGTTAAATCAAACGAAGACATAGAACACATTGAAGTTAAACGTGTGTGGCAACCTTACCGAGGTAATGTTCCTTTAGTTCAAACCCCGCAAGCAGTCGATACGATTAGCGCTGATGCGCTTGAAAGCGAAAGTATCACTCGCTTTATGGAAGCGCTCGAGCTTTCACCGAGTATAGTTAGGCAGAATAACTCAGGCGGTATGTTCGATAGTTTTGCTATCCGAGGTTTTTCGGGTGATGAAAATAACCCATCGGGTTACCTTGTGAACGGCTTTAACTCTCGCGGTTATAACGGTAATAGAAATACCGCTAACATCGAGAGCATTGAAGTGATGAAAGGCCCAGGCTCTGCACTTTATGGACAAGGTGAACCGGGTGGCACTATAAATATCATCACCAAAAAGCCACTGTTTAATGAGCAAGGTTATGTTCAAGCAACGCTTGGTAATTACAGTAAAAAGCAGTTTGAATTTGATTACACCAACGCACTGAATAAAGAGGCCGCATATCGACTAAATGGTTCGTATGAAGACTCAGATACACATAGAGACCATGTTTCAATTGAAAGCTTACATGTATCGCCATCGGTATTGTGGAACATTTCTGATGACACCAGCCTGAGCTACGAAATGGAAGTATTAGATCAGAAAAAGCCGTTAGATAGAGGTGTATACATTCTGAATAATGACTTTGACGGTGTGAAAGCTGATGCTTTTTACGGGGATATTCGTGATGGCGCGCATCAAGTTGAAGCGCTTGGTCATCAGCTAGTGTTTAATCATAAGTTAAACGACGATTGGCATTTACTGACAGGCTTTGCTTATCGAGATTCTTCGTTTAAAGGTGTGTCTTCTGATACTGAATTATCAGGTGGTAGACAGCTTGTGTACACCGACGAAAATCTACTGTCTCGCCAACGACGTGCTCGTGATTATCAAGCGCTTGATGTATCGGCCCGCTTTGAATTAAGTGGCGAAGTAGAGCTTGGCAGTCTAACGCATAATATTTTAGTGGGTGTGGATCACTATAATTTTGATATTGATACCGACTACAAAGTATGGCGCACAGCATGGGGCTCAGGCGATACGACTTATACCATTGACCCTAGCAACCCTGACTACACTCAAGCTCAACCTGAGCCAGTACAAAAAACGCTGACTGAAGAGAATCAAAAAGGTTTAGGCCTTTATGCCCAGAATCTGATTGAACTGACTGAAACGTCGAAAGTATTAGTGGGTGTACGTGTTGATAAATTTGAACAAGACATTCTTAACTTGCGCAGCGATGAAGCGCAAAGCCAAGAGCAAACCGAATTTACCCCACGTTTAGGCTTTATTTATAGTGCGAATGACCAAGTTAATCTTTATACGAGTTATGCCGAAGGCTTTAGGCCAAATCCGGGTCTTGATTCAAACCGCAATGCGTTTGAGCCAGAAGAAACTAAGTCATTCGAAATAGGCGCAAAGTGGCAAAATATTGCGGGGCGTTTCTCGGGTAGCATAGCCCTTTTTGATGCGCAAAAAACCAATATGCTCACTGCTGAGCCAGATACGGGGTTATCAGCAACTTTAGGCGAAGTTGAAAGTCAAGGTATTGATTTTCAGCTAACCACTGAGCTGACAGATAACACTGTACTTGAACTTGCTTACGCTTATACAGATGCAAAAACAGCAAATGATGTGATTAATGCTGATTGGGGTGTACCAATTCCAAAAGGCTCGCGCTTAATTAATATTGCTGATCATATCGGCCATGTTTCATTAAAGCATTACACCACACTGTTAAGTAAAGCATCTTATCTTGGTGCAACTGTGAATTATGTGGGTGATCGTTTGGGCGAAACAACAGATGCAAACTTTATTTTGCCATCATACACGCTCGTTAACTTGTCAGCGTCGATTGAAGTAAATGACAAGGTAAGTATGAAGTTCGATATCAATAATCTGTTTGATAAGGCTTACTTTGAAAATTCTTACCATAAGCTTTGGACTATGCCGGGCTCACCGACAACTTACAGTGCAACGATTAAATATCAGTTCTGATCTTAACTGTGAGTTAATGTCTTAGTGTGTTCTAGGTCATATTAGTAATTGAAAATAGCAGTCTGAGTAATTGCACTTAACCAAACCTTTGTTAAGTGGTTATTTAGGCTGTTTTTCGTTTAAAACACGAGAAAGAGTGTAATGAATCATCTTCAAAATAGTAAAACGCGCTTGCCGTCCATTGATATACTTCGTGGCATCGTGATGTTATTCATGTTGGTTGATCATGTCAGAGAGCGTTTTTTCTTACATGCTCAAGTGCTTGATCCAATGGACATTCACACGACGAGTCCAGACCTTTATTTTACCCGTTTAAGTGCTCACTTTTGTGCGCCAATTTTTGTGTTTTTGACCGGTCTATCAGCGTGGTTATATGAAAACCCCGCAAACGGTGCAAAGCGTTCAGCTCAATCATTTTTGCTAAAACGTGGCTTATTTTTAATTCTGCTTGAAATGACATTGGTCAATTTCTCTTGGTTTGGCGCTTATCAAACACTGTACTTGCAAGTTATCTGGGCGATAGGGGTGAGCATGGTGGCTTTAGCCATTGTGGTCGCTTTACCTCGAAGCATTATCGCCATATTAGGTATCAGCATAGTTGCAGGTCATAACTTATTATCGCCCATTGAATTTGTGCCAAATGAGATGGGTTATTCGCTATGGACGATTTTGCATGACCGAGGATATTTAGTCGCAGATGCTTTCATTAAGGTAAAAGCCTCTTACCCAGTTTTACCTTGGATCGGGGTTATTTTATGTGGCTACGCGGTGGGGCCTTTATTTTCGAACTCGGTACCTTCGCAAAAGCGAAAAACGATATTGTTGCAAAGTGGCGCCGTACTTTTATTAGGGTTATTAATTTTAAGAGGGTTAAACATTTACGGTGAAACCCTTGATTGGTCTCAACAGGCAACCCTGCTTTTGACTGTGATGGACTTTTTTAATTTCACCAAGTATCCGCCGTCTCTTGATTTTATTCTACTTACATTGGGAGTAGGTGCTTTTGTGTTAGCGGTGTTAGAAACGAGCGTATTTAAGGTGTTAGAGCCTGTAAGAATATTGGGTTCGGCGCCTATGTTTTTCTACATAGTGCACTTATATGCATTGCTTGTTGCTAGCATAATGGCACAGTGGCTATTTGGCACAAATATGAATTATGGCAGTGAGCAGACTGCATATTTTGGCTTTTATCATGTCTGGCAAGTGTGGCTGTTTGCAATGTGCTTAAGTGTACTCTTATACCCACTATGTAAATGGTTTGCGGGTTATAAACGCAAAACATCAGCGCGCTGGGTTAAGTATTTTTAGTTGCTTTTAAAGGCTAAATACTGGTTTTGCGAGCATATGAATGAATGTATGTTCGCTTATTTACTTCTTTAATTTATGGGCGCTGTTCTAGCGCTTTTCTAATTTACTCTTCTTCATATCTTCTTGGCTTAACTATGAGCTAACAGTGGGCGCCGTGTAAGCCAATGTAATTGAATTGTTAACGATAGTGGGTCATTTTAATTGAGTCACATAGATTGTGTGGGTGAAAATTCACTAATCAATACGCGATTTCAATACCAAACCTAAGGGCGAATTGTTTGGTTTGAAAGTTAACTTTGTAGCAGTTTAATAAACGAGTCATTCATAGGAAGAATGCGTTAAGGAGAGTTACCATGAATAAGGAACCACAAGTTTCATCAGTAAAACCCTATCTAGAGTGGGAAGAGGGCCAACCTGTATCACCTCAGTTTGGTATTTTATCTGAGCTTACAGGTACTTGGGTGAACTGGAAAGATGGACCAAAAGGCTTACATACCACTTGTATGCCATCACCGGGCACATCATCTGAAACCATTTTTGGGGTATTTCATTTTAAATCTCAAGAATATACAGAAGAGCTAAAATTCACACAAGTGAACGAACCTGTTCGCAATAGGGGCGGTTCAAACGAGCAGTTTAATGCGGCATTAAAGTACGAAACAGCCATTATTGATAATAAAGGTACATTGCAACATTTTGAAAATGGTATGTATTTGTGGCTGGGGGATAATCAAATGCCTTGGCAAACCGATAGCCCATATCAAAACCCACCAACCATGTTTAAACACGCAGCGACTGAAGAGTCGGTCAGAGACGATGATGCTGAACCTGTCATACATTCAGGTGACCTGGGGCCGCAATTTGTACCACCTCATTCTATCTCACGTTCTGGTGTTATTCCTCATGGTACAACTATACATATCACAGGTAACATCACCGAAACGCAGCATATAAAAGAGCCGTTCACAGAAATGAAACCACCGCATATTGCGGATTTATGGGAACAGCAGTACTTAGCGATTTCACCGACGATGGGTATAAATCCCGAGAGAGACTTAATCCCTGGTTCGCTAGAAAAACCTGATTGGACTTATGTACCACGCGAAGACTTAGTGGACTCTGATATGCAACCGCCTGCACATAGGGGTGTAAACAGTGCAAGAGCTTATTTTCAGCGCATCTTTAACTACAACGAATTTGGTGCCAAATTTCCCTATACAGTTCAGCCGAATCTAAAATTAAGTGAAGCTAATGAAGGATTAAAGTTTAGAAAATACGCGAAAATAGAGCTGGATTCTCAACATGAAACAGGCGTTCAAGGTGGTACCATTAATAATGTGATGATCCATCGTTATTGCCGTGTTGCGAGAATGCGCCACCGCATGTGGCTCGAAGAAATCGAATTAGACGAAAAAGACGATAATGGGAAAAATAAAGTCATACAACAGCTGCAATATGAGCAAATCGTTGACTTTGAATTTATGTTTGGTGCCAGTGGCGAAACAACATTATGGCCACACATTCAGGTGAATACGCTGCGCCGTTTAGAAGATATTCCTGAAGACAAAAGGCTGCCGCCAATCAAAGTTGACGAGCAATCTGATAAAAAGCCAGTGCTTAAAACTTCATCTCAATATAACAAGATGAATCATTCTAAAGATTAAATTACTGAAAGTAATGCGCCTTGAAATTGAACTCTTGGCGCATATTTTAAATATTATTCGAGACCGCTTTTAACTCTTTAAGCTATTTGGAACAGCAGTTTATGCTTAAGTAATGACACTGAGGTTAAAAAATTTTTTTAGAAATTGTTACTGTTCCTTTTACAATCCTAGGTAACTTTATTTTCCAAGTATTCTCTTCTAGATTTACAGTATAAACTAGAGCTTCATGCTCAGGATTAATGATATCTTTAACAACTACATGCGCTAATATGTCGTTTTCTCTTATTGAGCCTAGAACGTTTTCAGGAACATAGCTTCCAAAACTTTTATCTCTTATATCAAGAGCTATATAAGACCATAGTTCAAAAATATCGCCATCAGTAAGCGAACTAATTTCATTATCATCTAATGATTGAATGCCATATGACTCAATAAACTCTTTGTTTTTAAGCAGTGGTAGTGTTGATTGCTTTAGCCATTTGAGTTCAGCTTTTGAGATAAAAGTTGAAGCAGTAGAGTAATTTTTACTCTTCATGTTTTCTAGGAACGAAGAGACGGCATGAATTGGAGAATTAGTTTCTTTTGCAAATACAGGCGTACTTAGGAAAAGAAATAAAAATAGTAGGTTTTTCAACATAAAAATCAGATGGTTTTATAATTTAACTAGCGTTATACACACATAAAATATTTAAGTAAATAAAGGTTTAAACACCTAATCTGAATGCAGCTTTAATTTACCACTTTGCAAACCGCTCTAATAAAAAGTCTATGGCTAAGCGTGCCCTAAGCGGCATAAATTGCTTGTTTTGATAAACAATCCAGCTGGTTGCGCCTTTAATGCAATAGGAGTCTAAAAGCGGTACTAGCTTTTGCTGTTCGATTGCTTCTGCGAAGGTGCTTTCGGGCATATAGGCGATACCCAGACCTTGCTCGCAGGCTTCGCGTACCACATTGGCGTTATTGCTACGCCAGTTACCAGTGACTTTAACACTTTGTTTGGTTCCGTCGATATTAAACGCCCAGTGGTCGTTATTAGCAATAATACAGCGATGGCTTTTTAATTGGTTGGGGTGGTTTGGTGTGCCA
>ENA-OWNT01005746-OWNT01005746.1-seawater-metagenome-genome-assembly--contig:-NODE-5746-length-10087-cov-2.705395_pt1 | contig 10087 bp, 12 predicted proteins | sample MGYA00238136_ERZ651165 | MGnify/ENA primary metagenome ERZ651165 (study PRJEB26861, sample SAMN08777766) | seawater metagenome | isolation source: coastal seawater | place: USA: Florida | collected...
AATGCGGCTGTTGGAGATTACACTATATTTTGCACTAATACATTTAAGTATAACAATAAATGCTTATTAGATAAATATTTACTACTGGAATCAAAAGTCAAATCTCATGAAGACAAAAACTTTATTTATTCACTTTTAGATAGATGGAGAAAAGGTTTGTTCTTAGAACAAGAAAGCATAGACAATATGATATATGATGATGAAACGTTATTATCATATTTTCACATTCTGGAACTTTTAACAACCAAATATGAAAAGGAACAAAAGAAAGAGATAACAGAAAAAATAAATAGTTTCACAAATAATTTGTTAAAAGACTCACTCTTTTTGAGTCATGGAAACCTCGAGAATAAAACAACGGAAAAATCTAAATTAATTGAAGGGATATTAGCCTCAGAATTATCCGTAGCCAATAAAATTTCATACATGTTTAATAAGCAAGGGATTTTAAATAGTCAAATAAAGTACTTTATTGCTGATTTTATAAAAGACAGAAATTCAGTTGCTCACGGTAGAACAGTTTATCAAAACAGGGTGATATTTCCTATTCCTCCATTTTTTCCACTAGTAAAAAATAAAAATTATGAATTAGAATTCTATAGGGTTTTAACAGCTAAATCAATAGATAGTTATTTAGGTATTGATTTTTACAATGATAAATGGAACGAATTAAAAGACTTAATTGTACCTTCTTACGAAACATTAAAGGAATTTTATAAAGAAAAAAAATTCGAAAACTTATCCAACACAGATTTCTGCAATGGTGTTGAAAATAATATTACACCTTATATCGTAAGCCATTACTTAACATCCCAAAAAATAAAACCAAAATTAGCTCTTGAAATATTAACCAACTTTATTAAAAATTATAATGAAACAGAAGAAGAGACTATTATGTCAATATGGTCGATAATAATAATTTTGGATTATATACAAGAGGAATCTCTTAAAAAGAAATGTATTGAGATTATACAAGTCGCTTATAACAATAAATGGCATCCTTCATCTTTTAAAATGAGAGACGAATTATATACTCTTGAATATTTTGGTTTTGAAATAAAAGAGTTTAAAACTTTATTGCAAAAAGACATAATTAGATAAATATCATATACAACAATATGTAAAAATGCATTAAAACGCATTTTATATTAACGTTACCTGCCATAGAACAAAATGGAATACTCCCTAGTAGATAGACATATTGTAGTTTTTCAACTCGTAAAACGGATTAGAAAACATTTGAAGCTTAATCCTCATTGTCATAAAAAGCAGACGATCCCAATTAATCGTCTACTTTAATTTTTGATTTAAGCTTTTCCCATTTGCTCTAATCCTTCCCACAAAATTTTTAAATTGAAAAGGGCATTTTTCTCTTGGGTATCCAGAGATAAATCGGTGTGATACAAAGCAAAATCATGAACCATTTTTAGTGACTTGATGAGTTCATCAATGCCATGAAATTTGACAAAGTCGAGAAATTCTGCTTCTGAAGCATTTAAGGAAATTGGGATTTTAGAACCATTAACGTGTTCTAACTGATTGCCATTGAGACAGGCGGTCTGACCATTTGAGTGTAGCATAATACAATTGGTTAAAATGATGAATAAAAAGAGGGCCGGTCACTGCTACACTCACCAAAGCGGTGCTTCGATAGGTCACGGAACTTACATCCGTTTGCCGGCCCAGTATTTTCTGTTTAAACCAAATAAAAAGTGTTCGCACCATTTTAGAATTTTAAAATATGATGAATGTAGCACTTCAAAGGTAAGATTAATAATGAGACGAAAGAAGATTAACATTCACTCTAGATAGAGTTATCCGATTAGAAACGTTTGTAATTGATTAAGATTGGGTAGTGGCTTTTTATTGTTATAAGAGAAATCATTAAACTTGTATAGGGAATATGAAACGATAAGTATTCCTACGTTAGCAGCCATTAAATGAAAATACAAGTACTATATATTGGATTATTGATTACGACTTTTGGGTGTAATAATAGTACCAAAGAACCTACCCAAAATTTGAATAGTGAAAATGTTGTATCGGCAGATACGATTAATGAATCTGAAAATTCAATGATTTATAATTCACATGCTGCATTATGGGCCTATGATTTTGATGAATCAACTAATGACTTCAAACCAATTAAATTAAAAGAATTCAATAATGATACTTTGACACCTGTAGGGATTGAAAAGATTATAAATATGACATGGCCAAAGGTTCAAATCAAGTATCTAAAAACCAATAATGACACTATTGTTATTTCAATTCCTAAAAGTGAGGTTCTAACTCAACAAATGGGAACAACCGGAGCAGACCAATTTATGATCTCGACCACTTACTCATTTACAGAACTGACCCATGTCAATTTCGTGAAATATGAATTTGAAATGGGCGACCATGCTAAGCCTGGTGTTTATAGTAGAGAATATTGGAATGAAAAGTAAAAAGCTGCAAACAATGGCATTTAACGAAATCTGGGATAAACATAAAGGTCATTTGCTGAATTTCATCAAGACTAAAATCGACAATGAACATGATGCAGAAGATGTTTTGCAAGAAGTGAGTATAAAACTCCATAGAAATTTAACTCAGAAAACTGAGATTAAAGACCATAAAACATGGCTTTTTCAGGTAACCAGAAATACGATTGCAGACCATTATAGAAAGAATAAAAGAGAACCGAAATTATCGATAAATCAATCTGAATTTAATACCTGCTCAAGTGTATGCGTCTGTGATTTATCCGGGTTTGTGATTCAAACGTATTTGCCCGAAAAATATAGTGAAGCACTTTACTTAAGTGATATGGAGCAAAAAACACAACAAGAAATTGCAGAAATACTGGGTTTGAGTTTAACCGCAACAAAATCAAGAATACAAAGAGGACGAAAAAAATTGAAAGATTTGATAAGTGAATGTATCGTTATAGTTTACAACGATAATGGTCAAATATGTGATTTTCAATTAAAAAATAACTGTGAACTTCCTCCGGAGTTAAAAAAAGAAATGGAGCGAATAAACTTAGTTCCATAATCTTGCATCTTTTTGCTTTCCGCTTACGACTACAAGAGAAAGCAAACAAATGAAACATAAAATCCTTCCTTCTGTAGTAGTACCAGCACTGTTAATATTAACAGGTACATTTAGTTATTTAACAATTAAAAATAATTGGAATTATGAAATAGCGTCATATTCAATATTTCTCTTTACCCTCATTTATATTCTAGTTTTAGAACGAATTGTCCCTTTACGGCCAGATTGGAAACCCAATAAAAAATCTCTTGGGACTGATATTAAACATTTTATTTTTTCGGCAGCCCTATTTGATGCTTTAGGAAAAACAATGTCGATCGCATTGGTGATGTATCTTCAAAAACATTTTCTTACCACCTCTGATTTTTGGAGTCCACTACCTTTTGTAGTAACGTTTCTTATCGCAAATCTAATAGGAGAATTTTTTCCTTATCTATATCATAGAGTTAGTCATAAAGGACAGACCCATTCATTTATAAGTCTTCTTTTATGGAAAATACATGCCATTCATCATTTGCCCAAAAGTTTAAATTGGTTTAAAACCAATTGGGTTCATCCCATTAATATGTTTCTCAATACGTTTTTAAAAATGACACCTATTCTACTTCTGGGGTTTAGTCAGGAAATCATCTTTTTGGTAGGTATTACACATGTGGTAATTGCCTATATATCTCATGCCAATATTCAAACACAAAAGAGTTTTTTAGATTACCTGGTAGTAACACCACAAGTACATCATTTTCATCATAGTAAGAAAATTGAAGAGGCCAAAAATTTCGGAAATGCGCTCCCTTTTTGGGACTTGCTATTTGGAACTTATTACAATAGAAAAGGTGCGGTAGAAGAAGTAGGAGTTATAGAACATTCTGAAACGGATTATCCAAAAGATAAGGAATACGTTAAACAATTATTTTTTCCTCTAACAACTTTAAAGGAATGCTGTAAATACAAAGCCACTGGGTAACAAGGTTTAAAAAACATATTCCTCAGCCCCCAACTAGATTGACATATTATAGTTTTTCAATCCGTAAAGCGGATTAGAAAATCTTTATGGCCATCTGCTAATAGCTGGCAAGACTTAATGATTTAACTCCATTAAAGCCTGCTCCAAATCCTCAAACTGAAAGTCAAAACCATATTGCAAAAGTTTTTCCGGATACACATACCGGCTTTTTAAAATAAGCTCCGGTTCGGTTCTGAGAAAAAAGGCCCCAATATTCAATAGTGGAGTAGGTGTGGGAATCCCAACAGGAATGTTTAAAGATGATCTTAAGGTAGCCATAAATTCTCGATTGGTAATGGTATGCGGACTGGTACAATTGATCGGTCCCGAAACGGTATCGTTTTGCACGATAAAATCAAAAATGCGCAGCAAATCCTGAATATGAATCCATGCAAATTTTTGTTGTCCGGTGCCATGATAACCACCCAATCCAAATTGAGTAAGTTTTTTCAATACCGGATAGACACCATCATTCGGGCCTAACACCAACGATACCCGTGTAGCTACCTTTCGGGTTTTGGGTGTATATAGCGTAAAGAATTCTTTTTCCCAGGCTTGGGCCACACCCATAGAGAAATCATTTCCAATATCTCCGTTGGATTCGGTCATGGCTTTATGCAGAGAATGTTTGTAGATGGTAGCCGTACTCGCATTGATCCACAATTGGGGTGGGTGCTTTAAGGTGGCTATAGCTTGACTCAATACCCGTGTAGGCAGAACTCTGGAATTAAGAATTTCCGCTTTATTCTTTTCGGTGTATCGGCAATCCACAGATTTCCCACTCAGATTAATGAGGGTTTCTGCACCTTCCAGTGCAGAAACCCATTCACCGGGATGTTGCCCATCCCAATTCTTAAAAGTGATACCGTTGTCGTGGTGTTCGGGTTGACGGGTTAAAACAATTACCTGATATCCCCTGGCATTAAAGAATTGAGCGAGGTGCATCCCTATAAATCCACTGCCGCCCGCAATGACCATCTTTTTCATTATTCCGCGTTTGGAGTGACGATCTTTAAAGTGTTTTGCGCAGAGATTTTAGATTTTCTACGTCCTCTAAAGAACAAATACAGATTTAAGAAAAGAATCACGCCCAGATAGATAGAGAATCCGCCAATTTTATAAGAAAGGACTTCAATCAATATCTGGTAGTTGTTAAAAGCGCGGTGAGAATTAATCTCTAAGATGAGCAAAGCAAACCCAATGTTCATGAGATAGAATCCGATTTCAAAAAGGCGGTTGGTCGCAAAAGCGATTTCTTCCTTGCCATGAAAGATGTCCAACATAAAAACCTTAGCATTTTTGAATAGTGATTTGGCTACAAAAAAAGTGAGCCCTAATGCAATTGGTAAATAGATACTGTATGCAACTGTGATTAAATTTTCCATGATGACTGATTTTAAGTTATTGTATAATTGATTTATTAAATGTTCTGAAAAGTGCGAGTCCGCTGATGTTGATGTAGTGGAGTAGGGCCAACAACATGACGATTTGCCCAATGTGTGTACTGATGGAGCTATACAACTCCGTAAATGAGGAAATGTATTCCCAGTTTTGAATGCGGATCACCGCATAACCGATATTCACCAGGTAATACCCCACGAGCAACATATTGTTGACTGCAATTGCGATTTCCTCTTTAGCGAATGAAGGTTTGACGTAATGAATGCCATGCGTGTGGCACTGCTTTCCCACGTATACCGTAATAAATATGGTGATGGGGATGTAAATGAGATAACCGATGGTATTGAATGACATTTTTATAGTTTTTGTACTTTCAAAAAATATTGAAAGTTTGTTTCAAAAAAAATTATTTAAATAGTTTCATAAAGGTTCTGAGGAACCAACTTTCATTGGAGTTACTGATTTTGGTCAGAGAGGTATCTGCCAGCTCCGCCAATGATTTGATGTTATTGATTTGTTCTAAGAAGTGATCTACTTCTTCTTTATTTTTTTCGGTTGATTTTACAGTTTGCAATTCCGTAAGCGATTGTACAATCGGATCTAATTCTTGTCTTTGACGAATTTTAATCACGCGCTGTGCGACTTTCCAAATGTCTTTTTCGCCTTTAAAGAATTCCTTACGTTCTCCTATTTTAGATTCCTTGTATACCAATCCCCAATCGATCAGGGTACGGATATTCATATTGGCATTCCCTCTGGAGATTTTTAAAGCCTCCATCACTTCCTCTGCACTTAATTCTTTTTCGGTAATTAAAAACAAAGCATGAATTTGAGCCATAGTTCTATTAATTCCCCATTTGGAACCGAGACTGCCCCAATTTTGAATGAATTTTTCTTTGGCTTCGTTTAATTGCATGATACAAATGTAATAAACTTTTTGAACTTTCAAATATTATTGAAAGTTTTATTTGTTAAACTGTATTTTTAAGAACCCTGAGCGTCTTTTCTATCATGTTAAATACAACGGTTCCTTATGTTCTTTTTTTACTTCGTGAGCTCGCAAGCTCGGTTGCTTGCTCCAAAAAAGAATATCCAGGAATAATAGACATTTAATATTGCAATGCGTGCAATTAATGATAGCGGTTCAACGCATCAGAGATCATTCACGACTTATTTTATGTTAATTCCAACTCCAACCACCAGTCACTTCAAATAATTAATTCATTTTTGAAATTACAAACACACAAATAACATTTAATCGAACCTTACTATGAACACACACATAGTCGAAAACCTATTTGAACTTTGGGATCATATAGGTCAACACAACCAAAAACTCGTTCAAACCGACCATTGGAATTATGTAAACCCGGGGGATTCAGATTGGCCCAAACGGGTCTATCGCGTACAGCACCATGCAGATGTTTTTAAAAAAATCCAAAATTTACATCGGGAAAACAAAGTACCACATTTAGTAACGGTAGCAGATCAACTTCCTACCGGGATAGAATTAGGTCCAACAACGGTACGACAAAAAAATATGGCTTTGCAGTTAACAGATCAGGAATACTCGCATGATACGCAGATTCAGTTAATCGAAACCAAAGCTCATGCAGAACGCTTTGCAGAAACCGCTTCACTTTCTTTTGGGTATCATGTCGATCATGAAATCATTGAAAACGTACTCCATCAAACCGATAAAATAAGACTCTATGCATATGTTAAAGATCGGGAGTGGCTGGGCTGCGGCATTTTGTTTATCGATTCCAGTGGTTATGCCGGATTGCATATGATCGGAACCGTACCGGATGGAAGAGGACAGGGTATAGGTAAAAAAATGACGACTCATTTACTGGCCGAAGCCCAATCTGCAAAATGTCCGTATGTATTGTTACACGCTTCCCAAATGGGAGAAAGAATTTATAGCCGTTTAGGCTTTGAAACTTATGGTGTTTTAGAAACTTATAAGATCGTATTGGATTAACAGGATTAAGTACCCTGAGCATCTTTTAAAACACTTAAATAAGTACTTTCCCTTTACCTTATAAGGTTGGTCCTTTTGGATTGGGCACTGAGCGCGTTGCCCTGAGCGTCTTGTACTGAGCTTGTCGAAGTAAGTCCCGTCCGGACCTCCCATTCTTCGGCAGAAAAAGAGACTTCTGCCACAATATCAGTTAAACTCTTGTAGTGATTAAAGCTCTGATAATTGGTAAGGACATAATCCGATAGCTCCGTTATTCCGAACATGAGCTTCTGATACGAGATGATATTTCGTATTACTTCTCGGATTTCTTCTATTCCCTCTTTTCCTAGAATCAGGATATTCTCTTTTAACAATTTCTTTCTGACTTCGGTAATCTCATCATTATTCACAAAATGTGATTTATTTATTCACGAGAAGTTAAAAGAAAACCTTAGATTTCGCGTCTTTAAATTAGACCTGATAATGAGTCTTAAATAAGACTCCAAGATTTCCATTCATAATATGACTTACTACATGAAAAAAGTATATTTAATCATTCTAATTTTAGTTGTAAATTCAGCCTGTACTCAAAACATATATAAAGTAGATTTTCGGAAAGTTAAATTCCCAGAAAAAGTACCACAAACAGATATAAGTTCTAGGAAATGGCCTATTGATGCCTGGCTTTCCAAGGCCTCTACTTGTTATACTGATAAAAGTTCGTATAAATTTGGTGAAACAATAGAAGTAACAGTTAGAAATGATGACTCTGATACCGTATTTTTTTTCCCAAATAAAATAGAAGTTACCCCGTGGGGTGTATTTATGGATCCCCTTACCGGGCAGGTTAACAATGATGAAGTTAGGAAATATTTAATTTCTGAAACTCCCGCAATAAGTGGCTATTCTGAAATTGAGTCCCCTTCCTTTGTGAGTCTTCACATCTTTAGTATTTATCAATCCACAGCATCTGCAGTAGGATTAGAAAGTTTCCAACAATATTTGGCCCCAGGTGAAAAAATGACCTTTTATGTGAAAATGCCCGATAGACCTGATACATACAGATTATTTTTTCAAAAGTATTCTCAATTTTTGGGCACTGCATACCGTGTCGAGTGTGGTTTTAGTGGTTTGAATTTGAAGTTTGCGTTGCACATTTTTTAGTCCACTGTTTTGAGACGATGCCATAGGTAAACAGAAAGTGTGGTTGTTGCCAACATACATCAATATCACAATGAAACGTTCTGGCGCTGTCGCGACGGAAACGGATAGTGCCCCGCCAGCAGAAAACAGCGACGACGTGAAACGATCAAAGTATTCAAACCCAAATACACCGCACTCCGTCATTGATCGTTCAATATCAGAGACAAACAATCCAATAAAGGGCACTGACAACACTGCAACAACTAGCAGCAACGACAAGGCCTCGGCGACCGTTTCTCAAACCCACAGCGACACTGACAATGCGAGTGCCGAAAGTGGCGAAAGGACTGCTGCTCCAAAGGAAGTTCCAAGCAAAGCTCAAAACCAGATCAAGGCACAAGACGCCAAAGCAAGAGCAGAAGCAATGTTGGCACGGTTTGAGCCAGGCATCCGGCTTCAAGTCCAATGGCAGCTGACAGAAAATAAAACGGGTGAGAATCAAACCACAATCGTGTGGTGGGGCTGCTCTGTTGTCAGTCAGACTGGTAAAGTCACCAAAATACGCTACGACGCCCAACGTGGCTGGGAAGCCAGCGAACGAAATGTGGTGATCTTCAAATTAGGACAGCTGGTCGTGGTGGTCTCGTGTGATACGTTGTGTTGTTGTCGTTGTGTCACTATCTACAGACAACATCCAATGCTTACGAATGGCAACACTCAAGCCATTCCACAATGCATTGGCACACTCCATGCCAAAAAGAAAAAAAATAGTCGCCAGAACTTTCCTTTCAAACCTTCACACCCACCATCTTGGTCAGGGCCTTGTTCCCTCAACATACATGACACCATAACATACAGTTCACACGTAAAGTTGCAGGCAACATGGGCTCACCGAATATAATGTTGCTGTTATTTTCCGGACTTCAACTGGTCATTGGACTTTTGTTGTTCTTGTCAGAGATATGGGTCTACCAAACCGAATTTGCGCCCCGGATTTCGTCCTTTATGGCCTTTCCCTTTGCGGAGGTATTGCTTGTTTCCAGTGCACAAGGACTCCGGCACAGCTGCAATAAGCCAACAAGTAAAGCGACATACCTTGGGCTTCTGTTTCTCAGTTTGATATGGATGGTTTGTTGACTACTGCATCCCATTGTCGGTTGTCTGTTGACCCTCTTTGACTTCGTTTTTGTTGCCACACTGTACACCAGTCTGGGTTTGGAATGGGTTATTGGAGCTCGTGGTATGCACTTGACAAGGGAACCGACGGCGGGGTTTGGGCAACTTGGCTTTGGATATCACTCGTACGTTGATTTAATCCACAACATCCATCACTGCTGTGTCTCTTTGACAACTTGTACGAAACACGACAGGCAATTGCGCAAACGTCACTTGGATCAATTGTATTTGTGTCAGAGCTCTTAGTCGAGGTGTCCATTCGAGTTAGAACCATGGTGTGACTCACGCCTGCTAGGACAACAGTATGAGTAGCCATGCGCGCAATAGTAAAGTTCACCATTGTGAATATTGTTGTAACAATT
>ENA-OWNT01005747-OWNT01005747.1-seawater-metagenome-genome-assembly--contig:-NODE-5747-length-10082-cov-3.741629_pt1 | contig 10082 bp, 9 predicted proteins | sample MGYA00238136_ERZ651165 | MGnify/ENA primary metagenome ERZ651165 (study PRJEB26861, sample SAMN08777766) | seawater metagenome | isolation source: coastal seawater | place: USA: Florida | collected...
AAACGCCTCCCCTATTAACTTGTCTTTTTGGTAAGAAACTTCGGAGTCATTACTTTTTTGCAAATTCACCAAGAGCATTTTTGATCTTCCGCAGGAAACTAACCTCTCAAGGTGAGCGTAGATTTCACCAAGACTCTCACCCAAAACAAGAATTGGACCTTTAGAAGGCTTTTGCAAACATCTTGAAAAGGCAGCTCGAAAAATACATTGATTACTTTCAACATTGCCTTTCTGCATGCGACCAGCAACAAAAAATCCTGCTCTTTCCATGCTCTCTTTAGAAGCAGGAAAGCCTCGCAAAAAACCTCTCCAAATAACAAAAATCAGGGCGAATATATACCCAATTAAAAAGCCTAAAACAGGCCAAACAAGCAGGTTTGGATCCGCAGGCCTAATAGGAAAAAATCCTTTGTCAATCGATTTTGATTTTACGACTTCAAGAGCTGCAGAGACCCGTTGAGACTCCGATACTGTCGCAATAGCCTTAAGCATTTCTGCTTGAAGGTCTGATTGAAAATTGAGCTTTTTTTCCGCATGCCAAACGGAAGGAAGCGCATCCATTTTCCTTTTGAGGTTACTAAGCTGAGTGCCAACAAGAGCAAGCTCATTCTTAAGCTCCTTTCTCCTCGCTTTAATTAGCTCATCTTTTTGAGACTTTAAAAGAGCTATGCTCTGATTAATTTGATCGATACTTGCAAGTTGCACCTGGTGAATGCGGCTGCTCTTTCGCACCCGCCCGCGGATGTGCACCATGTTGTTGTCGTCGGCGACACGCGAGAAGGGCTGCAGCGCCACCTCAGGCTCATGCACGGCAAAATACAAGGTGAGCTCTTTGTCGGTGCGCACCACGGCTGCGCTGCCGGCCGAGCTGCTCCAGCGGGCGGCGGCGGTGCTCCGCCTCGCGCCGGCCTCCGGGTTGGTGCGGCTCAGCCTCGATGGCAAGGAGCGCGCGCTCACCCTCGACCCCAGCTCCCTGCTGGAGGTCAGCGCCGAGGCGGTGGTGCGCGATGCCCGCCGGGCCCTGCAGTCCTCTGCGGTCACCCTGTACTCGGGGGGCGCCAAGGGGGCCGAGGCCGCGTTCGGCGAGGTCGCGGCCCGGTGGGGCTGCACCGAGGTGGCCTTCACCTTCGACGGCCACCTGCAGGAGCGGAGCCAGGGTCGGTACGAGCTGTCGCCGGCCGAGCTGGCCGCAGGCGACGTGAGCCTCCAGTACGTCTCCAAGCGCCTCCACCGCTCCTACAACGACAAGGGCGGCCTCATCCGTGGCGTCCTGCAGACCCTCTGGCACATGGTGAGCCGAAGCCAGCAGGTGTTCGTGGTCGGCTCCATCCAGGCCGATGGCACCGTGCGCGGCGGCACCGGCTGGTCGGTCGAGCTGGCCCGCACCTGGAGCCGTGATCTCTGGGTCTTCGATCAGGTCCAGGGCGACTGGTTCCACTGGGATGGTCAGGCCTGGGTGCGTGGCACGCCGGTGGTCCGGTCGGTCCATGTCACGGGCACGGGCACGCGAAAGCTCACCGACGCCGGCCGCGCGGCGATCGACGACCTCTTCGAGCGGTCCTTCGGCGCGTGAGCGGGCTCGGCGGCGTCCTCCTCTTCCTCGCTGGAGCGGCGCTGATCTGGTGGGTGTTCGGGCGAGGGAATCCCGCCGGCGAGGCAGCCCTCGAGCTGGTTCGTGAGGGGGCGCTCATCCTCGACGTGCGCACGCCGGTGGAGTTCGCTGCGGGCCATGTGCGCGGCGCGCGGAACGTGCCGGTCGACCAGCTGGGGGTGCGTCTGGCCGAGCTGGGCGACCCGGGCCCGGTGGTGGTCTACTGTGCCACGGGGGCGCGCTCGGCTCGGGCCACGTCGGTGCTGAAGGCGGCGGGCTTCGATGTGGTCGACGTGGGCCGCTTCAGCGCCTTCCCGCCGGAGATGCGGCAGGAGCCCTGAGGGCCGTCGACCGGCTGCGGTAGCATGCGCGGAACGGAGGCCCCCATGAGATTCCTTCCCCTCTTCCTGCTGCTCGCCTGTGGTGGCGACAAGGACGACGACGGCACGCAGACGACGCCGAACGACAGCAGCCCCACCACGACCTCGCTCGACACCGGTACCTCGGCCACCACCGAGCTCACCTTCGTCACCTACAACGCGGGCCTGGCCCGGGGCTTCGTGCCCGGCGCCGACAGCCGCCAGGCCGACATCGCCTCGGCCCTCGGGGGCGTCGACGCCGACGTGATCTGTCTGCAGGAGGTGTGGGCCCCCGACCAGGTGTCGGCGATGGAGAGCGCCACCCAGGCGGCCTTCCCCCACCAGTTCTGGCCGGCGGCCCAGCAGTCCGCCGACGCGGTGTGCAACAAGGGCGAGCTCGACAGCATGCTGAGCTGCTTCGAGAAGAGCTGTGGCGGCGTGTGTACCGACCAGGTCGACGACTGCCTGCTCGACAACTGTGGTGTGCCCTTCGTGCTGCTCCCCAAGGACTGCATGCGCTGCGCCATGGCCAATGTCGGCCAAGACCCCGACGGCCTCGCGGCGATCTGTCAGGACGCGCCGGTGGAGTACGCCTACGATGGCTCCTTCGGCACGGGCATCCTCAGCAAGCATCCCATCACCTCGGTCGAGGAGACGGTGTTCACGAGCACCAGCAACCGCCGCAGCGTGCTCCACGCCGTGGTCGAGGCGCCCGATGGCCCGGTCGACGTGTTCTGCACCCACCTCACCGCGGCCTTCGACAGCATCCCGTACCCCCGCGACGATGGCGACTGGGTGGCGGAGCAGCGGGTCCAGATCGAAGACATGCTGGCCCTGGTCGAAGCCAACGCCGGCGACCACGCGGTGCTCCTGGGCGACATGAACACGGGCCCGGCGGTCAACGGCATGGGCGACGAAGAGGGTGACAACTGGGAGTTGTTCGACGACGCCGATGGCTGGGAGGTCCCCTACCTCGACCAGGACGAAGGCGACGTGCTGTGCACCTACTGCGGCGACAACCCGCTGGTGAGCGCCTCTCCGGACGACGACCTGAGCCGCGTCATCGACCACGTGCTCGTGCACGGCTTCTCGGAGGTGCTCGGCACGGGGCGGCTCCTCGATGGTCTCGACACGGTGGCGGAGAGCTGCGGCGACGTGACCGACCCGTCCCCGCTGTCCGATCACTACGGGGTGCAGGCCACGGTGGCCTGGTAGCCCTCAGGCCCGCCGCGACCGCACCGCGAGCCCGAGGAGGGCGCCTGCGGTGGCGATGACTGCGACGAGCAGCCCCGCGGTCCCGGTGGATGCCTCCTTTGCCTCGCCCCCGGCTCGTCGGAGCCAAGGGAGCCGCTGGCGCTCCCCCCCGGGCCGCGGCACGCGGATCCTGAGCCGCGGTCGACCCAGAGGCTGACGTGGCCGTGGGGGCGGCGCTGCGACGGGACGAGGAGCCGGGTTCGCCGCCAGCGGTGGGGCCGGTTCCGGCGGCGGTGGCGGTGGCGTGGGGGCGGCCTCCTCGCCCCGCCCGAGGGCTCGGTCGGGGCCGCGCAGGACGGGGGACTGCACGCGGTCGGTGAGCTCGTCGGAGAGGACGCCGTCGGCGTAGGCCACGGCCTCGGCAGCGGTGACGATGCCGTCCTGATCTGCGTCGCCCCATCCGCGGAGGGCACCGAGCACCAGGTAGCTGAAGGCCGGTCGGTCCCGGCCCGGGAGGGGCCCGGCCGCTTGCTCCGGGCCCGAGGCGACCAGGACGGTGGGGCGGTGGCGGGGTCGGGGGGGCGCCGGACGTGCGACCGCGGTGGGGGTGGGGGCGGAGGCGGGTGGGGGGTCGTCCAGCCAGCCGGGCACCACGGGCTGCAGGCCGCTCGGGGCGGCGCGGTCGGCGTGGCAGGCGTCCAGGATGGCCACGGTGCGCCCGTCGAGCAGGGCGTCCCCGTCGAGGCGCCGGTGGGTGAGGGAGAGGGCGGTGGCCTGGGCGTCGGCGCCCAGGAGCTGGCCGCCAGGAGCGCCATGACCGATGAACACGACCCAGACCACGCCCCCGGCGCGGCGCTGCCGGCGGGCCTCGGTGATGGCGCTGGACACCGCCTCGCGGGTGGCCTGGGCGTCGGTGAGGGTGCGGACGCGGGGCACGCCGCGGGTTCGCTTGAGCCAGGCGGCCCAGGCGCGGCCGTTGGCCCGGGCCCCGGGCACGTCCGGGAGGAAGGCGTAGTCCTCGATGGCGACGACGACGGCGGCATCGGCGTCCCCCCCACCGGTGGGTGGGGGCGCGGGGAGCTCGGGCCAGGGGATCATCGGGCGACCGCCGGGGTGGGGGTGGGCCGCCGCTGAAGCAGGCCCGCGGCCGCCAGGAAGCAGACGGCGACCCCACCCAGCAAGGCCGCGCGGGACGCTCCCTGCAGCACCCAGAGGTCGAAGGCGACGACCTTGGCCACCACGGCCACGAGGGTGGCGATGCCGAGGGAGCGCAGCGTGGGCCAGCGAGGGGCCAGCCCGAGCATGCCGAGGCCGAGGGCACCCCAGCCGACGGTGCGGGCGACACGGGCGTGGAGGGTCATGTCGACGAGCTGGAGCGCACCCTCGGTGTGGAAGAGCTGGCTGACGGCCACGTTCACGCCGGCGAAGGCCACGCCGGCCATGGCGGCCTGGACCCAGGGGCGGCGGCGCCCGACCCAGCGCTCCACCGCGACGAGGCAGGCGAGGGGCACGCCGTAGCCGTAGAGGACCCACAGGGAGGGGCTGCCATCGGCCAGGTGGTAGGTCAGCACCGAGGGGTTGAGCACGAGCCGGGCGGTCACCAGGGCAGCGAGGGTGAGCGAGGCGGCCTGGAGGTAGGGGCGTCGCTCGCCCCGCACGGTCCAAGCGAGGACGGCCGCGAGCAAGGCCCAACCGATGGTCCAGGCCTCCCGCTCGAGCTGCAGGGGCACGGCGAGGGCCGCGAGGGCGACCGCGGTGCCCTGGTAGATGCGGTGGGCGAGGGACTCGGGGTCGGCGCGCTGCTGCAGGTGCAGGGCCAGGGCGCCCGCCGCCAGGGCCGGCAGGCCGGTGAGCATGGCCACCGCGGCCGGACCGTCGGCGACCTGCCAGGAGGCGGCACCGAGCCAGGGGAGGGTCCCGAGGAGGGGAAGGTAGGTCCGATGGGCCTCCGGGTCGCCGACCCAGCGGGGGAGCAGGAGGGTGATGCCGAGCCCCAGCAGGGCGACGGGTAGGGCCGAGGGCCCGGTGGCGAGGCTGGCGGCCCCGGCGGCGCCCAGCAGGCTGGGGACGAGCAGGACGGCCCACTCGGTGCCGGCGACGAGGCGTCGCTCGTGCCAGCGGAGCGCGACCATGGGCAGCGCGAGACCGAGGAGCGCGATGACGGTCCCCGAGGTCGTCGCACCGTCCAGCAGCGTGGCGCAGGTGGCCACCGTCGCGGCCGCGAGGCCCAAGGGGAGCGTCTCGCCGTTGTCCGGGTGGCGGTCGAGGGCGGCGCTGCCCCACATGGCGAGGGCGGGCAGGGCCCAGAGCGCCGAGGCCAGGGCGGGGCTCACGGCCTGGGTGAGGAGGGCGGTGGCCCCGGCACCGGCCAGGAGGACCGCCGCGGCGACGGCGGCCGCCCGGGGGCCGGTCATGGTCCAGCTGTCCACCGGGTGGTCGATGGGGGCCGCCCAGGGGACGAAGCTCTGGCGTCCCAGCACCAGCAGGGCGGTGGCGACCGCCAGGGCCCCCACCGGGGCCACGGTGACCGTGCCGAGAGCCGCCACGAAGGCGGTGCCTACACCGACCGCGAGGGGGAGCTGGACCGACAGCGCGTCGGTGCGCGCGGCGGCGAGGGTGAAGGTCAGGCCCACCAGGCCTGCAGCCGCGACCACCGGCAGCAGCGCCGTGCCCCAGGCGATGCCCGCCACCCAGACCATGGCCGTGCCCAGGACGGCGAGCCAGGCCAGCACGGGCCAGCGGCGGCGGGTCAGGGCGGCGGCGACCGCGAGGTCGACCGCTACCGTGAGCGCTTGGAAGGGGGCGGCCTCGGGGGCCAGGGCGCCGACCACCAGCGGGGTGGCCAGGCCCCCCGCCAGGCCGAGACAGGCCATGAGCTGGGAGTCACGGCGTACGGCCTGCACGACCCCGGAGCCCGTGACGAGCAAGAGCAGGGCTATGGCGACGGCGGGATGGAACCAGCCGAAGCGCCCGTAGCAGACGAACAGGGTCAGGTAGAGCACGCCCATGCCGGCACCAGAGAGCGCCGCCGCGGGGAGGGCCCAGCGTCCATGCCAGAGCCGGTCACCTCCCACCAGGGCTGCCACCCCGAGCAGCAGCGCGGCGGTAGCGGCGTGGGCCGGGCCGATGAGGGCTGCGCGCCAGGCAGCCTCCAGGCCGTAGCCCACCCCAGCGAGCAGTGAGACGCCGCCGACCAGGCTGGCGGCCAGGGCCATCCAGCGGTCGGTGGGCGGGCGAGGGTCGTCCGTGTGCACCATGCAACCTCCACAGTCCAACCAGGGTCACGTGGACAGGTGGAGCCGGGACGCACCCCGCCTCAAACCTCGGTGAGGGATGGGTGAACGCCATGTGAACCGCCGTGGAAGGACGCCGGTGCAACGCGGAGGCTGGCGGTGTATATTGGCAGGACCTCCCTCCCTCCTGGCTCCTCGCCGCCTCTCCCCTCCGGAATCCCCATGCACCCTCTCTGCTCGCGGCCCCTGGGTCGTTGGTCGCTCGTGGCGGCCGTGCTCCTGTCGTTCGCCTGCTCCACGGGTGGAGACCAGCCGGTGCTGGCGCCGGACGTGGACGCCGCCAACCTCGCGCTGTCGCTGTCGGCCCTGGCCGCCGGCACGGCGTCCTCCCCCGAGACCACCCTCGACGAGGCGCAGCGGGCCTTCGAAGCGTCCGTGGAGCCACGGTTGCGCCGGGACTGGAGCCCGGAGAAGGTGCTCGCCGTGGAATACCGCTTCGCGCTGCTCCGGGTGGCCGTCCAGGACGGGCGGCGGGTCGAGGTCGCGGCCGAGGCGGTGCAGGCCTCGCTGGAGGGTCAGCTGGGTTCCGGCCCCCTGGCCGTGCGCTGATGGACATCGTCTTCGCCCACGGCGCGGGACTGCCCAGCTCCTCTCCGTGGATGCAGGGCTGGGCCGAACGCCTGTCCACCCTGGGCCGGGTGCATCCCTTCGACTACCCCTACATGGCGGCGGGGCGACGGCGACCGGACCGCATGCCGACCCTGCTGGAGGCCCACCGTGACGCGATGGGCGGCCTCGAGCGCCCGCTGTTGGTGGGGAAGAGCATGGGCAGCCGGGTGGGGTGCCATGTGGCGGCGGAGCAGCCGGAGGCCGTACGTGGGTTGGTGTGCTTCGGCTACCCGCTGTGTGGGGGCGGCGACCGAGCGAAGCTGCGCGACGAGGTGCTCCTCGCCTTGCAGGTGCCCGTGTTGTTCGTGCAGGGAACCCGTGACCGACTCGCCCCCCTCGACCTGTTCGAGGAGGTGCGGGCGAAGATGTCGGCTCGCTCCGAGCTGCATGTCGTCGAGGCAGGGGACCACTCGCTGAAGGTCACCAAGACCTGGTGCAAGCAGAACGAGGCCACCCAGGACGATGTGGATGAGACCATCCTGGGTGTGGTGAAGTCCTTCGTGGAGTCGCTGTGAATCGCATCTTCTATGGGATGATCGTCGTAGCGTTCCTGGTGGCGGGCTGGGGCGAGGTGCAGTGGTTCTCCGACCCACCCACCGACCCGGAGGCCGTGCGGCCCATCGTGGCCTTCTCCGAGGGCTTGTTCGACATGGCCAAGGTCTCGGTGATGACCATCGTGCTACCCCTCGTGGGCGCCATGGCCTTCTTCCTTGGTCTGATGAAGGTGGGCGAGCGGGCGGGGCTCATGACGGTCATCGCCAAGCTGCTGCGGCCCGTGATGGTGCGGTTGTTCCCGGATGTGCCGCCGAACCACCCAGCCATGTCTGCGATGATCCTCAACATGAGCGCCAATGCGCTGGGGCTCGGGAATGCGGCCACGCCCTTCGGCATCAAGGCCATGCAGGAGCTCGACGAGCTGAACGGGGAGAAGGGCACCGCGACCAATGCCATGTGCCTGTTCCTGGCCATCAACACGAGCTCGGTGACGCTGCTGCCCACGGGCGTCATCGCCATCCGTGCCTCCCTGGACTCGGGGGACCCGCAGGGCATCATGCCCACCACGCTCATGGCCACGATTCTGTCCACCACGGCGGCCATCACCACCGCCAAGCTGCTCCAGCGTTTCACCCCGAACCCGCCGGCCCCCGAGGTGCTGGTGGAGGAGGCGGAGACGGCCGAGGTGGCGCCGGAAGACCAGGCCTACCCCCTGTGGGTGAGCCTCGTGGCCATGGGGGTCGTGGTGGCGCTGGTGCCGATCTCGCTGATGTATGGCGAGCTGGTCGGGCCGTGGATCGTTCCGCTGATGGTGGTGGGCTTCCTCACGGCGGGCGTGGCCAACGGGGTGCCGGTGTACGAGGTGTTCGTCGAGGGGGCACGGGAGGGCTGGGAGGTAGCAGTGAAGCTCATCCCGTACCTGGTGGCCATCCTATGTGCCGTGGGCATGCTCCGCGGCTCGGGCGCCATCGATGCCTTCGTGGCGATGGTCGGGCCCGTGACCGGCGCGGTCGGACTCCCGGCGGAGGCCCTTCCCATGGCGATGCTCCGGCCTCTGTCCGGCTCGGGTGCCTATGGGGTCATGATGGCCACGATGACGGAACATGGGCCGGACTCGTACGTGGGCTACGTCGTGAGCACCCTGCAGGGGTCGACCGAGACGACCTTCTACGTGTTGGCTGTGTATTTTGGCGCAGTCCAAGTACAGCGCATTCGCCATGCCATGGCTGCAGCGCTCACGGCCGACATGGTGGGCGTGGCGGCAGCAGTCGCAGCAGTGGCCGCCTACTTCCGCTACAACGGGCTCGGGTAGCGCGTCGAGTACAATTTTCCTTTCGGGAAACTTGGTAGAACGAACCAGGTTCGCTACGTTGCGCCTCGACGAGGTGTGCATGCCGATCGAGAACGAAGACTGGTGGCCCGACCTGGTGGCTGTGGTGAACGATCACAGCCTCCTGCAGCTGTGCAAGCGGTTCGGCACCGATCCAGTGGAGCTGGTGGCCGCTCTCAAGCGCGCCGGTGTGGAGCGGAGTGCCCAGGCCGGGCGCACGGCCAACCGGCCTCGTCTGCGGCACGAGTCCCGGCTCGAGCCCTTCGCCGACATCGTCGGCACGATGTCCGATGCGGCGGTCGCCAAGCGCGCTGGGGTGAGCACCGGCGCCGTGTTGCACTTCCGTCGTGTACGGAAGATCCCTGCGTATGAGCCGCCTGTGCCCGCGGTCAAGGAAGCTCCGAAGCCGGCGGCCAAGGAAGCTCCGAAGCCGGCGGCCAAGGCAGCTCCGAAGCCGGCGGCCAAGGAAGCTCCGAAGCCGGCGGCCAAGGCGGCTCCGAAGCCGGCGGCCAAGCCCGCCGCCAAGACGGTGCCGAAGGGTCGGGTGCTGAAGCGTCGCGCCGATGCGCCCGACGTGGTCGAGGAGGTGACCCCTCCCGCCCCCGTCGAGGAGCCCGAGCCTGCGCCCGAGGCGGCCCCCGCTCCGGCCAAGAAGGCCGCGGCCCCCAAGAAGTCTGCCGTGCCCAAGAAGGCGGCGGAAACGAAGTCCCAGAAGAAGGCGAAGTCTGTGAAGACCACGAAGAAGGCCAAGGCGAAGCCTGGCCGCAAGAGTGTCATCGATGCCTATGCCGACCTCGTCGGCACGGTCGCCGACCGGGTGGTCGCAGAGAAGGCCGGTGTCACCATCGGCGCTGTGCGGGCCTGGCGGGTCCGTCGCGGCATTCCTGCGATGAGCAAGCGAGGCGCTCTGCCGCCCGAGCCCGGCGAGGCGTCCGCGCCGTCGCGGCCCCGTCGCTCGCGGCTGGACCCGTTCCGCCATCTGATGGGCGTCCTCCCGGACCAGGAAGTCGCGCGCAAGGCGAAGATGAGCGCCGGCGCGGTGTTCAACTACCGGAAGGCCCGCGGGATTGCTGGCTACCGTCGTAGCGGGGAGGCCGCGGACACGGCCGAGGCACCGGTCGTCGCCGACGTGACGGCCCCGGTGGCGGCGGAGGCGACCGCTGCAGCGGCCGCTCCGGCCCCCGAGGCCCCCGCTCCGGCCCCCGCGCCGG
>ENA-OWNT01005748-OWNT01005748.1-seawater-metagenome-genome-assembly--contig:-NODE-5748-length-10081-cov-4.996501_pt1 | contig 10081 bp, 5 predicted proteins | sample MGYA00238136_ERZ651165 | MGnify/ENA primary metagenome ERZ651165 (study PRJEB26861, sample SAMN08777766) | seawater metagenome | isolation source: coastal seawater | place: USA: Florida | collected...
GTCGTCGGTGTCGGTGTCGGTGTCGGTGTCCGAATCCGTGTCGGTGTCGGTGTCCGAGTCGCTGTCGGTCCCGTCGTCGTCCTCGTCGGCACACCCGGCGAGGGACAGGATCAGAAGCATCGAAGTGAGGTATCGCATGTAAACTCCACGCTGGCGGCCCTTGCACCCTCCACGGTATCCCCGGGCGCGAGCGGTGGAATCAGTATGATCTGGCCACGATTGTGTGGCCAAGCCGTGCAATCAGTGCACGCCCTCTTCGGTGAACGTGGGTGCCGCGGGCACGCTGTCGGCCTGGGCCGGGAGCAGCTCGAACTGCGACGCCACGAAGCGCTCCCCCTCGACCTGCCCCGTGACCCGCGCCTGGCGGGTCATGTTGCACATGCCGTCGGGGGCGTGCTGCATGTGGTCCTTGGGCAGCTGCCCGCTCTGCACCAGGTAGTGCTCGCCCTCGATCTCGATGGCCCACACGCAGCCCTTGGCCTCGGGCATCTCGTAGATGCACATGCCACAGGCCACGGGCGCGACCTGGTTGGTGAGCGTCGGACCGGAGCTGCCGCAGGCCGCGAGGAGGGCGACGGCAGCGAGGGCGAGGGCGCGGAGGGTCTGCATGGGCCCGGCTTATTGCGCTTGGTGACACCCCTCCAGCCCGTGCAGCGCTATCGTGCGGCCCCCACAAGGAGGGCCCGTGCTCCTGTTCCTCGCCACCCTGGCGACCGCCGCCGACATCCCCCACCAGACCTTCACCCTCGACAACGGGCTGCAGGTGGTGCTCGTGCCCGACGACCGCCTGCCCCAAGTGGTGGTGGACACCTGGTACGACGTGGGGGGCTACGACGACCCACCTCAGCGCTCCGGCTTCGCGCACCTGTTCGAGCACCTCATGTTCAAGGGCACCGAGCGGGTGCCCGAGGGCCGGTTCGACAGCACCATGGAGCAGGCTGGGGGCTGGAACAACGCCAGCACCAGCCCCTCCCGCACCAACTACTACGACGTGGGCCCCGCCTCGGCGCTCGACCTGCTGCTGTGGCTCGAGGCCGACCGCATGAGCAGCCTGGACATCACCCAGGACAAGCTCGACACCGAGCGCGAGGTGGTGCGCAACGAGCGGCGCCAGAACGTGGAGGACCGGCCCTATGGCGAGGTCTGGGCCAGCATGCCCGGGGTGCTCTACCCCGCCTCGCACCCGCTCCACCGCACGGTCATCGGCACCCACGACGACCTGATGGCGGCGTCGCTGGCCGACGTGCGCAGCTTCTACGACACCTGGTACGGGCCGAGCAACGCCACGCTGGTGGTGGCGGGCGACATCGAGCCCCAGGCCACCGAGGCCCGCATCCGCGCGCTCTGCGGCGAAGGCGTGTCGGGCGAGGCGCTCGAGGGGCGCCGCGGCTTCGAGATCCAGCCCGGGGGCGAGGCTGTCGACGATCGCGGCGTTCCAGCGCGGCCAGCGGCCTGCGTCCAGCGCGCGCCGCTCGATGGCGTCCCGCAGCACGTTGTGGGTGAAGCGCCACCCCTGCAGCATCGGCTGCGCGAGCGCGTGATCGGTCAAGGCCCCCACGAGCGTCGGCGCGACGGCGGTGTCGGCCGCGGCACACGCGGCCTCCCACTCGGCCTGGCTCACCGACCGGCCGAGGGCCGCTGCGATCTCCACGGCGGCGAGCCCGTCCAGGTCGTCCAACGCATCCAGGACGCGGTCGAGGCGACGTGTCTGGAGCGTCTGGACGGACTCGGGGAGGGCGAGCTCGGCGTCCGGGACCGTGTAGCCGTCCGGGGTGGGGCGCAGGACGTCGCGTCCCACCCAGTCGCTGAGGATCTGGGTGGCGTACAGCGGTCGCCCCTCGGTCCGGCGGAGCACCTCCGCGGACACGCGCGGGGCCAGCCCGATCAGGCTCGCGAGGAGGTCCGCCTGGGCAGAGCGGGCGAGGGGCGGGACCGCGAGGTGGCCTCGGCTGAGTCCCTCGGACAGTCGGCTGCTCCACGGCTCCGCCCCCGCCTCGGTGCGCGCCGTCGCGACGATGAGCACCGGATGACGCAGCGGCTCATCGAGCAGGAGCTCGGCGAACTCCACTGTGGACTCGCTCCACTGCACGTCGTCCAGCCAGAGCAGCACCGGCCGGCGCCGCGCCTCCCAGAGCAGCAGGCGGCGGATGACCTCGTCGCGCTCGCGGGGGTGGCCGAAGCGGACGACGGGGCCGACCGCCTCGGCGCCCCGCGGGGAGGGGGAGACGAGCTCGGTCACGGCCGCCCACTCCCAGGGATCGTCCACGCCCATCCGCATCAGCACGCGACGCACCCGCTCCCGCGACTCGGCGGGGGTGAGGCCGACGCACGCGAGGTGCCGCCCGATCATGGGTCCGAGCCCGTCGGTCGGCCCTGGGATCTGGCTGTGGGTGGCGCGCAGGACGGTGGCGTGGCCGCTCTCGTGGGCGGTCTCGGCGAGCCACTGGACGAGGCGGGACTTGCCGATCCCGCTGGGGCCCGTGAGCACGATCGAGCGCGTCGCGCCCCGCTCCACGACCTCACGCAGCGCGGCCCACAGCACGTCCCGCTCGTGGTCGCGCCCGACGATCGGGTGGGGCCGCAGCCCGAGCAGGCCGAGCCCGACGCCGAGGGGGACCGGGTTCCGGGGGGCGCGGTGCAGGCTGCGCCAGTCCTCAGGGAGGGGCGGGAGCGGATCGTTCCAGGCGCCGCGCGCGTCCGGCTGATCCGAGACGTTCACCGTGCTGAGCGCATGGGTGTTCGAGGGATCTTCGACGCTCGTGTCGGCTCCGAGGGGCTCGCGCAGGGGCTGTTCGGGGAGGCTCCACTGCCGCGACGTCCATCCCGTCCAGCTCAGCGGGCGACCGCCCGACAGGCGCTTGTAGCTGCCGCTGGTCCCCAGAGGCTCGGGTCCGGGCGCCGGCGCCGGCTCTCCGGTGGCTCCTCCGAGGCCGATGAGCGCCCAGGCGGCGTCTCCGGCCCGCACGAAGCGGCGCGCCGGATCCTTGTGAAGCAGCCGCAGCAGCCAGCCTTCGAACCCGTCCGGCACGGCGAGGAACGGGTGGAACTCCGGTGGAGGGGCCTCGAGCTGCTGGTGGATCAGCTCGCGGGTGTCTTCCGACTCGAACGCGCGCGTGCCCGTGGCGAGCCGCCAGGCCATGCAGCCGAGCGCATACAGATCGGTCCACGGCCCGATCTCGCGGAGGTGGCCCGCGACCTGCTCGGGGGCCATGTACTGCAGCGTGCCCATGATGAACCGGCTGCGCAGGGGGAGGGACGGGTCGTCCACCGTGGCGGCGAGCCCGAAGTCGCTGATGCGCAAACCTGCGCCGGCCTCGTCGGGCGCTGCGACCAGGACGTTTCCGGGCTTCAGGTCCCGGTGAATGACGCCGCGCGCGTGCGCGTGCGCGAGGGCCTCGAGCAGCTCGAGCAGGACGGAGCGCAGCTCGTCCCAGTTGCGGGGCTGCACCGTCCGCAGGGATCCCCCGCGGACGAGCTCCATGACGAGGTAGGGCGTCCCGGCGCTGAGCCGCCCCCGCGACGCTGCAGCGGCCTCCGGGGGGACCTCGCCGTGGTCGAAGACGCGGACGATGGCGGGGTGATCGAGCCCGGCGACCGCCCGGACCTCGTTGCGGAACGCTTCTCGCCCCCGGAGCTTCTGCAGCTGGTGCCCCGTCATGACCTTGACCGCGACGTCGAGCCCACGCCCGGGGTGGTGGCCGAGCCACACCTCCCCCATTCCGCCGCGAGCGATCGGAGCGCGCAGTTGGAAGGGCCCCAGGGTGACGGTCGACCTCACGGTGGGCAGACTAACTGCATGCTCCACGGAACGTGCATCCTGGTCACCGGCGGCGCCGGGTACATCGGCAGTCATGCCGTGCGTCGGCTCTGCGACCTCGGCGTCCGGGTCGTCGTCTACGACTCGCTGCTGACGGGGCACCGGGGCGCCGTCGATCCGCGCGCGGCGTTCGTCCGCGGGGATGTCCGGGATCGGGCCGCGCTGGACGCCCTGCTGGCCGACCACCCGGTGGACGCGGCGCTGCACTTCGCGGCGCTCGCCCTCGTCGGCGAGTCCATGCGGGAGCCGGACCGCTACCACGACGTGAACGTGAAGGGCACGGCGACGCTGGCGGCCGCGCTCGCGGCGGCCGGAGTGAAGGCCGCCGTCCTGTCGTCCACCGCGGCCACCTATGGCGACGACGTGCCGTGCCCCATCGACGAGGACCAGGCGCTGGCTCCGTGCAATCCCTACGGAGCGAGCAAGGTCGGAGCGGAGCAGGCGCTGCGGGAGACGGAGGGACTGGACGCCATCTGCCTGAGGTACTTCAACGCGGCTGGCGCGTGGCCGGACGGGTCCTTCGGCGAGTTCCACACCCACGAGACCCACCTGGTGCCGCTGGCGATCGCCGCCTGCCTCGGGCGACGGGATCCGCTGACCGTGTTCGGCACCGACTGGCCCACGCCGGACGGCACCTGCGTGCGCGACTACATCCACGTCCTGGACCTCGTCGAAGCGCACGTGCTCGCCCTGGAGCGCCTCCTCGGGGGCGGCGGCGGCGGCGTCTTCAACCTCGGCACGGGGACGGGCTACTCCGTGCGTGAGGTGCTCGATCGCATCGGCGCCATCGCCGGGACCCCCGTCCCGTCCGTGGATGGCGCGCGCCGGCCTGGTGATCCAGCCGTGCTCGTGGCGGGCAACGAGCGGGCGCGGACGGTGCTCGGCTGGGAGCCCACCCGCGGGCTCGACGCGATCGTCGGCGACGCCCTGCGCTGGCACCGGTCGCACCCTCGGGGATACGTGGACTGAGGGAGGCACCGCGGTGCCAGGGATTGGAAATTGTCCCGTCTGTCCCAAATTCCCCGCGACGGCCCCCAAAACCGGGTACGTTCCCGGATGTGGCCCCGAAGCTCCCCATGCCGGCACGTCGGCTGATCCAGCTCCTGCGTCGGGCGGACCGTCGGCTCTTCGAGCTGGCGCTGCGCTGGCCGAGCCTGAGTGACGAGCAGATCGGGCGGGCCCTCGCCGCGCTCGACGTGCAGGAGCCCGTCGCCGGCCCCCTCGTCCTCGGGGACGGGCCCACGTCACCGGCCGTGCGGGCCCACATCATCGCCGCCGCGGAGGAGCGCCTGCGCCGCGTGCGCGCCGAGCAGGCCCAGCGGGAGGCCAGCGCGTGGTGGCGCCGGCGCATGACGTCCGCGGATCTGAGGCTGCCCTTCGCGAGCTGGACCGTGTTTCGACGCGACGCGGGCGGATGCTGGGCTCCGGTCGGCGCCTGCGCGGAGCGGACCGCAGCCGATGAAGTGACCCGCGCGCTGAGCACCGCCGGCGTGGAGTGCGTGCTCGTGGCCTGGGACGAGGGGGGCGGAGGTCGCCTGGTGCCCCCCCGGGGATCCCGCTGATCGGTAGTCTGCGCCCATGCGCAGAGCCGTTCGCCTCCTCCTTTCGCTGCTCGCTGCCGGCCTGACCGCGGGCTGCCCGTCGGAGCCCAACGACGACGACGCCACCGAGTGCGTGCCGGTGGGTGCGGCGCGGCTCGTCACGGGAGGCGAGCCCGACCTCATCGGCCCCTTGAACAACCCGCATCCCGGCGATGCCTGGCTCGCCAACGACCGCGTGCAGGTCGTCATCCAGGGGCCCGGGCGCGACCTCGGGCTGAACCCGTGGGGCGGCAACATCATGGACGCCGACCGGATCCGCGAGGACGGCACGATGCGGGACGCCTTCGGCGAGGTCGGGCCCTTCGTGAACCTCGCCGGGACGAGCTCGGCGGACACGGTGACGCTCGCGTCCGACGGGAGCTGCGGCGAGGCGGCCCAGGTCCGGGTGGAGGGCACGTACGCCCTGAGCGACTACATCAACCTCGCCACGGGCATCGATCTCGTGCTGCCGGGTGCGCTCGACGGCGTGGACATCGACGCCCTGCACCCGCTGCGCTTCGTCACCACCTACACCGCCGAGCCCGGCGCCGACTGGATCCGCGTCACGCTCGAGACCACCAACGAGGGCAGCGCGGTGGTGCCCTGGATGCTCGTGTGGCTCGCCGAGGCGGGCGTCACCCGGGCGTTCGTCCCCGACGACGAGGGGTGGTCGCTGAGCCAGTTCGGCGGCGCCGAGTACTTCATCTTCGCCGGCGAGGACGTGGCGTACGGCGTTGTTCCCCTGACGGCGGAGCGGCAGCCGGCCCGGGGCTACGTGTCGCTCGTCGGGGGCTACGCCCTGTCCGCGGACCTCACGGCGATCGAGGTCTTCGACTACCCGGACTCGGCGGACGTCATCGCGGCCGGCTCGAGCCGCACCGACGAGATGGCCTTCGTCATCGGCGCGACCCACGCCGAGGTCGTGCGGACCATCGAGGACCTCCTGGGCGGCGACGCGTGCACCGTGGTCGAGGGCGCCGTCACCGACGACGCGGGCGCGCCCGTCTCCGGCGCCTTCGTGAGCGCGATCGGCATGGACGGGGACAGCGAGGAGGCCGATCTCGCGCGCACCCGCAGCGACGCAGACGGGAGCTATGCGCTCTGCCTGCCGGCCGGGGACGTGCGGCTGATCGCGGGGCAGGAGGGGCGTCCCTACGCCGGTGGCGGCACCACCCCCGAGCGCGTCCCCGTCACCGTCGTCGCCGGAGGGCCGCAGACGGTCGACCTCACGCTGCCGAGCACGGGCCGGTTCACGGCGTCGGTGGTGGACAGCGCCGGCGCGCCGCTGCCGAGCCGGGTCACGATCTACGGGATCGACCCGTCCCCCCACACCTACCGGCTGGACGGCGACGGGTTCGACCCGCGCCCGCCCGGCGTCGCTGCCATGTTCGACTCGGCGGACGGGACCTTCTCGTTCCCGCTGGAGCCCGGCGAGTACGACGCCGTGTTCACCCGTGGGCCCGAGTACACGATGGCGCAGGAGTCCTTCACGGTGGCGGCAGGCGCGACGGCGAGCCTGAGCGGAGCGCTGCATCGCGTGGTGGACACCACGGGGTACCTGTCGGGCGACTTCCACGTGCACGCCCACTGGTCGCCCGACTCGCAGATCAGCAACCGGGACCGCGTCACGAACATGGCCGCCGAGGGCGTCGAGATCCTCGTCAGCACGGACCACGCGTTCGTCACGGACTACGGGCCGGACATCGAGGATCTGGGCCTGCAGGCGTGGATCACCTCCCTGCCGGGCCAGGAGATCACGACGTTCGACTACGGCCACTTCAACGGCTTCCCGCTCGACATCGACCCGACGGCCCACAACGGCGGCGCCATCGACTGGCCCGGCCTGTCCCCCCAGGAGATCAGCGAGACGCTGGCCGATGAGGGGCGGGTCTTCCAGGTGAACCACCCGCGGGCGGTGCCGGCGCCGGGGGAGGGGAACTACTTCGAGAACGTGGACCTGCAGTTCGACGCGAGCGGGCCCTACGTCGGATCGGAGGCCCGGGACCCCCTGTCCGTCCGGCTCACCGCCGACGCCCAGATGCTCGCGTCGTCCTTCGTGGCGGTGGAGGTGATGACCTGGCTCGACGTCCAGGGGCTGCACGACTGGTTCAACTTCCTCAACGCGGGCGTGCGCTTCACGGCCACCGGGAACAGCGACACGCACACACTGCGCGTCGAGAGCAGCGGCTGGCCGCGGAACTACGTGCGCCTCGGGCAGGACGATCCGGCCGGGATGCCCCCCGAGGACCTCGTGCTCGCGATGCACAACGGCCGCAACGTGCTCAGCTTCGGGCCGTTCGTCCGGCTCAGCGCCGAGGGGGCCTCGACGGCGCTCGTGGGCGATACGGTCACTCCCGACGGGAGCGGCGACGTCGCGGTGACGGTCACGGTCCAGGCGCCGCCCTGGATCCCCTTCGACGACGTGATCCTGCTCGACGGCGCCACGAACATGGTCCTCGCGGGAGGGACGGTGACGCCCCAGCTGGTGTCGGCCGGCGCCGCCGCAGAGGCGCAGCGGCTCGAGCACGTCATCGAGCACACGTTCACGCCCACGGAGGACACCTGGCTGCTCGTGCTCGTCCAGGGCAGCGCAGGGCTGTTCCCGGGCGTCGCCTACAACACGAGCGATCCGGCCACCCTGGACCTGACGGCGATCCGCGCGGGTGCCGTCGACGGCCCGGCCACGGCGTTCGCGGCCACCAACCCGATCTTCGTCGACGCCGATGGGGACGGGATCATCACCCCCTCGCACCTCGTCCTGCCCCCCGATCACGACGACTGGCGGTGGGAGGACCGGACGAACCCCTACGAGTAGCGGGTATCGTGAGCCCCAGGGGCACAGGTGCGGGAGACGCTGCAGGAGATCGAGCGGATCTGGGACGTCGGCGGGGCCAACCGCGCCGAGGCGATCCGCCTGTTCAAGGAGCTCGCCGCCGCGAAGGCGGAGCGCCCCCTCCAGTTCGCCGTGGTCGCCGCCGCCACCGCCGAGTGCGTCCTGCGCACCGCCGAGTCCGGGACCGCGGAGGGCTGGGTGGCCCGGGCGTCGGCCGCGCTCGGCGCGAGTCCTCCCCCTCGACCGCTCGCCTGGGTGCGCCGCGCGCAGGCGATGGTCGCCGTCGGCCTCGGGCGCCACGACGCCGCCCAGAAGTTCGCGATGGAGGCGTGCGGGCACGCAGAGCGGGGTGGGGATCCCTTCCTCCAGGCGAAGTGCTCCCACGGCCTGGGGATGGTGCTGTCCACCGCGGGGATGCTGGAAGAGGCGCTCGATGCCTCCTTCGACGCGCGGCGCTCGTACCTCGCGGCGGGGCGCGCGGTCCCGGGCGGGCTCGAAAACAACATCGCCATCCTGCTGTCGGACCTGGACTACCTGGATCGGGCGTCCGAGCACGCCGATCGCTGCGTGAAGCGCGCGGCGCGTGAGGGGAAGCGGGTCGAGCAGGCGAGCGCGCTGGTGACGCGGGGCTGGGCGGCCTACCGGGACGGACGGCCCGAGGACGCCGTCGCGGACTACCTCGAGGGGCTCGAGGTGGCGCGGACCAACGGCAACGTGCAGACCCTGCAGGTCCTGAACATCAACCTCGGGAGCGCCTACGTCGCGCTCGGTCGCGCGGAGGAGGCGCGGGCTGCCTTCGACGCGGTCGAGGCGCTGCTGCCGGCGCGTCCGTCCCGGTGGCTGCGCGCCGCCACCGACCTGGAGAGCGCGGCGCTGCTGGACGACGAAGCAGCCGCACAAGCGCTCGCCGGCGCGCGCGACGAGTTCGACCGGATCGGGCGCGCGGCCGAGGCCGCCAAGTCGGCCGAGCGGCTCTACCTGCTGGCGCGGCGCTGCGGCCACTGGAAGGACGCGCTCGAGCACCACGAAGACTGGATGCGCCGTCGCGACGAGCTCGCCGCGAGCCGCCGCCGCCGTCGGTCCCGGGCCACCGAGCTGCGGATCGAGCAGGAGCTGGCCGGGGAGCTGGATCGGGACGCCTCCGACGCGCTGGAGGAGGTGGTGCGGGATCTCCAGGCGGTGGGAGAGGACCTGCGCGCGCGGAACCGGGAGCTCGAGGCCCTCGCGACCATGGATCCGCTGACGGGGCTGGCGAACCGGCGGGGCTTCGACCAGCGCCTGGAGGCGGAGCTGGCGCGGCTCGGCGGCCCCCTGAGCCTCGCGGTCGTGGACGTCGACTACTTCAAGACCGTCAACGACACCTTCGGGCACGCGGTCGGCGATGAGGTCCTCGTGCGGGTGGCAGCGGCGCTCGGGACGGGGCGGCGCGTCGCCGACCTGGTGGCTCGGCGGGGCGGCGACGAGTTCGTGCTCCTGCTGCCGGGGGCGGACGTCCGGGCGGCGCGGTCCGTGGCCCGGCGCCTCGTCGAGCAGGTCCGCGCCGAAGACTGGGAGTCCCTGGGGGCGGGCTTGCAGGTCACCCTGTCCGTGGGCGTGGCGGCCGCCGCAGCGGGACAGGGGGCCGACGCGCTCTTCGCCGCCGCCGATGCAGCCCTGTACCTCGCCAAGGAGGCTGGTCGAGACCGGGTGATCTAGCGATCCGAGCCATCTGAGAAAAAGACTTGTTCAAAGTGTGAATCGCGTTTACAAAATAAACGTGACCAGCACCCAGACCCCGTTCACCCCCCGCCAGCGCCGCCGTCAGGCCACGCTCAGCCGGATCCTCGACTCCGCCATCGATCTCGTCGTGGA
>ENA-OWNT01005749-OWNT01005749.1-seawater-metagenome-genome-assembly--contig:-NODE-5749-length-10078-cov-3.804520_pt1 | contig 10078 bp, 16 predicted proteins | sample MGYA00238136_ERZ651165 | MGnify/ENA primary metagenome ERZ651165 (study PRJEB26861, sample SAMN08777766) | seawater metagenome | isolation source: coastal seawater | place: USA: Florida | collected...
ACTCACCACTCACCACTCACCACTCACCACTCACCACTCACCACTCACCACTCACCACTCACCACTCACCACTCACCGCTGACCACTCACTACTTTAGTACTGACCACTGACTGACGACTCGAACAGACAACTGACTCAACTGACTTATTTATGTTGGTCACAGCGACCACTGATTGGCTGATGGAGCGATGACCACTGACCACTGACCACTGACCACTCACTCCCTCTGGACACATCAGTCGGATCCAATCAATGGTCGGATCACAGGAGCAAAGGAGCAAAGGAGCCCTTCTCTTCTCTCTTCTTTCTTTCTTACTTGTTATACAGTATACAGTACTGATTCCACAACAAGGAACATGTGCATTGTACCACTTGTCGAGCTACTTTTTGGAAGAGGGCTATCATTTCATCATTTCTCATTTCTATTATCACAAGGAAGACGACGCTGACTCTTTCAATGCCCTCACTCACTCACTCACTCACTCACTCACTCACTCACTCACTCACTCACTCACTCACTCCAGTCATCCATCAGTCGATCAAAATCACTCACTCACTCACTTAGACAACCACAGTCAGACAGTCATTCATTCATTCAAAGATTGTTGTTGAGTTGACTGTGAATGAATGAATGAGGCAGAAAGAAGGGCAGCGAAGGGAAGGGAAGGAAGGAAGGAATCTTTGAATCTATCTTGCTCGAATCTTGGATTCACTCACTCACTCACTCACACTGACTGACTGACTGACCATCAGTGAGTGAGTGAGTGAGTGAGTGAGCGACTGCTGAACGCTGGCTGATATTGTGAAATTCCAAATTCCAAATTCCAAATTTCAATCAATTTTCATTATTTTCCTTTGGGTTTCAATACTAACACAACATTGCAAATTCGTACAGTATGCTACAATACAACATTGTGGTGGTTGAGGTTCGAGCAGAAACAACAATTCAAAAAGCGAAAGCAGGAAGTCTCGAAATCTCGAAAACGCCATAGATCCAAAATCCGGATTCCGCGACGCGCCGCTCGAGCACCCACCCCACTAACTCCCACCTGCCCCCTCAACACAAACAACGGCGCACAGCTCACATTTTGAAAATTCGGTAAACCAACAGCCGCGGCGAAACACAGAAAGCAACTAACATAACTGATGCGACAAACAAACAACCAACCACTAACAGTCCGTCAGTCAGCACACAGTCAGTCACTCACTGCCTGTGAGTGCGCTCACTCCACAACCCACAACCGTTTGAAGTTTGAATGAATGTTTCAATGTTTGTTTCTGTTTCCTTCCTTCCTTCCTTCCATCCTTCTTCCTTGCCAGCTTGCTCTCCCTCTCCCTCTCCCTCCCTCTTGTCCGTTGTTTGTTTGTTTGTTGTTGTTTGTTGTTGTTTTGAGCAAGCAACAACACGCTGCAAACTGCAAGCAGACAGAGTGCAGACGAACGAACTGCAGACGAACGAACTGCCAACGACGAACGAACTGCAGACGAACGAACTGCCAACGAACGAACTGCCAACGAACGTACGAACCCTCGTGCACTGAACTGGCGGACTGGCGGACCTTCCTGTTCGCGTCCACGCATTGCGTGTTGCGTGTTGCTTCGTTCGTTGTCCGCGTCTTGCTTGCTGGGGTTGTTGGACGCACGTCGTGGGTCGTGGGACGTGGGATGTGGGACGTGGGATGTGGGACGTGGGACGTGGGGCGTTCGGACTGCTTACGCGTGTCGTGCGCGAACGGGATTGCATTTCATTAGCTTACACAATTCGAACGGCAACGCTGAACTGGGTCGTGGTACGCATGTGAAAACAAACGAGGTCTGACGTCATTCATGTGTTCAGCATGCAAATACGCGCGGGCACACCCTTTGCGCAGAACTCATGACGCAGTACACGGCGCGTGTGCGCGTACAGAAAGAAGCACAGCAGAGTGAGGTCACAAAGCCCGCGTTCACCCAAGCGAGCAAATACTTGCAGCAGGCGCTCGGGCGTCACGGTTGGGTCGAGTGGGTTGATGGTTTAACAAGCATCGACGTACGTCAACTCCGACGGCCACGCGATACAGGGCGACAACGAGAAACAGCTGTACCACATTTGCACAACGACAAATTTCGACGCGCCAATTGCAAGCATTCCCGTCACCACACCAACTGCCATTTTTTGTCATTCGGGACAAAAGCTGATCACTCGGTGCTTTGGCACACACGCCTACAACGAGCATGGCGCAGAAGTTCTACTACCTGAGCCGGGTCGGGCGAAAGGGCCTCGACGATTACAAGTATGTCAGTGGATCTTCCACTTTCATTGACAAGCGCATCAATAAATTCTGGGAATGGGTCATCACTTTACTCCCACTGTGGATCGCACCCAACCTCATCACACTCCTGGGTCTGGCCGTCAACGTGTTCGGATGCTTTCTGATGCTATGGTACTCACCTTCGTTGGGTACGTGCGTGCTTGCAGTGCCAATGACTTCAGTGACACCCGTCATACCCGTCCCAACACACCGATTGTGATGACCTGACGCTCATGACTTTGTTGTTGCATTGTCAAAACAGACAAACCTGTGCCCGGTTGGGTCAACGTGGTTTGCGGATTGACTTTGTTCCTGTACCAGACCCTTGATGCCGTCGACGGCAAACAGGCCCGTCGCACAAAGAGTTCATCGGCATTGGGCCAGCTGTTCGACCACGGATGTGATGCGATGAGCACGTTTATTGGAGCTCTGTCGCTTTGCGTGTGCCAGCAGACTGGTGCAGCCCGAGGCCTCACGTTTGTGACGTTCGCGTGTTTTGCGTTCTTCATCGCGCAATGGAACGAGTACTACACCCATGTTCTCAGCACAAACGTTGCAGGAGTTTTCGGAGTCACAGAAGCCCAGGTTAGTGGTTGTCGTAATGAACTTTCCAGCATACATGTATCGCGCTTGCCTGGCATCAGTGGTTCCCCCCACCAACGTGAACTGATCGACATCTACCTCTGTTTATCTCTCTTCCCCCCACCCCGGCACAGCTGTTGGTGATGGGCATTCATTTTTTCACAGCTGCTTTCCCGCAATTTTGGCAAGCATATCCACTCGAACAGAAGGAGTGGATTGAACCATTGTTCAACACGGTTGTGCGGCTTGACTTTGGCAGCCTTTTCTGCTACTTCACGATCTCCCTCTCTGTCTTGAAATGGGTCGGTTAACGCTCCATGATTTGTTGTTGACAACAGAATGTGTCAACGAGTTTGTTGTTTCTGCCCCAGGCTCTCGCCACATTGGAAGTCATTCAAGTCAAAGGTGCGAACCCCAACATCAAAAATCATTGCACCGCGATTGCTTGCTCGATTTGCTGTCGCTGTGGTGGATGCGGTGCTCCACACTGCTCCGCGTTGCCTTTCACGCTGCGTATTAGCCAAGTGCGGTGTTCTCCTCTCACTCTTCATTGAATGTGTGCGTGGTGTACCAGGCTTTAGCGCACTCAAGACGCAGATTCCAGCTTTCCTTGTGGTCGTCTTGTACATCGTACTGATGCAAAACGAAGCCGTGATTGACTCATTTTCCCCGTTGCCGCACATCACCATTGGGGTTGCGCTCAGCCTTCTGTCGTCACGTATCATCGTTGAAGGTTCGTGTTTGTGTGGCAAGGACCGACTGTCTCTTTGTAAACATACCTCATTTCGCAGCAATGGGCTCTGTTTCCGATAAACAGGTCTATGCAGAATGCCTTTCGACCCCTGGCATCCTGTGGCAGTTGGATCGTTGGCGATGGCGTTTGCGGTGCACTCTACGAAAGGTATTGGCAAACTTTGTAAGCATCTGCCCGATTGCATGGCATGCGTATTCAATTGTGTGACTGCGAACAGGTTGGAACACCAATGACGCTGAAATCAGCTGGACGATCAACAGCATCTGGACGGTGTACACATCCCTGGTGGCTTTTCTGTGCGTCATGAGTTGTGATGGCGAAAACATACCCGTGCATACAGCAACACCTCACGTGCAATTTATCGTTGCCAATGTACTAGGTATTGTCACTACGTCCAGTCCATCATCGTGGAAATTGCATCGCATCTCAAAATTAAGTGCTTCTCCATCGACATTTCCTGGATGGACAAGCAGTAGGCAAACAATAAAGTGTCTGGAAATAGATAACTTTAATTCGCGCCGTTGCAACTTTGTTGTGCAAGTTGAAATGAGACCACCCCACAAAGGATAACTCCATCAAAGTATCAGCATTGCATCACCGAACGAATAAAAGCGGTACCCTTCATCAATGGCTTCGTCGTACCTGCAGTCACAACAACGGATTTGGTGAGAGCAAGCGTGATCGAGCAAAGCAGGCCGCGACAAACATACGCTTTTCTGGTCAGGTCTGGCCCCATGAATGCTGCAACCATCGAAAGTGGCGTGAGACCTGGCATGTGGAAGTTCGTCAGCATTGCGTCCACAATTTTAAAGTCATAGCCTGGATGAATGAAAAGATCCGTGGAGCCATTGCCGGCAGCGAGTGTATTGGTCTCGTACAGAAAGTTCCCTGAGGTAAAACCATCAACACGGAGCCTTCCTCGTTACATTTGGGTTGCAACAAAAACATTTAGTCCTGTCACAACAACACGCGGCGTGGACAAACCTCGGATTGCACACGACTCCAATGTGCGCGTCACCGTTGTACCAACTGCCAGTATTTTTCTCGACGGATCTGCCCAGTCGGCATCCAACCGACCAGCAGTTGAGTGTGGCAGGCGGTACGTCTCCAACGGCATCTTATGTTGGGCCAAGTCCTTCGAGTAGTCTACCGTGGCGAACGTGCCATACCCCACGTTGAGCGTGATTTCCTCCATACGAAAGCCCTGTGCCTGTGAACAGGCAAATATTTCACCGTGAGCTTACGAAGGAAGCACTTACTAGCTTAGGGGCGAACGACTTGCCTCCAACTTCTCCAAGTCTTGCAACACGTCGGCCGTAAAGTGAAGGGACGCCGTGGGGGCTGCTACAGAGCCAGGCTGTTCGGCAAAGATTGTTTGATACCTTTCTTCCCCATCAAGGCTCGATATGTATGGTGGAAGTGGCACCTGTGCTTCCTCAGACACAGCTTCCTTAAGTGTTGCGGTACCGGAGCCACAGAGCTTTAAGTGTGCCACCGCAGTTCCTGGAGACAAGCGCTCCAACACAACAACGTCGATGTCATGCGTCGCGGTTTTCAGCTTCAACGGGGCCTCCATGGGCACTTCGTCAAGGGAGTCTCCTGAAATAGTGAAAATTCCCTCTGCCTGTTTGTTGAAAATGTGGTCGGAGTACGGAGTGGAGGTGGTCTCGCTCAAGATGTATATAGTTTCATGCTGTGACCGCTCGGGATCCGTGTACACAAGCAACTTGCAGTTGTCCACTTTGGCGTTGTTGACAACAGCAGTGTAAGAACCATCCAGCAAACTTGGGAGATCCCGAAACGTGTGCCTATAACGAAAGGACGCAGAAAGTGCAAGATATGACTTCAACCCATAGCAGGGGCGTTCCTGCACAGACACCAAGCACTCATACAGCAACAAAGTGGACGGCAACACACATGACGCGTGTGGACACGGTGCAGCAGTTCAGGCAGTTAGTGGGCGCTTGCTTACTGATGTTCAATTGTCCCTGAGTCTCGTCTGACAACCATCAACCGGGACGAGTCAGCAGGAACCGCTGGCTTCTGAGCAATACGCTCGGTTGGAACTTCAAAGTCTGCGAAAGCTGGTAACTGGGCGGACGAAAATTGTACTGCGGACAAGGAAACAGGGTTGCCCCTGTGTTCCGTAGGCAAGCATCGTGCGCCCTTATCCAAGCGGTCAGAGCGAAAAAGCGTTGCGCATCGTGTGGAGAGAGCACGCCGCCTTCCTACACACATTGCAGCCCGCATGTTGTGTGTGCCACAGCAAAGTACGTGACGCAGCCAACGTGATGGAGGACCAATTAAATGGCAGCCCAATCACTCGACAGCGTAGCACAGCAAAATCCAAAACCCTGAAAACTGCAAAAGAATAAACAAACACAAACAGTAAGGCAAAGCGCCAGTTGTCCTCTCTGCCAAATCCACTCGCTGCGCTGTCACGTAGGCGGCCATGTTGCTGCAAGTGTCCGCGTGGCCCGTGAGCGGAGTGATCTACTACAAGCAGTCGCCTGGACAACCTCCTTTCCCCACCTCACCCGCCACCAAAATGACGAGCGCTTGCGCTCATGCTTGCTTCCTACCTATTGACTTATCAGAACGGTTCACATTTCAGCAGCGGGCCGGTCGCAACAGGAAACGCGGCGGCCTGCGGATGTGTTTGATAGCTTGTGTTGTTCGTTGTGCTTTGGTTGTTCGTTCGTTCGTCGGTGCTGTTCCAGCGATCCGCCAGGCAACGGCCAAACACCAAACACCAAACACCAAACACGCCGTGCGCCATGCGGCAATGGCCGACGTGACACTACATAGCCTGTACATACATGTTTTCGACAGCGGTTGGAGGTTGGAGTGCTACCATTCCCCGCTTCATCGCGAGCGATGATACCATACGGGCGAGAGCGTCTGAGACACATGCACCAATTTGCTCAACGAGCAAGAAGTAGGCATCGTTTTCAACGATGATCCCTCTCTGAAGAGCGTCATACACAATATCTCGGAGCGTGTAGTTCAGTAGGTGTTCGTTTTCATTCGTTTTCATTCGGGCTGTCAGTGTCACTTTTATTTGTCCGTCCTGGAGTGTGTTCGCTTTCGGTTTTCGGCTTTCGGCGACGTTTGGATTTTGGTTACTTCGTTATTTCGATCCCTGTTCGGGAGGGTTCTTATTATTGCTTGAGCGTCGTTGGCAGCAGTTTGGGAGCAGTTGTTAGACACGCAGCGACGGCGTCGGTTGGCGTTGAGACGCAAATGATGCAATGTGCAGAGCACAAAAATGCTCAACATTAGTTAGTACAATCTACGCCATCTACTACACGATGCGGAACCTTCATTGACTGTACTCTAGTACTGTACTCTAGTACTCTATTCGGAGTAGCGCGGACGCTGCCGCGGTGGTGACGTGTCTTGAATGGGAGACGGAGTTCTCGTTGATGCAGTCACAGAAGGGGGTGGCCGTGCCAACAATGCTTGGTGATATGCTGCGAAACAATTTCCTTTGATGACGTCGCAAAGTGCAACAATATTGGACGGCCTGGAGTCATCATTTTGACTTGTGCAAGTTGCACAGTGTCTGGACGTGCGCTGATGGCAATGCTTGCATAACAGTCGAGGTTCGGCGGGCGCTTTACCCCCTTCTCGCCGGGCCTTGTCGAGTTTGTTCTGGAAATAGCGTGTATTTGTTATTGGACAAGGAATGTGAATGTGTCGAGTTCCAGCACTCTGTGAGTCTCCACCTCCATTGCCACCATCATTAATATTGGGCCTCGCGGAGGGACGATACGGCAAAGCGTTTGCGGCGCAACCAACAGTGTTGTTGCAAAGAACATGCTTCAAATCCTGAAGGAACACCGAAAATTTGAGATCCTCCTGTCCTGGACAAAAGTGGCGGAAGGCGTAGTATGTGTCGACGATGGTGAACCGCATAATGGTCTGCCATACTCGGAATTGCCATCGACTTGTTCGTCTCTTTTCGAGGCCCAGGGTATGCTGGCCAAGGTGATTATGAACATCGATGACTTGGCACCCGTTGTGATATAACGCAATTGCCGTTGGCCGCGGCACTGAAACGCAGGACACTGAGGACGTTCCATCGACGTACGTTCGCACCCTTCTCTTCCGATGCGGGGAACCCGCACTGCTCGTGGAACATGACGATATATAAGTTGTTGGCTCAACTTCTCCATTTGCCTTTCTTGTCCCTTCGTTCCATCCAATACCCATGATCTTGGCTCCGTTGAATTCTGTAGACACTGTTCGGTGTTCGCCACGGCTGTTGTAGTGGCTTGTGTCGCGAAGATAAGCTTGTGGGAACATTCTATGATTTGTTTTGATGTGACCGATGAAGAACAAGCCACGCTTATGTAGTTCAGTAGCCGTGGTGAAAGAAGCGAATGCAGAGTCACCTAACAAAACTCGGCCACTACCATGCACATGCTCCGTGAGTCGCAGACAGAAACCAGTTCCACTCGGTAATCCGTCAGCATTGTACCGTCGGTGACGCATCTCATCGTTAGGACCAGCTAATTCGATGGAATACATAATTCCGGTTTCAACATCGGCTGTGTTCTTTATCATGATACCAATTCCTTTTGGCTTACTCTTCATCATTGTGACAAATGTCCGCGAGTCGCGAACGTTGCGATCTCGGAGTTTCCAGGGGCTCAATGACTGGCCAATTGTGAGCATCGGGCCAGGAAGGATGGTGGTACGTCGATTGGCATTAAATGCATCCACCAAGGGTTGGACCTCCGCATAGACTGATGACGAACACGGGTTGTCAGTGAATGTCAAGTGTGTGCTGATGGCCTTGTACCGAGCGTAGCTCATGTACTTCCCAAAGCTAGGTGTGGAGTTCAAGTCACACCAATTCCCCTGTGGCCGGAGCATTTCCTCGACGCTGCACTTTGGAAAATCTGCGAAGGCTATGTGCACAGCAAGAAAAGCGAAATACTCTTGTTTGTCGATGGGAGCATAACCGAATTGTCGTAACCTCGTGGATGTGACTTGAAGTGTGGTCTCCAAATGAGATGGGTACAACCGCAGAAAATATTGCAACAGTGACTGTTCCATTGGCTCGCTTTGCGAGCGCCATCGAAATTTTGTGTGGTGACTGTAGACGCGCGCCAAATCGCGCGTGATTCCGTGCTCTTCGAGCTTCCACGACTGTTCATGTGGGCACAAGAGATCCGGTCCAGGATCCCTTGACAAATCCATGCGTATATCGTCTTCGTCGTCACTGTCGACGTCACTGTCCCCATCGTAAGCAAAATCTGCCTCAATGAGTGCGTTACTACTTGGCGAATCCGAACCACGTGCCAACAATGACTGAGCATGTCGTCGCTCAGTACCGTCATTCGATGCCGGCGTACAAACTACGTTTGGGGTTCGAGGAACAGCGACATCTTGGTGCAAAGTCAGTAAACGGCTTGCAACTGCACAATCAACATTGTGCGTGGTGCCGCGGAGAACATACTGAAACCTAACAATCCATTTGCGCTGTGGTCTGGGAGCGCGGTCGACACACTTGCCAACGACCTCGGCATTCGGGTCACTCGGGTAAACTCGTTGACTCAGTTCGCGTCCCAGCGCATCTTGAGCACGACACGTCACTTTGCAACCAACGTGAAAAGGGAGACGAGGCATCGATGTAGGCGTACAGGATATCGGAAAACATTCAGCGGCAAACCTGACGAATAAATATGCGGATCCAAACAGATCATTGCACCATTTTTATAAAAAATAAATGCGCCAATGAAGGAACTGTATGTGCAGCCCGTGATGTGTCACAGGTCCTACAAAAACGTCAAGAAAATGAAACGCGATGAGATACATACCCACCCACACCGAAACCACGGCGCTTCAACGGATGAAGAAGCAACACAGTACAACTCCACAACGCGACGCACCAACACCACGCCGCAACGCAGCACAACAACACAAACAACAACACAAACAACAACACGAACAACAACACGAACAACAACACGAACAACAACACAAACAACACAAACAGACAACCAACAAGGTGACAAAACACATCCATGATGACACACACGGTGCATTGTACCCGCGTGGCTGAGCACTTACCGCACTCACTCACTCACACGCTCACTTCTTTGCACCCATTATTTCAAGTTGCTCACCTTGTTTCCTGACTGACATCCATCCCTTACTTCATTCACCTGTCGCCTCAATTGCTCCAACATAGCAAGCCTGTACACACCAATGTTGACGGTCAAGATTCACAGAATCACAGCACTGCCCTCGCTTCGTTTACATTGTTGCGTCCGGCGTGGCTTTGCTTGTCGATTGACTTCGTTCACTTCGTTGACTCTAACTGCGTTGACTGACTTGGTGTATTGACTTCGTGTACTTCTTGTACTTCGTTTACTTCGTTTACTTCGTTTACTTCGTTTACTTCGTTTACTTCGTTTACTTCGTTTACTTCGTTTACTT